>Ga0194119_10003363_pt1 | contig 25837 bp, 8 predicted proteins | sample TA2MahC100mmetaG_FD_148620 | JGI IMG/M metagenome (GOLD analysis project Ga0194119, IMG submission 148620) | Freshwater microbial communities from Lake Tanganyika, Tanzania - TA2015018 Mahale Deep Cast 100m | ecosystem: Environmental > Aquatic > Freshwater > Lake | place: Tanzania: Lake...
AATCAAAACTTTTGCAGTTAATGCTAAGAAGTTTGATTATAAGAAGTTTATTGCCGAGCAAGCATAAACATTTACAGTTAGTTTAAAGAGAGGGTGGGTACCAAACACCCTCTTTTTTATTTATTAAAATGGGGGAACAGCTTAACTGAACAAAAATATTATGGATTTAAACAGTAAAGAATATAGATTGCATGTATTTCCATTTGGAAAATATAAAAATGAAAGAATTAGTGAATGCAATAGTTTAAATTATCTTGAATGGTTATTTGAAAGTACTAAACTTAATGATACCACTAGACAAGTAATTGGTTTAAGAATTTATCAATTGACTTCTCCTAGAGCTTATAAAAAATAAAATATGGTAGAAAATAATATAAGCCGTTCCCATTATGTAATGGACTATGAAACAATGGCTAATTTATTTGTAGCCGTGTTTGAAGATGTAAAATCTAAAGACAGAAAAATATTTATCTGTCACAAAGCAAAAAATGATATAGAAGAACTAGTTAATTTCTTAAACAGAAATAAAAACTTTAATGAATGGCATGTAAGTTTTAATGGTCTTGGTTTTGACAGTCAGATTACTGAATATATACTAAGAAAACAAGTAGACTTATGTAACATGTCTGGTGAAGAAGTAGCAAAGTATCTATATGGTAAAGCACAAAATGTAATATCAAAACAAAATGCAGGTGAGTTTCTAGAATTTAGTCCGCGGGATCTACAGATAAGACAAGTAGATGTGTTTAAACTTAATCACTGGGATAACCCAGCAAAAAGATCTAGTCTTAAATGGATACAGTATACTATGGATTGGAAGAACATTATGGATATGCCTATTCATCATACTACTGAAGTAGAAGAGGACCAGATTCCGGATATTGTTAGTTACTGTATTAATGATGTTAAGTCTACTAAACAGATTATGCATCTAAGTAAGGAGCAAATTAATTTAAGAAGAGCTCTAACTGAAGAGTATAACATAGACTTATTCTCTGCTTCTGAACCTAGAATATCTAAAGAATTGTTCTTACATTTTTTGAGTAAACAAACTGGAATAAAAAAAGCTGAGTTAAGACAAATGAGAACTCAGAGAAATCAAATAATATTTAAAGATATAATCCTCCCTTATATTGAATTTAAGACAGCTACATTTCAAAACCTTTTAAAAAAGTTTCAGGACGTAATATTATATCCTGGAGAAACTAAAGGTGGTTTTAAATATTCTGTTCAGTATAAAGGAGTGAAGACTGATTATGGTCTTGGTGGTATTCATGGTGCTAGAACTAGCAAAGTATATAATGCCACTGATGATATGATTATTATGACTTCAGATGTTACTAGTTTCTATCCTAATCTAGCTATTAGAAATGGATGGTCTCCGGCACATTTACCTAAAGTAGAATTCTGTGAGCTATATGAATGGTTCTTTGAAGAGAGAAAGAAAATTCCAAAGAAAGATCCTAAGAACTATGTATACAAGATTATTCTAAACTCAACTTATGGTTTATCTAATGATGAGAATAGTTTCTTGTATGACCCACAGTTTACTATGAGCATTACTATTAATGGTCAGTTGTCTTTAACTATGTTATATGAGATGATTTGTGAAGAGATACCAAATGCCATTCCCCTAATGCAGAATACAGATGGTCTTGAAACTATGATTCCAAGAGAATATGTAGATAAATACATGGAAATTTGTGAAAGATGGGAAAAGATTACTAATCTACAACTAGAACATGACAAGTACTCTAAGTTAGTATTAGGTGATGTAAATAATTACATAGCAGTTACTGAAGATGGTAAGTCTAAATGTAAAGGTAGATTTGAGTATAAAGATCTAGCTCTTCATAAAAACAAAAGTTTCTTGATTATTCCTAAAGCACTACATGCATACTTTGTTGAAGGTATTAAACCTGAAAAGTTTATAGCTGAAAATTTAAACATTTTTGATTTTTGTGGTGGTGTTAAGATTAAAGGTGATTGGAAATTTTATAAACATGAAATAGTTTCCGGAGACTTTATACTAGAAGAATTACAAAATACTATTAGATATTATATATCCAATAAGGGTTGTAAGATCATCAAGAAGAATAATGAAGACTCTAGAGAAATACAAGTAGAGGCTGGAAGATGGTTGCAAAAACTATATATAAATGCTGATGAGAAAGCATTTGAAGACTATGATATTAATTATGATTACTATTTAGAGAAGATTAAGAGAGAAATTAATTCTCTAGAACCAAATACAAATCAATTAAGTTTATTTTAAAATGCCAAAGAAAATACAAAACACAACAAAGGCACATTTAGTAAGTGTGCCTTTACCAAATCATGCTGCTACTTATACTGTTATAAGTCACCAGTTTGTTATTGATTATGCTTACCAATCCCTTGCTGCTGCAGGGTTTAATATTGTAGATGAGGAGTACAGATGTACTGCTGATGGACAGATTGCTCAAGGAATTTATAAGTTAAATTTTAATAATGACCCTGAGTTGTCAATGATGTTTGCTTGGACAAACAGTTATAATAAACAAGTAAAGTTTAAATGTGTAGTTGGTGCTTATATAAATAAGACAGGTGGTGTTATGATTTCTGGAGAAGTTGGTAGCTGGGTTAGAAAACACACAGGTTCTGCAGACACAGAAACAAAAGCTACTATTGATAATTATATTACTAATGCAAACATGTACTATAATCAGTTGTGTTCTGATAAAGCTGCTATGGAAGTAGTAACACTTAACAAAAGAAAACAGTCTCAACTTTTGGGTGTGCTCTTTGCTGAGTATGAAATACTTACTACAGAACAATCTAGTATGGTAAGAGACCAAATGAAGAAACCAAATCATGTATTTGCTAATACAGATAGTTTATGGGCCTTTTATAATTATGTAACTGATGCATTACAATTATCACATCCTAAGACTTGGATGGAAGACCAAAGAATCTTACATTACTTTATAGGAACAATTTGTGATTTTAGTCAACCAGTTCAACCAGTTGTTGTAGTTAGTGAACCAGTTGAGGAAGAACTAGAAATAATAGATCCGTTATATGCTGACCCAAGACAAACTAATATTCTAGATCAAATTGCTGAAGCAGAACTATCTGATAATCAAGTGGTGCAAGAAGAGATAAAAATAGAAGCAGTTTTGCACCAGTCAGAAGAAATCATTGAAGACACAAATGAAGCTGAGGAAGTTCCATTTGCTCTAGATGAAGATGTAGTATCTTTACAACCATCTCCTGAAGATTATGAACAGTTTGAAAAAGAAGTAATACTTGAGCATAATGATCCAATAGCTAATACTTTTGAAACAGTAGAAACTACTGACAATTTAGATTCAGTATTTGCTGAAGAAGATGATTTTGATCTTGACTTTAATGAAACTGATAATGATTCAGATTCTGCACCTGATTTCTTTTAATTTTATGGGGATAGTATAAAGCTATCCCCATTTTTTTTTATTTTAGCAGTATGAAAAAACAACTTGAAGCAGTGGAAAAATTCCACAAAGCATTTGGTCAAGAAAATGGTAGATGGCCAAGATTATTATCTCATTCTGAATTTGATCTGAGACATACATTAATGAAAGAAGAAAATGATGAGTACTTAGAAGCTTGTCATAAAAAAGCATTAGTAGATGTTGCTGATGCATTAGGTGACCAGTTATATATTTTATGCGGAACTATTCTTAAACATGGTATGCAACATATTATAGAAGATGTATTTAATGAAATACAAGAAAGTAATATGAGTAAATTAGATAAAGATGGTAAACCTGTATTAAGAGAGGATGGGAAAATCTTGAAGGGACCAGGATATTTTAGACCTGAACTAAGTAAATTTATTAAAGTTGACACAGATGCATCCAGTAGCATTCAAGAAAGCAATGATTGAAGCATACTTAGCAGGTGCTAATAGTATGTATTGCGGTTGTTATGAAAAACAATCTAAAGCAGATGCTGCAGATTGGTTCTATAATCAGTATGGAGAACAAGAGTCAGAGAAATGTGACTGTTGTGAAGAAGATGAATAATTTTAGGGGAGCCGTTTGGTTCCCCTTTTTTTTACCTACCCTGAGCTCTATAAGCTTTCTTGTAGTTCTTAGACTTCTTAAGTTTTGAAGTCTTAGATTTTGCATGTACTCCTGGACGGGATACTTTATTACTCTTATAAGTTTTAACTGTTGTTGTATTACTTTTTGCCATAATATATTAATTAAAGAATGTACTTTCAAATGATTTAACTGCTTCTCCTGGTGTAAAATTGTATCCAGAAAAACCCATTAGTTTTAGAAAATAAGCCCAAGATTTATTGTCTCCTTTGTTCCAAACTCCTGTATCTTTTTGATAACTTAATTTTTCAGGATTCCAAGTAAAAATAAACTGATCTGTAAATTTAATTGCTCTGTTTAATGTACCTGTCATTGCTGAAGGTGATTTTACAACCCTATATGCATCTACAATATTAATGTATGAACTTGTTTCACTTCTCATTCTAGTAGCCTCATACAAAACAAAATTATATATGTAATTATCTCTAGCTGCTTTTTGAGATTCAGTTAATTTATCATCATCATCACCTGTACCCATCATAGATCTAATTAGCATGATAAGAGCTATAGTTGTTAAAATTATTGTAGCTTCTGCAATAACTCTTCTTATTTGTGCTTTTTCAAATGGAGAATAAGAAGCCCAGTTTTTCATTATATTAAACTTATAGTCTCTTAAATCTCTAACAAAAGTTTTATAAAATGTTATATAATATCCTTCAGTAGGTGCACCTAATTCTTGATCCATACCTAGCTTTTTCCATCTTTTTTTATAGCCCGGAACTAAGTGTTTTTTATACATTAGAAGTAATCTTCCTAAAGCTCCTCTTTGAATTGTACCTTTATCAAATTCATTATAGACACCATGCATTCTTTTATTTAATGCATGTAATCTAGACTGAAAGTTTAGTCTTTGTTTTTCATCATAATTAAAAGCTATGTATTCTCCAGTATCATCTTTGATTGGTTCTTGGTTAGCATCTACTTGTAATATTTTTATTTTACCATCAAGTTCAACACCATACTTTTCATGAGCTTGTAATAGAGTTATTATTTCTCCATTTTCATTATCTAATACTTTAGTAGCATCCATTAATGCAAACATAGTACTACCCTGTACTTCATGTTCACCAAAGAACTGATTAAAGAATAAAGTATTTGTACTAAATAATTTGTTGGCCATACTACCTGTAATGTTCCTACCATATTGGTCTTTAAAATTACCTTGTATAGCATCATAATAATCAAATAACCTGGTAGCTAAATTAGTTGGAGCAGATTTACTAAAGTCTGAAATAAATCCAGGAACTGATTTAGTATAGTAAGCTTTTCCTTTCATAAGATTTTTCTTATTAAAGAATTCTCCGGCATTTGCTTCTATCATTACTTGAATATTAGCCTGCATATTATTTGCCACACCCTTTAATAAATCTGCTGCAATAGAAGTAATAGCAGAATAACCCATTAAATTATTTACAATTTTATCTATTTGTAAACCAAATAATTGTTCTGATTTTTGCATTTCTCCATATACAACCATATCTATAAAAGCATCCACATGTTTTTGAGAAAAACTTTCTCCATTCTTTTTTATATATTCCTCATAACCTAATTTTTTTGCAAATGCATCTAACACAGGTTTACCAAGAGAATTAGTTTTTAAAACTTGTCTATCACCTATAACAGTTTGAAATAAAGAAATTTCAGAGTTTATTTTATTTAATGCTTCATATCTATTAGCCATTGAGTTAAATAACATTACAGATCTTGCTATATTTAAACTCATATCTTCAGTAGGCATTATCTGTGTATAATACACCGGGATAAATTTTGCTTCTGTAATACCTAAACCAGCTAAACCATATTCAGTATCATAAGCTTGCATCTTTATAGCTTCTTTTGCTTTTGTTTTTACAGTTTTTATAATACCTTCTTGCTGTAATCTTTCACCATCAGTCTTTACTACTGAAGGTAGGATGTAACCTCTTCTCTGTACTTCCGGTAATTTTTCTTGTGCCTCTAAATATATATCTAACATTTTCTTATGGTACTCACCTTTTGCATTTTTAGGTGTACCATCTAAATTATATAAGGCTGTCCAGTTAGCATTTAAATAATCATTAGAAGGTTCAGATAACTCTCTCATATAAGTAACTACACCATTTCTTTCATGCTTTACACTTTTTAACCAATCTGAATATTCATCATCAGTAATAATTCTTTTAGATAATTCAAGTTGTTTTTCTTCAATTATTTTATTTATTTCTGATATAGGTTTAGCTTGAGTGTTCTTTCTATACCAAGCAGCTCTTTGAGATCTCCAAGCTTTTAATGCTTGTTTTTCTTCAAATGTAGGTTTCTCACTTAAAACAGGTTCTTCACCTATTGCTTCAAGCATTTGATTTCTAGCTTTATTAAATTTAGTTACATCATATTTTTGTACAAAAGCATATGTCTTTATGTATTCAGTTTCACCATCTTTATTTTTAATAGGTATTTCTATAGTTTCATAAATACCTTCATTAAATTTAGCAGGGTTATCTCTATTGCTTTGTGTTCTTAAATAATCTTCAAAAGTTTCTGCTACAGTACGTTCCATTACTATATCCTTAAGACGGGCTTCTTCTAGTCCACCTTTAATAGCTTTAGCAAATAATCCTAGAGAAGCATCATGAGAACTAATTAAAGGCCCTACTAAGAAATCAAATACATCTTCATCTTTATTTGCTACTTTAAGCATTTTTATTAAACCTTCTCTATCTAAATTAAAAGACTTAAACTTTTCTTTTCTTTCTTCTAATTGAGCTATTCTTTCAGCTTTTTTTTCATCACTTAAGTTACTGTTTTCTATATCAGATATTCTTTGATCTAGTACAGTCATATCTGATTCTAGCCTGTTAGTAATATCTGGACCTTTATACTCTAATAAAAAGTCTGCAATTAAGGGAATACCTTCTGTTAATACTTTTTGTTTAATAGTTTCATGTATACCTTTCATCTCAATAATTTTTTGTTGAGGTGTCAAAGGTTGTCCAGGAACTCTATTAGTTATACTATCTGCTGTAAAGTAATTATCTAGATCTGCTTTACTTATTTCATCTAGTATAGAATACCCATTAATAAAATCATTTATAGCAGATAATTTTCCTATTACTTCTTTAGGATCTAGAGTTTCTTTATTTTTTAAAAGATAAGCCATTTCTAAAGATGCCTTTCTGGATTTTTCATAAGCATCATCTACAAATAAGTAAATAGATTTAACACCTTCTGCAACCTTTACTTCTTCAATAAGATCTCTGAGTTTTTTCTTTTTATATTCTTTATTAGTAATGACTTTATTTTGAAGAGTAGCATATTGTTTTTCAAGATATAATATTACACTATCAACTAAATTACCAAAATCTCTAGGGTCTGATTCTTCTTCATCAGTTTTTGCAGCTTCAGCTTCTTCAGCAAAGTCTTCTGTTTCATCTGAAAATGTAAGTGTATCTGGAGTACCATCATCTAGAAGATCTTGTTCTAACAACCAAGCTTCAAATGCAGCTGATTCATTACCATTAGCTTCTGCTAAAAGTCTTTTCCAATCTTCACTATCTTTATTAGGGCAGGCTAACATAATTTTTTAAGTATTTCAGTTTCTATTTTTAACAACTCTTCTTGTGTTTTAGCTTTTTGTAAATTTAATAATACATCATTAGCATCTATACCTTTTTCAGCTAAAATTTCATCTATAGGCATAGTCTTACGTAAATTTGTAAACTGATCTATTAGAGCTTTTCTTTTACTTTCATCTACAGGAGTAGTAGTTGCTTCTTCAACTAGACCAGATTCCATATTTACATTTCTTAATAGTATAGTATTTTCATCTACAAGATCATATAAGTTTCTAGAATTTTTAATCCAAGTTCTTGTACCAGTAGGTAAACTTACAATAAATTTATTTGGTAATACTCCATCATTATCTTTTAATGCTGCTTGGAATACTTTCATATCTTCTTCTTGTATTGTAGGTTCACCAGTTGATGTTACTGGTTCTACAGTAGGTTGACCGGATACAAAGTTTTTAAATCCTTGTATATCTTCTGTTCCTCCAAGTATATATATATTTTTTACATCAAATACTCCATATGAATTAGATAATAAAGGATCTACAATGTTTTCATAAATAACACCATCATTTCCATTTTTAAGTGCATCAGCAACTTGTTTTGCAGCAAAAGCAGCTGTTCTTGTTTTTGTATTTTTGTATACATCAGGAAATGCTGATCCTTCATAATCATGAACAGATGGATTTTGTAAATTTAAAAGAACAGGCATTGCCTTTTCTTCAAAACCTACACTTTTCATATCCTTTTTTACTTGAGCATAAGTATTATTATCTTCAGCAATTGCAGCATTAATAAAGTCTTTAATCTTATCATTAGTAACTTCATCTGCATAAAACCTTTCTGCCGTTAATACAGTTTTTCCTTTATCAAATCTAGCAAATTCTGTTCTGTTACCTTTTTTAAAAATCCTAAAGTTACTTGTTGAATTAGTAAAATCAATGTCATTATTTTTTTTAAATATATCAATATTAGACAAAAACTTATTAAGAGTTTTTAATGAATTCTCTGTACTAGCTAATGTGTTTGTAAAAAGTGAACTAGAGCCCTCTTTATATTTTCTAGCTAATCTGGTTTCTTCTTTTCCTAATAAATCAATTATTTCTTTAGTAGTTTTACCTTCTTTTTTTGCTTTATCAATAAGATTATTAAAATAAGGAACTCCTTTTAAAACTTCTACAGCATCTTCTACATAGTCTTTTACACCACTTCTTACATTTTGTAAAGCATCTAAAATTTCAGATAAATATCTATCTCTACCTAACAGTGTATAACTAATAGCATTTGTTTTTCTATCTGAAAAGAAAATAGTATTTGCTGAATCACTAAGGAATTGCTCAGATTTATCTTCTGATTGATATGTAATTATACCAGTGTTTGTTCCTTTTTTATCTTCATCAAACTCTTCAAATACTTCATATGTACCATGATAAAGTATATCAGTAGCTTGTGTACCTGCTAGTTTACCTTGAGTAGTAAGATAGTTAATCCAATTACTATACTGTTCAGGTGTTCCTATAGTACTTAATACTGGTTTAGATTCAAATAGTTCTGATACTCCTGGTTTAATAAAAGATTCACCTTGTACAAACTCTTTAAACCCTTCTATATCTTGTTTACTACCTAATTCATGTAAATTTTTTGATGTTGTAGCATATACATTACCTGATTCTTTTGTTCTGCCTTTATCTGTACCTTTTAATACCAAATCTTGTGGTTCATTTTTTACAGATTCAGTATTCATTTCTCCCACATTCTTCACATTAGCCGTATTAATTAGAAATGTGTTTACTATTTCCTTTTCACTTTTAGATACAAACCCTTTGTCAAAAGCATATTCTTTTGCATAACTTAATTTATCAGTAAAAAACCCTCTTGTCTGAAAATCAGTTCTTCCTTTTTCACTACCTCTGTAAACTATTGCATTATCAGGGAATATAGTGTCAAGATATCTAGAGTATTGTTGTGCAGTTCCTATATTAGCTAATTCAGGATTAGATTTAAATAGTTCTGCTACTCCTTCTTTAACTTCTCCTACTGGTACAGTAGGTTGAGTAGTAGCTTTAAATGTATTAGCATATACATCTCTAATAGCTTGTTTACCAGCTTCATTAATTTCTCTAGTGCCTATGCCTGCAAAGTTTTTAGTAAGAGTTGGTACTTCAGATTTAGACCATTCACCATTAATATTTTTATACCATTGATTTCTTACTTGGTCAAATACATATACAGGTTTACCAGCTTGTATAGCCATTTCTACAGCATAACCTGTTCCACCTTGCACTGCAAACTTGAGAAGTTTTCTTGGTTCAGCAGATTTCTCATCTCCTTTCCAGATATCACCTTCTTTACCTAATGTACCAATAGCAAATACTGCATCTGAATTAGCAACCTGAGCCCAATTTCTAATCAGTCTCTGGTCTTTCATTGTGTTATACTTGTAACCCCACATTTGTTTAGCAGCCTGAGCAACTTTACTTGCTCCTTCTACAGCTATTGGTTCATCTGTAATATCTACGTTTCCTAATGGTGCATTTTTTGGACTTTTTACCCCAGTATAGTAATGGTTATTATTTACCATTCCAAACTCTTTACCAATAACATCCCACTCAGTATCAGAGCCGTTAGCTCCTCCAGAATGATTAGTATATTCTGCTGGATTGTTTGTAGCACTTACAGGAGCTTGGTTAGCTTTTAAAGAATCTTGATAAGATCTGATAAGAACTTTAATAAAATTGCTATCAGTTCCTTTACCTTCCCATCTGCTACCTTTTACTCCTACAGTATGTTCAGAAGCTTCTAAGAAAGGCACACCACCTCTATCTGTTATTTCTTTAACCAATTCTGGATGAGCCTTAAACTTTTTCATCTGAAGTTTATACATAAGATTCATATCATATCTTAATGCTTCTTCTGCATTAAGATTAGGAGCTTTTATTTTAGAAGCATTTGCTTTATATTCAGCTTCTATATCCATAATATTTTTAGCACCCCAGTTAGGATTTGTTAACTCTCTACCCAGCTTATCAGATGATTTAGTACTAATATTTATACCAACTACTTTACTTGCAGGAGTTCTCCCTGGTTTAACAGAAGATTTAGGATATACTTCATCAGCTAATAACATCTTTTTACCAGTTGCTAAGTCTACATTTTGTATGTAAACTTCTTTTGTGGCATTATCTATCATATCATAATAACCATATGAGTTTAGATTCCACTGTGCACTTTCAGGCATAGTTTGTCTTTTACCCGTTACATTATTATAAAATTCTGTAAATAAAGTTTTTGGAGTAAAGAATACTTTAGGTTTAATGTTATTACTCTTACTTAAGTATGTGTTATAAGAAGCAATGTCTTCTGCAGACATAATAACAGGACCCTCTGATAAACCAGTTAATAAATCAAATGACTCTATAAATTCATCTTTTACTTCTTTAGCATGAAAACCTTTTAAAGGAACAGAATAGTTCTTGAACATTTCTTCACTTACAACAGTATCATATATTCTATTTAAAATTTTATTTGTATCCTCTGGAGATATAAAATAATTTTTAAAGAAATCATCTACTGCATAACGCATTAATTTTTGATACTGTTCAGGATCTAAAGCTTTTGTAAATCCAAATTTAGTAGGTCCAACCCCATGCTGATAAAACATCATTAATGAGAACTCATTAAATAAGTCTGATATTCTTTTATTTAATTCTGGATCATCAACTTTTTTAATAGTAACATCTCCTAAGTTACGCAAGTTAGAGTAATATATTTCTGCTAACTGTCCTTTTACAAGCTTTTTATTATTTAATTGTAGAAGTTTTACATTAGCTCTTCTTGTTTCAGCAGGTGCAATCTGTGATAATATAGGATACTCTGATTTTACTTTATCTGATAAACCTCTTATAAGATCAAGTATAGTATCTGAATAACTATATTTAGTAGAGCCCATTATATAAGCTTTATTATAACTATCTCTTAAAGCTTTTTCAGATAACCATGCTTCATACGCATCTTCAGGAATATTACCTAGTTTACTTAAAAACTCTTTATATGCTAAATCATTTTCTAAGGATTCAATAGGATTTTTAACTCTTAACGCCTCTCTTTCTAAAACATATCTATAGTAACTATTTAAATTTAAGAAAGGATTTTGATTAGGTTTAAATACATCTAGACCTTGTTCTGCATAATTTCTAGCAGTAGTGTTTCCTTCTAAAAATACTTTATTATTAAAGTCATCTTCAATAGCTTTTGTATTTATGATCATTACACCATTTTCTACAATAGCATCAAAGTCTGCATTATCATCTATTAAAGTAGGAAAGCCTCCGACTTCAGGGCCCACATTAACTAATTTACCATCTTCATTTTGAAAATTAGAAATATAGTTTTGATATATAAAGTTAATTACACCATTATTATAAGCTTTAGTAAAGTTTTCTTGTCCCTTTATACCTGTTCCAAATTTTGATTTTATAAGTCTTCTTTCCTGAACTATTTTGTCTGATATAAAAGTACTGATGTCAACATTTAATCTTAAAGGAAATAATGGTAATATTAAATCTAATATTAAATCATCTACATTAAATGAAGATACTACAGAGTCTTTAGTTAATCTTTCAAAGGTTCCATTGTCTATTTTACTAGACTTAGCAAGCATTTTATAATTACTTTTTCTTTGTCTTACTTGTTGAGTTGTAGTTAATGTTGAAGTATCTGGAGCAAAAGACTGTTGTAAGTTATCCATTCCTTCAAATTGTTTTTCTAACTCAATAAAGTTCATGAATAATGCCAGTGATTTTAAACTTGAACTATCATTTGTTGATATGCCATCATATAAAGTTTCTAACCTAATATCACCTGCGGGTAAATAAGTTCTTGATAAAACTTCTGTTGTAAAAGGAATTGTTGAATTATCTAATAAATCTCCTACCTCACTAGCAGATTTATATAGTATTATATTATACTTATCTTCTGATTTGTTATAAAGAAATATCTTATCTACCTCAGTTATTTTTTTAGAGTTTAACTCATTTGCTAAATCATTTATTGATAGTAATCTTCCTTTACTTGCATTAGGGGTTATAACAAATACATTTTGATCTTCTAACTTTCTAACTGTATTAATAGCAGCTCTTAGTTTTTCACGGTTTACCTTATTTAGTAAATCAGTTTTTTGTCCATCATTTAATGTGTCTAATATAGGTATTGCAATATCATATAGAGCTGTACTCTTAACCTTAGAAGCTTTTTGACCATTTATAATAGTATAGTATGCACTATTCATTAATCTTTGGTCTTCCATGTATTTTTTAATCAAAGGTTGATTAACAAACATGAATACTTCTTCTTCATTTACTCCTGCTTGTATTAAGTAACTAATTACATTAATACCTTCTGGAGTCATCTGTAGATCAAAAGGAAAAGGATTTTTTGCTCTATCTAATATACCATTAAGATTATGTGAGTTTAAGTCAGTAATTCTACTACCCTTCTGTGTTTTTTCTCCGGATAATGAAATTACTAATTCACCTTTTTCATTTCTAACTACATTATGTAAAAATCTCATTACTAAAGGTAGTTCCAATGGTTTTATAATTAACTCACCTGTATCTAAATTAAAGAACTCATCTTTATATGTATTAGGCATTTTAGCTCCAATGGTTTTAAATATAGTATGGTTCTTTGTTATTTTAGCTTGTATACCTAATGAAGGCTCTAAAGATAAATTAGCAGCATGTTTATACAAGTTATAGGTTGCCTCTAATAATCTTGTAGGACTTATAACTGTTTTTCTTTTTCCATCTTTATCAGGAGCTGATTTATTAGGCTCAATATTTCCTGGGTTTTTATATCTATCATAACCACTTCTTGTTTTCTCTAAATACGGTATATATTTATCTACCAAGTGAGTCAAGTTTGGTGTAACTAGATATGCATAGTTTTCAGGAAGAGCTAACAAAGATGTATGAGTTTCAATATATTTATTTTGTAAATATCTTTTCTGTTGCTCTATTAATTGTTCAGAACTTATTTCAGGAAGTTTTTCAAAATCTTCTTTAGTTAATTTTTTATTAGAAGCTTTCTTTTCCTCAAACTGTTTCTCAAGTTCTTGAGCTTTCTTTAATTTATTTTCAAAATCAGAAATTCCTTTACTAATGTAATTACCATCTTTATCAATGTTAGCCATTGCAAAGAAAAGTTTATCACCATCAAAGTCAGAACCAGCTTTAGCAACTATTTCTGTAGGAACAATAACAGTATTACCAAATGCAGGATCTACAAAATGCCATACTTCAGCACCTTCTATAGTATTTGTAGCATCATTTGGAATTCTTGGTCCACCTATAGTAATTGCTTTTCTATTATTACCTGTATTCAACCATTCCTCATCTTTAATAAGTTCATTAAGTCTTTCAATGGTACCTATTTTTTGACCTTTATATACTTGGTTTAAAAGATTATTATAAGAACCCTGTAAACTAATTGCTACTTTCATCATTTTTGTAGCTGCTCTTTCACCAGTTTCTTTATTTATAATCTCTCCTCTTAAATAAAAAGGTAGAGTGTTAGATCCTAATAATTTTTTTCTTTCTTCTGGATCTGTTACATTACTAAATTGTGTGTCCCACCAACCATTTGTAAATGATGTAGGTGCTTGCACCAGTGGTTCACCATTAGTTTTTTGTTTAATTAATCTTTTTTGAATTACACTCATTAACAACTGTTCAATATCCTGAGACTCAGGATGAATAGAAAGATCCATTGTTAACTGACCATCCTCAGTTGTATTTATTAATTTAACTAAGTGATTAGGTATATCTTTTGCTGCTAATTCTTCTCTTATAAATTCAACAAAGTTTTTAAGATTACCTTCATATCTTTTAGTTTCTTCATTATACACATAACCTATTTCATTTAATAGATCTGATTGTAATAACTTTGTGTAATCTTTAATAGTATTTAAATAACTATCTATTATCTGTTTATTATTTTCATTTTTTATCTTACCATTTTCAAACAAGTTATCTAAAATAATAGCTCTTGTTTGTGTAGCTATTGGAAGCTCACCTTTAAACTCATCATTAATTACAGTAACTTCTTTTAAATTAGCTAAGTAAATTGGATTTAATGTAAATTCTACATCATCAGAGATAGCTTTTTGTTGATCTGAAGCAAATATATTATCTAGTTTACCTGTAGAAGTTAAGTTAGCAGCTTTAGATCCAGAACCAAATGTAACATATTGTACATTTTCTCTAAGCATTTTTTTATGAAGCTTATCTAATTGAGAACCTTCTTTAGCATTAACACCTGGAATTAAAGGCATAACAGAAAACTTATGCATTGCTGTAGTAGCAATTAAGTCATTCTTTAGTGCACCAAAATAATGTAATTTATAAATAGGAAAGTACTGAGCAGCCTCCGCTTGAGTAACTTTTTCACCATTTATAATCTTTTGATATAAGTTCTCTTGAGCTATAGACCATCCTCTACCTGTTTTATGTAAAGCTCTATATGCATCTATTGTCATATAAGCCATACCATCACCTTCAGTCATTTTCTCAAATGCTTCAGCATTTAGTTTTGTAAAATACTCTGCAGTTTCATTATCATATGTTTTAGAAAACTCTTCTTTCCAAGCAGCTTTCATATCATCTAGATATATACTTTTTCTTTCTATATCTTGAATAACAGCAGTATTTAATATGTCTGAAAAAACATAATTATCATAGTTTATTTTACCATTAGTTTTTGCAGTCTCTATTGCAGCATATGTTCTTAGCTTTTCTACCTTTTGACCTGACTCATTTTTAATTTCATAAGGTGCATTAAATGTATTATTAATAAAATCTTGAGTGCCTTGATCATATAAGAAACCTGTACCATCTGATGTAGCTCCTGGAATCCTTTTAGACCAATCTTCTTTTGCATGATCCCATTGAGCAAAATCACCAAACATTATTATAGATGTTTCAAACTTATGTATCCAATCATTATAAGCATAAGCTTTAATAATATTATCTGTTATAGTCTTATTATTTCTTATTGCTTTAAGTTCTTCTGATGTAGGTGACTCAGAAAGTTTAACACCAGCTTTTCTTAAAAGAGACTCAGATAAATAAGGAACATCTTGATAGTAAGTTTTAGAATAATCAGAAACTAATTCATTAAAATAATTTTTAAAATCATTAGATACTAGACGTGCTAACTCTCTATCAGTTTTTAATGAAGTTCTTAAATTAACATTTATATTTTCTTCAATAAGATTATATAATTTGGTTTTAGTCTCCGGGCTCAGTACAGTATCAAATGCACTAAATACTTCTCCGGCATAAATCTTTTTACCATTAACTTCATCTACTACTCTATTATAACCTGTAATTTTTAAAAGCTCATTTCTTTGTGATCCTTTAAACTTTTTTATTCTATCAAACTCTCCTTCTAAGTAACCAGAAAGATATTCAACTATAGCATAATTTTCTCCCTTGTTACCCTCAAAGAACATATTGATATCTACATACAAGTTTTTATCAGCACCCTTCTCAAGAACTAATCCATTTTCTATTCCACCTATAACTCTAAAACCTTGTGAAAACTTTTTCTCAGAAATACGCGGTAGTTCTGCCCAGCCTGCAAGAAGCATACTATGAATCTCTTGTAGGAACTTGGATTTATCATCTAGTTCAGTAGTAGTATTACCTAGATCATCATTTATATTAGTACCATCTACAGCAATAGCTTCAATATATCTACCTTTTTTTCTATCACCATTTTTTTCATATCTATCAAATATACTATTCAGTATTTTTAAATGTCTAGTATAAGTATTTATAGTAGGGTCAAGATAACTCATATAAGAATACTGCTTTTCTTGCCATAGATCTGTTATTTTTTCTACATTATTAAGAGCATCTAATCTAGCAGAATAAGTACTATAGTTTATGTCTTCATATCCTGTATTACCATTAGATCTAATTACACCTGCTGTAGCTGAATCATATCCATATTTACCTTGTAATTCAGCAAGTCTTCTTAACTGAGTATTCTCATTAAAGTCCTCTTTTATTATTCCTGTAAATACATCTTTTGGTACAGTTGTTTTTAAAGTCTCAAGTGGGTTTAATCTAAATTTATCTAAGTATTCTTTTTGAAGTGGAGTTAATGTTTGACCTGCTTGTTCAAGTAACTGTAGTTCATTAAACTCTATTACAGCATCAAATATATAAGGTAAACCATAGTAATCAGAGTTTTTATCAAGTTCAGAAATTATATTTTTGTTTGTATCTAAACCAATACCTATAGCTTGAGCAAACTCTAAAGATTTAGATTTTTTTAAGTTCCCGCTTTTTTCTCTAAACTCAGATACAATTGCATTTAAATTTAAAGAAGAAACATTATTTGCACTCTTATTTATATATGGAGTTTTAGGAGAACTCTTAAATTCAGAAATCCATCTACCTTGTATAGAACTAATAGATAAAGAAGCTTGTACAGATTGTAAATCAAACTCACCATTATCACTTAGTGTAGCAAACAATTGCATGTATTTAACTTTAGCTTTACCAAAGTCTTGTAAGAATTGTCTACTTATATCAAATTCATAAGTGTTTCTTGTATTTGGTTCAGGATATTTACTTTCAATTAATTGTTTAATTTCCGGAAACTTTTCTGCTTCTCTAACAAGAGCATCATAAGCTTTTTGTCTATCTCTTATACCACCAATAGTTTTTGCTACAATATTAAATATCTTAGAAAAATCAGCTCTTTGTTTAAATCCAAATCTATCTACAGGAGTGTTTCCTTGAGAATCTACTTTAAACAAACTCTTTAATATATAAGCTGTTTCTTTACTCATTAATTGTTGTAGAGAAACCTTGCCCTTTAAATTATCATTATTTATTTCTAGTTGGCTTGTAACACCATCACCAACTTTTGTTTGGTCAATTGTATTACCATCAGCATCTACTGTTTCTGTATAATCTGTTTCATACTTTTTCTTTGCTACTTCATAGTCAGTATTTTCTAAATAGTATTTAATAACACCAGATTTATTATCTCCCCAGTTACTAAGAGTTAATTGCAGTATTCTAATATTATCTAGTATTAGAGCTTCATCTTCAGATAAATTTAAATTAGGCTGTAAAGCTTTTTGATTAAGCTCAAATCCTGTATAAGCTTTTGCCTCACCTTTTACATAGTTATTATATTGTACTTCAGCATCCTCTAAATTAGATACTACAATTATATCTACAGGTTTACCATTCTCATTTTTAATTTCTTTATGCTTATAAAAATCAGAAACAATTTTTATAGTACCTGCATATGATTCACCTTTTACTCTTTCACCTTTCTTTAAAGAAGGATCAAGTTTAGAAAAATCTAAAATTTGAGAAGCTAAGAATACATATTTATGATCACCTTTTTTATTAGTTAATTTGGCAGATGCATAGTCTTTTATATTCTGTAAAGTAGATAACCCATTAAAATCAAAATTTGGTTTTAATTTATTTAGTTTATCTTTTTCTGTTTTAAGTTTTTTTTCTAAAACCTCTCTAACTTCATTTAATAGTATTTCTCTTCTTTGAGTTTCAACAAGAGTAGCTATTGTTATAGCTTTAGCTCCGGGAACATTTTTATATTTCTTATATCTTGCATCTATAATTTCAGCAATTATAGAATCTATTGCAGATACTAATTGTGTACTATCTTGTTTACTAAGTACATCTTCTCTAGGGTTTTCTACATTTCTTACACCTCTATCTAAAGAGAATAGTTCAGCATTAGATATAAGAGGTTTATAACTATTTAAATTACCAACTCTCAAATTGTTAAACAATTCTTTTGCCATTGGTGAATTTAATGCATCTATAGTAACATCTTTTTTGTTAAACTTCTTAAGAAATTTACCTAATAAAGCTTTTAAGAAATTTAATATTTGTCTAAATATAGTATTTTTAACCGGAGTTTTAGTTTCAGGTTTTTCAGTCTTCATGTAGTTTCTGAAATCTTCTGCTAACTTTTCCTCTAATTGTCTTATTTCTGCTGTAGAGTAACTATAGGTTTCCCCATTTTCTAAAGTGAAGGTTCCCTTTAAAGATCTCATCTCATTATATAGATCAGTCTTTTGTTGAGGAGTTAAGAATAATTGTGAGAAAGCATGCCATGCCTCATGATATATTGTTAGATTTTGGAATACACTACCTTTCTGAACATTATAATTTATCTTACCAAGTCTATCTGGATTTGCTAAAGTTCCCGCACTTACAATAAAAGTAGCATATATATCTGAATTTACTATATTCATTATAGGATTCAAGTCTATTGCATCTCTCATGGCTTTCATTCCAGGACTATTCCACCAATCAATAGACTGTTTTATTTTCTTTTCACTTATTTTTTCATCTAAGTTTTTTGCTCTTCTAAATAATCCATCTATTAAATCATCAGGTTTATTAGAGTTAGTTGGATTATTATGAGGCTGAGGAGCTTCTGGCTGAACAATATTTTGTATTATATCAGTACCACTTTTAATTTCAGCACCTTCAACTTTATTATCTATAATGTTATTTATAATATTAATTTGTTTTTGTGAAAAGTTAGTTATTAATATTAAACTGTCAAGTACTTCTCTAGCAAATTCTTTAGTGTACTGAGAATTCTTTTGTATTTCATTTTTTAATAATTTATTTAAATGCCATGACTCACTTGCCAAAATACCTTGACGAGCCATCTCATCAATATATTCTGGTGAAGTTATTATATTATATAATCTTGTTGCTTCTATATCAGCTGCAGTAGTAGTATTTACAGGTATGAATTCATCATCAACAGGTTCTTGTCTTTTTTCAGCAATAGGTTTATATAAAACAAGTTCTCTACCTGCTTCTTCTACATCTTGTTCAATCCAACCAATTAGTGATTCATAGCCATTAGCAATCATAGCTTCTGTTACAGCATCATTGGATTCTTGCATAGACTTAAATGATTTGCCTTCAATTGCAGATCTTTTAATATCCATAAATCTAGTTTGACCTTCTTCTGTTGTTGCATCTAAAGTCTTAGAAGGATCATAAGATACGGTTACTTCTTCTACAGGATCATTAGAAAGAACTTCTTGAAAAGGTTTATCTAATGCATAATATAAACCAGAGCCTCTCTGTGCATAACCTACTCTAGAAGAAAAAGTACCAGATGTTCTAAATGCTTTTACTGTAACTATATTAGAAACTGTAGGACCTGTAGGAACATCAAACTGTAATGAATAGTTAAAGAAACCTGGGTTATTTTCTATGAGTGAAATATTAGGATTTTGAGCAAGTATTAAATTATAATAACTGTCTTTTTCAAATGTTTTACCACCTTTATAAATTCTATATGAGTTATTTCTTAGTGCATCATTATCATAACTTATAAAAGTAGCATAGCCATTATAACCTTCAGTTAAAGCATTAAATAAGTCTTCAGAAGCTTTTGCTGTATTTACATTGTTTAGATTAGTATTAGATAGATTGTATTGAGCTATTTGGTTTATTAGGTTAGGCTTCTCATATATAGTTAAGAACAATGAGTTTTTTTCAAAATTATATGTTATGTCAAAATTTCTAACACTTTTTGTCATTCCTATAGGAATAAACTGTTTAATAAAATCATATTTTTGTTGAACAGTTAATCCTGGTTCTATAATAATTTCTGAAATTTGTTTTGCTATATCATTAGTTATTCTCATCCTATCAATAGGAAACCTTTCACTATTTATTTCTATAGTTCCTCCACCTTTTTTTACAACACCACTTTCTTTTGATTGAGTTTCAATTGTAGATATAATTTTTTTAGACTGATTAGGAAATGTTATTAAGTTTTCTAGAGATATAGTTGTAGCAGAATCTAGAGTAGTTATACCATTAGTCATTCCTGTAATAGGTAATAAGTAGGCAGCATCTGAAGGCTTTCTTCTTAAAGCAGCATCTTGTATTTTTTTAAGAGTTGCTAAGTCTTCCTCTTGTTCTTTTATTATTGAATCTAAGTAAGCTTGTTTATCTCCAAATTCTTCTTTATAAGTACTTCTAGCAATTTCTTTTGGTGTAAGAATAGCATTCTCATCACTATAAATATTAGTAGTTACAAGTTTATTCTCAACTACTCTTACCGGTCTTAAGAATTGGTAAACAATTTTACCTTCATTTTCATTAGAAATATTACCAGCATCATCAAAGTAAAGTTGATTTCCTGCTTCATCAGATAATATTAATACAACTCTTTCATTAATTTTTAAAACTCCTTTAGGTGTTTTATCACCAATTGATCTAGCTTTTATAATTTCATCTTCAGTTGTTTTATCAAATAATTGTTGTCTATTTCCAGTAGCAAAATCATTTAAATTATAAGCTCTAAAGAATAGTTTTTTACCTTGATATATTACACCATCTGTAATACTTTGATTGTTCATACTATTGCTTATAGAAGCCATTGTATTAACAATATGTATTTTATTTGGATCTATTCTTTCTACAACAAGTTCTTTAGAATTTTTTGCAGAAGGTTTTATTTTAACATATGATTGACCTGTACCTGTTAAAGGACTAAATGTTCTAAATCTTCTTGAAGGTATAACTGGTTCATTAATTACTGTTTCTTTTATTTCAATCTCATTTTCAGATATATCATCTGTATTTATACTAGCATTAATTTTATCAGCATCTATAGGCTTGTCAAATTCTTTTAGTACATTATTGATACCATCTTCTGATCTAAAAGATATGTTTAATTCTTTTAATTTATTTACATCAATATTAATATTACTTTCAAAAAAATATGAAGTATATACACTTGATATTAATTTAGGTAATGATGCAATGTATTTTGCTGCAGCTTCTGGTGAACCATTAGCTTTAAGTTCATTATAAAAATTTTGCATGAACTCATTTGGATCAAAACTTCCTTTTTTTTCTGCCTCTTTTAAATTTGCAACAACATATGAATAAAGTGATTTTATTATCTCTGGATCATTTATAGCACATTGGATCATTACTGACAGTTTTTAAATTTATTAATTAAATCATTCTTTATATCCTCCACATTTGTTTCCATACCAATATTGTAAGCTTCTTGTTTAGCTTCATCAGATGCAAGGAAAACATCTTGAGCATCAAAAGTTTCTTCTAAAATTTCTTTTTCAGCAGGAGATGTTGTATATGTTGTTTGTTTATCAGAGACATTATTTAACTCTGACTCTTTAACAAAATTATTTGACAATTCATTTGGAGAGACTACCATTTCTTTTGCATTTTTTCTAGGTGTATTTTGTTTAGTAGCTAATTTTAACACAATGTTTCCATTTTCTAATATCTCTGTTACCACCATTTTAGGGTTACCATCCTTATTAAGATAATAAATATCATTTACTTTTACAACACTTTCTCCATCTATTGTAGAATCTATTGGATCAGCAAAAATATCTACTACATCAACAAAGCCTGAATCTAATCTAAAGTTAGCATTAAAATCTTTAACATCTTTAAGTTGACCTTGTATTTTTTGTATAACATTATCTTTTAAAAACTTGTTACTTAATTGCTGTTCTAGACTACTCTGCAATGTATCTAAACTATTTACAGCATCTTGTATTTCTTGAGGTGTTGTAGCTTGAGATGCATTAACAAATGTTTCTAAGATAGCTTTATCTTGAGCATTAGTATTATTTAAACTAATTAAATTAAAGACATCTCTTTGATAATCTGAAAATGCTCTAGCAGCAACATCACTGGTTGTATTAACTTTTAAATACTGTATTCTTTTAACTGCTTCATGTATTATTTCAGATACTTCTTCTCTATTAGGATTACTATTTTGTACAAAATCTATTTCTTCCGGAGTTAATACTCCTGTAGATAATGCGTCAATTGCTAATAATTGTCCGGGAGTTGGTGCATAAGCAACTTTTCCAACAAATCTATCTTTATGTACTTTAAATACATTAGCAAAAGCTTCATCTTTTTCTAGTTGTTGTTGTACAAAGTCAGAGTTTTCTGATAGGTCTATACTATCAAAGTTCTGAGTAATATTAAATTTACTAAGTCTTTCTTGAATAGTTTCTATTTGAGAGTCTATCTTCTTAGTACTATTTTCATATTTTTTAGTAAGGGTGTTTAATTTATCTTTAGGTGATACAGTTTTAGATACACCAGATAAATCTATCATTTCTTCAACATACTCACCTGTTGCATCCTTATATCTTGTGATTGGGAAAAGAGTATTCATCTCATCTCTTACACTAGCCATATAAAGAGGAATAAGCATTTCTGAAACTTGTGGTGAATTATCTACTTCAAACTCTTTAATACCAATAGAATTTTTTGATATTTTGCCATCAGGTGTTCTTCTATAAATTAAAGGTTGATATATGTATTGAGCTGTAGGTTTTCCTGCAGTTAAAATTTTTCCAGTTTGTGGATCAGAACTTCTTTGAACGGGTAATATAGATATACTAGCATCAACACCAATCATTCTTTTTAATAAGGTAGCATAAGTAGCTTGTTGTAAAGTATAGTTTTCTCTTTTAGAATATATACCATCATCTTTTGTGGTGGCTGTTTTTTTAGTCTTTTTAATTTTATTAAACTTAAACCACTTATCCTCATTTCCTGTTTTAATATCTATGATATGTATTTTACCTTTTCTATCTACTGCTATTAAGTCAATTTCTCCGGCAATCCTATCTGTAGTACCATCAAGCTTTTCTATATTAGAATCATATACTACTAATCCTTTAGCTACTATATAAAGTTCACCATTATCAATTCTTCTTTTTATTTGGGTAAGGTGTCCATCTGGTCCAAATAAATCTAAGTAAGCTTTTTTAGTAATTTTATTAGGATCAAACTCCGGCATTTTACCTTCACCCAAAAAATCTTTTGCAGCTTGATCTATATAATTACCAGCTTCTCTACCATCTTCATATGTTTTTTCTGATACAAACTTATATATCTTATTATATAAATCTTCATTGCTTATGTTTACAGGTTGAGCACTAGTAGTTTGTTCTTCAGTACTTACTGGAGCTTCTTCTAAAGCATCTAGTTCTGCATCATATTTAGCATTGATTTCCTGCTCAAGCTGCGTTAGTTGCTTAGCATTTCTATCTTTTATACCAGAAACCCAATTATCGGCAGATTCTTTAGAATCAAACATACCTATTTGTAATACAGCAGCTTGTATCAATTTTCCATTTTCTATAATTGCTGGCTTGATAACATTTATAACTATTGGGTAAGGCTCGCCTTTAAATGTTTCAGATGTATTATCTTGAAAAGTTGCTGTTACTTCTGACCCTTCATTATATTTAACCCCAACTTTAGAATATTCTGGTATTTCTTGATTTTCTTTTAAGTTATTTTCAAATTCTTGTTGTACTTCTAATGCGCCTTTTCTATTATTAAGTTTTCTATCTAATTCTTCCTGTCTTCTTCTTTCTATATCAGCTTTCTTATCAGAAACAGGACTGGTAGAAACAGCTGGTTCTGCATCATATTTTCTTTTTAAATCAGCTAATTCCTTATCTCTTGCACTTTCAAGATTAATTCTATATCTACGTTTACCAACACTATTAATTTTAGATTCATAACTTTTCTTTATAGAAGCAACTTGATCATTATATTCTTTTTGAGATATATCTTTTAAAACTAAAGGTTTTGACAAATATTCTAAATTTAATAATCTTTCTAAGTATTCATTTTCTATATCTGTTACTTTTTTATCTATACCATCTTTAAAAAACTCTGTAGATTCCTTATCTAATAAATTTAAAGCTTCTAATCTTTCTATATTAGCTTTATTAGAAACAGGAGTTGTAGTTGGTTGTAAAATATTAGTTAATTCATCTGCTAGTTCTTCATATAACACATCTCTAAATCCAGCAAGATCAGCTTGTTTAGCTAAATAAATAAAACCTAGTATTGAAGACTCAGTTTCTGATAAAGGTTTTATTGTACCATCTTCTAATTTTTCTGATACTTTAATATTATAACCACCTTCTGTAGGTACTAAATCTTTAACATAGTTTTTACCTTTAAAGGTAAAGTCTTCTGCTCCAGTATTTTCTTTAAGAACATTACCACCAAAAGCAATTTGAAATATATCTTCTAAAACTGCTTTATCTGTATATTGGTAATCACTTGCTTCTACATCTTTTATAGCATTAGTAACCCTTCTATGGAAAAGATCATTTATTAAATAAGCTTTTTCTCCGGCCTTTAATCCTGTTGTAGGGTCATCTACCTTAAGTGTTTCTCCTGCTTTTACATTTTCCTGAAGTTTAATTAACTCTTCAATCTTTTTAATAGAAGCTTTTTGTTCTGGAGTATATGATTTATAAAGTTCTTCTTTAGTTTTTTGTGCTGTTTCTTCATCTTCAAAAATCATGTCAAGATCTAAGTCTTGACCAAAGAGTTCATCTTCTTCTTGGCTTACTGGTTTTTCAGGTCTAAGTGCATTAAACTTAGTTAAGTACTCTTCAAAAATTTCATCATATTCAGTAGTACCTTCTTGATATACTTCATTAGCAGGTTCATTAAAGAACTCTTTTGGTTTAGTTCCATTTTTAATAAACTCTGCAAAGTCATCTACACTCATGTAGATACCTCTATCTGCTAAAGCATTTAGTAAAGAGTTTGCTTCTACAATACCTATTTGTTCAGTTACAATATCTCTAAAAATATTTTCTCTATTATCATAGAGTGACTTTAACCATTCTGTATTTCTTTCTACAAGTTTTAAAAATTCTTCCGGGTTATGTAGTAGGTTATTATACCTAACTAACTTTTTAGATTCTGAATCTAGTTTTTGGTGATCTAATAAATCATTAAATAAGTCATCTAATTTTTCATCAAATACATTATCATTACTAACATCAGCAATAGACTTTAAATATTTGTCTACACTTCTTTTATATGCTTGTATTCTTTCAGCTTTATTTACATCATCAAAAGCTCCTAAATTTTTATCTATAGCTGCAATAACAGCCTCATCAGTTAATTCATCAGTTTTAATATTTCTTTTTTCAAGTTCTTTCTTCATTGATTTTTTAATCAACTCAAGATTTTCATATCTGTTAAAGAAATTATTAAATGTTTCTGTTTCATTAAATAACTCTGTGTAAGCTTCTAATTTTTT
>Ga0194119_10003370_pt1 | contig 25815 bp, 23 predicted proteins | sample TA2MahC100mmetaG_FD_148620 | JGI IMG/M metagenome (GOLD analysis project Ga0194119, IMG submission 148620) | Freshwater microbial communities from Lake Tanganyika, Tanzania - TA2015018 Mahale Deep Cast 100m | ecosystem: Environmental > Aquatic > Freshwater > Lake | place: Tanzania: Lake...
ACTTTTCGCTTAAATGAAGATTGAACAGAAAGTACTCGCCTCTCATTAATAAACCCCTCGGTAACATCCCCTAAAATTTGAGCTTTTAAAAGTTTTCGAAGCTCTCGATCAAAATTTCTATTTATTTGATTGCGCAAAATTTTAATGCGCTGGCGAATCTCAAATAATTCTTTTGATGCATCGTCCTTTATTTTCCCGGACCGATCAAAAACCGAATCAATTTTTTTATTGATTTCGTAATTAATTTCACAAGATTCAATTATTCTCTCCAAGCCTGAATATTTTCCTTTGTGTGTCTCAAAAAAAGAAATAATTCGGTTTACTAAATTCGATGCAAGATAGATTCTTCGAAATCCTTCGACAGAAATTACAGCGTCATAAATCTTCAATAATTTTATCTCCGTTTTTAATTCTTCAAAATCTAACGGCGGAAAACTTTCATTTGATAATCGAATATTTTTTAATTCGTTTAGCTTGTTAAGTTCGTTTGCGACTTGTTGAAAATTATTTGATGGCCTCAAATCATTGATCTTTTGCGACGCTGATTTTTCGATAGCAAATTGTTGCAGCCATTCAATTATAACATTAAATTCTAGGTCTTTTAAAGTTTGTTCGTCGCTCGCAAACATCTATAGTTTTATTTTTGTTTCAACACTGATTTAAGTGTTTTATATCGAAGATTTATAAAATTAAACCACATGTTCGACTTGATTACTTTTATTTTACCTCATTTGAACAGTCGTTTGATTAAATAGTTCATTAAATTACCACAAGCTAACTATGTCAGTTAAAGAAAATAGAAACTTACTCGTGTGTGTATATTAAATTGAAAAATTTCATTCAAACATGCTATTTTTATCTTTTATGCACAATAGATTGAAAAAAACAACCAGTAAAGCGAATACATTTTATGTTTTACAAGAATTATATATTTTAAATGCTTTATTTTTGTAAATAAGTTGAAAAAGAAATATGAGCAACGAAAATTCACTACTACCGAATGACTCATTTACCCGAGAAAAAAAACCAAAATGGCTTAGAGTTAAACTACCTACTGGAGAAAATTTCAAAAAAGTTCGCTCACTGGTTGATGAACACAAACTTCATACGATTTGTCAAAGTGGTAACTGCCCAAATATGGGTGAATGCTGGGGCGAGGGAACTGCTACATTTATGATACTTGGAAATATTTGCACCCGTTCGTGCGGTTTTTGCGCTGTAAAGACAGGTAAACCTGATTCAGTAGATGAATTTGAACCAGGAAGGGTCGCAAACAGCGTAAAACTTATGGGCGTTAAGCATGCTGTAATCACATCAGTCGATCGTGATGATTTAAAAGATGGCGGTGCTGAAATATGGGTTCAAACCGTACGGGCAATTCGACATCAATCACCAAATACCACCTTAGAAACCTTAATTCCTGATTTTGCAGGAAAATGGGAAAACTTACAGATGATCATTGATGTTGCTCCTGAAATAGTTTCTCATAATGTAGAAACAGTAAGAAGATTAACAAAACAAGTTCGAATTCAAGCGAAATATGATCGGAGTTTAGAGGTACTTTTTAGATTGAAAAAAGGAGGAATGAGAACTAAATCTGGGCTAATGCTCGGCCTCGGAGAATCAGAACAAGAAATCATCGAAACAATGACAGATCTGCGCAGCGTCGGAGTTGATATTTTAACCCTAGGCCAATACCTCCAGCCTACTTCAAAACATTTACCGATTCAAGAATTTATTAGTCCTGAATGCTTCGAGAAATATGGGGATTTGGGAAGAGAAATGGGATTTAGATATGTTGAAAGTGGGCCATTGGTTCGTTCATCATACCATGCAAAGAGGCATATTTTTTAATTCTAAGATCATGAAATATATCCTAACAGCATCCTTTATTTTTTCAGTTGCCCTATTTTATTCTGCCGAATACGGAATTTGTATCTCTAATTTCACCACTGTTCACAAAACTACAGATAGTTCAAGTGAACAAGTAACACAATTAATTTTTGGAGATATTTATATGATTATTTCAAAATCTAAAGACAAAAAGTGGCTGTTTATCGAAAATCTCTTTGATGGCTATCAAGGTTGGATCCCAAAAGTAAACCATCGTTCCATAAGCGAAAGGACATACTTCGAAATGAAAAAAGACACCTTCCCAGTTTGTGCTGATTTGAAAGGTTTGGTCGAGTTTGAGGGGAAGAAGTTTGAAATCTCATTGGGAAGTACGCTCCCATTTTACAAAAATGGATCCCTCTTAATCGATGGGAAAAAAGGAACCTTTATTGGAAATGTAGCAACTATTCCAAGAGAATTTAGCTTAGATATTTTACTTTCAACTTCAAAATTATGTCTTGAAATCCCTTATTTATGGGGTGGGAAAAATGCATTTGGTTATGATTGTTCAGGGTTCGTTCAAACAGTTTACAAAACATTAGGTATATTCTTGCCAAGAGACTCAGGACAACAAGTTAAAATTGGAGATGAAATAAACTTTGAGAACGCTCAAACAGGTGATCTCGCTTTTTTTCACGACAATGGGAAAATTGTGCATGTAGGAATTGTTATTGAAGGCAATAAAATTATTCATGCATCAAAAAAAGTTAAAATCAATAAATTAGATCAAACAGGTATTTGGGTAGATGAAACCCAATCTTATTCCCATTATCTAAAATGTATAAAGCGAATCATTCCTTAATTATTGAATTTTTGTAACAATAATTTTACTCATTCGTATTTGCAGACATGGATTTTAAAACGTAAATTCGCACCCGTTTTATAAACTTATTATTATGGAAAACAATCTGATATTTATCCCCATCGCTTTGTCTCTTGTTGGACTTATATTTATGTTCTACAAAATGTCTTGGGTAAAAAAACAGCCTGCTGGAGATGAAAAAATGCAAGGTATTGCCAAAAGTATCAAAGAAGGCGCTATGGCCTTTCTAAGCGCTGAATACCGTTTACTGGCGATTTTCGTGGTCATTGCATCAGCCGCATTATTTGGAATATCTTTAAAAGTTGAAACAACACATTGGTTAATTGTTCCTGCATTTGTTGTGGGAGCTGTTTTCTCTGCAGTTGCGGGTAATATCGGAATGAGAATAGCAACTGATGCGAATGTCCGTACTACAGAAGCGGCTAAAACGTCACTCCCTAAAGCTTTAAATGTTTCATTTGGGGGTGGTAGTGTTATGGGTCTTGGAGTTGCTGGATTGGCTGTACTAGGGTTATCCCTCTTCTTCTTTATATTTTTGAATTATTTTCTGGGTGGAGAAACCTGGAATTATGACAAAATGACTATAATTTTAGAAGCTTTAGCTGGGTTTTCCTTGGGAGCAGAATCAATTGCTCTGTTTGCGCGAGTTGGTGGAGGTATATACACGAAAGCTGCTGATGTTGGCGCTGACTTAGTTGGAAAAGTTGAAGCTGGTATTCCAGAAGATGATCCACGAAATCCAGCAACAATTGCCGATAATGTTGGGGATAATGTTGGAGACGTTGCAGGAATGGGTGCTGACCTTTTCGGCTCTTATGTGGCTACTGTACTAGCTTCCATGGTTTTAGGAAACTACATTATTAAAGATATGGCTGAGGCAGGACAAACTCTTAAAGAGTTTGGTGGGATAGGTCCAATCCTTTTGCCTGTAATGATTGCAGGTGTTGGAATCATCGCTTCAATTATTGGAACTTTCTTAGTGAGAATTTCAAGTAACGATGCTAAAGAAAATGAAGTTCAGAAAGCTTTAAATATTGGAAATATTGCTTCAATTGTTTTATCTGCAATTACTGGATGGTTTTTGGTTGATTGGATGCTCCCTGAAACTATTCAAATGAATTTTTTCGGAGAGGGAACGCAGCCAATCCCGAGTCGTCATGTATTTTATGCAACTTTAGTGGGATTAAGCGTTGGGTATTTAATTTCCTATTTCACTGAATATTATACAGCGCTTGGTAAAAAACCAGTTTTAGGAATCGTTCAAAATTCATCCACTGGTGCGGCCACAAATATCATTGCTGGTATTGCAACCGGTATGATTTCAACTTTTTCATCAGTAATTTTATTCGCTGCAGCAATCTGGGGTTCTTACGCTTTGGCGGGATTTTATGGTGTTGCAATTGCAGCTTCAGCAATGATGGCTACAACAGCGATGCAATTAGCTATCGATGCATTTGGTCCAATTGCAGATAATGCTGGAGGAGTTGCAGAAATGAGCGAACTACCAAAAGAAGTACGTCAACGAACAGATGTTTTAGACTCAGTTGGGAATACAACAGCAGCAGTAGGTAAAGGATTTGCTATTGCTTCCGCAGCATTGACTGCTCTTGCCTTGTTTGCTGCTTATGTAACGTTTACCGGAATTGACGGAATTAATATTTTCAAAGCACCTGTTTTAGCTGCCCTATTTATTGGTGGAATGGTACCTGTTGTTTTCTCGGCATTGGCAATGAAATCAGTTGGTAGCGCAGCCATGGACATGGTTCAAGAAGTTCGTCGTCAGTTTAGGGAAATTCCTGGTATTATGGAAGGAACTGGAAAACCAGAATACGGTAAATGTGTAGAAATTTCAACCAAAGCTGCACTTCGTGAAATGATGCTTCCAGGTGCATTAACAATTGTTACTCCAATATTAATTGGCTTGGGTACAGGACTTTTATCTGGAAATTGGCCAATGGCAGCTGAGGTTTTGGGTGGATACATGGCAGGAGTTGCAGTTTCTGGAGTTCTATGGGCAATTTTTCAAAACAATGCAGGCGGCGCGTGGGATAATGCAAAAAAATCTTTTGAGGCGGGTGTAATGATTAACGGTGAAATGACATTTAAAGGTTCTGATGCTCACAAAGCTGCAGTAACGGGTGATACCGTTGGTGACCCATTCAAAGATACTTCTGGTCCATCAATGAATATTTTAATAAAACTAACATGTTTAGTTGGTTTAGTAATCGCGCCAATATTAGGTGATGGTCACGGCAGTGAGAAAAAAGCAGGTCCTACATCCTCAGCTAAATTGGAGGCTTCTCGTGGAAATGAAAATACATGTTGTAAAAAAGATAAAGCAAATGAATGCCAAAAGGATATGAAAATGAAATGTGACATGTCTAAATGTGCGAAAATGACGAAAGAAGAATGTGCTAAGATGTGTGATGAAATAGGATGCTCGAAAGAAGAAAAATCTATGTGTCTGTCTCACTATAATGAAAAAGGCCAATGGATTGATAGTGATAATAAGGCATCATGTAAATCAGAAAAAAAATAAGCTTCAAAAAAAGATTTAATTAAAAATAAATTTTTCAACTCTAAAAGCAGTCCATTTGAACAACTTTTTACTTGTTTCAACCCTTTAGAATTAATTAAAGTATCTTATTCAATAATTGAAAATTTGTAAAGAATCAGTAAAATGAAAGCGCTCTTTATTTTAAGTTTTCTATTCTTAATTTCTTGCTCAGCACAAAAACACACGCTAGTATTCATAAAACATACGCCATATTGCGGTGGAGCAAAACCTACACCTGCAATGGCAAGAGGAACCGTAGTTATGGCCTCCAAATCAAAGTTCGCAATTACCAAAAAAGGTGGAAAAAAAGTTGAAAAATGGATAGTAACTGATACTTCAGGGACATGGAAGGGTAAACTTGATTGCGGTTCTTACGATATTTATCGCGCTGAAAAATTTTTGACTATTCAAGAATTAATTTCTCTATTCAAATTAGTCGATTCAGATTTTTATAAGTTTAGCGGTGAAAAATGCCTGGAGACATGGAAACTACAGCCTGACTTTTCATTCGAAGCAAACAATACAGGATCAATTCACATCGAGTTAAAAGGAAAGTGCTTTGTTGGTTTTAGTCCGTGTCTTGATTATATTGGTCCAAAAGTACAATAATATGGAATTTCTACCTAAAGAAATTGATGATTACGTATTAAAGCATACCCCAAAAGAATCTGAAATTCTACACCAAATCAATCGTGAAACGCATTTAAAAGTAATGCAACCTCGAATGTTAAGTGGTCATTTTCAAGGCCAATTACTAAAGTTTTTAGTAGAAATCATTCAGCCTAAATCTATTTTAGAAATCGGGACTTACACGGGTTATTCAGCTATTGCAATGGCAGAAGGGCTGCCAGATGACGGAATTTTAACCACCATCGATACAAATATTGAATTAGAAAAAATGATTGGCTCATTTATTAGCAAGGCTGATTTAGGAAATAAAATTATTCAGCTAACAGGAAATGCAATAGAAATTATTCCAACCTTAAATCAATCCTTTGACTTTGTATTTATTGACGCTGATAAACGAAACTATAAGAATTACCTTGATTTAGTAATTGATAAGGTTAATTCAGGTGGATACATTTTAACTGATAATGTGCTTTGGTCAGGGAAAGTAACGTTATTAAAAGACAACATGGATTTGGATACTAAATTAATTGATGAATACAACGATTACGTTCAGTCTCATCCAAAACTGAAATCTATTCTGCTTCCGGTAAGAGATGGCCTATATTTATCTCGAAAAATCTAATCCTTATATGTTTGACATTTCACGCGTAAATGCTGAAATCCCAGTTACATCCATTCCTGTAATTAATAAATGAATGTCGTGTGTTCCCTCATACGTTACAACAGATTCTAAATTAGCCATGTGACGCATCATCGAATATTCACTTGTGATTCCCATTCCTCCATGAATTTGTCGCGCCTCACGGGCAATATTTAATGCTATTTCAACATTATTTCGTTTAGCCATTGAAATTTGAGCACTCGTTGCACGACCTTCATTTCTTAGCTGGCCCAACCTAAATGTAAGTAACTGTGCCTTTGTGATTTCAGTAATCATCTCAGCTAACTTTTTTTGAATTAATTGAAATGCTCCAATTGGAACATTAAACTGAGTTCTTTCTTTTGAATATCTCAGTGCTTGGTCATAACAGTCCATTGCAGCGCCAAGTGCCCCCCATGCAATTCCATATCGCGCTGAATCCAAACAACTTAATGGAGCTCCTAATCCAGTTCTTCCTGGAAGAATATTTGTTTTTGGAACTTTTACGTTGTCAAAAATCAGCTCACCGGTAGAGGAAGCTCGCAATGATAATTTACCATGCATCTCAGGTGTTGAGAACCCTTCCATTCCGCGCTCTACAAGTAATCCGTGAATTCTTCCGCTTTCATCCTTTGCCCAAACAACTGCAACATGCGCAAAAGGAGCATTAGAAATCCACATTTTAGCACCATTAAGTATAACGTAATCCCCTGAATCCTTAAAATTAGTTATCATTCCCCCAGGATTCGACCCATAATCTGGTTCAGTTAATCCGAAACAACCCATCATTTCGCCACTTGCCAATTTTGGTAAAAACTTAAGCCGTTGATCTTCTGAACCATATTTCCAAATTGGATACATCACTAGTGAAGATTGAACAGAGGCGGTAGATCGTAATCCAGAATCGCAACGCTCTAACTCCTGCATAATTAATCCATAAGAAATTTGATCCAAACCAGCACCACCGTACTCTGATGGGATATAAGGGCCGAAAGCGCCTATTTCTCCAAGGCCCGGTAAAATATGATTTGGAAAAGTTGCATTTTCGTAATGCTCATCAATAATTGGAGACATTTCTTTTTTTACCCAAGACCGGGCCGCATCTCTAACCAATTTATGTTCTTCAGATAACAAATCATCCATCTCATAATAATCAGGATGTACATATAGATCACTCTTCATTTTCTGTTTTTAAAGTACAAAATTACGCAATATTTAATTAGTCAAAAAAAAATTAAGTGATTCAAACTCAAAAAACTCACTGTTTCTCTTAATCAATATATTCATTTTTATCAATTCTCTCCATTACAGTCTGCATATTTTCATCTTTCACTTTTTGGCGGGTTTCTATTGCTGTCTTTGTAAAGTATTTATGCTGATTTAAAAAAGAAATTTGAATCTCATCCCATTTTCTACTGCTTGTTACAATTTCCCGTTCTCTCAATTCACTAAATAACTTACCTGCAATTTCATTAAAATCATAGCGCCCAAGGTAGTCAAGATCAGCATCACAAATAATTTCCTGAAGTTTATTCGTCGGTTTGTGTGGAAATTCAGTAACAAAAATCAACTCTTTTATGGTTTGAATATGATCATGAGTGTAACCATATTCTGGAAGTATTTCTTCCGCCATACGCGCACCAATAGATTCGTTACTATTATAACTTTCTAAAAACCCAGCATCGTGAAAAATTGCAGCAGTCTTTAACAAAAATAATCCTTCATCAGTTACTCCTTCAAGTAATGCGATGCGCTCAACCGACTTAACTACATCCTTTGTGTGATTTAAACTATGATAATATAAATTAGATTCAAGACCAATTTCAAGCATTTTCAGAACATGATGCTCGGTTTTATAGTATTTTATTGTGCTGTAATGGTGCAGATTAACAATTTTAAGGAAGCGATCATTCGGATATAAGCCTTCATTATTCTTAGATAATTCAGGCTTTATACGGTGCACCACATACATATCCAATAATACTTTGGCCTTTGTTTGAACTTTCTCTTTAAACTCACATTCAAAATATGGTTCAATAAAAGAAAATGTTGATCCGGATATCATCACTTTCCCTGGCTCACCCAGCCTCTCCATTCGCTGAGCTTTATTAACCGTAGATCCCCAAATATCATATGCTAGACGTTGCGTACCAATCACTCCTGCAATAATGTTCCCAGTATTTATTCCCAATCGTATTTCCCAATATTCCTCATGATTAGCAATGGCTTCGTATTTAAGTTTTGACATATAATCCTGAATTTGAAGGGCAGCTAGGCAAGTATCAATAGGATTTGTAGAGTTTATTTCTGGTATACCTCCAGCACACATGTAGGCATCACCAATTGTTTTTATTTTCTCTAAATTATTTAAAACAATAATTTCATCAAATTTACGGAACATAACATCTAACCTATTCACTAAGTTATTGGGGTCCATATTTTCAGTGATTTTTGAAAACCCTACAACATCTGTGAACATAACCGTTACGGTACTGTAAGCTTTTGCTTTTACTTTTCCTTTTGTTTTTAATTCCTTAACGGAGGACTCAGGTAGGATATTTAATAAAATACTTTCACTTTTATCTTTTTCCAATTTTAAAAGAGCTTGCTGTTCCTCTACTTTGAATTTTTCTAATTGAATCTGCTTGTTTTGAATTTCAATCTGTTTTTTTTGTTCCCGAATTTCTTTCGTCCGTTCGGCAATTTTCAATTCTAACTTTACTTGTTCTCTTCTTCCTTGCTCAATTCTGCGTCTAACATAAATATAAGAAGCTAAACTCACAAGAATAATATTTAAACTCCAAAACCACCAGGTGTTCCAAAATGGAACTTGAATGCTAATTTCATAAATTAAAGTGGGTATCATACTTCTTAGAAAAACCATCTGTCAACTTGTGGTTTATTTGCTCATACTAATCTGAATTTTAACACAAAATTCGCATATAAATAAAAAGAATTCCAAAAGTAAGTCTTTTCAAAATCGCCTTAAACAGCGCTTTATATTAGACTTTTGGGGGTGTAGCAGAATTATCAAGATCTCGATCAAAGAGATATATACCGGCCTTGTCCCCGCTTATCAGTTTAAGTTTATCCAGAATCGTTCGTGCAAGCGCCTCCTCTTCAAGCTGTTCTGAAACATACCACTGTAAAAAATTGTGTGTCGAGTAGTCCTTTTCCTCTAAACAAATATTTACTAGATTATTGATACATTCTGTCACTCTAATTTCGTGTTCAAGTAATTTGGTAAAAACACTCTCAAGATTATCAAATTGGACAGGAGGTTTAGTTACTGGCGGAACTATTGCTTCTCCTCCTCTTTCATTTATAAACTTTATTAATTTAAGCATGTGAAAACGTTCTTCATCCGAATGAAGATACATAAATTTAGCCGTTCCATTTAGACCGTTATTTTCGGCCCAGGAGGCCATAGCAAGATAATAATGGGAAGATGAAGCTTCTTTTTCAATTTGATCATTTAAAGCTTGTTGAACTCTTAAATTCATGACAATAGGTTTTATTTACTAAGGTACAATTTTTAATTGGTTTTGTTCTGACAAATTAGAAGAAATCACATGTGAATGTATCTCATAACCTGAAATATTAAATGAGTAAAAACAATTCGAGGATTCGCGTTTCTTTCGAGATGATAATAAATATCATTCATTGTTTGCATAAAGGCTTGAATATTTTTCCCATTGATGAATTTTGCGAAATTACTCAAGAAATATGCTTCATCTTGAGAAAGTTTTACCAGAGCTCCAGGAGTGTAGTTTATCAAATTACTTTGGCGAATCAAATGTAGTGCATAAACCACAAATAATTTTTGTTTTTCCTTAGATTGCTGGGATGTATAATCCGCCCAATCTAGCATGGCATTAACGTCTTTCTTATACCCAAACCTCATCAAATTTTTAAAAATCTCTAAAAAATCAGCATTTTCTTGTTGTTTAAGTTGTGACGTGGCAGTAATATAATCTCCTTCGCTAAAAGAGGTACAACTCTGCGCGGTTTCAATATCAATCATTGTTTTTTGAACAAGATAACTTGTCAACTCTCCATCCTGGATTCTGGGGATAGATACTATCTGCATTCTAGAAAGTATCGTAGGTAAAATTCCATCAATGGACTCACAAAGTAAAAGAAATAAAGACCTTTCTGGAGGTTCTTCGAGTAATTTTAATAGTTTATTTGAGCAAATTGCATTCATTTCTTCGGCCATCCAAATGACATAAACTTTATGCCCGCCCTCAAATGATTTTAGGGTAGTCTTCCGAATTATTTCAATACTTTCGTCGGCACTGATAATAGGCTTACGCTCTCGACCGTCTATTCTCTGAGTCCATTCGTATAAATCAAAATAGGCACTCTCCCTAATCTGATCACGCCAATCTTGTAAATGTTTACTAGATGATTTAGTAATTGCTTGAACAACTGGAAAGAAAAAATGCAAATCAGGGTGTTGTAATTCACTTACTTTCCGACAGCTACTGCATTTGCCACAACTATCAGATTCAGCTTTGTTTTCACAAAATAAATATTGAATAAATGCCAAAGCCAGCGGGAGTGTCCCGTAGCCCATTTTTCCATGAAATAATTGAGATTGAGCAACCTTATCTTCTCTAATTTCATGAATCAGGTGTTCCTTTATTGTCTCCTGACCTATGACCTCCTTGAATAACATCAGTTAAAATTAATTCTAATTTTACAATCTTCAAGATATAATTTTATTTCAAACAAATATTTTATTTTTGGGATTGAAAAAACAAACAAAATGTAATTTACACTACTATTTTAAACGAATATATCTTTAAGTTGAAGATGTTAAAATACTCGCTAAATGTTATTTCTATTTTAATAAATTTAATCCCTTAATTTTTTAATTATATTAGTCGCATGACTTTAAAGAAAATATACTTACTTTTTTTAGCTGTTGGATTTCTAACGGCTTGTGGAAATGGAGAAGGAACTGCAAATTCTTCCTTGGAAAGAGAAAAATTAGAACTTGAAAAAAAGAAATTAGAACTCGAAGAAGCCAAATTCAAAGCTGAACAAGAAAAAGAAAAAAATTCAACGATCCAGAACGCTAATAGAAAAAATAAAATTACGGATTTAAATAAAAATGACTACGACTACCTTATCGGTAATTGGACGGGTATCATGAACAAGAAAAAATTAACTATTACTATTGAAAATATTAATGGAAATATAATTAAAGGCTACAATATTCTTGGTTCAAATAAAAGGCCATTAACAGGAAGAATTTACCCGGATAAGAGTAATGGAATTTTTAGTGAGCAGCTTAATTATGATGAGATATATAAATTGGTTTTAATCGAGCCCGGTGATGATAAGTGGGATGGTATTTTTAATATCCATTTTATGACAGGCATTGGGAAAAATGATAAAAGATTCTATTTTGGAGAAGGCAATTGGAAGTCAAATAACGGTAAATTAGAGCATCAATTTACAATACGAAAATAAAAATATTCAATTTATACATCACCATTATTTGATAATAAAAATGTTGCTATTTTAAGGTCTGATGCGGTAGTAATCTTAATATTTTCCTCGTTCCCTTGAACTAACTTAATAGAAACCCCTAATTTTTCTACAACGGAAGCGTCATCGGTAAATGAGTCAGAAAATTGGATTTCATATGCTGATTGAATTAATTTTTTAGCAAAAACTTGAGGCGTTTGAACAATTTTAAGTGAATTGCGATTAATCGGCTCAGATTTATTATCGCTAACTAATCGGACACTTTCTTTTATATCAAAAACAGGTATTACAGCCTCATATTTAATAATATTCTTCATTAAACTATCTAGTGTTTCGTTTGATACCAACGGTCGAACACCATCATGAATCGCTATCACATCACCCTTTGCAAATTTAATCGCCTTTTGAATCGAATGAAATCTTTCTTTTCCCCCTTCGACTAATGTTAACTCAAGTTCAAAATTATATTTTAAGCATAAATCTTCCCAGTATTTGAACCATTCTGATGGTAAAGTAAGAATAAATTGAGCTTTTGGATTAAATGAATACAATTTAAGCAAGGTATGCATAAGAATAGGCTTTCCGTTTATTAGAATAAATTGTTTTGGGACGTCAATTGACATTCGTCTTCCAAGCCCACCTGCAGTTACGATAAATGTAGTTGTCATTTTTTCAAAAATACATCTTTTTATTAAAATAAATTTGGGAAGAATTTTCTCAAATTTATTTGATTGATTTTTAATTCAAACAAACAAAAATTGTTAATGCTCTTTTTTTTACAAGGAAATATATTGAAATTTAACAACCTTTTGGCCTAATTTTCGTAACAAAAGAAATTAAAAATTCACGATTTTTAAATCGTTCAATTTGATAATATGCAATTTCAAAAACTATTTTTAGTATTTTTTTTAATTTATTCGTCTTTTTCATTTGCTCAAATAAAGAAACAACTTGCAAGACCGAGTGATTCTTTAAATAAAATTGGATTTGTTAATACAGTTGAACAAGGCCTTAAATTTTATCTGGCGGACATGGCTAAAAAATATAATTCTTCTGAATTAATGGCTGAACTTAATTATCAAGGAAATGAAATACCTACAGTTGGTGATGAAACATATTGCGAACGTTTGGAAAGGCTAAACGATATGAGTCCTTTTCATCTTGATTGCAATTCCATTACTCTTTCTGTCTTAAAAAATTGGGGAGATAAGAAGCGTTCTTTTATAAAAATTGTACTTGGGCGAGCTGGACTATATTTTCCAATGTATGAGGCGAAGTTGGCTGAATACGGTCTTCCATTAGAATTAAAATATTTATCAGTGATTGAAAGTGGATTGCGCCCTCAAGTAAAATCAAAAGCTGGTGCATTGGGCCTTTGGCAATTTATGTACGGAACAGGGCAGTATTATGGGTTAAAAGAAAATTCTTACATCGATGAACGAATGGATCCGGAAAAAGAGACGGATGCTGCTTGTCGCTTTTTGAAACAACTATACGACATTTATGGCGACTGGAATTTAGCCTTAGCTGCATACAATGCAGGGCCCGGAACGGTAAATAAAGCTATTAAACGCTCAGGTAATAAAACAACCTATTGGGAAGTAAGACCATACCTGCCAACTGAAACACAAGGATATGTACCCGCTTTCATTGCAGCTGCTTATTATATGAACTATTATAATGAGCATAATATTAAGCCGGCTGAAGTTAAGATAAACTTTTACACGCTTGACACAATCTGTTTACCGAAAGCTGTTCATATGGCGACGATTTCAAAATTGATGGATTGGAATCTTGAAGAAATCAAAGAATTAAACCCAATCTATAAAACAGCATACGTCCCTAAAGCTAGTCCGGCAAGTTGTATTTACGGTCCTTCAGATATTATAAGCAAATTAGTTGGCTTAGAAGATAGTTTGTATACCCTTGAAGAATCCATTTATTTTCCCAAAAAACCTGAACCTGCTCCTGTATTGGATACAACAAAAACGAAAGACTCTACGTTAGCAGAATTGAAAGAAATCCTTCATGTTGTAAAAATGGGTGAAACAGTAAAATCTATTGCACAAAAATACAATGTGAATACAGAAGATATTATGACGTGGAATCAGTTATCTACCGCAATTTTATCAGTTGGACAGGAAATTAAAGTAAAACAAAAAGCGGAAATTAAAACTCCTCCGGTGAATCAAAAAGAAAGTATGATTAACCAAACTGCTCCAAAAACTCAAAATACAACACAAACAAACATTCAGAATCAAAAACCTCAAACTAATACGAATAATGTAACCCAAAAACCAACTAATCAAAATACAACTGTAATTAAGAATATTAAACCAGAAAACAAAAAACCGGTTGAAACAAAAAAGTACCACACTGTTAAAAAAGGCGATACATTTACTCGTATTGCTGTAAATAACGGCTTGACCGTTCAGCAACTCAAAACATTAAATCCAGGAATAAATGCAGGAAAAATTCGTGCTGGTCAAAAAATCAGAATTAAGTAATGAATCGATATTTACTCTTTTTAGTACTTTATTTAAATATAACAAGCTGTGATGGCATCACAAAAAAATATTCCTCAAAAGGACTGAGCGTTACTGGAAAAGTTGGAGAAATTTTAGTGGTTTGTGATAAAAGCATCTGGGATACAGAAATTCATGATTACCTAGACTCAAACCTCACTCAATTTATTATGCCCTACTACCCCGATGTATCTACCTTTGAATTAATTCACAGAACTCCTTCCAAATTTACAGATGCTATCAAACGCTATCGAAATACCTTAGTATTAAAAATAGATGGGAATTATTCAGGAAAGGTGGCGAAAATTGAAAAAAAATACCACACTTGGGCAAATGATCAACTTTTAATTGAAGTTACTGCAAAAGATTACAACCAATTAGCTGAAGTTTGTAAAAATGGTATGGCTGACATTCATGCATCGTTTGACTACTACGAATGGAAACGAATTTTACACAATTTAAAATATAACAGCAGTCCAATATATACAACTCTTGAACAAAATTTTGGAATCACATTAAAACTACCCGAAGGTTCGAAAACTGTATGGAAAAGGGATAATTTCTATCGTATAGAATTCCCTACAGGTTCAAAACCGATTGAATTTGCTGGAACTGGCACACAAGATCCGGGAACTATCTTTTCCGGAATCATGATCTATCAGTATGATTTTAAAGACTCGGCCCAATTTGATTTAGCCCAATTACTAAAAGACAGAGACACCATGTTGAGATATAATGTTCCTCACCAGGTTGAGGATATGTATATGGGGACTCAATACTTAAAAGAAATTTATCCGGAAATTACTCGCACTCAAAATGCCTCAAAAAATATCTCAGGATTTGAAATGAGAGGCATGTTCCAATTTCAACATAAAACACTAAAGGGAACTGGCGGTGCATTTTGGGCTTTTCATTTTTTACATCCAAAACGAAAGAAAATTATTTGCATCAGTGGATATGTTGATGCTCCCTCAACCACAAGTTGGACGAATGCTCTTCGAGAAGTTCAAGCTGTTTGGAAGAGTGTTGAATTAATCAATTGAGAATGAACAAACTCTCAGCTTTAATTATAACATTCAATGAAGAACGAAATATTGTTCGTTGCATTGATTCCTTGCGGGAAATTGTAGATGAAATCGTTGTTGTTGATTCATTTTCAACAGATAAAACCATTGAATTATGTGAATCAAGGGGTGTAAAAGTAATTCAAAATAAATTTGAAGGACACATTCAACAAAAGAATTTCGCGTTACAACAAGCTAAAAATGATTGGGTGATTTCTTTAGATGCAGACGAGGCACTTACAGAAGAATTAAAAAAATCAGTTATAGAAATATTAAAAACTCCAACTCTGAAAGGATATAAATTCAATCGACTGACCAATTACTGTGGAAAATGGGTTCGCTATTGTGGATGGTACCCCGACACTAAATTACGCTTGGTGAATCGAAATTTTGCCATCTGGAAAGGAGTAAATCCACACGATAAGCTCGAACTTAATAATAATTTGAAAGAAGGATTTTTAAAAGGCGATTTACTTCATTATTCCTATTATTCGAGAGAGGATCATTACAAACAAATTGAATATTTTGGAAATATTGCAGCGCAAGAGAAATTCAAAAATGGAAAGCAAATAAATCCATTTTTGTTAGTTGGAAAAGTAATCGCGCAATTCGTCAAAAGTTATATAATTAAGTTTGGTATACTCGACGGAATTACAGGTTTGAAAATCTCTTATCGAAGTGCTTACGCCACTTTTAGAAAATACCAAATACTGAATCAACTAAAATGATCCCAAAAAGGATTATCATCTCAAGAACTGACAGCATTGGAGATGTTGTTTTGACTTTCCCCATGTGTGCTTGGATTAAGTATAATTTTCCAAAATCAGAACTGCTTTATTTAGGAAAGGAATATACCAAAGCGGTAATTGAAAGCTGTTCTGTGATTGATAAGTTTATCAGTTGGGATGCAATCCAACAAATGCCAAGTTCCAAAAAACTAATCTTCTTTCATGAATTACAAGCAGATACTATCATCCACGTTTTTCCAAATAAAGATATCGCTGCATTAGCAAAAAAAGCAAAAATCACTAATAGAATTGGAACCTCCCATCGTATTTTTCATTTCCTAACATGTAATTATAAAGTTAATTTTTCGCGGAAAAAATCTGATTTGCACGAAGCGCAATTAAATTTTAAGTTACTTCGTCCTTTTGGACTAAATAATATTCCAAGTTTTGAAAATATTTCGAAAAATACAACTTATTGGAATGTTGAAAATCAAGCTTTACCTGAAGAAATTGATGAGTTCGTTCATTCTCAAAAAAATATTGTAATTCTACATCCAAAATCCCAAGGGAGTGCAAAGGAATGGCCACTTGCAAATTACATAGATTTAGCTAAGGAACTGGCAGAAAATAAAAACCTCGTTATTTTTACTGGAACTGAAAACGAAGGGAAATTATTTCGATCCAAAATTCCAACGAATTCAGCTATCTTAGATTCCACCGGAAAATTATCCCTAAAACAACTCATTTTTTTAATTTCAAAAAGTTCGTCTTTGGTAGCCTGTTCAACAGGTCCATTGCATATTGCAGGTTTATGTGGAATTCAGGCGATTGGATTATTTTCTTCAAGGCGCCCTATACACCCAGGAAGATGGAGGCCACTTGGATCCTTATCAAAGGCTATTGTTTTCGACCCGGATTGCAACAGTTGTAACAGGGAGAAGGAGTGTTCTTGTATAGAAAATATTTCGGTAGATTTGGTTTCAACGGAAATAAAAAAGGGAGCTTAATTTAGCTCCCTCAAAAAAAAGTAGTTTTAGTATTTTATTCAGCAACCACCTCAAAAGAAAATAATTGCTTAACTCCTTTAAATAGATTAGCCTCAGCTTCGTATGTTCCAACTTCTTTAATTGGTTCGTTCTTAATACTAATCGAACGACGATCAATTTCGAATCCTTCTTTTTTCAAAGCTTCGGATAATTGAGCGGTGTTAACAGAACCGAAAATCTTCCCGTTTTCACCGGCTTTAGTTAAGATAGAAACTTTTGAATCAGCGAGTTTTGAGGCTAATTCTTGTGCTTCTTTTTCTAACTTACTTTCCTTATGAGCCTTTTGACGCATAATTTCTTCATGTGCTTTTTTAGCAGAAGCTGTAGCAAGAAGAGCATATCCCTGAGGAATAAGAAAATTTCTTCCGTATCCTGGCTTAACTTTTACAATATCATTTTCGTAGCCGAGCTTATCTACGTTTTTCTTTAAAATTACTTCCATGACTCTTTAATTATTTTAACAAATCGCCAACATACGGCATTAAAGCCAGATGACGTGCACGCTTAATTGCTTGACTAACTTTATTTTGGTATTTCGCTGAAGTTCCTGTTAATCTTCGGGGTAAAATCTTACCTTGCTCGTTAACTAACTTTAATAAATAGTCAGCATCTTTATAATCAATAAACTTAATTCCGCTTTTTTTAAAACGGCAATATTTTTCCCTTTTAATATCAATATTTATGGGGGTTAGGTATCTAATATCGTTTGACATATCTTTTAAATTTTATAATTAGGCTTCAGCTTTTTTGTATCCTAAACGCACTTTACGTTTTTCAGAATAAGCAGTGTGATGATCATCCATTTTGACCGTTAAAAATCGCAATACTCGCTCATCGCGTTTCATCATTAATTCGAAATCTGCTACTAATGTACCAGGAGCACTAAATTCAACCAAAAAATAAAATCCTGTTGATTTCTTTTGGATTGGATAGGCCAATTTGCGGAGTCCCCAGTTCTCTGTGTGCTGGACTTTACCGCCGAGAGATTTTATCTCTTTCTCTACTTTTTGCACTGCTTCCTTTGCCTGATCGTCAGACAAAACGGGAGTTAAAATGAAAACAGTTTCGTATAAATTCATAATATAAAAATTAATTAGGGGTGCAAAGGTACGAAAACAATCTGAATTACCAAGAAAACTGAGCAAAAATAAAGCTTTTTAAATAAGTATCCTTTTGATTTTTTGATAAAGGTAAATGCATTATTTACTCACATATTTTTTGCTTTTGATTTAAGTGTTGGGCTATGTCAATTTAATTCGCTATCACCAAGTCACTGTTAATATAACATGCGAACAATCATCTAGTGACTTGTATTTCGGAATATATTTGTGCAACAAATAGTAACTATGAATAAAATATCAGCTTTTGTATTATCTGGATTGTTCGTCACTGCTTGTGGTTCTTCCGTTAAAAATGAAAAAACAACTTCAACTGAAAATGCTTCAGCAAATTCGCAAACATCTGCTTCAAGTCCCGAGATTAAAATAGAAAGTTCTAACAGTGAATTAAATAATATTGCATCATTTCTCAGCGGAACCACTCCGATAAGTGTTGGTGACTTTTCTACAGCCTTTGATTCTCCTAGTTGGAAATCACATCAAGCCACGTTAAATTCTGCTTGGGAGAAAGCCTTGATAGAGAAGATCAATCCTATGCGTGAATGGTCGAAAACAGAAAAAATCAGCAAAAAATCTGAAACACTTTTTTACCCCTTCAGTGGCGCCGACTTCTTGCACTTATATTCAGCAAATCAAGATTATTCGACCTATTATCTTTTTGGTCTTGAGCCCGTAGGCGAAATTCCGAAAAAAGAAAATATTCTTAATCCTTCTTTGACAAGCAATATACTAAGTACTATTTATAAATCTATTGATGAAAATTTACAACAAAGCTTTTTTCACACAAAATACATGGCACTTGAATTTAACAATCCAATTTTGAAAGGGGCTATTCCAGTTTTTATGTTTTTCATGAATCGAATGGGGGTAGAATTAACAAGTATCAGCCCGATTGCTTTTGATGAGAGAGGTGAAATAATTCCTGCAAAAGACTTTTCAAAAGGTGTAAGAATTGGCTTCATAGATAATAGTAAAAACAAAGAGCTTTACTATTTCTCAGGAGATATATCAAATGTTGGAATGAATGCAACTCCTGGTCTAAAAAACATGGTAAATAGAATATCAATAGGTGCTTCAACTATGATAAAATCTGCTTCTTATTTGTGCCACTCACCTCAATTTTCAATTATTAAAGATTTAATTATCTCAAATTCTTATTCAATCATGCAGGATGATACAGGGGTTCCATATAAATTCTATGATCAATCCAAGTGGAATATCAGACATTATGGGGCATATACCCAACCCATTACTGTTTTTGCAAGTAGGCTACAGCCTGATTTAAAATCTGCCGTTGCAGGAAAAGAGAAGCCACTAAACTTCAGATACGGCTACAATACGCCTCCAAATTTAATGGTCTCCGTGAGGAAATAAAATGTAACCAAAAAAAGGTAAGTCGTTTCGGGGTTATTCATTTTAATCCCAAAATTTATGAAACGATTATTTCTTCTTGGCGGCCTATTTCTGTGTTTCGCTTTTGCCAACAAATCATTTGAAAAATATAATCAAAATCCTACTGAAAAAATATGTGCACTACCGTTAAATTGGGAATCCTCAATTGGGAATGTTTCCTTTAGAACAAATGTTGCTTCTCTAAATGGCGATATTGTAATCGGTTCAAATGGTGGCAATTACATGGATTATTTTCTTGATAAAGGAAACGGAATCTTTATCATAGATCCCATTACTGGAAAAACAAAATTGACATTTGCTAACGAACGATTTGGAGACATGGATGTCAATGGTATTCTTGTTTATAACAATAACATTTACTTTGGAAACGACAATGACGAAATCATTTGTGCGGATTCTAAAGGAAAAATTTTGTTTAGACAAGATGCATCTGGTGATATTGAGCATCGACCTATTCTTATCAATACCCCAACCGGTGATCAAATTGTCTTTGCCATGGAAACCGGCGAAGTCAGGTCAATAAATCCAACAAATGGAAAAATAAATTGGACGTATTATCACCCTGATTTTGATGGGTACAAATCTTCAGATAGCCGAACAGCCTTCAAACTGAAAATGCACTTCTATTCAGGTGACCGTTTTTTTCTGGAGCCAAAAGTAATTGATATAAATAACGACAAAATCAATGATCTGATTTACATCGCTGATGGAAATGATATTCACGCGATTGATGGTAAAAATGGGAAACAGATATTCAGAATAAAAAATGAGTCTCCAGAGGAATATTACAACACTTATCATTGTAATCTTTTCGGTACAAGCCCATCATTAATTCAAACAAAACAAGGAGACTTTCTAGTGATTCCTTTTAACTTGACGCCAGAGGGAGATTACAGCGTCGAAAAAATCAAAAATCAGTTAAGATTTTACAATCTCTCAGGTAAAGAAGTAAAACGTGTTGATCTTCAGGGAGTTTTTAAAACTTTCAATATGACCCAGAAAGAAAATTTAGTCTTTTTCTCAGATCATTATATTGATTTTTCAGAAGGTATTGACCAATTTACTTGTGTCAAATACGACCAATCCGTAATAAACTATTATTATCCTCCGCGAGTAGCAGATAAAACATTGACAATAAACGGAGATGAATGTCTACTACTTTCATTTGAACATGGATTTAAAAACCACTCGGATGATAACGATGATGTCTTCACAACAATTGGAATTTTCAACATTAAGAGAAAAAGATTTGAGGAAATACATCATATGACTATTACGAGTGAATTTGTGCCAATCCTCGGAGACTTCAATAAAGACGGAAAAGCAGACTTTTTATTGGGTTGTCACGACGGAAAGCTCTACAACTTTGACTTGGGTCTTGATGCCAAATCTATTAACCATTAATTCTTTTCATCATGAAAAAGCAAGAAAAATTAAATTTCAAAAAAGAAATCGTTTTAGTTGCAACATTATTTGGCCTTTGTGGCTTCGCTTTGTACCAATTTTGCAAAATTCAAGAAGAGCAAGGCCATAAAGTAAAAGTTAAAAAAGAAGAGAAACCTCGAAAAGAAACATATCTAACGGGAATAAACCAACCTTTGGATAAAACAATTGCCTATACTGTAATAGAGTTTGAGGCTTCACAAGGAATTGAATTTCATCAGCCAACAGGAACGAATATTCGAATTCCGAAAGATGCTCTAGTCGATGCAAATGGAAAGAAAGTAACCGGAAAAGTTCGGGCAAAATTTCGCGAAATGCACGATGCGAAAGACATCTTTTTATCTGGAATTCCGATGCAAACAGATGAGAATAGAGGAATTTTTTTGGAGTCTAATGGAATGATGGAATTACGAGTTTTGCAAGGAGAAGAAGAAGTGAAACTTCAGGAGGGAAGTACACTTGATATTGATCTTGCCGCCTTTACACAACCATCCAAAGATTTCAAATTATGGAAATTGGAACAAGACAAAAAATGGAATGTTTCAGGTAACTATACCACTATTCCAAATGAAAATAAAAATCAAAAACTTTTGGCGCTTGACGAAGAAAAAAAGAAAAGAAAATCGAAAAAAGACTCTGGAAATAGCGATTTTCAATTCACTTTCAATTCCAACTTAAAGAATTTTCCACACATGGCGGCATGGAATGGGGTTACTTGGAATCTTATAATTCCTGATCCTAAATTTCCAACGGAAAATATTGGAAGAATTGATTGGACGGATATAAAAATGGAAAAAATACCAGGAAGCAAAAATCAATATGCTATTGAGCTAACTTATTCAAATTTTGATTACTCAAACAATCTTATAGAGGAAAAATGTAAAATCACAGCTGTACCTGCAGATTTATCCAAGAAGGATCTTAAAGCGATTGAAGCAGATTTTGCCGCAAAAAGTAAAGAATACGAAGAATTCTTAAAATTGGCTAAAAAAGAAGAAGACCGTTTAAAAGCAGAAGCAGCTTTATTAAATAAATTTTCAGTTAGTGGTTTTGGTGTATACAACATCGATAAATTAACGGATGCAGATAAATTAGTGAAATTAGACATGCATTTTGACTTTGAAAATGAATTGCTTTTATCTAAAAATCCGGTTCAACTGATGGTAATTGCAAAAGATCGCAATACAGTTTTGAACTTCTTACCGTCATCTTGGAAAAGCATTCCATATCTTGGACCAAAAACAGAATTGGTTGCCGCTCTTCCTGATGGGTCGTATGCTTACGTTGATGCAAATGCCTTTAATGCAGCTATTCCTGAAAGTAAATTATCGACATTGTATCAAAATTCTGTTACTCTAAAAACTAGAAGACTGAAAAAAGAGGAGATAAATAATGTTTTCTAAATAAATTAGTTTAGGTTTTGAGAACTACCTTTGCGGTATGTTTGTAGAAATTAACCCATTCAATATTGATCAACGACTGATTATCAAGGCTGTAGAAATCCTTCAAAAAGGAGGAATAATAATCTTCCCAACTGATACAGTATATGCAATTGGATGTGATTTATACAACAAAAAAGGTCTACAAAAACTGGCCGATTTTAAGGAGGTTAAGTTGAACAAAGCTAATTTTTCTATTGTTTGTCATGATCTTTCAAATCTTTCGGAATACACGAAACAAATTGAAAGACCAATTTTTAAATTGTTGAAACAGTTTTTGCCAGGGCCTTTTACATTTATTTTGGATGCCTCGCCAAATGTTCCTAAACTGTTTGATTCAAACAAAAAAGAGATTGGGATTCGAATTCCAAATAACGAAATTACATTGGCAATCGTTGAAAAATTAGGAAATCCAATGGCGGTTACCTCTTTGCATAATCTCGAAGATGAAATCATGGAATATTTTTCAGATCCTTATGCAATCTTTGAACGAATGGACCAAGAAGTTGACCTCATCATTGATGGCGGATACGGAAATCTAAAAGGTTCAACCATAATTGACTGTACTACAGGAACTCCGGTTTTAATTAGAGAAGGGTTGGGAGTATTAACAAATTAAACTCAAGTTGTATTTCTAAGCTTCCATTTTTTAATGTAATTTTGCACCTCTGTTTCATCTATGAAAAATATTCGTAATTTTTGTATTATAGCTCATATTGACCACGGTAAAAGTACACTTGCCGATCGCCTATTGCAAACTACTGGAACCATTGCAGATAGAGACATGCAAGCACAGGCATTGGATGATATGGATCTTGAGCGAGAGCGCGGTATTACGATTAAAAGTCACGCTATTCAAATGAACTATTCGTTTGAGGGTCAAGACTACGTACTTAATTTGATTGATACCCCAGGGCACGTTGATTTTTCATACGAAGTTTCACGTTCAATAGCAGCTTGTGAAGGAGCATTATTGATTGTTGATGCCACCCAAGGAATTGAGGCGCAAACTATTTCCAATTTATACTTAGCCATTGAACATGATTTAGAAATTATTCCCATCTTGAACAAGATGGACTTACCGAGTGCAATGCCCGAAGAAGTTTCTGATCAAATTATCGATTTAATTGGATGTAAACCTGAGGAAATAATTCCTGCATCGGGTAAAACAGGGTTAGGTGTTAACGATATTTTAAAAGCAGTAATTGAACGTATTCCTGCGCCAGAAGGAGCTGAAAATGCACCACTGCAAGCAATGATTTTTGATTCCGTATTTAATTCATTTAGAGGAATTATTGCTTACTACCGAATATTGAATGGAACAATTCAAAAAGGTCAAAAAGTAAAATTTTTCAATACTGGAAAAACCTACATCGCCGATGAAATTGGTGTCCTGAAAATGGATTTACTTCCTAAAAGTATTGTAAAAGCGGGTGATGTGGGTTATATAATCTCTGGTATTAAGCAAGCGAATGAAGTAAAAGTTGGGGATACAATTACAGGAGCTGATAATCCCTGTATTAGTGCCGTTAGAGGTTTTGAAGATGTAAAACCAATGGTCTTCGCAGGTATTTATCCTGTTGATACAGAAGATTATGAAGAACTGCGCTTTTCTATGGAGAAATTGCAATTGAACGATTCTTCCTTAGTATTTGAACCTGAATCTTCAGCAGCACTTGGTTTTGGATTTCGTTGCGGATTCCTAGGTATGTTACATATGGAAATCATCCAAGAAAGACTTGAGAGAGAATTTAATATGACTGTTATTACAACTGTTCCGAACGTTTCTTATTATGCCTACATGCGTAAAAATCCAAATGATACAGTAACCGTTAATAATCCTTCTGAACTTCCAGAACCTGGGACGATGGATCGAATTGAAGAACCTTACATTAAAGCTCAAGTTATTACAAAGGCAGAATATACTGGTTCAATCATGACTCTTTGTATTGAAAAACGAGGGGAATTAAGAAACCAAGTTTACCTCACCCAAGATCGTGTTGAATTGACTTTTGAAATGCCATTGGCAGAAATTGTTTTCGACTTCTATGATCGCTTAAAAACTGTTTCTCGGGGATATGCATCCTTTGATTATCATCCAATCGGTTATAGACAATCCGACTTGATTAAAATGGATTTATTGTTAAATGCCGAGCAAGTTGATGCACTTTCAGCTTTGGTTCACAGAAGTAATGCTTTTGACTTGGGCAAGAGAATATGTCTCAAATTAAAAGAACTTATTCCAAGACAGCAATTTGAAATTCCCATTCAAGCTGCGATTGGTGCAAAAATTATCGCACGTGAAACCATAAAAGCCCTTCGAAAGGATGTAACTGCAAAGTGCTACGGCGGAGACATAACTCGAAAAAGAAAGCTACTTGAAAAACAAAAAGCAGGAAAAAAAAAAAGCCGCCAAGTTGGGAGAGTTGAAGTTCCACAAGAAGCATTTTTAGCTGTATTGAAACTTAACGATTAGTGTATTTACGAAATCAGGAATTAACTCTTTTGACTCTGGTTTATAAATATTTTTGACACACCTAGAACTTCTTTTAGTTCAAACTATTCGTAAAAACGGCCTGTTGTCTAAATCATCTAGGGCTAATTCGCAAAAATCATAGATTTTCTTGCAATTTCTTTACCATCCACAACCAAGGTATAGAAATAAGTTCCCGTTTTACCGTAACCATGCTCGTAATAAGCTTCATTTATACCCGGAATTAATTCAATAGGTAATTTCTCGATAATTTTTCCATTCATATCTGAAAGAACAATTTCAGCCTTTTTATAGGATAAATTTGTATTTACTAATACCCCAATTATTGTTGCTTCGTCAAATGGATTTGGTCTATTTTGCAATAGTTCAATAGGTAAAGTAGTTGTCTCTTCTATTTCAGGAACGGAAATTTGACTATTTTGAATTACAACCTCCTTTGAGAATAAACTCTCCATGCCATTTTCATCAACGGAAGCAACACTAACATAATATACGTTGGACAC
>Ga0194119_10003374_pt1 | contig 25797 bp, 19 predicted proteins | sample TA2MahC100mmetaG_FD_148620 | JGI IMG/M metagenome (GOLD analysis project Ga0194119, IMG submission 148620) | Freshwater microbial communities from Lake Tanganyika, Tanzania - TA2015018 Mahale Deep Cast 100m | ecosystem: Environmental > Aquatic > Freshwater > Lake | place: Tanzania: Lake...
TAGTTGTAACATGGTAGAAATAAATGTAAGCGATTTTGATTCACAAGTGGAAGACGCATCTCTGGATGTTATCCAACCAAAAAAGACGAATAAAAATAATACGCACGACACCGACGGCGATAGTGAAAGCGATAGCGATGATACATCACAGTCAAATTCATCCTATACGACAGTAGAAAGCGATGAAAATGATGATGAACATGAAGATGAAACCAAAACGAATAATGAACAACATAATGAGGGTGGTTCTGATGATACTAATGGCGATGAAGATGGAAGTGATAGTGATAGTGACGGTGACGGCGACAGCGACGGCCACAGCAACAGCGACGGCCACAGCGACGATAGTTATTCCGATTACAGCGATGATGAACAGATTATCGTAAAAATAAAAGACTTTCCAATCCAAGCAATTTTACTAGAAAAATGCGTCAGCACACTCGACCATATTATGATGCGGGATGAACTTACGAAAGAAGAATGGACATCACTTTTGTTTCAAGTCATTATGACACTCGTCATTTATCAAAAGATGTTCGCTTTCACACACAACGATCTACACACAAATAATATTATGTTTGTTGAAACAACCGAAGAGTTTATCTACTATTTATACGAGGGTCAATATTACAAGGTTCCAACCTATGGTCGTATATTCAAGATCATCGATTTTGGCCGCGCCATATACAAATTCCGCGGGGAGCTCATTTGTAGCGACAGTTTTCACCCGAAAGGCGACGCAGCCACCCAATACAATTTCCCGCCGTATTACAACCCAGACAAACCAACGGTCGAACCGAATTACAGTTTCGATTTATGCCGTTTCGCTTGCGCACTCTTCGACTATTTCATTTATGACCTGCGCAAGGTAGAGAAATTATGTAAATCTGACAAAATCATCAAGTTGGTTGTGAAATGGACAACCGATGACAAGGGACGAAACGTTCTCTATAAATCAAGCGGTGAGGAGAGATACCCAGATTTCAAACTGTATAAGATGATATCTCGTTCAGTTCATGGTCATATCCCCTCGAATGAAATCCACAATCCGCTATTTGATGAATACAAGATCACGTATAAAAAATACAAGAAACACGCAGCACTCGCAGCAAAATTCCTGAAAGATGGTAAAAATACACACATATTTATGGATGTTGATGGTTTGCCATGTTATTGTGAAGCCTTATAAAGACACTGTCAAATACGACGTCATCATCCCTCCACCACTAACGTGATCTCTCTTCTTCCTCACGACGACGACGACGATTTCCGATGATCATCTCTCGATGCGCTGGAACTCCATTCTTTGCGATGAACTCGATGTTACGCATCGTCCAACCCATGCTACATCCAGAATGTCCGGTTTCCATATGATCTCCGACAAGCGTAACAATCCAATCATCACCATAACTGAAGATAAATCCGCGATCGGCAGGCGGGCTGTATTTCGAGAGATATTTCCAAACGTTGATTTCTTTCTCTCGAACACCAGGTAATTGACCGACGCGAATAATCGAACGCATTCCATCGCGAATCATGTCTTCCGACCATTTGTCGTTCATGTATGACAAGTCACACGCATTTACAGCGTCCAACGTAAGAGGCCAATATTCATCCATTTGAGCAACAGGGGCTCGCTCCAATTCAACAGCGACAGATTCCGGGGCAACAACAGACGACATTACGAGAGTGAAGACGAATACGAATAATAAAGAATTCATGTCTTCAAGTTCAATATAAACATAAATGTTCAATTTTATGTTTATAACAGACAGTACAATACAAATAAGTATTTGAAATATTAATATTCATTTCATAGCAGAAGCGATTTGATCTAACACCACGCCAACAATAACGCCAAGTGACAAGCTTCCTGATAGAAACCCTACAATCGCAGTAATCAACATAACGATCCATCGTCGGTCAAATAATTGCGGTTTGAATAAGCTCTCCCAATCGCCGGTTTTGTAAACAACAAGCAACATAACGCCTACTACTGCCGCAATCGGGATTTCGTTAATGGCCCGACCAAAGAAGAGGCATATAACAATAAATAATATACTCGTTATCACGGATGAAAACTGGGTTTTTGCGCCATTTGATAGATTAAGCTTGCTTTGTCCGACCAGGACACAGCCACCGAACCCTCCAGTCAATCCCGTAGCAACATTCGCGATGCCTTGAACGATACTCTCTCGTAATGAATCACCCTTAATCCCTAATGCGTTCTCAGCATCTTTTACCATGATCAACGATTCCAATAATCCGGTAAATGCCATCGCCGCCGAAAATGGCAGTATTTTCATAAGACTTTCTGTGTTGTATTTTATTTTACTAGATGTCACCGCATCTGTTGAAATAATTGACGGCAGCTCCGACTTTAATTCTCCAATATCTTTGACGCGGTCAATATTATAATATTGTGTAAATATGTAAATAAATGCTGTAATTGCGAACATCGAAACAAGACCGCCTGGTATATGAATATGTTGATCTTTGCTGTGTGTAATTTTAATAACACCGAAAAATGCGATCAAGGTAGATATTATTGTGAATAACGACTTATTCGCCAACTTCAACCCAGTTAACCATTTATGCTCCTTATCTTTGAAATTATCCAATTGATGAATCGCGATAAGACCAGCCAACGCAATCAAAAACCCTGACATGATATGTTTCGGAACATAGGTTACATATTTGTAAAGACCTGTTATCGCTGCTAGAATCTGGATAACCCCGCCAGCGATAACTGTTGGAATAATATATTCTTTACCGAGTAATGTGCTTACTCCAGCGATCGAAGTTGCGACTGCCGCTGTCGATCCCGAAATCATCGTGGGCATCCCTCCAAATAATGATGTAATCAGAGACATGACCATCGTATTTTGAATCCCTGTATTTGGAGACAACCCCATAATAAAGGCGAATGCTATGGATTCGGGGATCAATAAGAGAGCAATCGTCAATCCCGAGAGAAATTCATTCACGAGTTGAGTTGGTCACGCAGAGCCAATCGCATTCATCCAACAGTATATATAATATAAACATATTTTCTGTTATAATATATCAATATATCAATATATCACTATATTATAACGTTATCTTTATCGTTTATTTTTGATAATGGATACTTCAATCAAGCGTAACACAATTACAATCGAAGGTACGACATACGACATCACAGAATTCAAACATCCCGGTGGAAATATCATCAATTATGCGATGAATTCGCCCGACGCCACTGAAATATTCAACGAATTTCATTATCGTTCGTCAAAGGCCAAAAATGTCCTACGTTCGCTTCCGCATTATAATGATGGACCTGAAGTCATTGAAAACAAAGAACAACCTGTTATGACAGAACGCCAACAAGAAATGACGGCGGATTTCCGAGAGATGCGTGCCACCCTTATTGACCAAGGATGCTTTGAACCAGATTATATACATGTCTATTTCCGACTTCTTGAACTCGCATTTTACTTCGGTCTAGGAACATGGCTCGCCTCATATAATATCTACGCATCGATTCTCTCGTTCATCGCATTTAAGACGCGCTGTGGCTGGGTTCAACACGAATGCGGACATCTTAGTTTTACTGGAATCCGTGCGTTCGACCGCACCATCCAAAATTTCACGATGGGGTTTGGTGGCGGTGTCAGTTCATCAGTATGGAATTCGATGCATCAAAAACACCATGCTACACCACAGAAAATTAAGCATGATATCGATTTGGATACAACACCGCTTGTCGCCTTTTTTGACCGTGCGTTCGAAGAGAATACGAACGGGAAAGCGGCATCACGATTTATGAATCGATGGTGGATGCGACTTCAGGCATGGACGTTTTTGCCTCTCGTCAACGGTGTTCTTGTCCATCTATTCTGGACATATTATCTTCATCCAAAAAAGGTATTTCAACGATTATATTCGGCACGAACGAGAGAAGTATATCTCGAAACCGCATTTGAAGCGGTATGTATGACTGGTTCTCATCTCTCGTTGCCTCTCATTTTCTATTCTGGTGGATCAAGTGGCGGCGGATTATTATGGTGTTATTTCTTATTGATGGTCGTGAATTTCTGGAATTTCATCTTTTTGTTCGGTCACTTCTCTCTCTCGCATACATATACAGGTGTGATTCCAGAAGACAAACATCTCTTGTGGTTTGAATACGCGATTCATCACACCGTTAATATTTCGAACAAATCTGCGTTGGTTACATGGATTATGGGGTATCTAAACTTTCAAATCGAGCATCATCTGTTTCCGTCGATGCCGCAGTATAAGAACGCAATTGCGGCGCCATACGTTCGTCGATTTTGCGCAAAATGGTCAGGACATCTCTCATATACAGAACATTCCTATTTGAAGGCATGGCGGTTGATGTTGTCCAACTTGAACTGCGTTGGAAAACATTATTATGAAAATGGGGTGGTTCGTAAAGAAGCGGAAGCGGAAGCGGCATCGGCAGCACCGGAACCGGAATCAGAATCAGAATCAGAACCGGAATCAGAAACAGAAGTAATACAAGACCTTCATCTTGATTAAAACCCTGGCGTATCCACAAATACTGCCGGCGTACCACCGCCACCGCCACCGCCACCACCGCTACCAATATTCTCAAACTGATTCAATATAAATACGGCTAAAATCGACGAGACGCAAACAACAATCGAATCTCGAACCAACACCTTCACAGGCTTTTGATTGTCATGATCGACAAACCGCATTTCTATAAATTTCAGTAAAAAATAAACAATCGCTACTACTGCACCGATAATCGCTAATTTTGTAGTATTGAACATCACAATATTCCAGTATGAATGTATATAGTTCTAAACAGACGTATATACATACAAATTCAATTATTTATTCATTTTTATACGCGTTAGCACGCCACGCCACGCCACGCCATGCTACACTAGGATGTCTGGAATGCCAACATCACCGGCGGATAACAAAAATACATCACTACGCCTGCGATTGCTAAAAATGCGAAAGAAAAAATGAAGATGAGCAGGTCAAGCAAAACTATATTATCATACCATTTTCCTTTATCTTCGTCGCTGTCCGCCATATTTGTAATATATGGCTATTTTTTATAACTAGTCTGCTTACGCTTACGCCAAAACTTCGATATCATCCAACAGAGGTGGTGCGTTTATCTCTTGAATATCGTTGAGTGTATGAATGTCGAGAGTATCCAACCGAATATCATCGCCAATCTTTAATCGTCCTACATCTGCTTCATCATCATCTGCATCATCATCGTCGTCATGTGTCATATATTCATTCTTTCTCTCGGAAGAATCCGTTTCAAAGGTTCGCACTTGATTCTCTCCGAATGAAATACCGCTGCCAACACTACCACCGCCGCTACCATTACCGCTTTCCAAAGTGTCATTTGATGCGGTGGTCAATTCAGATGATACCACATTCGCACTTCCATTTAATTCACCAACAAAATCAAGTTGGTCGATTGTCGCGGCCGATACGTTATCACCTACGCTGTCGCCGGCAGCACCACCATCTTGGTCGCTCACCCGATCACGATGACGCCTTCGGCGTGTGCTTCCATGATGTTGTCGGCGCCTCGCCGAGAGATTGGCGTCTTCTTCCGAGAGAATCGGCTCTTGTTGGATCACCTCTTCATTTTCAGTGACTTCTACAACATCTTCAATCGTTTCTTCTAAATACATCTTAATCAGTTCCTCTACCGGTATATTATCACGAATCGTATTGTAAATACATTCCTTCACAATAATTTCAAATTCACGATTGTTACGCTGTGTGTGAAGAGGTTGGATCCCTCTCTCGAAAATATACACATTGGAATACACCTTCCGTGCGGTATTCACGTAAATTTTATGAATAAAGTCAGCTAATTGCGGAATCTTGATATCCACCTTCTTCTGTTTGTTTCCAACACGCATTACCGTCATACACTTCAAATGAATAATATGAACACATGTAATTAAATCCTCTAAATATCCGCATGTGCTGCGCTCCTTGATTCGCGCTGTCTCTTCCTTGATAATATTGGGGTTCCATTTTGGAACTCTCGAGAGAAGATTCTGAAATGTCATGAGATATTTGTCTTGTTCCTTATTTCCGACACACAATTTCACGGCCTCATCGAATATCGACCGAATACCTTCTTGAATAAGTGGTGTCAGAATATTCACAAGTCGTGACGCCCATTCATTTTTGGATTCATAAAGAGAAGTAACCGAATAATCATCCATCGCAAGCCTAAAATGATACTGACTGATACTGGCTGGACCTTACATAAATGAAATATTTTCTAAACTCAGATTACAACGAAATACTATAAAATGAAGAAAATAAAATAGTAAAAGTTTCTCATTTCTAAACTCTTTTCGCACTTTGTCGAACATAATCAATAATTCGTATCTGCGAATATCGTTCATTTCAGGGTGTGTATGAATAAAATCGATGATATCGAGACCGCAGTAGCCTTGTTCATATAAAGACACCGCCAAATCCAGTATTTTTTCATAGTCTTTATTTGTGGCTGTTGTATCAATATCACCGATTTTTATGAGTTCGGGCAGCGTATGTTCTCTCGATTTCAATATTTTGTTTGTATTGCATACCTTATCGGCGATATATGTATGAAGATTAACTGCGGTTGGCGGTGTTTCTGTTCCTATTGTAACAACAGGAGGCGGAATATAAATATCACAAAATCTCGACAATATCGGTTTTAAAAGACTATCTTTATTTTCAACGATTATAAAGAACCTCGTGGAAGAACTAAATAATTCAATACATCTTCGTAGTGCGGATTGTGCGTCAATCGTGAGTTTATCTGCGTTTGTCAGAATGACTGACTTAAAAATGGTGCCTTCTTTCATGTCGATATTCGTTTTTGCGAAAAATTTCAGTTCTTCGCGAATAAAACGTATACCTTTACCATGTGCGCAATTGGCCCGCATTACGTAGTTTTTTATTGCGGTTTTATCGCCACCATAAATCGAATGTATAAAACGATTCAGTATAAATGTTTTACCCGATCCATGAGGTCCATAAAATATAATATTCGGGATCTTTCGGTTTTTAATAAAGACATTTAATTTATTATGAATAGTTTTATGGATATCTTCTAATTCCGGATTTTCGAGGTTTTCGATGTGGCTTGTCATGATTACAGCGATCGGTTGTAATAATGAGAATATATTATTTAACTCCATTTCACGCATAGGTTCCACATACACACAGGCGTGTCGTTAAAAGTTAATCACTTGGTCGTAAGGCTGAACATTCGACAATTTTCCAGGCATATTGCTTTTTCCGTCATTGGCAGCACCGGTGCCAGCTCCAGTTCCACCCGCTTCACCATCCGTATAATAATAGTTGGTAGTATAGTAGTAATTCGTGGGTTTTGATGCCGCATAAAACGGCGATTCTTCTTCGTATCCTTGACCGTTATACATACCAAGGTAAGCAGTAGCGGCAGGTGATCCATCTTCATAATAATAGGCATTACGACGATCGGTTCGTTGGTTACTTGCGGGGTCATTCGGGTCGATCCAGTTACCGACTGTGCGGATAATATTTCCAGCAGCATCACGTATTGAACCGAATAATCCTGGGCTTTGTCCTTGGCCATATCCTTGACCTTGCCCGGGGGGCACACGACCCGGGCGCCCATACCCACGGAAATTGCGGGTAATACCACGGCGGTATATATCTTCTTCGTCCAACGTGGAAGCACTCGTTTCTCTCGCAATATCGTCGTAACTTGTGCGTGTGGTCGCAAGCAAATTCTTCTCGATCTGGGTTCCATCCGGCAAATACGTCGCCCAACGTGTTACTTTCAGACAGTCGGCATCAATACGGCATGCGTCAGAACCGGTCTGTCCTGGATTATTACACTTCCACGGACATTTACGCATCAGCAGAATATTATTGCCATCTGCGGATTTCACGACATTACCGCTCGCATCCAAGCGAAAAATATTCTGGCAATTGCCTTCGTTGCTCGATAATGTGGAGGGCTCCGCACATTTACGCACATGACCATCATCACCATAACGCCAGTTGGCGCCGTCATACCATGAGTCCGGATGGCTGGCAATAAGACGGTTACGGCGGGCGATCGCCACATCATATTTAAGCTGGGCTTCTGTTTTTGCGGTCGTGGTAGTAGCTGCACGAAGTGCCTTATACGCACTTTCATACTCCTTCTGTGCTTCGATCGCCCAATTCATCTGGCGTTTCACGTCGGAAATAAGCACGGACGACGCCGCCGCAGTCACGTAAGTGGTTCCATCACTTGCGGTGCCAGTGCTCACCGCTGTAGAAGCCCTCGGTTCAATCGCAGGAAGATTAAATTCACCTTGATCAAGAACTCCGCCGACTGCGTTGAATGTTCCGCCGAGAGATGGCGCAGGAGAACCCTTGTATGTTCGGATTTTCGCTTGTGTAATCGAAGTTCTTGAGGCTGGTGTCTGAAGACCAGCGATCGAGAGACGGATCGGCGTATCTCTCGGTAAAGCTCCGCCCACGGTAAATGCGACAACATTCACGCCACCGCCATAGGTGTTGATGTCCGATGTAACAACTCCCGCATCAGAAATCGTTGATAATGTGCTTTGGAGTTGTGTCGTTGGGTTTGTCCAAGTAAATGAAATACCCAGATCGACATTCGCAGTTCGGGTCACATACGGCACTTGAACCAGGAAAATATCCCCGGACGACAGAGCATTTGTAAGCATAATGGTCATCGAAAATGTCGTGGCGGTGCCCGTATAATTTGGAGACAACTGCGGACTTTCTGTTGATATTTTGCGGCACGTTATGAATTCAGGCGCACCTCCGTATGCCGTATTATCAAAAATACGCAATCGTTTCGCAGCATCAGACGGCCATAAATTGACGAAAACAAGAATAGGTGTAACACTAGATGGTTCAGCACTGCTGGATAGAGAAACGTTGGCCAAGTCAGTTCCTGGAGCAGTAGAAGCCGACGCTGGATTGATTTCGGCGTTCTTCCATTTCAGCCCAGAAAGTTCAAGTGAGTATTTTCCTGCCGCCATCGGAGTCGTGGTTTGTATTGTGTAACGAATCACAAGATAACCTGCATCAGCCTGACCATCCGCAGCAACACTTGCGACCAAACCACGGTTATTTTCGGCGGTATCCAAATTCGCGCCAGTTCCAGCGGATGTACCGACCGTCGCAGGTAAAGGGCCAGTATAAGCACGCATCACCACAGACAGTCCTGTTGCGTCGGTATTCTGAATATAGTAAGTCGGAACTTTAATCGTAATCACTTTCGCAGCGTTTGCGCCAGTTCCATCACCAGTTGCACCACGTAATTCCGCGGTGGTTGTAAATAAAAACCGAAACATAGCAGGCGTATCTTTCACATATGAGCATTGGTTGATAAGCAAAGATCCATCCGTTCGTGAACCCTGTGTATTTGCGGGCGAATGCGTGCTCTGCGTTCTTACTTCACCCAAATAACGAACATGGTCATTCATAGTTAGTCCTTCAATCACACCAGTTCCATAACCCTCTGATGGTGCGATCCACCGACTAAACCCGCCATTTCGATACGTGCGCGACACCCAAACGCTCACTAATATTACTAAAATGAGAACGAATATCACCGTGTATTTGTCTTGGAATAATTCACGGAGGTTCATTTGAGATGGTTTATACTAATTTATATTGTTATAAAAATAACTATCGTGTATATTGCTTATATTATATACGATAAAATAATCTCTCGTCTCCATGCCTCCGTGACTCCCGCCAGGTTAATACGTCTGAAGACTATGTGTATATGGATTCTGTCTAAATGCGTTCAAGATATCCGGCTGAATTCTCTCGTTCAGTTTTGATTCATCGTAGCTTTGTGGCATCGTCATCTTGCCATATATATCGATACTGGGAATGGATGACGGGGCATTCGTCATCACCATCGCTCGATTATTCACACGGTCTGCGTCCAAACGGTCAATCTGAACATTCGTGTTGGAGTTGAAGAGCGACATCGACCCATGATTTGTGACATTCTTATACGTCTTATTCACATTATTGCGTTGGTTATATGCGGCGTTGTAAAGACCATTTCCCATACGCGTCGCCGCACCACCGGCCGTTCCTAAATAATCAGTGCTGGTGGTTGCACGTTCGGTATCAACAGGAGTATTCTGAGAGATTAGATAACCCGCAGCAGCTTGGCGTTCCACATTCAAGTGGTCAAACCCGACCAATCCAACCGTTGTCTCTTTAATGGTTGTTGGCGCGCGGTCGGCCGGATTGAATGTCGCAGTCACAGCAGCAGGAACCGGCATACGCGCATTCTCATAAAGTCGCGCATTTCCTACCACATTCTCCTTACGGGACGGCTTCAAAACATCCAACAAAGGCGCAACAACTGCCTTAAGCATACCATGAATACCGCCCATCTCATTCGGGCGAACCGTTGTTCGATTATTATGCGTAAATTTATAGCTCATACGACCAAAATCGGCTTCGGTCGCGGTATTTCTCTCCGCAGCATAAGGATTGATAATGGGCTTACCGTCATAAGTCTGGCGACGCGTATCTTCGAAATTCTTAGGAGCATACATCGCACTACCTCCATCCGCAGGAGCAGTCACACCAAAATACTCCGTTGTTGTGGTCTGACGGTTACTCTCTCGGTCCATTTCAATCGCACGTTGCGTTTCACCCTTCTCGGCACCAGTTGTAGTGAACCAGCGGTCAGGTGTATTCACAAAAAATGTATCCGGCAGATGTTTCTCCATTCGTCCTAAAGTAGCGGTTGTTGGCGCATTTTGGACATAATGTGCGGCAGGTCCTTGATGACCTTCGAGAGAATACGAGAGCTTCGGGTTCGTCTTTACACGTAATTCATCAACACCTCGGTCAATCCATTTCTCTCGAGCATCCATTCCGGAATTGAATCCGAGCGTGCCTTGAGTGCTATAACCTTGATCCAAACCAGGCCCAACGCGGACTTCTTCCCACGGTTTCACATTCGCAATTTTCATGCTCGGAAGGACGCGGGACTGATAAAAATCATTCTGATTCGGCATACCATTCGGGTGATGCATATTTTCCTGAGGGCGAAAAAGCGGTGCCTGTTCTGTTTTGCTTACATATTGCGAACCGCCACCAACTTTATTATCGAGAACGTTCTCATGCATGTTGGCGCCAGTTGTCAAACCACGGACTTTCGCACCATAATATGGTTCCATGTTGTTATGAGTAAAAGACGTCGGGTCGATTTTGGCTCCCGTTAGTGACATGAAACCGTCCTTGCTGTAATTATCTCCAAACTGTGTGTCTAAACCTTCACCGATAAGTCCAGTTCTAGATGTAGAACCCGCAACTGGAATAATATCCTTTTTGTCATTTGAAAGGTCTCGACCTCGTTCCGCAATACCGCGAAGTATGCCTACACCTCCAACACCACCCGCAACGCCAGCCGACATCTTATCATAATCCACGTTATTGGCATAATAACGATCGGTGTGTGTATTCGGGTTCTTATATTCATTTACATTCGTTCCTGTATTCGGGCGAACCACCGGATAATTCGTAATTGGAATACTCATGTTTGGCAGATATCTGGCGTTATTCGCGTTTGGGTTACGATAACCTTCGCTCAATACAGGGGGATTTTTCCGATTTGATGCGATATAAGCTGCTCCAAGACCACCTAATATTAATGCGATTTCGGCCATTTTGTTATCTCTTATTTATATGTGGTATTATTATATACGATATTAATATATGTGGTATTATATATAATATTCTAATAATATTCGATTAATATTAGAATACGATATCATAGTGACAATATTCGAATATTATGAAAACAAGGCGGTCGTTCCGCTAAACTGACGGATATCACCGACACCCTGAACACCGCCAGCGCCGAGAGCTTCGCCGAATCCTTCGCCTAAACCACGCTCATTATCGCGTCTCCCACCAACCATACCTTCTAGCGCAGGATTGCGATTGGATGGATGAACAGAATAATACGTGTCATCTGAAATACCGGGAACAGTAGTCTGCGAAACAAAACGGTCTTTTTCAATAATACGTGTATTCAGATTGTTAAAGAAAGGCATAAATACATTTTCCTGAGGGTCAAAATGAAGCATTTTCCAGTTGTCTTGTTCGACATCCCGCAGCATCCAAGCAGGGTGTGTGGCACGTGACTGTTCGACTGAACTACCTCCGCGCGTAGGGCAACGTATCATTTCATTTGTGCGTGAAGCAACCGATGCGCGTTCATCGTGGTGATAGTTCTCAACCGAATCACGGTTTAAACGGCGCGAAAGACCGAATAACTCCGCTTCAACATCGACAGAATTGGTCATAATATTTCCTGCCCAAAACTGCGCACGAACATATGGGTCTTCGTAATAAAGCGGTTTGTCACCAGGACCAGGAACATTCAAACGATACCGCCCTACATCGGTGGATTGTTGAAGCTGTTTTTTGATACGGTCAGGATCATCATGAAAGCGTGTGAATGACATAGTAGATGATGATAAATAGGTGAGTAATATTATTAAATGATTATTAAATGAGTAATAAATAAATATGATATGATTATTATATGAATGTAAAATAAAATTAACCTAAAAACATTTATCTTAAGAATGTAGTAGTCAAAATCATCGAAATAAACATGCTTGACGATGAGATTAAACCGAATCCGTCTAAATCTTATACAATATGCCTCAATATGATTGTAAAAAATGAATCGCATATTATCACAAAGACACTCGAAAATCTTACGAGTTACATAAATTTTGATGCTTACTTCATATCAGATACTGGCTCAACAGATAATACGATGGAACTTATTCGCAATTTTTTCAGAAAAAAAAACATTCCAGGATATATTGAACAAGTTGAATGGAAAGATTTCGGGTTTAATCGTACATTAGCATTACAGATGGCGTTTAATAAAACTGATTATCTCTTTATTTTCGACGCAGATGACACGATTCATGGCGATTTTCGGATGCCGCATGTGCTTACCCATGACGCATATCAATTAAAATTAGGTCAGTCATTCGTATATTTGCGAACGTTGATTGTAAATAACCGTAAGAGATGGCGTTATGTCGGTGTGCTTCATGAATATATTGCGTGTGTTGATAAAGAAGAAAGCTCACATGTGATAGAAGGAAATTATTATGTGGAATCTGGCCGTGTTGGTAGTCGTAACCAAGACCCGAATAAATATATTAAAGATGCGGAAGTATTGGAACGCGGGTATCGGGAAGAGCTCGCAAATGAAATAAATGGTGTGGTTGTGAGAAATGGCGGTGGCGGACGTTCGCTTGCTGAGAGATACGCATTTTATTGTGCGCAAAGCTGGATGGATGCGGGACCCGCTTATATTGATAAAGCGATTGAATGGTATCTTCGTGTTCTTTCTCAAAACAACTGGAGTCAAGAAAAATATTATAGTGCTTTGTGTCTAGGAAATCTTTATTACAAGAAAGGCGACAAATATAACTCACTAAAATACTATTGTGCGACGATGGAATACGATGAAGAGCGAATCGAAGGGGTTGCATCATTAATGGAGAATCTTCGGGCAGATGGAAACCACATGATGGTAAATGCACTGTATCATAAATATAAAAATTACAATAAGTATCCACAGAACAAATTATTTCTTTCGACTGACAAATATCATGATATCATCGAGTATAATAATTCGATATCGGCATTTTATATATCGGACAAACGAAGTGGATATGAATGTTGTAAGACGATACTTCGACATAACATTATGCCATTTCATTACATGTCATCAACATACAGCAACTTCGTATTTTATCGTAATTTTTTCGAAGAGGAAAGTTATCCCGAATTGTTGCGATTATTTTTTGTCGTTGATTATTTTCTCTCGATCATCGCATCCAAAAACGATACATTTAATGATGATGATATCGAAACATGGAACCGTTTGTTTGTTAAGGTAAAGGATTCGCTTATTGTGCCATGTGTAATGACCACAGACACGGCGACGACCATGACCATGACCATGACTGCGACACACAACGACGTTCTTGACAAAGCATGTGATGTGTTTCATTTGTCGCGTTCGGTAGAAAAGTTGGCTTATCTTGACAAAAATATACCAATAATTCAAATGAGCGAAGCATCGCAAAACATCACCGTCTTACGTAACCGAATATCTCCGCGGGTCATAATTACATTCACTACATGTAAGCGCCTCGATTTATTTCAACAAACTGTGAATTCGATTTTGAATATGTGGTCCGATATTCACAAGATCGATTACTGGTTTTGTGTAGATGATAATTCGAGTGAATTCGACCGATCACAAATGACGACACTATATCCATGGATCGATTATTATATGAAGAACGTGTCCGAAAAAGGTCATCGTCCAAGTATGAAAATCATATGGAATAAACTGAACGAGTTGCGACCGGATTATTGGATACATATGGAAGATGATTTTCTTTTTCATACACCAGGTAGTTATATTGATAAAGCGACGCAAATGATGACAGATGCGCGGAATTCTGGTTATAATGTTCGACAAATATTATATAATCGAAATTATGGAGAGACTATAGAAGATTATAAAATACAAGGTCATCGTATGTTACGGCGTATGAGGCATGAGGTGGCACTTCATGAACATAAGCATGTTGGCGAAGATGTCGGTTATCGAAACTGTCATTATTGGCCGCATTACAGTTTCAGACCATCAATTATTGATGTTGATGCGATTCTGGCTGTTGGAAATTATGATACGCCGAATCAGTTCTTTGAGATGGATTACGCGAATAAATGGACGCAACTTGGGTTTTTATCTGGATTTTATAATCATATTACAAACCGGCATATCGGGCGTCTTACATCAGAAAGAAACGATAAGACACAGCCGAATGCGTATGAATTGAATGATGAAAGTCAGTTTATTGCGCCGGCATCGTCATCGGCTTCTGCTTCGGCTTCTGCTACTACGCCCGACACGATACCATTATCCGTTATTCATTATGAAGACTCTGGTCAAACAACAACAAAGCCGAAAAAATACATTTCGTCGCTTCCATTCGATGACGGATTTGGTGCGCAATACCAGCGATTTATTTGGACATGTATTTACGCAGAGGAATACGAAGATGCTGTATTTGTATATAAAAGTCCTATTAAAATCGCACATAACTATACTGCTGATCCTCAATTTATCGATAAGATGGAAAATATTATGAATATGAAACCATATTATACGAATCATAAAGACATCTGTTACGAAGACAAAGCAACAATAATAACTCCAGAATTTTATGATGTCTTCAACTATGTTGAAAAAAATATCGACGCATGCATGAAGAGTAAAAGTATGAGTCGGATTAAAAAGTATTATTGGCAAAATAAAAATCGTAATGATGAGAGAATACGACTCTTTCGCATAAAAGATAAAGCATCTTCAGAATCGAAAACATCCGCCAACGTCTATACACATCATCTAGCATTACATATGCGACGACCCAATTGTGATGATACTCGTCCAAACGGTGGCGAAGAATATACTAATGAATATTATATTCAATCTCTGTTAAAAATACGTGGCACTTATTTAAAATATGATGCGAACTACAAGATCCAGATTCACATCTATTCACAGGGAAATCTGGATAATTTTACAAATATATGTACTCACCCGATCATCGGAAAAGACGTAATGATGCACCTTGATGATAATACGGAAGATACATTCGTTGGTATGACGGTGGCTGATATTCTAGTTACATCCGCAAGTTCGTATAGTTATGTCGCAGCATTCTTAAGTGATGGAGATATTTATTATACTGATTTTTGGCATAAACCATGTAGTTGGTGGAATAAGTTAGACAAATGGGTTTGAAATGATTTTATTCTAACATAATAATAACAGTATATACCATACCAGTATAATAACAGTATATACCATACCAGTATAATAACGATAATGATGAATCAAATACTAGAAACACATGCGGATAATAAATATGGCGATTCTGATTTTTTAGCTTATCGTGATATCGCAATAAACGATTTTCGTAAAAGTGAAAAAGACTCTAAAATTCAGATCATCAAAAAGATGCTTGAGCTTCGTCATAATATGAAATACAATAAACATTTACTATCGGTGTATTTAAAGGCTAAATCACTATTTGATAATATGGTTGATGAGCATCGTTCTCAAATCACTTATTTAGAGGAAATCTATCATCACATCAATAACATGATTCGTGATAACCATTCCTCGAATCGTAAAAGTATGATGATGACCGAATTGTTAAAAGATAAAAAGCGTATTGGTATTCTACTAAAAAAAATGCGAAACAGTTATGAAAAATTAACAAACGTATATACGGTGCTTGATGTTACAGTTCAAAAAATGAACGAAATGATTGTTTCGTTGGAAGAAGCTGATGCCGAAGATAACGTTGAATTCGAATCAGAATTTGATGAAGACGAAGACGAAGACGACGACGAAGACGCCGAGGCCGAGGCAGACGAAGACGACGAGGCCGAGGCAGACGAAGACGACGACGCCGAGACCGAAGACGAAGACGACGACGACGAAGACGAAGACGACGACGACGAAGACGAATACGCCGAGACCGAAGACGAAGACGACGACGACGAAGACGACGACGAAGACGACGACGAAGACGAAGACGAAGACGAAGACGAAGACGAAGACGAAGACGAAGCAGAGGCCGAAGCAGAGGCCGAGGCAGAGGCAGAGGCAGAGGCCGAGGCAGAGGCCGAAGCAGAAGCAGAGGCAGAGGCAGACGACGACGAGATACAACTAAATATAAAAACAGAATCAGATGATCATGAATCTGATTCTGAAAAAAACGATCCGCAAGAACAATTTATAATGGTGTTCTAATTTTTTGATATTCGCGTTTTAGAAGAAACGCATACATTTTCGTTGAACGTGAATATCGGCGTTGAATTATCCATTTTCGACACAAACGCTGAAAGATACGCAACCAAAATGTTTTATAAATCGCAACCATTTCGTCCCCGGGTTGTAGTGTAAGTGGTTCTATGATTTCAACTGTAGCATTATAAAATTTTGAAAGAATCGACGCCGATTCGTATAATGATTGTGACGAAAAGTCAAAGGTGTATAAACAAATATAGTGATCTTTTATTTGAGGAGAGCTTGTATTCAAATCAAAACCATGAATTATTGAATTAAATTTTTGACACAGTCCTATTTCATATCTACTCATATACTATACGAAGTTGCGAACACAAATATGAAATAATTACAAATATGAATCAATTTATTATTTTTTGGAATTATTATATTCTTAAAATATATATTATCATTCGTGACTTTTAATATATATTATGTCATCGTTCATTAGCAAGTTATTTAATACACCATTTTTACAAAATAAGTTTGTTCTGTATGTAAGCTTATTTGTCGTGTTAGTAACGATTGTGCGTCATGTCTCAAACCGTAACACGAATGCGGTTGTTTTAATGGCATTAATCGGTCTTGTTACATCTTACTTTAGTAAAAATATGATTATTATTTTATTGACAGCATTTTCAACTGTTTTTGTTTTTGAAATTCTTGGTTCTCAAGGAGTTATGGAAGGAATGAAAAATAAAAAAGAAGGAGAAGGTGAAGGTGAAGCGGATACAGAACAAGATACACGCGTAGAGACAAGTGGAGATACTGAAAGCTATTCTGGAGCTGGCGCAAATACCGAAAAGAAACCAAAAGAAAAAAAAACAGAGAAGAAAGAAGGCAATCAAACATTAAATTCTAAAAAAGAGCCCACGAAAAAGAATAAACAAGGTATGGCTGCTCTTTCCCCCGCAAGTTATGACGGTGAAGAACATGACGATGGTGAGAACGCACATGGCGCAAAAGAAGCAAATCGTATTGACTATGCTTCCACTTTAGAGCAAGCCTATGATAATATTGAAAACATAATCGGCGAGGAAGGTGTTCGCGGTTTGACTGACCAGACAAAATCTCTCATGAACCAACAGAAGGAACTCATGAATAACATGAAAGAAATGGGTCCTCTCTTGAAATCAGCGGAAGGATTCATGGCTCAACTCACAGGTAATGGAGGAATCAAAGGAATCACCGAAATGTTGAAAGGATTCGCAACACCTGGCGGCAGCAAGAAATAAAACATATAATGATAATGTCGAACTTTTTTAATGATAGTGTCGTTCTTTCATACGATCTTGAATTGTCCAGGTAAAATACACAAAAGGTTCGCCGATATATAAACAATCCGTATATTGTAATGCCCTCTTCCAGTAATCCCAGTCTTCCTCTCGTGGAACAATATGTTGTTTTCCAGTTTTTTTTACAATCGAGTGATGTATAATCACAGAAGAATTCGCAATATGGTTATGTTTAGTCACCATTTCTAGGTTCAATAATTTATTTTCACGATCTTTCTCGTTGTGAATACAAATTGTATTAAAATCCAATTTATCCATACTGATAGATCTATGATTAATCATATACATGTTCGTTGTTGAAAACAACATGTCGCTCGTTTTCATCACCTCTAACTGTTTTTCGATTTTATTTTCAAGATAGAAATCGTCGTCATCTAGAAAAGCGATCCATTCTCCTCTCGCCTTTTCTAATCCATGGTTACGCGTCATTCCCTGTGCTGCGGATACATTATGTTTCACGCGCATATTGACTGGTAAATGTATGACAGTCGTCTTTTCATATTTTTCAAGCTTACCAGAATAATATCTTTGATCAGTCGAACAATCATTGATCACGATAATTTCGACATTTTTATATGTATTCGCAAGCACACTTCGGATCGAATGATTTAGCAGTTCATAACGATTATAACTCGGTATAATCACGCTTACTAGGCCTTGTATAAATTCATTTGATTCTTGTTGTGACATATCGTAAGCAAATAATAAAATATTATAAAACTGCTTTATATCATAATTCAAAAATAAATAAAAGCATATAATAATAACAACAATTTTCGCGGTTGGTATTATTATTATTTATTTCTAATATGGTTCGTAAATGTCCGCCTGGTGTATTTTGTTTTGAAAATGTGACACTCGTCGTAATATCTGTCATCGTAATCGGTATTGCGATTTATGCGCATTCGCATTTTTTTGGTCACGGTCCGCAACATCATCGACATGGATATGGTCACACTCATAGTCACGGTCACGGTCCTGTATTGGTCGTATCTACCGACCCATTATCTGATTCATTAGATTTCGGAATTGGCGGACCATCATCTAACCAAGATGTATTATTAAATCCATATGTTCCCCCTCTTCGTGATAATTCGGTTGGTGCTACCCGCCCTATTTATGATATTCGTGGTGGTGTTGAAACAATACATTATGGCGGTATGGATACCTACGGTAGCGGTGGTGGCGGTGGCGGCGGTGGCGGCGTTCGTGTTAATGTTCCAACTCGTTCAGTCGATACTACTTACCGCCAAGTCGGTATTCTTACTCGTAACGGCAGCGGCAGCGTTCCGTCATCTACATCCTCGCAAGAAACAATCCTTCCTTTAATTGGTCGCCCCCTATTCACAAATCGCGACAAATGGCAATTTTATACACTCAGCGATAAAAACAACGCGATCAAGTTGCCGATTACAGTAAATGGTAAAAGCGGCACAAACGAATACGGTTGTAACAACGTCAGCACTGGTGACATCGTATATGTCGAAGGATATAACGATTCATTCCGTGTCACAGCTTACGATAGTGCCTCACTTCGTTATTTGCCATTTTAGTCCTAACTTTTTTTAGAAGCTAGTTGTGCCGCACTCGTTGCTGCTGCGGTTGCTGCTATTTCTGCGGTAAGTTTTCTACTATACTCCAGTTCTTTTTCATGCTCTTTATATTCTTCCGCCTTCTTTTTCGCTTTTTCTTCGAGTTTTGCCATATCTTCCTTTGCGTATAATGTCATAACCTTATCGAGGGTATCATCAACTGATGTGTATGAACCGGTTTTAGGCTGTATTTTGGTATTTTCACCTCTCTTGAATATTCTCGTGGATGCTTGTGGTTCGGGAATATAGTCATCACTTGCTTTACCCCAACCCATATAATGAACTAGATTTATATCTTGAAGGTCTTTAAATATAAATCGTCGTATCAAATATGCCTTATACGCATTACCAAGCGAATCTATTGCGTCGATTTCTTCGATTTTTTCTTTCTTTAAAGGCAATACGTTTGGATTTACAGATGGCATAGGTGCTCGTTGTGGTCCTGTGGTGCTTGATACAGTTTTCTCATTTGTATTCGTGCTCGTTGGAGCAGCAGCCGTCTCACCCTCACCGGTTTCCTTTACTGCTGGTTTTACAGGTGATTCTTCTTTCGGAGTCTGTGATCCTGTGCCTGCATTCGCCTCAGTATTTGCCTCCGCATTCGCACCCGTTTTTGTCTCTTCATTATTTTTCGAAGTTTCGCCTTCACCTTTCTTTTCTTTTTCGTCACTTTCATTCGCCCCTGACGCTTCTCCTAATTTCGATAACTGTTTCCCAAACCCGTTCATGTTGCTTGTATTATCGAGTGTTTCCGTTTTTTTTGTAACGATTTTTCCGTCCTTTTCATATGTCTCTAAACGTGAAAGCTCAAATATTGATGGCATAACACCGTCAAACCGTAAGCAATCACCATTCGCCCCACCAGGTCCATGTCCCAATAAATTCAATAACTTAAAGAATTCCTTCGTAACACGAGGAGGAATACTACCCTTTTTATCATCAAAGAATGTCTGCATCTGTGTGAAACCATACAATCTCTCGAATCCGCTAATTTTATATGAAAACCCAAAGACCTTTTTTTTAAAATCATCATATCCATCTGATTTTGCAAATTCCGGATTTTGTAATAACGAAGTCAGCATACGTAGAACATCAAACGCTGTTTGTTTGCTCGTTTCATTCTCGTTTTCAAGATTTATTCTCACAAGCTCGAGAGATTTCTTGAGCGTTTGAATCGATACAACCTTGCAGCCTAAGCTTAAATTAACAATATACGTATTTGATTCATCAACCACTACTTTTGCTTCTGGATCACTATTATTTCCACTAGCGACTTTTTGAGCGTCTTTCTTCAACTCATCCGGTGTAATTGGTGCGATTTGTAACCTGAACTCCGACATATCAATCTTGTTATCTCGGTCAATATCTATTAATTTCTTTACCGTATTAATTGAATCTGGTTTGGTATCTGTTCCTTTTCCTGTAATCTTATACAAACGATTGGAGTCAGTCAGTGGTGGGATCGGTGCCGCATTCGGATCCTCTTGTAATAATCGCACCTTAATCGAAGTATCCTTTGAATCCTTTAAGATTTGACCTTTTTCACCCGTGTAAATAAATAAACCAGGATCGCTGTTGCCATATAATTCGCTGTTGGCAATCCCAACAGTTTCTTTTAATTCCAAGTATAATTTTTGTTTATTTTCATATTCCTTTTTGATATCTTGTGTAAATTTACCGTATAAAATTCGGCGTAGGTCGAAAATATTTGTATCATTCTTGTTGAGGGCCTTGTCGGCCGCTTTAAGATGTATTTGAACGTAATATGGCAACCCTTTTTGAATTAAAAATCTTATGAGTTCATATACCTTTGTTTTGTCATTACATTCATGTTCTTCCATACCGATGGATATATCTCCTTCGATTTCGGGGCCTAGTTGAAATGGTGGTTTTTTGTTTGTATCAACGGATGTCGAACCATCTGTGGGTGAGGCTTCTTTGTTGTCGCTAGTGGCTGTGTTCGGTTCAGAAGATGTGGGAGAGTTATTGTTGCTAGTTGCCACATCATTTACTTTACTGGAATCTACTACATTATTCGATGTTGATGGCTGTGTTGATGATGGCTGTGTTGATGATGGCTGTGTTGATTGTTGTTGTTGTTGTTTCAATACAATTTCAACTGCTGTAGCTGCCGCTGTCACCGCAGCTTGTAACATTTCGGGTGAGAGCCCACTCGTTATCTCACCACCAACTTGTTGGCGTTTCTTTCGTTTGTCCCTTCGTAATTTCCGATACTTTTTTTTGATTTCACGTATTTCGTCATCAGACACGTATTTTTTCAACGTGCGATTCACGACTTTTGGTGTATTTTTTGTGATTATAGTTCCACTTCTACGATACCGACTTTGTCTAAATGTGGATCTTCGTGCCGATGCCTTATGCTGTTTTTTCCATCTTCGAACACTTTGATGTTGTTGCTTACGTATCTTTCGTATTCTATTTCGTGATAATTTCATCCAGTTCCATATACATAATTTATATATAATATTATATATAGAAATACCCATATTACGTAAAATATAGATTAGATATGTCTCGAGATGCGCCAGTTAATTTAACATCGGATGTTATGCGTAAAGAAGACCGTCAATGTTCATCAACATGTAACTATTCATATCAATACAACACAAGCACCTGTAATGTGTTTCATAAAGGCTCTTACTTGCGCATTCCGTATGATAGCGGCAGTGGCGGGATTTATCCAGCGAGATATAACGGTGTTGATTACAAGGTCGAACACATCCATATTTATCAACCATCATTACATCGTTATGACGGTGCTCTAGCAGACGCGGAAATACTCGCGTATCATTCTAGCGCAGATGGTCGGAACTTGATCGTAAGTATCCCAATCAATATTGGAAATGGTTCTGGAAAACAAAGTTCCGATATCATGAATACAATATTACAGAATTTACCGAGTCGGTCTAGCAGCGGAGGCAAGTATATCTCTGATGTGAATAACTTCAATTTAGGCAACCTTATTCCGAAAGAGGGGTTTTTTACGTATGTCGGTCGGCATTTATTACCACAATACACCGGCGTATATAACTACATTGTTTATCACAAGAAAGACGCAATTCTGGTGTTTCGCGATTCGTTGGCGAGTTTAACCGACTCATCGAGAGATTCTGCGATCACCAAGACAGGGCCTATCAGCGAAAATAGAATGCCGAAAAACATGTATTATTACAATAAACGTGGCGCCAACAATGCCAAGGGAAACGGCGATATTTATATCAAATGTAATCCAACTGGTGAAGATGGAACCGTTTTATACCAACAATCTGCGAATAACGGTGAGCTCGGAAGTTTGGCCGAGTTAGATTTAAATAAATTTGGATTGAATTGGGAAACCATATTACAAAACGACATTTTCCGAACGTTGATCGGCACACTTGTTGGTCTCGTCATCGCAGCAATATTATTCTATATGTTCCGGTTTATTTTTAACCGCATCGGCAATCGTGTCAGCGGTGCTGGTGAAGTAGTTGGTCAAAGCGGTGGCGGCAGCGGTCGCGGACCATTAAACAACTTTGAAACGTTCTGGTAATAAACTGGTTTTGTCTTTGATACATATTAAAAACAGTATGTATCAACGTTACTACGACAAGGTTGTTAGATCGGGCCGGTATAGTCTGGTTCAACCGCACCATGAAGTTCGCCAAGAACTGGCTGGAATGAACCGCCATCAGAGAGACCGCTGTTTTCATCATTCGGAGAGATCACCACTAAACTATCTACGAGCTCCTCTTCGAGTGTCTTCACCGGCGCAGGGTTCATCGCAGTCATGACCTCTTGCTTCTTCTGTTCTGTCGGAGAGAATGTCTCGATACCATAAACCCCGGTCACACGACTAGACCTACGAATGAATTCGTAAGCGGCCAGAAAGCCTAAAATACCGACGACTGGGTTCGTGCTTAAAAAGAGAGTAATCGCGAGAATCACGACGACGACTTGACCTGCGGTGCTTTCAGCGTATTGCGCGAGAGCGGGAGGAACAGAAGGCGTGAAGACGATATACAAAATCAAAAGAACGAAAATCACCATTTCATGTTGCTTCTCTTGACGCATCAAAGTGCGAAAGGTATCCATTTGCTTATTATATATAAAAGAGATAGAATGTTATTAATATTAGAGAATATATTATTCTAAAACTAATATCATATAGAATTGAAATCTCTCGAACATTCTATTTTATAACTACAAACGCTAGAGTAAATATGGCCGCTTCTGCTTCTGCTGCCGTTTCGTATTATGGACCTCGTGGATATACGCTTCTCAAAGAATGTATGGACGCGGATGATTTGAAGTTGCTGAGAGATGAACTCACGGTCGGCGCATATGTTCCTAAAGCACCTGTTCAACCCCCTAAATTTCCAATCTACCGCGAATGCTCTAAAAAGATATATATTCCGCGTTTTTATGGAACAAAAATATATGGTCCTCCCGAAGAAACGCGAATCCCGCCTGGCACCAGCGTAAGTGATTCTCTCGTATTCGCCGGAGAGATGCGTGAATATCAAAACGTCATCGTGGATAAATACATTCATCAGGTGACGCAGCCCGAAAATGCGGGAATGGGTGGTGGCGGGCTGCTCGATGTTGATCCAGGAAAAGGAAAAACGGTCATGGCTCTAAATATAATCTCTCGACTTCGGATGAAAACTCTCGTCATCGTTCATAAAAGTTTCCTTTTGAATCAGTGGATCGAGAGAATTCAGCAATTCTTGCCTGCCGCGCGCGTTGGAATGATACAGGGGCAAATCGTGGATATTGATGATAAAGATATTGTGATCGGGATGCTTCAATCACTTTCGATGAAGGAGTATCCGAGAGATTTATTCGATACATTTGGTCTCTCAGTATATGACGAATGTCACCATATGTCGGCAGAAGTGTTTTGTCGGTGTATGATGAAAGTCGTCACGAAATATACGTTGGGATTATCCGGTACGATGGTGCGGAAAGACGGGCTAACAAAAGTATTCAAATATTTCTTAGGCGATGTTGTTCATAAAGAGAAAAATGATACGACAAGTCATGCGGTGATTGTGAAAGGGATACAATATAAAGTAGATGACGCAGAGTTCAACGAAACGGAATATGACTATCGAGGCAATCCGAAATTCAGCACGATGATTTCTAAAGTGTGTAATTACAATCGACGAAGCGAATTTATACTGGATGTGTTACAGAATGAGCTCAAGACGAACCCGGACCAACAAGTCATGATATTGGCGCATAATCGGTCGTTGTTGGAATATTTCCATGATGCGATCGAACATCGTAAAATTGCGACGGTGGGTTATTATGTCGGCGGAATGAAAGAAGCCGCGCTGAAATTGAGTGAGAGCAAGAAGGTCATTATTGCGACATATGCGATGGCGTCGGAGGGGTTGGATATTAAGACCTTAACTACACTTATTATGGCATCGCCGAAAACCGATGTTTGTCAATCGGTGGGTCGGATATTGCGTGTAAAACATGCTGCGCCGCTTGTCATCGATATTATCGACCCTCAGGATGTATTCCGCAGCCAGTGGCTCAAACGCCAGACTTATTATATTAAACAGAAATACCGTATTATTATGACAGATACGGAGGGGTATTACAAAAACGCATGGACGGTGAAATACCAGCCACCGACCGCCGCCGTGAAGAACGCAAAAGCAAGTGCGAAGGAAGAAGACGATGAAGCTGCGTTGGCGGATGCGGATATTATTGAAATCGATGAAGAGACGGGAAATCTCTCGGTGACGACAGAAGTAAGCGCAAAATCGAAGATGAAATCAACCATTCCGAAAACGAATGGGAAATGCTTGATTCAGTTAGTGGAGTGAAAAAATTGAAAACATTAAACTGTGATTATCGGATTACAATACCTAAGTTACTACGAAACGAAAAATGAATATTACACAAGCAACTTGTTTAATATTTA
>Ga0194119_10003375_pt1 | contig 25795 bp, 24 predicted proteins | sample TA2MahC100mmetaG_FD_148620 | JGI IMG/M metagenome (GOLD analysis project Ga0194119, IMG submission 148620) | Freshwater microbial communities from Lake Tanganyika, Tanzania - TA2015018 Mahale Deep Cast 100m | ecosystem: Environmental > Aquatic > Freshwater > Lake | place: Tanzania: Lake...
TATTAAATACAGCTCACAAGCACAAAAAAGCCTCCAGTGCAAAAAAACCACTAGAGGATAGCCGACGTGGAAAATTAAGCGCTTTTACGAGGGATTACGGGCAGCCTCCCCACTGTCTGAATCGCAGTAGGGCAGGCATCCTGCCTGCCCAATGATGTCGTTGAACGCGTTTCGGGAGACAGGCAGGAAACCTGCCCTTGGAGTTTGGACATTTCCCGCGCAGTCCAACAAGCCCGACGGGAACGAATGACGCTCTATCTCCCGGAGGGAGAATCGACAATAGCCCAGCCTTTCAAGGCTGGGCTGGCGTCGCCAGGAATTCGAGTCCCGAAGGGACGGTTGAGTCTCCATGACGGAGACGCGCTTCGGCATCGAATTCATTGAGGTCGTCGGCAGTCCCCTTGCGACGTGGCAGGAATCAGCCGTCCCTCTTCGGGACTCGGCCCCCTTACTTTCGTTCCCAGCCTTGAAAGGCTGGGCTACTCTCAGGTCTCCCTCCGGGAGAAACTGAAAGATTCTACTCGTGACAGAGATACCGACGGCAAAAATGTCCAAACTCCTGAGGCAGGCTGGAAGCCTGCCCTACTCAGCGGACGCCCTTCTCAAAACGTTCCAGACGACTCGGGCGATCGCCGGCGATCCCGGTGTGTCCGAGTGCACGCAAAGCGTCTGAGGCCGCAGCGGGATTCGAGCGCCGGAAATCGTTTCGACCTGCCCGTCGTTGACGATCATCTGAACGCGGCGCCCGACTGCCGAGACGTCCCTCAGCAACGCGCCCGGTTTGGTTCTCGGGACAAGTTCGCCGCGGTCTTCGTAGCCTCGATCCGCGAAAGCCTCTTCCCAGACTTCCACGCCATTGCTTTTCGCCAATCGAGCCACATTCCCGGCCGCTTGGGCGTAAATGACCGCGCGCGGCCACCAGCGAGCGACGCTTTGGACGTAGCGGCGGCCGATTGCTTCCTTCGCCTCGCTCGCGTGGTAGAGCGCGCCATGGAGTTTGATATGATGCAACCGAGCGCCTCCTTGGTTCGCAATTTGCTCCAGCGCGCCCACCTGTTGAAGCAAGAGCAACTCCAGTTCGTCCGGTGTGAGTTGAACCGCGGTTCTCCCAAAATCGCCCCGACTCCACGGGCCAGGATGCGCGCCCAATCGCACGCGGAATTGCCTGGCCAAGCGAACACAGCATTGCATGGATGCGAGATCGCCCGCATGGCCGCCGCACGCCACGTTGGCGGAGGTGATCCAACGCATCAGGGCGCGCGTTCGGGCGATGGGTTCGCCTTCCCCCAGGTCGCAGTTCAAATCCAGTTTTTGATTTCGAATCATCCTTAAACTTTGATCTCTCCAACCTGGGTTGCATTACCCGTCGCGAAGACGACTCAAGCTGCTTCCGACACCAAATCCGACACCGGATCCAAAAGCGTCTTTCGCGAAAACGCCGCAGGCAAAGTCGTCAGGAGCACGCAACTCAAATCCTTCTCCGGATCAAGCCACATGAGGGTGCCGCTCGATCCGCTGTGGCCGCACGTTCGAGCGGAGGAACGGTTTCCGAACCCGCTGCCCATCGCCCAGCCGATTCCCCACGGCCGGTTGAGTCCCTGAGTCTGATTCGCAAGCATCGCCGCGGCGGTCGCCGGCTTGAGCACCGATGCGTCAGGATGGAGGAAATAATTCGTGAAACGACTCACATCGGCGGCGGTTCCATGCACACCGCCCCAGGGCGCGCCCAGGTTGCGCCAATAGGAACTGTTCTGCGCCCAATCTGTCGGCGCATCGTGCTGCAATTGCATGGTCTCTTCCAGTTTTCGTCCGCCAAGCCCCAACGAGCTGTCCCGCATTTCGAGCGGGCGAAAAACTTCGTCGCGGAGGAAGTCAGGGAACGAACGGTTGGAAACGCGTTCCACAATTTCGCTCGCGAGCAAGATGCCCATGCTTTGATAACTCACGCGCGTTCCTGGCGAGAACAAAAGCTGAGTCTTGCAAGTGCCCGCAACAAAATCTCTCAACGACGCGTGACGTTTGCGGAGTTCCTCATTTTCGGGAAGCATGTCCGGCAAGCCCGACGTGTGGGTCAGCAAATGCCGGAGAAGTACGCGCTCTCGCTCACCGCCGCTGAATTCTGGCACGAACTTCTGCACGCGGTCCTCAAGGGAAACCCTCTCTCGATCCACAAGAATCATAACCGCCGTCGCCGTCATCGGCTTGGTGAGCGAGGCCAGGTAGAAAACGGAATCCGGTTTGGCGATCCCGAAGTGGTGTGCCGACACTTGATTGCCGCGCCGCACCTGAAGAACCGCGCCGGCCAGCTCGCCGGAATCCACCTTTCTTTGCAGCAGGCGCACGGCTTCATCCGTATTGGCCGAGGCTGGCTGAACTGCGAAGGGCAAGGCTGCGGCTCCAATCAGAAAATCACGCCGGTTCATGTTCGGGCAAAACTGTGGTTATTGACTCTCGGCCCCTGGTAGGGCTGCGCTGCCGCGCAGCCGGTGCGATACGTTTCGCTCACGGCGTTCTGGGTCCATTTCAGGCACTGCGGCCTTCGAAATTCCTCTTGAAACTGACGGAATCATGGCTGCGCGGCAGCCCAGCCCTACCTTACAACTGAAACTGATTTTGGCCAGCCTAGCTAACCCTTCTTAGAGCTGACCGCTCGGAGGAGCGCCTTGATGTAGCCGATGCTGTAAGCCCAGCCGACCCTCGAGCCGCCGACCATTCCAGGCACATGGTCCGCGATTAACGCGCCGCGGAAGTCCACGTCGTGGAGTGTTTTCATGAGCTTGAGCATGTCCGTGTAACCGTTATCCACGAACGTCTCGACAAAGTATGGGATCGGCGCGCTGACGTTGCGGAAATGGATCTTCCAGAGCTTGCCCATCTTCGCGAAGGCGCGCGCGGCCTCAAACACATCCTTGCCCATGTGCTTTCCGCCTTCCATCCAGGTTCCCGCGCACAGGCAAACGCCGATGTTCGGGCTGTTCGCGATCTTCAGCGCCCGCACGTAGCCGGCGAAGTTTCCGAAAATGCAGCGCGGCACGCCGCCCAATTCCGGCACCGGCGGATCGTCCGGGTGAATGCCAATGCGAATGCCGAGTTCCTCGGCGACGGGCACGACCTGTTTGATGAAGTAGGCGTAATTCTCCCAAAGCTCATCCGGGTTGTATTTGCGGCCGTGCGTGAGCGGACCTTCAAACACTTTGCCGACCCAGTAACCCTTCGGGTTCTTGTTCAGATCGAACGCGCGCGCCGGCGCTCCCCCTCGTGTGGTCTCGCGTTCACTGCTCCAGATGCCGTTGCCCATGTGCGCGTAGGTCGTGTAATGGATGCCGGCTTTGGCGAGGTTGCGAAGATAGTTCTTGTACTCCTCGATTTTCGCGTCGCGGCCCGGCAGGTTCAACGTCACTTCGGGCATGTTATGGACGTTGCTGTTGCCAATGTTCCAAACTTTGATCCCGGCGGCTTCCACGCGGTGTTTCAAGCGAATGAAGTTCTCCGCCGTGGCGCGCTCGCCGCCGCTGGGAATATTGACGTACTCGACGCCAAGCTGCTGGGCGAACTTGAGATCTTCGTCGGTCGCGTCGCCGGAAATCTGGAGCGACACTTTGATGCCAGGGGGCAAGGGTTCGAGCTTCTTCGCGGCCGCGCGGATATGGAACGGCTGCGAAATGGCCAGGGCGGTCGCGGCACCACCTGTGAGCTTGAGGAATTGCCTGCGAGGCATGGGTTGAGAGATGGGGAGATTATCTTTGGTCATACGGCGAAGATTGGCGAGGCGTCGTGCGAGGATCAACCGTTTTTTGAGTGGAGTGCCTGGAGGAAAGGAGCGCGGGCAGCCTTGCCCGGTGCGATCTAAAGTGTTGGTCAGCGACTCCGATTGACTTCCCTCTCTCCCCGCGAGGAACGAGAGGGGAGAGAGTTGGAGAGAGGGGTTTCTTCACAACAGGAGAAGCGAGCCAACGCACCTCCTCTCCCCGGCCCTCTCCTCCTTCGGGAAGAGAGGGAGAAGACTTCGTTTGCGAACCGAAAATACCGCCGGCCTTTGGCCAGCCAGGCGTGCGGAATGACGCCCAGACGAACCAAAGTCAGGACCACAACCCGTATTTCGAGGCTCAGCCCGGTGCCCGACATGAGAATCATCACAAAACTGAAGTACTCTGCGGCTTGCCAGAAATCCGTCGAAAAACCAAACCAGCGATTCACCTGGACACGCGGACTCTGGGCGTGCATCGGCACGCGCGCGCCCTTTCACATGGAAGGTGGCCAAGGCACGACGAGCAAGGTGATGAAATTTCAGCTTCGCCCCGATCCGCTGGCAAGGTGAGAATAGGCTCTCAATCGCTCACCAACTGGAAGTTGGGCATGTCCGCGCGCGGCCGACGTTTCAACAGCGCGTGGATCGGCTCGAAGGTGCGCAGGATTCTCTGGTAGTCCGGATCGTCCGTCGAAGCGAAAACTGGGAGGCCGCATTTCTGGGTCCCGCCCGCAGCCGCTGCCAGCGGCGCAAGCAGGAAATTGTTTTTCTCGGGTTTCATCACCCGGGTGAAGAATTTTCGCGGAACGCCGGCTTGATGACAGGAAACGCATCGGCGCGAGGCCACTTCCTTCAGGGTGCTGTCCAGATCCAGCGGCATCATGCGGCGGCTGCCCATCTGGTCCTTGTGGTTGGACGAGGACGTGCCGTAGTACGGAACGTTCAGATCCATCCACAAATAGACGCGCCGCCGGTCCTCGTCCGGCACATCAACTCGCGGTTTGCCGCCGGTGTCGCGGTGTCCGCTGCGAATGATCTCGGCGAGTTTGCTCGCCGGACTGCCCCAACGCCGGGGTGAAATCCATGAGGTAATTCGCCGAAAGCCGTTTCGGCTTCGAGCCGTCGCGTTCCATCCGATACAGCACCGGCGAAGTCGTGACCCAGCAATAGGCGTAGGCCGGCCGGCGGTCGGAGATGAACGCGATGCCGCCGTCCGGCAGCCAGCAGGGATCCAGGTTGTTCTGGGCGCCGTGCGTCAATTGGGTCAATCCGGTGCCATCCAGGTTGATTCGGAAAATCTGATAGTTGTGCTTCTCGTCGGGGTATTGCGAAATATCCTCGACGTGTCCCACGGGATTCGAAGCCACATGACCGCCGCGACGCCAGGCAAAGACAATTTCCCGGCCGTCGTAAGACAGATCGGCGGTGGTGATCATGCCTTCGCCAGCGTCAAAAATGCGCCGCAACTGACCGCCCGTTTCGTCCGGCGTGAAAATGTAAAGACCGCCGCCGGGCCGAAAACCTTCGACGTGGTAAACATACACGTGCGAGATTTCCAGCGGCTTGCGCTGAACCAGGAGGATGTCGCGAAAGCCGAAGCGTCCCTCCACCAAATCACGCCGCAACGCGTGGGCCTTGGGCGTTTTCTCCTCCGGCGGAGTCAGTAGCTCCTCACTGAACTGGCTGCTGGCGGAGACTCGGGCTTTCGGAGCCAGATTCGCGGTCGGGTCGCTCGCCGATACAGGTCGCGCTGTGTCCGTGAGCCAACCGATGAGGATCAGAGAGAGAATTCTCCGAAAATGTTTCGCGCATTGAACCCCTGAACCCACCCCCTGCCCCCACTGCCATTGAATTAGTGCAAAAGTAATTGATATGAAACAACTTAGTACTTGTACAAATTTAGCCACTTCTCTATTAAGATGGGGATGCGAACAAAACTGCAAGATGTCCCCACTTATCTCATCACCTTGGTCGAAGCCATTCGAGCTAGACTGCACGATCTTGAATTTCGGGCTCGGCACCGAGTCCGGGAACAAGATTTTACTCGGGATCGCCAACTGACCTTTCCCGTAATGATGTTGTTGGTGCTCCAGAAATCCGTGAAGTCGATCCAAAAACATGTGACGGAATTTTTGCAGGAGTTGTCGGGCGGCGCGATGTTCGAAACGGTCACACCGGGATCGGTAACACACGCGCGCGCCAAGTTGAAGCCCAGCGCTTTTGTCGAGCTGAATCAAGAAGTGGTGTTGCCGATGGTGAGCGATCAGAACTTCCCGCTCCGACGCTGGCATGGGCATCGGCTCTTTGGGCATGACAGTTCTCTGCTGCGGCTGCCCAATACCGAAGAACTGGCCAAAGAGTTTGGATCCGTCGAAGTCAGTAACCAACAAGGCGCGACCGGAACGTGCTATCCGGAAGGACGAATGTCGGTGCTTTATGATCTGCTCAACCAAATCGGGGTGGACGCGCGCTTGGCATCCAGTCGGGTGGGGGAAGTGTCGTTGGCTATCCAACAGGCTGCCCACGTGCCGGTGGGCGATATTGTGATCAACGACCGCGGCTTCACCGGCTTTCGCTATTTGGCCGAGCATGTTCACCGAAACGTGCATGTGGTGGGTCGCTGTTCGACCGGTTCATTTTTGGCGGCGCAAGAGTTGTTTCGCCTGGATCGGGCCGGCCGCAGCGTGATCACGCGAATCTATGCGCCGAAGGAGGAACGAGCGGAACTCAAGCGCTTGGGGCTGCCGCTGGAATTGAAGGTGCGCTTTGTCAGCTTGCGGCTGCCCGACGGCAAATTGGAAGTGTTGGTGACGACGCTCTTGGATGAAAGGAAATATCCTACCGAAGAGTTTCTGGATCTCTACCACCGGCGCTGGGGACACGAAACGTTCTATAATCGACTCAAGAGCCGACTGGACTTGGAAAATTTCAGCGGCGAAACGGTGGAGGCAGTGCGGCAGGATTTTCATGCGTCGGTATTGTTCTGCAATCTGGAGAGTTTACTGACGCAACCGGCGGCAGCAGCAGTTGCCGAAGCGTCTGCCGATCATCAACACACCAAGCAGGTCAACAAAGCCGATGCTTACCATACGGTGAAAGATCAAGTGCTGGATTTGCTGTACAGTGATATTCCGGCCGAAACGGTGATTCGACAATTGCAACGCCTGTTTGTGAGTAACCCCGTGAGCGTTCGACCGGAGCGGAAAGTTCCCAGGCGCAAGCAATCTTTCAATCGATCGTATCACTTTCAGAGAAACGTCAAAAAAATCGTGTTTTGAACCACATGCGCTTAATTCAATGACAGTGGGGCGTAGGACTCCCAGCGCAACACGGTGGTTGAAAGCGCCAGTTGCAGGTTCCCCTCCTGGGAGGGGTGAAGGGGTGGGTTCGGGGGGAGGAACATAACGGTTTTCATAAACAAAGGCGGTCATGCGCTGGCGTTGTGGTCAAGCATGGGGTCAAGTCTTTCTACCAGGGCACAAACCCGCCTCCTCCACCTTGATCTCGGTCAAAGCATCCCGCCGTAGCGCAATTCGTCGAGGCTGGGAGCAATTCATCCGGCGGATGATCAAAAGCGGCCGATATACTGATCAGACCGTGGGATAGAATCCATAATGACGGCCTTTCCGAGAGGCATCCGCACTTCCGGTCGGCGGGTCGCCGACCGGGGCGGGCGAGTCGGCCGCGCTACCCAATTTCGGACACGCTCTCGGGAGTTCTGGACTTTCGATCCGGCCTGATTCTAATTGCGGAAGATCGCGTCATGAAACCTGGGCTTCCCTCGTTTGTCGCCAGTGCCGGTTTCTTTCTGACCTTGATGGCCAGTGTGCGCGGCGATGAGCCGAAGGTCCTGGCGCAACTCGTCCGATCCAAGGCGAATTATTCCACCGCTGAAGCGTGGTCCACGCGCCGCGCGGAATTGCGGGAGGAATTCTTGAAAGGCGCCAGGCTCTGGCCCTTGCCGGAACGTCCACCGCTCAAACCCATCATTCACAGCCGGCGCGAGCATGACGGTTACTCGGTGGAGAATGTCGCTCTCGAAACCATGCCGGGATTCTATTGCACGGGGAATTTGTACCGTCCCCTTCAGCGGCGGCGGCCCGGTCCTGCGATCCTCTGTCCGCACGGCCACTTCAAGCCGCTGGGACGCATGCGCGATGAGCAGCAGATTCGTTGCGCCCAGTTCTCGCGCATGGGCGCGACCGTGTTCTCCTATAGCATGGTCGGCTGGCAAGACTCGCTCCAGACCACGCACGACGACCCGCTCGTCCTGGCGCTGCAAACCTGGAATAGCCTGCGTGCGGTGGACTTCGTGGCTTCGCTCGAAGGCGTCGATCCGGATCGGATCGGCGTCACGGGGGCTTCCGGCGGCGGGACGCAAACCTTTTTCCTGGCGCTGCTGGATGACCGAGTCAAAGTCTCCGCGCCGGTTGTAATCGTCTATCCCTGGGCGGCCCCAGAGGGATGCCGGTGCGAAGGAGGCATGCCGGTCATGCAGGCCGCCGAGAGCAACGCCATCGAATTATGCGCGGCGGTTTCGCCGCGGGCGCAATTGATCGTTTCAGTCGGGCAGGACCAGACGAAAAGTTTTCCCGACGTGGGTTTTCCTTTTGTCCGGCGGATGTACGAGCTCGCCGGCGCGCGCGATCAAGTCGAGAACGCGCACTATGCGGAGGAAGGCCATGACTTCGGGCGGTCCAAACGCCAGGCCGTGTACCAGTTTTTCGCGAAACATCTGGGCTTGGATCCCATCCCGGAGGAACTTTCCAAAATCACCCTCGAATCCCCGGCGCAACTCGAAGCGGTCAACCTTCAGCATCCGCTGCCCGGCCATGCGGTGCGCGGTGCCGAGGCCGTAGCTGGGGCGTTTGAGCGGTTGCGAACCGGCGCGTGGCCGCAATATCAGGGACGCGCTGGAACGCGTCCTTACCAGTCCATGATCGGCGCGCAGTCTTCGCACCCGCTGGAAGGTCCGCTCGCGGAGTATTCATTCAAGGCATCCACGACGAATGACGAAGCTTTGATCTTCACACCGCCCGGCTTTGCCAAGGTGGGCGTTCCCGCGGCAGCGCCCGAGGCGAGCGCCGCGCATCTTCAAATCGCCGTTCGCCACGCGCAGACGAGGCAACCGCTGTTTTGCCGCGTGAATGTGGTTGGTCCGGACGGCAATTTCTACGAACCCAAAGACGGCCCGCTCAAAATCCACAGCTTGACCGGTCAGTGGCCGAATTGGCCAAAAGGCTGGGGTAACCGCCCGGACAAGGCGCCGGTTCGTTATTTTGGGCGTTTCTTTTATTGTTCGGGTGAAGCTCGCGTCGATGTTCCGCCAGGTTCGATTCGAGTCGAAGTCTGGAAGGGATTCGAGTATCGACCGGAGACGCGCACGGTCCAGGTTTCTCCAGGCGAAACCGGGCGTGTCGAAGTTGCGCTGACTCATGCCGTCCCCTTGCCGGAATTGGGCTATCACTCTGGCGATCCGCATATTCATATTCCGCGAGCGAGCGAGGCAGACGACCAGAAAATCCTCGATCTGCTCGAAGCCGAGGACATCCATTTCGGAACCATCCTGGCGTACAACGAACCGGCGGGGCCGTACGCCGGTTTGATGGATAAAATGGCCTCGCCGCAGCAGCGCGGCCTCGGGCGCCGGTCAATCATGAGCCGTGGTTCCTACAGCATCGTGTCCGGTCAGGAATACCGCAGTTCAACCTACGGCCACATGAATCTCTTCTTGCGGGACGATCTGGTGTTGGCGGGCCAGACGGTGAACGCAAACGACTGGCCGTTGTACGGGGATCTGGCGCGGCAAGCGCGAGAAAAGGGCGGCGTGGCTTTCCACGCGCATGGCGGCTACGCGCAAGCGGTCTATGCGGACGTTGTCCAGGGGAACATCGACGCCGTCGAGTTGCTCCAATTCGGCGTCTATCGCGGCATCGGATTGATTGACTGGTATCGGATGCTCAATTGCGGTTTTCGGATTCCGATTGTCGGCGCTTCGGACTACCCGGCTTGCCGCAAACTCGGCGATTGTCTCACTTACGCTTACTCTCCAAGCCAGCCCAACCTGGAGACCTGGTTGCGCGCAGCCGCCGCGGGCGACAGTTTCGTCACGACCGGACCGCTTCTCTTGCTCGAAGTGGATGGGCAAAAGCCGGGCAGCCGAATCAACAAAGCTGGCGCCGGACCGCATCGAGTTCACGCCAGGATCCGCGTGCGCAGCGAAGTCGCCCCGGTGACGCACCTTCAACTCATAGCGAATGGCCGCGTGCTGAAGGAACGGTTGGTGCCCGCCAGCGAAGGGCAAGGACGCTGGATCGAACTTGAACACGAACTCGAAGTGGATCGTTCCGCGTGGATCGCCGCCCGCGCCTTTTCGTTGTCGCGCCTCGGCACGCCGGACGCCGAATCGCACTCCAATCCGGTCTATGTCTATCTCAACGGCAAGGCGCCTTACGAAGCGGCGTCGCTGGACGCGTTCGTCGAGCAGATCGACAAGCAAATCGCGGCCCACAAAGCGCGGAAGTTCAAGGAGCAGGCGCGGGTCCTGGATTACTTTGAGCGCTCGCGGGATATTCTCATGAAAATTCGCGAAGCCCGAGGCGCGCTCTCCGAAGGCCATCCCTCGGACCTGGCGCGCGACTTGCCCGCGATCGACGACGCCGGACTTCGCACGCACAGCGAGGAGGAGTTGCGCGCGTTTCTCAAGCCGGTCCCGCCCAAGCCGATCGAGGAAGCGCTCCAGGCGTTCGAAACGGTCGGCGGCTTTCGCATGGAACTGGTCGCGAGCGAGCCGCTCGTTTATGACCCGATCGCGGCGGCTTTCGACGAAGATGGCAACCTCTACGTGTGTGAGATGCGGGATTATCCGTACAAGCCCAGGCCCGGCCAACCACCGCTTGGCACAGTGCGGCTTTTGAAGGACACCGATGGCGATGGGAGATTCGACGAAGCGCACGTGTTCGCCGATCAGCTTTTGTGGCCAGGCGGCGTGGCGCCATGGAAAGGCGGCGTGTTCGTCGCCGCGCCCCCGGACATTTGGTACTTCAAGGACACCGACGGCGACAACCGAGCTGACGTGCGGCGAAAAGTTTTCACCGGCTTCGGCACGCAGAATCAGCAAAACATGCTGAACAATTTGATCCTGGGACTCGACCACAAGATCTATGGAGCGACCGCCGGCAACGGTGGCATTATCCGACCGGGAGATCGGCCTTCCGCGGAAGCGATTTCAATCAATGGCCAGGATTTCCGGTTCGATCCCGTGACCGAGCAGTTTGAGCCGATCAGCGGCGTGGTGCAGTTCGGCAACACGTTCGACGATTGGGGGAATCGATTCTTGTGCAGCGAATCACAGCCGTTGCTCCACGAAGTTCTCCCGCGGCATTACCTCGCCCGGAATCCGTACCTGCCGGTCCCGAACGCCATTCATAATCTCGCGCCTGCGCCCGTGCCGATCTTTCGCATCAGCCCGATCGAGCGGTGGCGCCAGATTCGTTCGAGCCGGCGCATCGCGCACGGAGCGCGTCCGCCAACCGTTGCGGGAGCGAGCCACCACGTAGTAGATGCGGCGGCAGGCGTCACTATTTACCGTGGTGGGGCGTATGGAGCGGAATACTACGGCAACGCATTTGTCGGGGACGCGCAGAATAATCTGATCCACCGCCGCCGGCTCAAGCCGGACGGTGCAACGTTCACGTCTGAACGCGCCGACTCCAAGACCGAGTTCGTCCGTTCATCCGACACCTGGTTCAGGCCGGTCAATTTTGTGAACGCGCCCGACGGCACGCTTTACGTGCTCGACATGAGCCGGGAAATTCTGGAAGCGATCCACATTCCGCTCGATGTGGTGAAGCACCTGGATTTGCGGAGCGGGCGCGACCACGGACGCATCTATCGCCTGGCTCCGCCGAATTTCCGGTATCCGGGTTCGCCTCGTTTAAGCCGGGCGAGCACACCTGACCTGGTGGCTGCGCTGGAGAGTCCGCACGGCTGGTGGCGGGACACCGCGCACCGGCTCATCTACGAACGCCAGGATCAAACCGCGATTGAGCCCCTGCGCCGCGTGTTGCGGAAAAGCTCCAGCCCGCAGGCGCGCGTTCATGCGCTCTGGTCTTTGCGCGGACTCAACGCGCTCGGCGAGGAAGACATTCTGATTGGATTGGCCGATGAATCTCCCCGCGTTCGCGAGCACACGATTCGACTGGGCGAATCAAGGTTGGCGCAAAGCTCTGCCTTGCTGGACAAGATACTCGCCCTGGCCAACGATCCCGACGCGCGGGTTCGCTTCCAGCTCGCGTTTTCCTTGGGCCAAACCAGCGACCCAAGAGACCGGAGCGCACTCGCTGAAATCGCGCGATCCTCCGCGAACGATCGGTGGATTCGCACCGCCTTGCTCAGTTCCGTCAAAGATGCCGCCGACCAACTGCTGGTTCCCTTGCTCGACGACAAGAGCGTCATGAACGCTCCAGGCGGCCAGGAGTTCCTGGAGCAACTCGCCCTGGTTGCAGGCGCTCGCAGAGAAACCAACTCGGTTGCGCGCGTGCTCGAACGCGCCGCCAGCCTCACTCAGGATCACGGTCCCGGCGGGATTGCCAATCGGCTGGTCACCGCGCTGGGGAAGGGACTCAAACAGGCCCAAGGCCGGCTGGATCCAGCGATCGTCCTCAGCGAGGCCGGCCGCAGTTATTTGCAGGAACTCACTCGCCGTCTGCGCCGCGACGCCAAGGACCCGACGCGCACCGAAGCTGATCGATCCTCTTCGATTTCATTGCTGGGCTGTCTGGCGTTCGCCGAGTCGCGAGATACGCTTCTGGGTTTACTGGACCTGCGCCAGCCCGAACCGGTTCAAATCGCCGCCGTGCGCGCGTTGGCCGATTATTCTTCCGCAGAGATCGGGCCGCTTCTCCTGGCGAAATGGCGGGAGTATTCGCCGAAAGTCCGCGAGGCGGTCGTTGAAGCCATGCTCGCCCGCTACGAACGCACTCTGGTTTTTCTTCAGGCCGTGCAAAAGGAGCAGGCCAGTCTCGCTCAACTCGATGCCGCCCGGCGGCAGCAATTGCTCCACCACCGAAACGAATCCGTCCGCGCACTGGCCCTCCAACTTTTGAGCGGCGGCCCGAGCCGATCCCGGCAAGAGATCATCGACGCTTATCGGCCCGCGTTGCAACTGAGCCGCGATCCGGTTCGCGGTGAAGCGGTCTTTCGCCGCGAGTGCATGGCGTGCCATAAGATTGGCGAGATCGGATATGCCATCGGTCCGGACCTCACGTCCTCGCCTTCGCGCGACGCGGAAGCGCTGCTCGTTCACGTCTTCGATCCGAATCAGTACGTTCAACCGAACTCCATCCAGTATGTGGTCGATGACAAAGCAGGGCGCACCTTCAGCGGCATGCTGGCTGCCCAGACCGCGACAAGCATCACGCTGCGGCAAGGCGAGGGGCGGTCGGAGACGATTTTGCGAGCCAACATCGCCGCGCTAAGCAGCACGGGCAAATCGATGATGCCGGAAGGTTTTGAGGAGCGAATTACGCAGCAGGAAATGGCGGACCTGATCGCCTTTCTCCAATCGGCGCGTCCGGCGACGCCTTCCGGCGAACCGCCGCTTTACATCGGGACGGAGCCTGGGCTGATCGAGCCGGAGCCGTGAACGAGCAGGTTGACACCGCGGTAACCGAGACTCGAAAGTTAAATCGTTACATCGTTAAATCGAGGTTGAGAAAGGCTCCATCCGCGATCCTCTGCTCCAGCATCCGCTCCAACCATTCCCATCGGATGTTGTCGAAGTAGCCTGACTTCGATCCGTAATCAAACGCGCCGGGCCGGAGACCGGCGCTCCGGGGAATGACGCCAAGGAATCAATCGCGTTTCTCCGCCGACTCGTTCGTGCTCGACCCGCCTGGCGTTCTCCCTTAGTTTCCAGCGCCAAAAAACCAAATGACAGATCCTCGCTATAAAAAATTGGCCCGGTTGCTGGTCGAATATTCCACGGCTCTGAAGAAAGGCGACCGCGTCCTGCTCGACATGATCGATGTGCCGGACGAGTTCTCCGTGGAACTCATGCGCGCGGCCAGGAGCGCAGGCGCCATCCCTTTGATCGAAGTCCGGCACTCGCGCATCACGCGGGAAGTTCTCCGGGACACTGACGAACACCACGCGAAGTTGGTTCATGACGTCGAGCTGAGTCGCATGAAAAGAGTGCAGGCCTACATCGCGATCCGGGGCAGCGCCAATGCGAACGAAACCTCCGACGTGACGGGAGACCGCATGTCGCTCTATTCGAGAATCCTCCGCCCCGTTTTGAATTATCGCGTGAACAAGACCCGCTGGTGCGTCTTGCGCTGGCCTTCTCCAAGCATGGCCCAGGCCGCCAACATGAGCACGGAAGCGTTCGAGGATTTCTATTTCGACGTCTGCGCGATGAATTACCGGAAAATGGCGCGCGCCATGATCCCGCTGGAGCGGCGCATGAAAAGCGCGGATCGAGTACACATCAAAGGTCCAAACACGGACCTCACCTTCAGCCTCAAAGGCATCGGCGCGAAGATGTGCAAGGGAGACCGAAATATTCCGGACGGCGAGGTCTTTAGCTGCCCGGTCAAGAAATCGATCAACGGCTGCATTCAGTTCAACACGCCCACGCTTTACTCCGGCACGCGGTTCGAGAACGTGCGGCTGGAGTTCAAGGCCGGACGCATCGTTGAAGCCGAGGCCAACAACCGCAAACGGCTCAACGAGATTCTCGACACCGATCCCGGCGCGCGTTACACGGGGGAATTCTCGCTGGGATTCAATCCGCACATCCTCAATCCCATGTGCGACATTCTGTTCGACGAAAAGATCTCGGGCTCGCTCCATTTGACCCCTGGACAAGCCTACGAGGACTGCGACAACGGGAATCGCTCCGCCGTGCACTGGGACATGGTCTTGATTCAACGGCCTGAATGGGGCGGCGGCGAAGTGTGGTTCGACGGTGAATTGATCCGGAAGGACGGGCTGTTCGTGCCGAGGGATCTCAAGCCGCTAAATCCATCCCATCTGAAGTGAACCTGTTTCAAGTTGAATAAGAACTCGAAACTTGAAACTCGAAACCCGAAACTCAATTGAGTTGCGCGGTCGCGAGCCAGTGCGTTTCGCCAAACTTCGCCCGGAACCTGTCGGCGAGTTCACCGGCGTTTTGCTGGCCAAAGACCAGCGCAAACGTGGTCGAGCCGCTCCCGGACATCAGCGTTGCCACCGCGCCATGCTCGCGCAGGAATTCCTGGAATAGTTGAAGCAACGGATACTTCTTCAGCGCGGGAGCTTCCAGGGCGTTGTAGAAAGCCGGCGCGGCGGAGGAGAGATCGGAGGTTTGCAGCCGGTCGATCAGTGCCTGCGCGCGTCCCGGCTTGCCTGCCGCCGCCTCAGGGAAACGGGCCAGTTGCTGGTAAGCCCACGCGGTTGGGATGCCAAAACCCGGATACACCAGCAGAGCGAACACATCACGCAGCGCAGGAAGCGGCCCCAATGCCGAAATGCGTTCACCGCGCCCGGTGGCCAGCGCAGGGCCGGCTTGCAGAAAGAACGGAACGTCAGAACCAAGTGTTGCAGCCAATGGCATCAAACGGTCCGAGGCCAGCGGGCGGCCAAACAGTTCGTTCAAGCCGAGCAAGGTGTGGGCGGCATTGCTGCTGCCGCCGCCGAGTCCCGCCGCGAGAGGAATTCGTTTCTCGATGTGAATTCGCAGGCCATCGCTGATCTTAGCGGCGTGCAGGAAGGCCGTCGCCGCCCGGTGAACAAGATTGGTCGAATCAACCGGCAACTCAGGCTGACTGCAAGTCAGCGCGACGCCGGAGGACGCGCTGCGCTCGAATTCCAACGTGTCGAACACCGGAACCGGATGCATGACGGTTTCGAGTTCGTGAAATCCGTCCTCGCGCTGGCCGAGAACGTTCAGCAAGAAGTTGATCTTGCACGGCGAGGTCCGTTCCAGGGTCATGAAACAAAAAAGCGCCAACACGGAAGTGTTGGCGCTGGAGAGGTCAGTTCGATCAATAATCGAAAATCCGGAAGCGGCTGCCGGGAATCATCGGCGCGATATCCCCGCCGCTGAAGCCGAGGGCGTTGTCCATGCCGAACATCGGATCCGCAATCAGTTTAGGCGTGTAGCTGTCCGGATAGACCGGGTATTCCGGCAAGTAGTGAGGGTCGTATTTCGGGAACGGGAACGTGACGATTTCGTAAGCGCCGACTGCCGTGCGCGCCAGGCTGCGATTGAACCCTCGGATGAAGCCCGTGGTGTAGGTCTTGTCCGTGCCTTCCCAGATCGCGGTTTGTTCCATGGAGCGGCGGATTTCGCCAAGCCGGGCGAATTCAGTCACGTTGAGCAAGCCGCGTCCCAGCTTGCGTTCCGGCCCCGCGCAGCCCGTGGCAATGAGAGCCAGAGCCGCGAGCGACGCCAGGGAAGAGAAAGAGATGCGCATAGTTCGATTTGATTTTTGCGAGGTTATCCAGAGGTGATGACTTGTAAAGCGCGATTTCGTTCAAACTCTTTCTAATCCATCGACGTCGGCTGGTCGGAGCCGGGCGTGCGCAGTCCGGCCTCCGTCTCCAACCGCTGCCGCTTTTGCCGCTGCCAATACTTCGAGACGAGGATGCAGCCTTCGTAAATGAGCTGAAGGGCGATGGCCATGATGAAAGTCGTGAGCAGGTCCGCGGGCGTCAGGACGGCGCACAGCGCAAAGTTAACCACGAACATGTAAGAGCGGCCCTTGATGAGCAATTCATGCTTGATGATTTCCAGGCGGATCAATGACAGCAGCAGCACCGGGACCTCGAACAGGAATCCGACGCCGAGCATAAACTTGGTCGCGAAATCGAAGAATTCTTCCGCGCGCCAGGTTTCGGTCGAGAACCCGATCCACTTGTTGTAGTTGACCAGCGCGTTCAGGGAGAAGGGCAACAAGATGAAATAGCAGAACACCACGCCGACAACGAAGAACCCGGTCCCGATGGTGAACGCAACGAAGAAGAACTTCTTTTCCTTCTTCTTCAGCGCCGGCACCACGAATTCGCCTAGGAAATAAAGGATGAACGGCAGCGCGATCACCATCCCCGTGTAAAACGCCATCTTCAGCGAAATCAGGAAGCCGCCCAGCGGATTGAAAAGCTGCAGAATCTTCGACGGGTCCAGCCCGGCGCGTTCCATCGGCCAGGTCAAAATCGCCACGATCTGCTTGGTAGCGCACAGGCAAACCACCATTGCGATGATCAACGCCGAGCCGCTTTTGATGATGGTCCAGCGGAGATCTTCGAGATGTTCGAGGAAGGACTTGACCGGGCCGCCTCCGTCCTCCTCTTCCTCGACCGCTTCACGGCCCGGCTCGGACTCGTGGTGGGCCGTGGACGAATAGGCGGGAGCGAGGGGCTGTTCGTCCGGGACCGAAGCGTGTTCCTGCGTCGTGTCGTCCGAATTCTGAAGCGTCGGAGATTCTTGCCCCTCGGACGGAAAGGCGTTCTCCTGGGGTTCCTGTGGCATGGCCAAACCCGCGCGGGAAGGACTAAGGACTCAGTTGCGGAAAGCTCAGCCCTGTTTGGCTGTGCCAGTGTAAGTTCCTTCTCGGCGCTCTTCGCGTTCGCGGACTGCTTCGTTGATGTCGCCGGATTCGTTCGAGCGAGGCTGAGTGTCGGGGGGCAATTTTCGGGGCGGCGGAGGAGGAGGGGGCGCGTCCAGATTGACCGCGTTTTCCAATTCGTCCTGAACTTCCCGAGTGGATTTCTTGAATTCGCGGATGCCTTGCCCCAGGCCTCGGGCCAATTCCGGCAATTTCTTGGCGCCGAACAGAATCAGCGCCAGGAGCAGAAGCAGCAGGATTTCCCAACCGTTCAACATCGCGAACATGGTCTCATTCATAAAAAGTCTTTAAGATTTATCCGAAGCTAAGCCAGAACCGACAAGGCGTAAAGCAGCAAAACCGCTTCCTGGCATCTGAGGTCCCCTTCCCCCTCACCCTGTCCCGCTCCCTCAGGGAGAGGGGAATGGCATTCCGCGCTGAGAGCAACCTCACGCGCGCGCCCCATCGAAATGCGGCGTTCAATGCTCCCTCTCCCTAGGGGAGAGGGCTGGGGTGAGGGGGAAGGGGACATTCGAAATCCGCGACCCAGCCACTGAGAATAGCGAAGAACCGCGAAGTTCACTTTACTGGGTCTTCGGCTTGAGCAGAAGGAACTCACCGCGGCGGTTTTTCGCCCAGGCCGTTTCGTCGTGGCCCTGGACGGCGGGCTGGCTCTCGCCGTAAGTGATCGTGCCGACGCGATCTCCGCCAACGCCAACCGAGATCAGATACTCCCGCACGGAGAGCGCCCGGCGTTCGCCCAACGAAAGATTGTATCCTTCCGTGCCGCGCTCGTCACAGTGGCCCTCGACTTCGACTTTGAAGGTCGGGTTGGCTTTGAGGTGCTGGGCGACAGCGTCGATCTTCGACTTGTCCTCGGGGCGGACTTGAGCGCTGTCGAAAGCAAAGTAAACCGTGCTTTCCTTGTAGGTCTCCTTGTCGCCCCAGAAATCGCCTTTGTCGATTCTGGATCCGAACGGTGTGCTTCCGGTCGGATCGTTAGGGAGGGTCGTTGGAGTCGTTTCCGTGTTCGGAGGATGACGAGGGCCACGATCCGTTGGGTCAGTGGTCGAAGGAACGCCCGGGCCAGTCCGATTCGCACCGGGGATGGGTGTGATGGACTTGGGAACCTTCTTACATCCGATTGCGGTGGACGCCAGAATGAAGCTCATCAGCAAGAGCTTCACAAAATTGGTGTGTTTCATCTTTGTTCCTTCAACGGCGGGAGGGTTATTTGGCCCAACTGGGCTGCGACCGGCTTCCCGAATACTGGCCAAGAGTTTTGACCCGTTTCGTGTCTGCGTCAAGCAAAGAGAGGACACGGCGGTCGCCAGAGCGCGCAGTGAAGACAATCGTGCGCGAATTTGCTGCCCAGGAAGGGTCCTCGCCCCCGCAAAGAACCTCCACGGTTCCGCCCTGGGCCGGGACACGGCAAATTTGAAAAGGCCGCGTGAGCGCCGTAAAGGCGATCCATTTGCCATCCGGGGACCAATCCGGCTCCGTCACGCTGCCGACACCTGCGGTCCGAATCTTCGTCATTGGCCCGCCCGAGGCCGGGACTTTGTAGAGCGCCGGCGCTCCACCCATCCTCGAAACGACGCAGATCGTTTGGCCGTCCGGGGACCAGCAAGGCGAGGATTCATCGGCCGCGGTTTGCGTTAATCGCCTGGCATTCGTGCCATCGACATTGGAGACATAAAGTTCAGGGTTGCCGTCCTTGCTGATAATCATCGCCACGCGCCGGCTATCCGGCGAAACGGCCGGACTGAAGTTTGATCCGGGATACTTGGCGACGACGATCCGTTCTCCGGAAATCAGGTCGTGCGAGTAGATGTCCAGGTAACCGGACTTTCGCGAAGCATAAAACAGCTTTCGGCCACCGGGCGCCCAGGCGGGCGTGACCACGTCCACGCTGTCCTGGGTGGCCGCATGCGCGTTCGCGCCGTCATAGTCGGAAACATGGATCTCCCGGCGCCGTGCATTCTCGCTGATGAAAGCGATCTTGGCGCGGGAGATTCCCGGTTTGCCGGTTATTTTCTGAATGATGTCGTCGGCAAACGCATGAGCCTGGGATCGGGGCGTTCCGCCCTGGTAACGATTCCCAAGGATGGGTGTCTTCCGGATGCGGTCGATGACGCGTCCTTCCACGGCGCCGGCATTGCTGCCCGTGACGTTGAACTGGGCCACGTCTGCGGCGACAATATCGAAGCCCTGGATTTCGAGATCGAACCTCAGCACGGTCTGGACTTCGCCCGAAAAGCCGCTCAAGGAGATCGGGATCAGTTTGGAGCGATCAACTTCCTTATCGATGTCGATGGCTGGTTGCGACTGTTGCGCGAAAACAAACCGATGGGCGGCCGAAACAAGCAACGCGGCAAGGCAGGCGGTGCGGCGGACGAGCCGCCAAAATCCAGAACGTGAATCTCGAAATCTGGAACTGATCGGTGTGTCCGGCAAATCCGGTCCCAACTTGTCGTCGTCCAGTCCCTTCTCCCTCACCCTGCCCTCTCCCCAAGGAGAGGGTTCTGCCGCTGCAATCCCAGCTCGATCGGAACACGCCGGCCTGTTCCGGCGCGGGGAGGAATGCTCCGTCTCCCCAAGGGAGAGGGGCGGGGTGAGGGGGAAGGAAGCGTTAGACCTCCCACGACGGAAGCCACTGAAAGAAGCGGGAAACGCGAAGCCTTCTTCGCGGCATGCACACAATTTCGTCGGTTGAAATGTCATCCGGTGGATCTCTTGGCTTTGAGGTTGAAGTTGATATAGAAAGTGCGTTCGGTGTCTTTGGTGCCTTCGGGAAACGGACGCAGAGGATCCTTCAAGCTCAGCGCTCGCTCTACAGATTGATCGAGCGCAGGAATCCCGGATCTTCTGATGATGCGGGCCGACCTGATCGTCCCGTCTCGCAGAATGACAACCTCGGTTTTCACCACGACAGAATCGTCATTAACGTCGTCCGGGGGAAGCCACGCGTTTTCGAACACGCTCTTCACGTACTGCCTGTAGTTGGCAAAGAAGAATTCGCCGCCAGGTCCGGGGATTTCTACGGACGTCCCCGAAGACAGGTTCTTCAGACTCCGCCCAACCTGGTTCCATTTCTCCAGCAACCGCGCTTGCACCGCCTTCTGGTCGGCCTCGGCCTTGGCGCGGGCTTTCGCTTCCGCCAGCGCGCGGGCGCTGTCCGCGGATTTGTCGAACGTGGGTTTGATTTCGTGCTTTGGTTTCGCGGGTTTGGTGGCGGGTTTTTCCAGCGGCTTCGTGGCCGGTGTCTGGGTGAGATCTGGCTTCGGTTTGGGCGGTGTGCGTTCCGGTTCGGGTTTCTTGGCCGGCTTGGGCTCCGGTGGGGTTGGATCCGGCTCTCGCGGAGGGATGACTTGCGCCTGAGGCGCCTGAACCGGCGGCGCGGGAGGCGGTGTCTGTTGCGCCGAGGCCGGTGGCGCCACGGCGGTAGGCGAGCCGCCACCGTAGGACAGATCGTCCGTCAGTTTGTCCGGCAGGAAGTAAACGACCGGCAGCTCCGGCTCTTGTTTGGACGGAATGAAGGCCGGCGAAATGAACAGCAGCGACAGGAGCGCCAAGTGCGTGCCTGCCGAAGCGACGAGACATTTCTGTTGCAGCCGGCTCATCAGTTCTTTCGCGGTTGCGTGTCGATCTGGAATTTGAAAATGCCGTTGCGTCGGCAACGGTCCACGATGTCCATGAAATCCGCAAGCCGCCCCATGCCGTCGCCGCGAATCTGCACTACCAGATTCGGGTTGCGGCGGAACGTATTGACCAACTCTTGTTCGATGCGCTCGGGAACCATCCGTTGCCGGTCGAGCATCATCGCGCCGTCTCGATTGATCTCCACGACCCGGCGGTCCCTGGCGTCCACTTTCGGCGCCGGCCCGCCGCCCTGCGGCAAGTCGAGTTCCATGCCGTGGTCCTGCTGCGACTTGATGGACGGGGAAATAATCACGAAGATGATCAAGAGGACAAAGGCCAGGTCCAGGAGCGGCGTGATATTGATCTCGCTCAGCGTGACCAGGGAATTACGTTGGGAGAAACGCCGCATAGAGGTCTTCAGCACCAGGGCACGACACGCTCGGTCACAGCCTGACTGACGTTGGCGAAGCGCGCGAAATTCAGGATGTCCATCACAAAAACCGCAGACACGAGCGAAAACCCTTTGCCCATCACTCTCTCCAGCCACCGGCTCCAGCGTGATCGGTGCAACGGGCGCCGGCAAGCCTGGCATCGCGTGTAAATCCGTTCATTGCGGCGACCGCAAGCCGGGCAGTCCATGAACAATTCCGCCTCGCATTCATCGCAGACCTGTTTGCCGGGAGGATTCAGGTGTTCGCATTCCACACACAACACGCCCGCGGCGCCTCCGCATTTCCCTCGATGGATTCATGTTCCGCTGTCATCGTCGTCTTTGAGGAATTCGACCTCCATTTTGGACACCAGTAGCTGGGCGAAGTTATCCAGTTCGACCGTCATGGCCCGCAAATTGTGCACGAGCCAGTTGTAACCGAACATGGAGGGAATCGCCACCAGCAGACCTGCCACCGTAGTGACCAGCGCGGAAGAAACTCCGGGCGCCAACGCAGCCAGATCGGCGCGGCCTTGCAGCGCCACGTCGCTGAAGGCGCTCATGACGCCCCAGACCGTGCCCAGCAGGCCCAGGAAGGGCGCGCCGCTTACCGCCAGCGCCAGGTGAATCAACCCGGACTCCAGCCTCAAGGCTTCCTGCGACACGGCGCGTTCCAACGTTCGCTTCACGTGTTCCATGGATTTGAGCGAGACTTGCTTGACCTTGCGCGCAACATCGCCCGCTTTGAGGCGGCTGTCCAGTTCCATGCAGCCTTCCTGATAAACGGCGAAGAGCGGGCAGCCGTCCACCTGAATTCGACGGTCGAAAATGGCCAGCACGGTGGGTTGGACGCGGAACTCGGCATCGAAATATTGGTTCAGCCTTCTGGCGCGGCGCATCTGCACGGCCTTTGACGCCATGATCGACCAGGCGACGATGGAAAACGTGATCAGGATGATGATGATCGCCTTGCCTTCCGGAGTGGCTTTGTTCCAGACGTAGATCAATTCCAGCTCCGTCTTGGCGAGGAAATACACGGGAATATTCATCACGGTTCAAAATCTGCGCTACGGACACTGACACTCGCGCGGGCCAGGATGGTTTAACGTCCGCGTGGCAAATGGTCAAAAGCTTTCGGGTGTACCCTTCAAAACTCGCGACTGAATACTGCGTACTGCATACTGATCCCTGAAATACTGCCTGCGACGCTGTCACCGCAATTTCCGGAACGCCGCTTTGGCCTCCTTGTGGCCCGGCTCCAGTTTGAGCGCCGCCTGAAACTCCGCGCGCGCCAGTTCGTGTTTCTCCTGGCGTTCATAAACCTGGCCGAGCCGAAAGTGCGCGTCCGCCAGCGACGGCAGAATGGACCACGGCCTGGTCTTCAAGTAAGCCTTGAGCGCTTCCGCGGCGCGCGGCAGACGTTGCCCGGACACCGCCCCTGCCTCGCCGATGTAAAAGCAGGCTTCGACTTCGTTTATGTCAATCTGGAGAACTCTCTCGAAAGCCGAGAAAGCTTTCTCGTATTCCTTGAGTTTGAGGTGAAGCAATCCGATCCGGTAATAGGCGTCCACCTGGCCGGGTTTCAACTCCGCCGCCCCTCGATAAACGCTCTCTGCTTCGCGATTCTTCCTTTCGTCCATCAAAAGGTCGCCCTGAATGAGCGCGCCGATGTACGGCTCGCGCTTCATGATTTCGATCGCATGAGCGCGAGCGGCCCGCCTGCTGCCGCCGACGATGCCCGGCGCTTCGCGATGGAATTGGATCAAATCCTCGCGCGCCTCGATGAGGCCCGGATCAAGCGCAACGGATTTTTCAAACGCGGCGCGCGATTTCAAGGCCGGCCCGATGCCGGTGGGAATGCCCGCATTTCGGGCCTGCAAACCGTATCCGCGCGCCAGCCAGAGAAAATAAACGGCGTTCGTCGGATTGAGCCGCGTCGCGTGATCCAGATGATCGATGCCTTCGGTGAGCCGGTGCTCTTCGAGAGCGATTCGTCCAAGATACAGCCGGGCTTCCGTGTTGGCGGGATCCGCGGCCAGGAGGCGATGAAACTGGCGCTCGGCTGCGGGAAAGTCGTGACGCTCGAAGCTCGCAATCGCTCCTTTGAGTGCCGCGGCATCCGTGGCCGCAATGGTTGAACCACCAACCGACGCCAGCGCAAGAGCCAGGAGGATCAAGCCCGCATTCTTCATCTTCCTTCATAGGTACGCAAAGGAAGCGCCAAACGCCAATCCTATTCCTTTTGAATTTGAATCTCTTTCGCCGATTGCGTACCAAGCTGGAACCCATGAAAACGAAAACCACCAAACTCCTGGCCGCAATCGCCATCGTGTTGGGCGCAAGTCTCGGCCCATCTTCTTGCGCTCAGGAGGCGAAACCCAAAGAGGCGCCGGCTCCCAGTTCGGAAAAGGCGAAATCCGGCCCCGATGAATTGGAAGCCAGGTTCAAGGCCACACTCACCAAAGCGACCCTCAGCGGGCGCTGGTGTTCGATCAAAGACGGGCAGCCTGGCCCGGACAAGGAGGACAAATACACGATTCTGAGCGTCACCAAACTCACCGCCAGCACCTGGCTCATCAGCGCCCGCATCCAATACGGCAAGGTGGACGTCGTCGCGCCGATTCCCGTGCAAGTGCGGTGGGCGGGCGACACGCCGGTCATTATCGTGGACAACGTCGGCATCCCGGGCGGCAACAAATATTCCGCCCGCGTCATGATTTACGACAAGACCTACTCCGGAACGTGGACGGGCGGAGATCATGGCGGGCTGCTTCACGGCGTCATCACGAATGAAAAGGAGTGACGAGAATTCCACTGACCCGGGGGACTGCCGACGGCCAAGTGGCGGTAAGGGGCATGGATCAAGGGACAACCCAATTGCCCTCCCCATTGATCCTTTGGCTCGCGATTCTGGCCGCGGTTTTCACATTCGCATCTCGATAGCTCAGGAGGTTCGAGAGAGCAGGAAGGGCAGACCGAGCCTTCGGGCCGTAGGCGCCAAGCGCCCAAATGTTCATCCTAAGATTCTGGCTCCTCATCATCAGCCACCAAGGGCTCCCGCTCGCTTCAGAATCGGAATTCGTGCGGGTTGAGAAGCTTCGTAACTGCCGGGATGGCCGGGGCGGCCCGCGAACCGAGTTGGCGAAAGGCCATCAGAGCCCCGACCTGCTGGGCAAACGCATCGGTGGGTTTGCCTCGATTGAGGCGCGCCAAGATTCTGTGTTTCTGAGAGACGGAACGGAACCAGCGTTTGATCCGCGATTCTTTGCCTTCTAAGAGCCGAGCCAGTAACGGCCAGGATTCCGGTTGGAGCTCAGAAAGGACGTCGGATTCTAGGCGGGAGATATCTATCGGTCACAGCAGGCGCCGTAACCAATTCTCCGTAGCTGCCGCCGCCAAAGGAAAGTCCGCAGCCTTGACAGCTCTTGAGATGTTCACTGAGACGCTTGCCCTGGAAAACGGGATCGCCATCAAGCCACAACCAGACGCAGATGCCAACAACGACGAAGACCGCCACTGTCACCACTAGCGCACAAATGCGACCATTTAACATAAGATGGCTTCAGACTGGTCAGCGCTCTAAATCGCGCAACGAGCATCGGCAGCAGATTTGTGCTGATCATCCTGGAAGCACGGACACCATTCTATCCCATCCACAGCCCAAACAGCCGGATGATTTTTTGACCCAATTGCCGCCGACGCTCAAAGGTTAGCGTTCCACGCCGTCGTGTGAGATCCGTCTTCTTCGCCAGAAACAGCACATCGCAGCGGCAGAGTGTCTCCCAGTCCAGACCATCTTCCTGGTCGAGCAGCACTTCGTGGACATCCGGGCTCCGCCGAGATCTCTGAGTTGAGCAGCCCGCAACGTTCACAGTCTCGATGGCCGAGTTTGCGCACCGATCTTCAGGCGACACGATGACCGCTGGATGCGAGCCGTGCGGGAACTCCCACTGCCACACCTCCCAGGGGTTCATTCGAGTTCTCCTTTTGCCGGGCCGGCTGATGCTCGCTCCATGGTTTGGTGCTCTTGCCGCTCCCGGAGTGTTAGTCGGCGGTAGGCACGCGCCAGTACTCCTGCTGCGTACGGCTCCAAGCTCCGCGTCTGTTCGGTCTCAACCTCCTTCGCAACCAGATGCAGCCCGTAACGGATAATCTCGCTCTCGTTGTTCCACCGGCCGACTTTGAGAAGTTCCTGAATCAGTTTCTTCTGTGGATTCGTAATGGTATGTGCCATGAACCAAGTATGCATTAGAGGACTTCTATTGTCAAAGGCCTTGATGGCCTTCTGGGCTTCTGCGGAAACTTTGGCTGGAACCGCTTGGTTTCATTCGCGAAACTGGGAGCACCAAATCTCTTCCGCGCTTGAAATCGAAATGCGTCGAGCCA
>Ga0194119_10003376_pt1 | contig 25792 bp, 15 predicted proteins | sample TA2MahC100mmetaG_FD_148620 | JGI IMG/M metagenome (GOLD analysis project Ga0194119, IMG submission 148620) | Freshwater microbial communities from Lake Tanganyika, Tanzania - TA2015018 Mahale Deep Cast 100m | ecosystem: Environmental > Aquatic > Freshwater > Lake | place: Tanzania: Lake...
CACGATCTGGCTGGAAATGTGTTGGAGTGGACCTCGACGCGGTTTGCCAAGTACCCTTATCGGAATGATGCGCGTGAGAACCGAGAAGGCGAAGACGCGCGGGTGGTGCGGGGCGGGTCCTTCGACGACGGTGAGGACGGCGTCCGCTGTGCGTCCCGCGACGGGGACGGCCCTGTCGTCTACTACTGGGATCTGGGTGTGCGTGTGGTCTTGTCTCCCATTTCCGACTCTGGACTCTGATATCGCACGCTCTCGCCGTTAGCGGCAAAAAGGTACAAGATGAAAAAAGAGGCGAGAGCGTGCGACTCTGATCTCTGGTGACTCTGGAGGGCTCTGGTTCTCTGGGGGATGGGGTTTGGGGAAGGGGCAAAGCCCCTTCCCCAAAGTCGAAAAAATTTTTTTGACAAGGGTGCATCCTGAGCGCAGTCAAAGGAATGCCAATGCCTAATCTATTCAAGGTATTCATCAGTTCCACCTGGCAAGACCTGCAACCGGAACGCGCGGCGGTGGAAAGTGCGATTCTGCGAATGCGCGATACGGAGTTCGCCGGGATGGAGTATTTCGGCAGTCGCGCTGAAACGCCGCGCGACGTGAGTTTGCAAGAAGTGGACGCGTGCAATCTCTACGTCGGTATTTTCGCGCGGCGGTACGGCTCCGGCATTACGGAAGAGGAATACCGCCGCGCGGTTGCGCGCGGTGTGCCGGTGCTGATCTACCTCAAGGACGACAGCGTCGTCGTCCCGCCTGAATTTGGGGAGCGCGATCCGGTCAACGCGGCGAAATTGGACGCGCTTGTGCGCGAACTCAAGCGCAAGCACACCGTTTCGTTCTTCAAAAATCCAGATCAACTCGCGACCCAGGTCGTCGCGGATTTGCACAGTCAGATGGGGAGGATGCAAATGGACGTTGCGGAACTAGTCAAACAACTCACACCCATACTCATTCCGCTGTTGCCGTATCTTGGCAAACTGGGTGATGGGGTGGTGGACGGCGCGGGCGAGTTGATGGCGGCGGGAACGTGGGAGCGCGTCAAGTCGTTGTGGAGCAAATTACAACCCAAAGTGGATGCCAAGCCATCCGCCAAAGAAGCGGTGCAAAAGGTCATCGCGCGCCAGGACGATCCCCGCGCGCGCGGTAACTTGGAATTGGAACTCGAAGACTTGCTCAAAGAGGACGGCGCGTTGGCGACCCAGGTTGCCGAATGGCTGAAGCAGAACGCGCCACGCGGCAACACGGTCATCGCGTCGGGTGAGCGCGCCGTTGCGATTGGCGGCAGCGTGCGCGGGAGCACGATCAACACGGGCGACCAGAACCGGTAGCGGTAGACGGCGAGATTCAAGCGCGTTTGGCGCTATCCGCGATCAGGCAAGGGATGCTATGGCGCACGCAGCGCTCAAAAACGGCTACGGTGAATTAGCGAAACGCCTCAGATGATACCGCCGCGCGCGACGTGCTGGATGAACTCGCCAGCCGCGCGATGCTCCTGGATACAGAAACCCCCAACAGCGAGACACTGTACGTTCTGCCGCCGCCGATGGCGGGCAGACCCGTCGGGTTCGCTGTTGGCGCGTCCGTTCGGCTCGGCGAATGAGCAAACGGCGATTGCCGTCAACGCGTCATCGCGCGACATGGTTCTACCTCATCGTTGGAGAGTTGGTGCGGCGCGGCGGGAACAATGTTCCCAGATCCCAGGTCTGCGGAACGCGAAAAGTCCGACTGCGAGACCATTCGCAAGCGCGGGCTTTTCTGGGCGTGACGAAACACACGGAGATTTATCTTCGTGGCTGAAAAATCTTATCGCGTTGTCCGCTTTCACGAGTCGAAGCTCTGATGTTGGACACAGACATTCCGTTGGAACGCCTCAACACCGTTCAGTTCCGTCGAGAGACCATGACACCTGCAACAGAACTCATCTCGAATGAAAGCATGTGCAAAGGGTAGAGAGAATGAGCAACAAAGGATGCACGAGATCCGAGAGCAATCGTCCCAGGCGACGAATGAGACCATGTGAATCAAAAGCAAGCGTATTATACGGGATGAATGATGGAGAGTCAATAGGTTTGGGAAGGAATTTGAATAAAACATATTCACGCCGAATGAGACGCCGAAAGAGGAATGATGTAAACGTGGACGCAAAAGAAGTAGAGAGAATATATAAGATGGTCGCGGCAATTTGCTCGGCAAACGCCGTTTTTGAGCGTGAATTCGACGCGTCCGACGAATTTGCGCTCACGTAAAGTGGACAGGAAGTCTCACGCAAAGTGGACAGGTTCCCGCACGTAAAGTGGACACGCCAGTGGATGATCAAGTTGTGTTTGCGTGCGAGCCGACCGAAAGAACGCCTTGCTTTACCCAACCTATTTGCTTATCAATCATTTTTGCTCAAATCGTCAAGCGCGCTTATAATGCAGGCGAATTTCAGGGATGTCCCATTCCTTCTGGGACATCAATAGGACGTGTTTCTATCCAAGGTGCCGGTGCGGGCACCCCAGGCGATCGGGACGAATCACAATTGCCCGCCCAGGTTAGATGACTTGGGCGGCGTTTTGTTTTCAGACGGGATGTATGCCTAACACACTCCCTCTCCACCCCAACCAAATCCTCAAAGGTTCGCTGTTCAGCGAACCGATGCGCGTGGAGACCGTGCGTGCGGCGGGACAGGATACGTTTGTCCTGGGTCTCGTCGGCGTGCAGTCGGAACGGTTTCGCAATGTCACGCTCACCACTCGCGACATTGAAGCGTTGACGGTTCTCGACGTGGATGCGAGTTTCGCAGGCGATGGCAAATTACTGCGCCTGGGGCTGCAAGCGTATGCGCTCGGCATCGCGTACGAATTCGATCCGTACTTTGGGTTGTCCATCTCGCGCGTGGATCCATTGCCGCACCAGCTCGCGGCGGTGTACGATCACTTGCTCAAACTCGCGCGCGTGCGTTTTCTGCTTGCCGACGATGCGGGTGCGGGCAAGACGATCATGGCGGGTCTACTCCTTCGCGAATTGAAGTTGCGCGGTCTCGTCGAACGCATCCTCGTCGTGTGTCCCGCAAATCTCGCGTTCCAGTGGCAGCGCGAGCTCAAAGAGAAATTCGACGAAAAGTTTCTCGTGCTCAAGGGTAACGACATCCGCGAGCAGTACGGCGTCAATCAGTGGATCGAGCAAAAGCAAATCATCACGTCATTGGACTTGGCAAAGCGTGAGGATGTTCTACCTGGATTGCGTCAAGTGCGTTGGGACCTCGTTATCGTGGACGAGGCGCACCGTATGTCGTGGTCGCCGCCCGCGCGCAAGACGGCACGGTACGCGCTTGGCGAATTGTTGCGCGATGCGACCGATCACTTGCTCCTGCTCACCGCGACGCCGCACAAGGGCGATCCCGAAAACTTTTCGCTCTTTCTCCAACTGCTCGACCGCGATGCGTACGCGGATGTGAAATCCATTCACGCCGCCATTGAGCGTCGCTCTGCGCCATTCTATCTGCGCCGCACCAAAGAGGCGATGGTCTATTTCCCTGAGCGTCAGCCAGATAACACTTGGGTCGCGCGGAAAATTTTCACCAAACGCATTCCGCACACGGTTGACTTTCAGATTGATGGCGCGGAAGACGACCTGTATCGTGATGTGACGCGGTTCGTGAAACGACAAAGCGCCAAAGCCGCGGCGAACGGCGACGATCTCCGTGCGCGAGCAGTCGGCTTTTTGATGGCGCTCTATCAACGCCGCCTCGCATCGAGCGCATATTCGTTACGCCATTCGCTCGACAATCGCGCGCGACGACTCGAAGACGCACTCAAGCACGCGAACGAAATCGCGCAACACGCACCACCCGATATTCCCGATCCCGAAGAACTCGAGGAGATGGAGGAGAGCGAACGCGAACAGTTCGAGCATATCCTCGAAGCGATCACGCTGTCGGGTAATGCGGCGCAGGTGCGCGAAGAAATCGCCGAACTGAAACGACTCGCGCAACAAACCCGCGCGGTCGAAGATGCAGGGATCGAAGCGAAACTCGCGCGACTCAAATCGCTTCTCCAAACCGAGGGATTCTTTGCTAACCCTGACCAACGCTTGCTCATCTTTACCGAATTCAAGGACACGCTCGATTATCTGGTCGCGCGGTTCAAGGAGTGGGGCTTTCGCGTTGGGACGATTCACGGCGGGATGAAACCTGGGTCACGCAACGAACCTGGGACGCGCATCTTTACCGAACAGCAATTCAAGGATGGCGAGATTCAAATTCTCGTCGCGACCGAAGCGGCAGGCGAAGGCATCAACCTGCAATGCTGTCACATCCTCTTCAACTATGACATTCCCTGGAATCCGAATCGGCTGGAACAGCGGATGGGGCGCATTCATCGTTATGGTCAGACGAAGGATTGTTTGATTTTCAATTTCGTCGCGACGAACACGATTGAGGGACACGTCCTGCGCCGCTTACTCGAAAAACTGCAAGAGATTCGCAACGCGCTGGACGATGATGCGGTGTTCAACGTCGTCGGCGAAGTGTTGCCTGCCGCGCACATCGAACGCGTATTGCGCGATTACTATGCAGGCAAACTCGGCGATGCGGATCTGGAAGAGCGTTTGCTCCGCGATGTGGACGAGGACCAGTTCCGCGCGATTTGTCAGAACGCGCTCGAAGGACTCGCCTCGAAGAATCTCAATCTCGAAATGTTGATCGAGCGGCGCGCCCGCGCGCAGGAACGCCGCGTCGTGCCTGAAACGATTGCGCGCTTTATCGGCGAAGCGGCAGAGTACGCGAAACTCGATTTCAAACCGATGACCGCACCCGCGCATACTTTTGAGGTCGGGCGTTTGCCGATGGCGTTGCGTGCGTTTGAGCATTCACCCGATTGGCGTCTGCCGCCACTCGCGCAAAAATATCCGCGCTGTTCGACTGATCGCGCGGCGGCGGATGAGCATCATTTGGAATGGGTCACGCCAGGACATCCGCTCTTTGAGGCGCTGCGCCGCAACACGCTCGACCTAGCGCGCGAAACGTTTGGCAAGGGCGCGGTGCTGTACTCGTTGCAACATGCCGCGCCCGCGCGTCTCGATTTTTATCGCGCGCGCGTGGTGGATGGCTTGGGGCAAGTGATTCACGAGCGATTGTTTGCAGTCGAGATTTGCGCGAACGAGGAACCCAGGTTGCAAGAGGCAACGGTGCTAGGGAATTTTACGCCCGCGGAGACTGCGGCAACGTCCTTCGACTCCGCTGCACTCCTCTCAGGATGCGTTGCCGCCCCCGAAGCGACCGATTGGCTGAACGCGAATGCGCTGATGCCATTCATCGAAGAGGTGCGCGCGGAACGGCTGAACGAAATCGCGCACATCGCGCAACACATCGAGTTGTCACTGACCGAGTTGATTCAAAAAGCGGACGAGGAGATCGGGCGCGCGAGTATGGAAATCGAAAAGGGGGTGCAGGGCGCAGAGGGGCGTCTCGCGCAAGCGGAAACGCGGCACGGCGATTTGCTCGCGCGACGTGAGAAACGTCGCCAGGAACTCGAACGGCAAAAATCGCTGACCCTGCAATCGGTCGAGCGGATCACGAGTGTGCTGGTCTTGCCGCATCCCGAACGGAACGCGCCCGACGTTCAGCATTTGCGTCAGAACCTGGAGACGGAAGCGACGGCGATGCGTGTGGTGATGGAACACGAGCGCGCGCAGAATCGCCAGGTGTTTGACGTGAGCGACAAGAACCTGGGTTACGACATCACGTCGCTCGATTTGAATTCGGGTGATTTGCGATTGATCGAGGTCAAGGGCTTGGGTGCGGCGAGCGGCACGATTTTGCTGACGCCGAACGAACGCCGCGTGGCTGAAGACCGCCGCGATTGTTACTGGCTCTACGTCGTGACGAATTGCAATGCGACGCCGCAACTGCAAGCGCCGATTCACGACCCCGCGCGTTTTCCGTGGCACGAGGTGGTCAAGGTGCAGCACTATTGGCTTGAGGTGGATGCGATGACCAAGCCGATGCAGGTGCGCGAATCGAAAGCGGAATATAGATTGGACACGGATAAACGCGGATGAACACGGAAAAAACAGTTCGCCATTATTTCGTAGATGAAGCGGGCGATGGTATTCTCTTCGATCGCAAAGGCAGGGTTGTCATCGGCGCAGAAGGATGCTCGAATTATTTCATCTTGGGCGTCGCCGATATTGCTCATCCCGACGCGCTGTCCGACGATCTCGCGGCGTTGCGAAATTCCTTGATCGCCGATCCGTATTTCACGCGCGTGCCGTCAATGCAACCTGTCGCCAAGAAAACCGCGCTGGCGTTTCACGCCAAAGACGACTTGCCCGAAGTGCGCCGTGAGGTATTCACGCGGTTGCTGCGTCACGATGTACGCTTCTTGGCAGTCGTTCGCAACAAACATCAGGTGCTGGAATACGTGCGCCAACGCAACGAGCGCGACGCGGCATATCGTTATCAACCGAACGAGTTGTACGATTATTTGGTGCGGCGGTTGTTCAAGAATTTGTTGCACAAGGATGATGCGTACCAGATCACCTTTGCTAAACGCGGCGCATCGGATCGCACTGAAGCGTTAAAGCACGCGCTCGAAATGGCGCGGCAGAGGTTTGATGCTCAATGGGGCGGGACAAGCAACGCGACGATTCACGTCTTGCCGCGCGCGTCCGCCGAGGTCGGATGCTTGCAAGCGGTGGATTATTTCTTGTGGGCGTTACAACGTCTGTACGAACGGCGCGAGGATCGGTACATTCAATTCGTGTGGGACAAAGTCCGCTTGGTGCACGATTTGGACGATACACGCGCGGACAAGTACGGGGTGTTCTACACACAAAAAAAGCCGCTAACATTAGCGGCTCTACCAGACCTGCCAGGGATATAGGATCATTCGACCGTAGTCGGATGCTCACACGGCGTGGAGCCGAGTTTCGTCCGCTGGCAAGCATACATTACCACGAATCCAGTGCTTTGTCAATTTCAACATTTTCATTTTTTCATTAGCGAGGTTGAACAAATGCCCCCAACCAAACTCACCGAGAAAGATTTGAAACGCGAACTGCACGGGTTCCACGAACGCTATCCTAAACTTGGCGACGACCAATTATTCGTCTTGTGGTTTCTGCGCGCATTCATTACTGAGAATGAAACTGAAGCTGCCGATGCGCTGTGTGGTGGCGCAAAGGACAAAAGCGTTGATGCCGTCCTGCTTGATGCCGAGACCAAAAATGTCTTCATCATACAGGGCAAGTATCGCGAGACCGTGAACGGCAAGAACGAACACCGCAACGATGTGTTGGGGTTTGCTCAACTCGCTTTGAATATTTCGGACAAGCCAAAGGAATTTACAGAATTCTGCGAGAGTCTTTTGCCCGAAGTTGCAGAACGGCTGACTAAAGCACGTAAGCGGATTATGCAAGATGGCTATCGTCTTCAGTTGTACTATGTCACGCTTGGAAAATGTAGCGCGAATTTGACAACCGAAGCTGACCAACTGATTCGAAGCGCAGATTGCAATGCGACTTTCCAGCTCTTCGATGGGCGACAAATCCTTTTGTTGCTCGACGACTATTTGGGTGGTGTGGCTCCACCCGTTCCCTCGCTTGATTTGGAAATGGAAGGCGGAAACGGCGTCGAGGTCAAAGGAATTTTCCATCGGCACGATACAAAAACCGATATTGAGTCGTGGGTCTTTTCGGTAACGAGTCGCAGTGTAGCCGAATTGTTCGACCACGCAGGCACACGGCTCTTTGCGCGAAACATTCGTGGGTTTCTCGGAAGTACCGAGATCAATCGCGGTATGGAAGCCACGCTCAAAAAGGAACCAGAATACTTTTGGTATTACAACAACGGTATCACAATCATCTGCGATGATGCCGATGAAACCAACAGTCACGGCAAGCATATTTTGCGGGTCAAGAATCCGCAAGTGATCAACGGTCAACAGACGACGCGCACTCTGTTCAAGGTCGCGGCAAAGAATGCGGATGCGAGCGTTACGGTCAAAGTGATTCGCGTTACGCGCAAGGGCGACGGTACCTCGGATCAGTTTGACACACTTGTATCGAATATCGTCCAAGCCACGAACTGGCAGAACGCAATTCGTGCATCCGATTTGATTTCGAATGATCGGCGTCAAATCGAAATCGAACGCCAGTTTCGCAAACTGGGATATTGGTACATTCGCAAGCGTCAAACCAAGAGCGAGGCGCGCCGTATTGCTGGGTCAAAACGATACCATATGCTTAGGACTTGTAAAAAAATAACTTGGTCAAATTTGTTTTCGGGCTGAAACGCGAAACATCGCGAAATCACCTATCTGTTACTACATGATGCTACATCTTGCTCGCTGTTGCAACAGGATTTCAGGAACTTCCGCGATCAACCTTGTGCGAGCGAGACGAGCAAATTGACCAACTTATTCTTTTACAAAACCTTAGCAAAGATAAACTTGCTCAAGCAATTGCTGGATGTGACCTAGACCCTGCGATTCTTCGCGAAGGTAAAGAGGGATTGTTTGAGGAACGATATTACGGCTCGATATTCCCAACCGCTGATCCGTATTACTACCTGGTCCGATATTGGGTAATGGATTATGTGAGTTACTCGTCACGTGGATACCCAGAACGCGCATATGCCAAATGGCTGGTACTCAATTTTGTCTGGTCGAAAATCTCGCCTTTGTTGCGAAGCAAAGCACGGATTGAACGACTCGGTCAGGACTGGGAACAGAATCACAATTCGGTCTATTACTTGTGGAAGATGAGCATCGCTGTTTACCTTGCCGCTTTGCGCTTTTATCGGCAGAAACGCGGCAAGGGCGCAAAAGCAACCGATGTTTCGACATTCTTCCGACGCCGAAAACTGCCAGCGGCATTTACCAAGTTCTGGAATAGCAAAGCGAATAATCAACGCGCAACCTTCCAAAAGCATCTCAAGAAATTTGAACAAGCATTGAACGAGGATACTGATTGATCCCACCCACCTGTAAACGCCTCGCTGAAGTAGACTTTCCCATCGCGGAAGTCAGCAAGCACGCGGCGCGCGAAAAATCCATCCGTCACGGTCATCCGTCCACCTTGCATCTCTGGTGGGCGCGGCGTCCGCTCGCCTCCAGCCGCGCGATTCTGCTCGGCTTGCTCTTGCCCGACCCGTGCGACGAACTGTGTCCCGCCGATTTCAAAACGCAGGCGCGCGGCGCGCTCCGCTTTCTCCCTGGTCTCGGCAACATTGCCGAGGACGACGAAGCGTTGCGTCACGCGTTGCTCAAATTCATCGGCGATTTTGCGAACTGGGATTACGCTTCCGATAAGACATATCTCGATGCGGGACGCGCGCTCGTCCACGCGGCGCATCCCGAAGAGACGCCGCTCGTCGTGGACCCGTTTTCGGGCGGCGGATCGATTCCGCTCGAAGCGTTGCGCCTGGGTTGCGATGCGTTTGCGAGCGACCTCAATCCCGTCGCGTGTCTCATCCTCAAGGTGATGCTCGAAGACATTCCGCGTCAGGGCGTAGAACTCGCTGACGAATTGCGGCGCGTTGGCGCCGAGGTCAAACAAAACGCCGAAAAAGAACTCGCCGAGTTTTATCCGACTGACCCTGACGGCGCGAAACCGATTGCGTACCTGTGGGCGCGCACGGTACGATGCGAATCGCCGAACTGCGGTGCAGAGATTCCGCTGATGCGTTCGTTCTGGCTGAGCAAAAAAGCATCGCGCAAAAAAGCGTTGCGTGCGAAAGTAAAAAGTCAAAAGGCAAAAGGCAAAAGTTCAAAATCTGAAATCCGCAATCTGAAATCTGAAATTGAGTTCGAGATTTTTGAGCCGAAGAAAGATAGCGATGTGCCGAACGGTACGGTGGCGCGCGCGAAAGCGACGTGCTTGTGTTGCGGTACGGTGCTACCACCCGACCGTGTGCGCGCACAGTTGCGCGAACAGCGCGGTGGCGCAGATGTGATTTTCGATGGCAAGGGCAAGCGCGTGGGCGGCGCGCGATTGTTGGTGGTGGTGACGTTGCGGGACGATGCGTCGGGGCGGCAGTATCGTTTGCCGACCGAACGCGATTACGACGCAGTGTGGCAAGCGACCAAACGATTGAAAAAAATATCTGCGACTCCTTTGCCGAATGGACTTGCCGTTGTGCCTGATGAACCATTGCCGCCGCAAGGCACACTCGGTTTTCGCGTGCAACCTTACGGAATACTCAAGTGGGGCGATTTGTTTACAACGCGACAAAAATTGGCGTTGACAACAATAGCGGCTGAACTTCGTGCACGCTCAACCGAACTATCACCAACAGTCGCAGATTTGCTTACACTCGCTATTGGTAAAACCGCCGACCTTAGCAACTCGGGTACAACGTGGAAACCTGGGGCAGAATGTCCAGTTCATCTTTTCTCGGGGCAGAAGATTCCTCCGCTTTGGGATTGGGCAGAAGCAGTGCTCACTGAAGATGCAAGCGGCTCTTTTTCAAGCGCATTTGACCGAACTGCAACCACCATCGTCTCTGCGTTTGGTTTTGCATACAAACCAGGCACGGTTGAACAAGCAGATGCAACAGAATCCAAATTGCCAGGTGAGTCAGCGAGTATTTGGTTTACAGACCCACCGTACTACGATGCAATTCCATATTCCGATTTATCTGATTTCTTTCTCGTGTGGCTGAAGCGTGCATTGTCGAACCATCTAATCCTGCTTGACCCATTCGACCCAACCAATCCATTGAGCCCTAAACTGCGCGAGGCTGTTCAAGATGAAACCAAGCAAGTGAATGGTCGTCCCAAAGACCGCACATTTTTTGAAGAGGTGATGGCAAAGGCATTTGCCGAAGGGCGGCGTGTTCTGCGCGAAGATGGCATCGGTTCGGTTGTTTTCGCGCACAAAACAACCGAGGGCTGGGAAGCATTACTTACAGGTATGATTCGCGGCGGCTGGACAATCACAGGTTCGTGGCCCCTCGCAACAGAAATGGTGACACGATTGCGCGCGCGTGATTCTGCCGCGCTCGCCACCAGCGTCCACCTCATCTGTCGCCCGCGCACCAGCGACGACATCGGCGACTGGAGTGATGTCGTTCGTGAACTCCCGCGTCGCGTCGCGGATTGGATGGAGCGCCTGCAAAAAGAAGGCGTGCGCGGCGCAGACCTCGTTTTTGCGTGTATCGGTCCCGCGCTCGAAATCTATTCGCGCTATGCCAAGGTCGTGGACGCGCAAGACCGCGAGATTCCCCTCGGCGGCAATCCCGAAGCGACCGAGCCGTATCAACGCGGCTATCTCGCCTACGTCTGGGAAGTCGTCGGACGCGCCGCGCTGGAGCAAGTGCTCGGCACGGCAGAAGCACGCGCGCGCAACGGCGGGGCAGGCGCGCTCGAAGAAGATGCGCGACTCACCGCGTTGTTCTTGTGGACGATGCAGAGTACGACCGAAGACGGAGGACGAAAGACGGAAGACGGTCGTCCGTCATCCGTCGTCGGTCAAGCGGACGAAGAATCCAGCGATGATGAGCAAGCCGACGATGAAGAGTCGTCCGCGAAGAAAACGACCAAGGGATTCTCGCTCGTTTACGATGTCGTACGCCGATTCGCGCAACCGCTGGGTATCCACTTGCAAGACTGGGAAGCGCGCATCATCGAAACCGATAAAGGCATCGTCCGCTTGCTGGCAGTGAGCGAACGCGCGCAACAACTTTTCGGCGAAGAAGGCGCGACCGCCGTCGCCTCGGAACTGGAAGAGAATCCCGCGCGCGCCGCGCAACTCTCGCTCGCGCTCTTTCCCGATGAACGCAACGCCGCGCCCGAATTGAAAATCGGCAAACGCCGCCGCAGCATTTCCGCGAACGTGTCCGACGATTCGCTCCACCCGCACCGCGAAGCGACAACGCTCGACCGCGTCCACGCGGCGATGCTCCTGCAACAAAGCGGACGCACGAACGCCTTGCGCGCGCTCCTCCAAGCCGAGCAAGAACGCGGACCGAATTTCCTGCGGCTCGCCAACTCGCTCTCCGCGCTCTACCCGCGCGACAGCGAGGAGAAGCGCTTGCTGGATGCGATGCTGCTCGCGGTGCCGGGGTAAATGGGAAATAGTTTGAGACCGCATCGGTTTCTGCGTGCCGAGGTCAATCGACTAGGTATGTTAAGTCAGGAGGATACATGAAAAATAGACGACCAAAGCCTTTCGCTCTTGCCCTGATGCCTTTTGGCAAGGAATTCAACAATATTTATCGATCAGGGATCAAAGCTGCAGCTCTACATGCAAACGTCGACTGTGCAAGGATCGATGAACAGATATTTGAAGAAGACATTCTAAACAGAATTTACGGGCAAATTGCAGAAGCCGATATAGTTATCGCGGATATGACGGGACGTAATCCGAATGTTTACTACGAAACTGGATACGCCCATGCTTTGAATAAAAGGGTAATCTTGCTTACTCAAGATGCAGAAGACATTCCATTCGATTTGAAGCATTACCCTCATGTGATCTATGGTGGCAACGTTTCCAAACTCAGGTCGCAGTTGGGCGAAAGGATTCAATGGTACATCGAACATCCACGCGAAATGGTGTTACCTCAAGAGCGTATCTTCCAGACCTTGGAAGATTTTTACAAATATGTTGTTCATCGCATCGCTAATTCCAATAGAATCGACGATCTTTCATGGGCAAAACCCGATGTAAAGGAGCAGACCCTGGCAGACAAGATTGGTTACGAGAATTATTTGAAGGCGAAAGAGATGGCCTGCCAGAGAGAGGGAGTAATATACCGCGAGGTCTACACATTTCCCAATTGGCGTCGGTTTGAAAGAGCCAAAACTCTAATTGAGAGAAAGCATTATGGCTACAGTGCCGCCTATCATCCTATCACAGCGAGAGATACAATACCTAGGATGAGTTTTATTATCTTCGACTCAAAGGAAGTGGCGGTCTTCTTTTATCTCAGTTCTCATACATCCTCCTACCGCGAACTAAAGTTGTCAATGACTTATCCCAACATCGTTGCCCTCTTCCAAGATTATTACGATGACATATTCGGGTCGGGCATAATCCTAAAAGATGCCCTGTCAATCAACCGCAAGGAACTTGCTAAACTAGAGAAGCAGTTCCACCAATCATCGGAGACTTGAGGACTCGAAAGGGCAAACAGTGCTTCAGGTTATTTGGCAACTCTCGGGCGGATCGAGCGGAAGTTACGCGGATATGTTTTTGAAACATGGCGTCGCGCTGATTGAATCGGGTGATGCAGGAACGTGGCATCCCGACCGCGATGATTCCGAATTCGAAGGCGTGCCCGTTCGCCGCTTTGCAACCGAAGTTCAAATTGGTGATGTGATGCTTTTGCGTACAGGCATCTCGACCATTCGCGCTGTTGGCTTGGTTGCCAGTGATTATCTCTACCTGCCGCAATTCGATGACGTGAACGGACGCGATTTGCAACACGCGCGACGTGTGCGTTGGTACGCGTTGCCCAGTGAATATGATTTTGGCAATCGGGTGTTTGGCGCAAATGCGCCCAGTCTTTCTCGAATCAACAAGCCCGAACTGGTAGATTACGCCAATCGTTTTCTCAATTCGCCGCCAACGTATTGGCAAACTGCAACCTTGCCTTCGTTGCCAAGTGAACTACCCAGCATTGAACCACCCGACGAGTTGAGTGAACTGGTAACCCAGGTTCAAGACTTGACCCGATTGTATGCGGATCGCACCGCATTCGGCGATTATCCAACTGAACAAGAACTCGTCGTGCATTACGTCGTGCCATTCTTGCGCGCGCTCGGTTGGCGCGTCGAGCAAATCGCAATTGGATGGCGATTCATTGACGTGAGTGTATTCCGCACACTGCCACGTTCAGCCGCATCGTGCCATTTCATCATCGAAGCCAAGCGCCTCGGCGCAAGTGTCGAAAGTGCGCTCGAACAAGCGAAAGGATATGTGCGCGAACTCGGCGTGCCGCGCGATATTGTTGTGACTGATGGCATTCGCTATCGAATGTATTCCGCCGAAAGAGATTTTGCGCCCATCGCGTACGCGAACCTGGCTCGCTTGAAACAGCCCGCACTCGAGTTATTTGCTCGAATGAAACGCTCATAGGAGACCGCTATGCCTCTCGATTTCTGGTACAAAGTTGTCACTCCACGCGACGAAGTTCGCAAAGGTCGTTCATTCAATCCCGATGAATTCGCGATTGCGCTCGAACAAGTCGTCGCAGGTACCGCGCCCGACGATTATCAAGACCCCGAAAAATTCTTTTCGCGCACCTGCTTTACGCGCGCACTTCGCGAGAACGCGGGCATTGTGTTGCGTCGTCTCGCGGGCGAAACCGCCAACACCGCGCCCGTGCTCACGCTCGTCACCCAGTTCGGCGGCGGCAAGACGCACACACTCACCGCGCTCTATCATCTTGCGCGCAACGGCAGCAAAGCGGCGAATTTTTCGGGCGTCTCCACGCTCTTGCAAGAAGCGCACCTCGCTACCGTCCCCGAAGCCAAGGTCGCGGTCTTTGTCGGCAATGCGTGGGATCCACAACCAGGACGCGAAATGCCGTGGATTGATATGGCATTCCAACTCGCGGGCGAAGCAGGCGTGCAAGCGTTGGGACCTGCCGCTAAGACCGATCCCCCAGGCACCGATACGATCAATCGCGTCATCGAACTTGCGGGCAAGCCCGTGTTGATTTTGTGCGATGAAGTGCTCAACGGCTTGGCGCGGCATCGCTGGCTCGCCGAACCGTTCCACTCGTTTCTGCACAACCTGATGCGCGGTTTCGTCGGCAAAGCCGATCGCGCCGCCGTCATCAGTCTGCCACGCAGTCAAACTGAAATGACCGATTGGGAGATCGCGTGGCAAGACAAGATTCTCAAGGTCGTTGGCGCGGTGGCGAAGCCCGTCATCGTGAACGACGAAGCCGAAATCAGCGAAGTCTTGCGCCGTCGCTTGTTTGACGATATTGGCGATGAGCGCACCCGCAAGCGCGTCGCCAAAGCATACGCCGATTGGTACTTCGACCGCCGCGCGCAACTGCCGCCCGAATTCACCGCCGTAGACACGGCGACGACCGAAGCTAAAGCCCGCGAGTTTTTGCAGGACAAGTTTGAAGCGTGCTATCCGTTTCATCCTGGGACGCTTTCGGTCTTTCAGCGCAAATGGCAAACGCTCCCGCAATATCAACAAACGCGCGGCACACTCGCGATGCTCGCGCAATGGATCTCGTGGGCGTATCGCGATGCGTTTACTCAAGCGCGGCACGAACCGCTCATCACGCTCGGTTCTGCACCGCTCGACGTGCCCGAATTTCGCAGTGTCGTTCTGGGTCAACTCGGCGAACCGAAATTGATGGCGGCGATTGATGCGGACATTGCAGGCGCGCAATCGCACGCGCGCGCGCTCGACGTGGACACGAAAGGACCGCTCAAGGATATTCATCGGCGCGTCGGCACCGCGATGTTCTTTGAATCGTCAGGTGGACAGTTGGATCGTCTCGCGCATTTGCCCGAACTGCGGTTCGATTTGTGCGAACCCGATGTGGATACGACTTCGGTGGATACCGCCGCGCTCGCGCTCGAAGCCAAGGCGTACTATGTTCGCAAAGTCGGCGCGGATGGTTTCCGCGTCTATCACAAACCGACGCTGAAAAAAGTCGTCAACGACCGCCGCGCCTCGCTCGACGACAACGCCGATGTGCGCCCCACGATGCGAAAACTGATCCAGGGCGAGTTCGACAAAGGCAAGACGATTCCCATCGAATACTTTCGCGGCAACGATGTTTCCAATTCGCCGAAACTCACACTGCAAATCGTCGATCCGAATATCGAGTGGGACGATAGCGCGCGCTTGCGCGAACAACTTGCCGATTGGACGAAACGGAGCGGCACATCCGACCGCCTTTATCCTGGCGCGTTGGTGTGGTGTTTGAAAAAGCCAGGACGCGAATTGCGCGACAAAGCGGAAAACTGGCTTGCGTGGCGGCGTGTGAAGAAAGAAGTGGACGAAGGCACGCTCGGCAGCGATTTTGAGCAAAGCGAGTTATCAGACGTTCGGGCAGAATTGCAAGATGCGGAAAACGAAGCCAGGGAAGAAGTGTGGGCGAGTTACCGTTTTCTAGTCCTGGCGGATAATAATGAGAAAAGCGGAGTGCGAGTCATTGATCTGAGCGCAGGACATTCGGGACACGGCGAAACATTGTGCGGGCGCGTCATCGCCACGCTCAAGTCTAACACGTTACTCAACGAATCTCCAGGTGCGGGCTACCTCGACCGCCGCTGGCCCCCCGCGTTGAAAGAATCAGGCGCGTGGTCGCTGCTCAGTCTGCGCCAGGCGTTTCTCACAGGCGCACTTGACCGCGTGCTCGATCCCGACGCGTACTTGCGAAGCAAAATTCCCGAGTCCGTCGAGCGTGGCGAGCTTGGTCTGGCATCGGGACAGAAACCCGATGGGACGTACGAGCGCGTGTGGTTCAAGGAATTCTTGCCCACCGACGAAGTAATCTTCGAATCGGATGTCTACTTACTCAAGAAGCAGAAGGCGCAAGAGTTGAAGAGCGGCGCGGTTAAACCGCCTGAGCCGCCTCCACCACCACCCCCACCTCCACCCCCCAAGAAAGACGGTGAGACGGACACAGGTGGAGAAAAACCGCCGCCACTTCAGCCGCAACTCAAGCAATTGCACTTGTTCGGTGATGTACCCTCCGAAATGTGGAATCGCATCGGCACCAAGTTGATCCCAAAGTTGCGCTCGGGTCAAGACCTCAAGGTCGGAGTCGAATTCACCCTGACCGTGAACGCGGATACTTCCAAGACATTGGTCGCGGAAATCAATCAAATTCTGGAAGACTTGGGAGTAGCGGACAAAGTGAAGGTGGTTGTGAAGTAACAGCAATTGGTGAGCACTACCCTCAACCAGCCACTTCCCAAGGAGACGCTAACTGGGCGGCTGGTTATGGCCATGGAACGAAGACAAATCAGGGGGATAAGATCGCACAATCCCGGGTCGTCGCGGCAATGGTCGCCCGCCGATAGACGAAGACCGGTCGCGCGAGATTGGTAAGAGGTGGCCAATCCAAGGTGTCTTGAATACATTGTTTGGAGTCAATTCGCTATGCCGATTCTTGAATTGGTGCTACTGTCCACGGCGATTCTGCTCAGCGCAGGATCTGCGCTGCTTCTGCGTGCTGCTGTCCAGAAGAATCACAATGCTGGATTAAAACTCCGCGACACCGAACAAAAATATCACCAAGAACGTGAGGCGCGTGATTCGGCAGAAGACGCTCTGCGGCGCGCTGAGGACGAGCGTCGCGAATCTGAGCGCAAACTTGAGCAAGCACAGGAGGCACTCCAAGCCGCAGAAAAAGTCCGTCAGCAAGCGCAAGCCGAAGTCCACAGTGCGAATGACGCGCGGATGAAGGCGGAAATGGAGCAGGATGCCGCCAAAGAGGAAACACGCCAAGCGAAAGAAGATCGTGCTGCGACAATTCGCGCGAAGGAACAAGCAGAACAGGAGCGTGATGCGGCATTCACGCGAGCGCAGGTAGCGGAACAAGCAAAGGCACGAGCAGAACAGGAATTAGACGCAGTAGGTCGTCAACGAGACGAAGCAGACCAAGCGAGGAGGACTGCCGAAGAAACCGCGCGTCGTGCAGTCCAAGCCAAACTTAATGCTGAAGAACAAGCGCGCCTTGCCCTCCAACGCGCAGAGGAATCAAAAAAGCAAGCCGAAGATGAGCGCGACGCGGTAAATGAACGTGCGTTGCGCGCGGAGGAAATGCAAAAGCAAGCCCAAGAGAACTTACTGCACGCCAACCAGGCAAAGGGTGCCGCAGAAGAACGGGCACGACGTTTCGAGAATGAAGCACGCCTGGCAAACGAAAGTACCGAAAAAGCTGGCGAACGCGCGCGATTAGCAGAGCAAGCAAGGATAAACGCGGAACACGAACGAGACATTGCAAGACGCGAATGCGAGGAAGCAAATCAAGCAAGGGGCATCGCTGAAGATAACGCCCGCCTAGCGAATGAACGTGCAATACGCGCGGAGGAATTGCAGAAGCAAAGTGAGGAACATAGGTTACGTACGATTCAAGATAAAGAAGCGGCAATCAAACGCGCGGAAAACGCGGAGCACGAACGCGATGCGGCAATCCGACGAGCTGACCAAACCGAGAAGGAACAAAAACGAACAACCAAGGTGCTTGAACGAGCGAAAAAACGTAGACGCAATTGCAGCACCCCTGCCGAAAGAAAGGGCAAGCGAAGCCGATACAAACACCCCAGCATTCAATTTGCGCCACGTCTTGCTAAACCTGGAATCGTTTGTCGCGACAGGAATTTGGAATGGGAGTTGGCAGTCGAGTTACCAGATGACTGGTTGACAGATACCGAAGAACCGCAGGTGCAGCAAGGGGACTCTCTGCTAGAACAAGAACACGATCTCTGGGAGTTGAAGGACCTACGCAACAGAATCACTGTGCGCTCTGGCGATAAATCCTGGGAGATCAGACTCGACGAACGAGAGGATGACTATCTTCTTTTCAAACTGAGCGGGTACGATTTGCGGTACGGAACTCGCGTCCGTTCGATCAACAGAGGCGCATACCTGATCGTTGTTCCAGAAGCGTGGGATCGCGCCGACACAAATCTTGGCTCTAAACCTGAAGCATTGTCCATCGAGGGATACCTGGCGTACTATTACGTTATTGATCGACCTTGCAAAATCGCCTTCCGAACGCCCGATGGGAACAGTGTTGAAATCGCGCAAAGCACGACCCAATTCGAGTTAGTTGGAAATTGCCTTCCTGATGCAGACGAAGAAGGTTGCCCTCTCTTTGGAGACGCGCTTCCGCAGATCCGTGCCACAAATACAAATGCCTGGGAGACCGTTAAAACGATTGCAGTGGGTGAAGAAGGGCGTGAACGAAAGAGTTGGAAGTCTATCCTCATCACTCCTACCCCGAACCGAGCAGAACAGGGACTGCCGAACGAAATCCTGGGCTGGCAAGCATCTTGGATATTTCTCCGATTCTACGACGAAAATTATCAGCTGATTGAAAGCGCGGATTTTCGACTAGCGCGTGGCTTGAGTAAGATTCAATGCAATCAAGCGTATTCTCTCCCTGATAAGAATGGTCATTCTGCGGCACTGGTTGAATTTCATCATACGACTGGTTGCGTAATCAAGTCAGCGTCTGGCATCGACATTGTGTCGGACGGCAACACAACTTTTGCCGAGATGCCTGCGAGCATTGCGTTTGACAAAACTGACTGGGAGATTGCCCCACAAGGACATGAACCAATTGACGTTACAATTCTGGTGGAAAGAATTTGGTGGACGATTGGAACAGCAGATAAAGTGCCAGCAGAGTCGGAATGGTCAGACAAAGTGCTTCAACTCGCCCGCACGGATTTCGACTCTAACTCTAGCAAAGTATTGTGGATTCGTTTTCCCAAACCCCGCTGGACAAATGAAGTGTTGATCGGATTCACAAAAGAGGCCGCACGACCGTTTCCTGTCAAGGTGGCAGAACAACTTGTCGTTATTCCGCTGTGTAGTTTCGAGAGTAGCGAACCCCGCTTCCGAATCGGTGTGTCGCAGTTTGGTATCTGGGTTGCTAATTCCAACGCGTCCTTGGCAGCAATGCGCGTTCAAGCAAAGTGCAAACGTTGTGATTGCATGGCGGATTCGATGACAGGTTTTCTGAACCATGTCGAATCGCATCACCTTGACACCATCCTTCAACCGCTAACATATGATGAGCACGTAAAAAGAAACCCCAACCTAACTGTTGGGTTGGTGGTCTGCCAACATTCGAGTTGCAGATTAAGTTGGAAAGCCCATTGGATTCTCGATTCTAATGCATCTAGCCGCGCGATTTGCCAACATGCAGAGTGCAAGAATGTTGACCATTCGGTAGATTCAGACGGCTTAGCCAATTTGATCAAGGAACATATCCAACAGAAGCACGACGCGTACAGCCGCGCGAACCATTCCCCCCATTTGATCCCAGATATTCGCAAATGTACGCTCTGCGGCTGGACAAAAGAGAGTCCATCTTTGGATCACTTGCGCCATCATCTCAAAGAGCATCATTTGAACACACTCTACGAACTCTGTTAAGGAGATTTTAGGTGGATCCTATTTCACTCGCGCATCTAGTTGAAGAACGCTATCAACGTTATCTCAAGACGATGTTCTATTTTCGCGATCCCGAACTGCGCGCGTCGTTCGCGCAAGCGCTCGCAGCGGGACATCTCAGCCAGGGTCCATTTCTTGAAGCGACGCCAACTTTCAAGAAAGGTGACACTCCACTCGCATTGTTCAAGCGCCTACTCGGTTTTGCCCCCGACGATGGATTTGTCAAGTCGCTAGAACTAGAAGGGGGACGTCCGTTACATCTCCACCAGCATCGCGCGATAGAGCGTGTCGACCAAGGTCACAATGTCATCGTCGCGACGGGCACAGGAAGCGGTAAGACGGAAGCGTTCCTCTATCCCATCCTCTTGCACTTGTATCGCCAACATCGAACGAACAACCTCGGCGCGGGTGTCCGCGCGCTCGTGCTTTATCCAATGAACGCGCTCGCAAACGACCAGCGAGATCGCCTGAAGGCAATCAGCAAAAAACTCGAAGAGGGAAAATCCTCCTTCCGATTCACTTTCGGGCAGTACATTGGCGAAACACCTGAAGGCGAAACAAACGCGCGGCGAAGCACAAGCAAACTCGCGGGCGAGTTGAGGACCCGTGCCGAGATCCGCGATATGCCTCCCCACATTTTGCTCACCAACTACTCGATGCTCGAATATCTCTTGATTCGTCCCAAAGACCATCCCCTGTTTGACGACAAGAGCGCGCCCTGGTGGGCATTTCTAGTTTTGGACGAAGCGCACCTCTATCGCGGCGCACGCGGCATTGAGATGGGAATGTTGATCCGACGATTGAAGCAACGCCTGCGCGAAGGTGGTTGCGCGGGCGAATTCCGTTGCATTGCCACAAGCGCGACGCTTGTAGGCGAAGAAAAGGACAAGAAAGCCGTCGCAGATTTTGCTTGCAATTTGTTCGGCGAAAATTTTGCTGAAGAGGACGTCATCCTCGGTGAAACCGAAAAGATCACATTGACCGATTCACATGCGGCGAAGTTGTGCGAACTCGTCACTGGCAATCCTCTGCCCGTGTCCCAAGTTGCCGATCAGGTTTTTGCGGATATGCCGTCAGAGGATCGTTTGCCCAGGTTGACGAGCCTTGTCGAACGACTCACACACACCGGTGACCCACTCACCAATCCGCCCGTGTTTTCTGCGCGCTATCATCTCTTTCTTCGTGCGCTTGAAGGCGCGTACATTCAGTTCTTGCCGCGAAAGAGAATTCTACTCGAGAAAAATCAAGCCGATCCAACTGCCGCGATTTTTGAAATTGGGTTGTGCCGGGAGTGCGGTCAACACTATCTCGTCGCGCCCAAAGGATTCAAGCGCGGCAAGTTGACTGAAGCGATCCGCGATCCAAGCCACGAGGATTTTGGCGCAACGTTCTTACGCCCAGTCGAAATCAAAGACGATGCAAGCGATGAAGACGATGACGCCAAGTCTGTCGCAAAAGATAATGACCAATTATGCGTTCGATGTGGCGAGATGGCTAAGGACAAACCCCGTTGCCCCCACGACGACTTGATTCGTGTTGTCAGAGAGGAGACCAACAACGACGAAACCAAAGCCGATCAAATCAAAAGATGCGGTGCTTGTGGCTACAATGCGGCAGGCCGCGACCCTGTGCGCGAAATCGTGCATGGCACCGACGGGCCGCATTCGGTTATTGCGACGACACTTTACCAAAACCTAGACAGCAAAAAGGTGTTGGCTTTTGCCGACGGACGCCAGGAAGCCGCGTTCTTCGCGTGGTACCTCGACAAATCGTATCACGATATACTGAACCGCAATCTATTCTTGCGAATTGCCAGGAGTTTTCAAGAATTTCCAACCGGCGGCATCGCGCTCGCGACAATCGCCGACCGCGCTTGGTCGAATTTTCGCGACGCGTTCAAAGAGAACCTGGATGATGATGAGCCGACCGTTCGTAGGAACGTTTGGCGAGCGCTTTACCGCGAATTCCTAACCGAAGAGCAACGGATTTCGCTTGAAGGCGTCGGACTCGTTCGTTGGTCAGTCGAATTCCCAAAGTGGTTCGTCGTTCCCGATATTTTGCTTCAACCGCCGTGGACCCTTACCGAAACCGAGGCGCGTGACTTGATCACGCTACTACTTAACACGATAAGGATGAACTTTGCCGTTGAAATTAAGTGCAAAGGGGACGTCACGCTCAATTGGCAAGACCTCTACCCAGAGCGCGCCCAAAAGAGATTTCGAAACGGGACGCGCGGGAAACAACAAGATGTAGTCAACTGGTACGGCGCGCAAGGCAGCCGCGCCAAATTCCTTGCGAAACTTGGGCAAGGCAAGGTCGATCAACCATTGATTGAACGAACCTTGAAAGAAATCTGGCACGCGCTCACGCGTGAGGAAGATGCGCCTTTACTGGAGCGCATCGGCGACGACGCGCGTCGACTAAACCCCAACTGGTGGCGTTTGCGCTTGATAGAGGAGCAAGAAACAGTTCATGAATGTCGCGTGTGCGGACAGATTCAAACCATTTCGGTGCGCGACATTTGCGCGCGGCGTGGCTGTTCTGGCACGTTGCATGAAACACCTCACAACAAGCTGGAACTTGATCACTACCGTGCGCTGTACGAAGACGAGCTGCCGACTTCGCTGGTCGTGGAAGAACACACAGCGCAACTTGATCATGACAAAGCGCGCGAATTTCAACAGCGATTCAAAGACAACAAGATCAATATCCTCAGTTGTTCCACAACTTTCGAGTTGGGTGTTGATCTGGGAGACCTCGACACTGCGTTTCTGCGCAATGTTCCACCCGAAAGTTTCAATTACGCGCAACGCGTTGGGCGTGTCGGGCGGCGTCTGGGGCGCCCTGGCTTTGTGGTGACGTACTGTCGGCGCAATCCGCACGACTTGTACCACTTTAACGATCCCTATCGAATGTTGCGTGGTCAGACTCAACCGCCCGCTATCGCGCTTGGCAATGAAAAGATCATCATACGCCATATCGCCGCCGTTGCATTCTCCGCGTTTTTCCGAGTCAACGACAGATTTGGTAATGTGGAGAAACTGTGCAGGGACATCGCATGCCCTTCAAGTGTTGCAGATTTGAGGAATTTTTTGCAAGAACATCGGCACAAACTGGAAGCTTCCTTGCGAAACATTGTCCCGACTGAGGTTGCGCTTGAGGTCGGTTTGAATGATGGCAAGTGGATTGAGAAAATCGTGGGCGAAACAAGCCGCTTTGCTGAAGCAGAAGCCGAATTATCAAGCGATTATAACGAGGTCGCGCGTCTAAGAAACGAATCCGCGCAAAAATTCGATTCGCAACAGATGGCTTGGGCAAACCGACGGATCGAAACTATTGCCAAAGAGGACACGCTTTCATTTCTTTCCCGCAAGGCGGTGATTCCCAAGTACGGCTTTCCCGTTGACATCGTAGAGTTGGACACGCATCGGACCGCAAACGCCGAATCCAGCGCGGTATCCCTTCAGCGCGATCTTTCGATTGCCATTTCGGAATTCGCGCCGTCTAGCGAGCTAGTGGCGAACAAGAAAATGTGGAAGTCCTACGGACTGAAGAAGGTCGCGGGGAAAGAGTGGGAACGCTGGCTGTATGCGCGTTGTGCGAAACACAACACCTATTTTGAACGACAGCTTTATACGAATGAAAAGCCGCAATTCAAAGGATGTTGCGGCGAAGAACACGTGTATCAGTACATCGAACCGCGCTTTGGTTTCGTGACTGAAAAAACGAAGCCGAAGGAGCCAACGGCACGCCCTGTTCGTGTATTTACAACACGTCCTTACTTTGTTGGATTCAAAGATGGAAAAGACAAAACAGATGAACCGATCAACACAGTTGTCAGCGCGACCAAAGTCTCGCCTGGGATTATGGTTGCAGTATGCGAAGGGCGGCACGGGCAAGGTTTCTACATTTGCGAAACTTGCGGCGCGGGTTTCCAGAATAGGAAGCAATTTGAAAAAGGACACAATACTCCATACGGACAGAACTGTTCGGCGCGCCCAGATGCTCTGCGGCCCGTCATGCTGGGTCACGAGTTGCTAACTGATGTCCTGAAACTTCAATTCCAGTTGCCTCCCTCAAACCCTAGCGACTCGACGTGGCTCGCGTTCGCGCTTGCATACGCGCTCGTTGAAGGCGCAGCCGAAACTCTCGATGTCCCCTCCACCGATCTGAACGCAACAGTTGCGTATGCGCGCGACAAACAAATTCCTCCAATCGTGCTTTTCGATAATGTGCCAGGCGGCGCTGGCTTGGTGGCACGGCTAGAAAACAAAGGCAAATTGAAAGAATGTCTCGACGCGGCGAATGAACGCGTCAGCGGTAAATGTGGATGTCGCGCTGAAGATAGCTGTTACGGTTGCTTGCGAAATTACCGTAATCAGTTTGCCCACGCCCACATTCAACGTGGGACTGCACACGAGTACCTGAAATTGGTTCTAAGGCAATGGGAATAGTGGTTATAAGAGATCTTCAGTTCGTCTCCACCCATGTTATCGGTTCTTCTCATACGGGCAAGAAAAAACTCCGCTTTCGCGAAGTTACACTCAAACGAAAAGGGACGCCGATTCAATTTCGCACATGATTAATTGTGCGACATTAGAAGATCGGGAGGGCTCGGGTCGTGGGAGATATGAAAACGCGGCTCTCACCAACGCGCAACGACTTTCGCGACGGGCAAGCTGTCAGACCGTAACCGCAGGAGACTTGGGCAAGCGGTTCGCAACGGATTGAAATCAAATCCCCTCGTGCACTCACGCTTGCACGAGGGGATTCTCATTGCCGGTTTCGAGATCAGACCCTGATGGCAACCTGCAGTCTCTTGCCTACGCTATTTGCCAACGACTCTGGGCAGATAACCCGCGCCGGAAGCCGGTGCTGACGAAGGCACTGTGCTACTTTTCCAATTTATCGTTGTGGGATAGGGACCTCCAGACAAGTTTCCACAATTCGGGAACGGATGGTTATTCAGCCTAAGGGTTCCTGTTGCTGTTATTTGAGAAGTAAAGTCAATAATCGCCGCGAAGGAACCATCGAAGGAAAAGCGATTGTTGATGATTGCCACGGGCAGCGTGTGCGTAATCCAATAGTTGTATATGTTGCAGGGTGGATGATCGAAACTGCTCGCGAAATTGATGACGGAGATGCGGTCGCTTCGCACAGTGAAGCGATCTCTTGGCGCCTCCCAATATCCCGCTCGTGGCATTAGAGGATTTAGAATGGCAGGCAGAAAGAGCTTTGCCGCATTGACCTGATGGGATACCAGGTTCGAACTGCCTGCATGGTTCTGATCACCGCCATAGATTGCGGTGATGTTGTGCGATCCAACGCTAAGCGAAGTAACAAAGATCGCTACTCCTTTATCTAGCGGGCGCGCGCCAAGTACAGTGATGCCTTCCGTAAATGTCACCGTCCCTGTCGGAGCAATCTCGCGCGGCTGTCGCACCAATCGGTTGGGTGCACTCAACGTCCGCGTTACCGTCGCAGTGAAGGTCACTGTCTGTCCAACCACTGAAGGATTGGGTGCAGAGGTTAGCGTCGTCACTGTATTGAGTTTTCCTACGGTATGGGAGACGCCGCTCGAAGTTGAACCCGCAAAGTTCGTATCACCTTGATAGGTTGCCATGATCGTCTTGTTGCCCGCCGTTGTGGAGGTGAGATTGCACGCTCCTGCTGCAACCGTCTCGCTACAACTATCCGTTCCATCATT
>Ga0194119_10003398_pt1 | contig 25673 bp, 22 predicted proteins | sample TA2MahC100mmetaG_FD_148620 | JGI IMG/M metagenome (GOLD analysis project Ga0194119, IMG submission 148620) | Freshwater microbial communities from Lake Tanganyika, Tanzania - TA2015018 Mahale Deep Cast 100m | ecosystem: Environmental > Aquatic > Freshwater > Lake | place: Tanzania: Lake...
TATGCTTTATCTTACAATTTAAATCACCCTTTATGGAGGCATATATCATTGCTAACTCTTCCAACCTTCCCAAACTACCGCTCGGTATGGCAAATGCCTTGAATTTATTCCTGATGTCTCCTTGCGCGTCGAGCACAACTTCTTCTATATGCCTTAAGGTATGTTTTAGCAGTTTCATTTTTTACAGATTATAAATGTTGAAACAGGTAACAACTTTTACTATATTATAAATTAAATAGAAGGATGAAATTTTATACATACCACTTGCATAATACAAGCAAATTCGACATGAAAGACCCGGTATACAAAATAGAACATGCCTTATTAAATAAGGGTTTAATTAATAAGGAACAACTGGATAAAGCCAAAGCTGTCCAGGCAAAAGAACGCATCAAACTGCAAGATGCAATCGTTAAGCTTGGTTATCTGACACACTCTGAGATCATTCAGTTCTTCTCTTCACAATACGATTTACCTGTAATCGATCTCGACAAAACCAATGTTACACCTGAAATAATTAGCCTGGTACCCGTACAACTCGTAAAAAAGCACCTTATTTTACCCGTATCAAAAGATAATGGCGTCATCACCATTGCCATCAGCAGTCCACCAGACTTAGGGTTTATAGACAACCTGCGTTTTATGCTCAACGCAGATTTCAAATGTGTTCTTGCCACACCCGACACTATAAAGAAGGCTATTCACAAATATTACGAACCGGAACCCCTTGAGTCCGTTGATAGTTTATTGAAAGAACTCTCTGGCCGGGAAGCCCCGCCAGGTAGTCTAGAAATTGAACAAATTGAAAAGCCTCTAGGTGAATCAAAAGTCATCGAAGACGAAGGTCCGATTATTCAACTCGTTTCTTTGATTATGAATAAGGCCATCGTTTCACGCGCCAGTGATATCCATGTGGAACCTCTCTCCAATAGATTACGCGTCCGGTACCGCATCGATGGCGTGTGTCAGGAGGCAGACGTGCTTCCGAAGCAATTACAGGACTCGATTATTTCCAGAATCAAGATACTTGCCAATATCGATATTTCAGAAAAGAGGAGACCACAAGACGGGCGCATTGGCATCAATTATCAGGGCAAGGATTTGGATATTCGTGTATCCTGTTTGCCTTCTATTTATGGAGAAAGCGTTGTCATGCGTCTCCTTGAAAAATCGACCATACTGATGAACCTAAAATATTTGGGATTTTATGAAAACGACTACAAACGGTTTCAATCTATTATCAAAAAACCCAATGGTATATTGCTCATTACCGGCCCCACCGGTAGTGGAAAAACAACCACACTATATGCCGCCATTAATGAACTTAACAAAGGTGATACAAAGATCATTACTGCTGAAGACCCTGTTGAATATACACTTCGGGGCATTAATCAATGTGAGGTAAATGATAAAATTGGTTTTAATTTCCCCACAATACTAAGAACCATGCTCCGCCAGGACCCGAATATCATCCTTGTTGGAGAAATCCGTGATGCAGAAACTGCGGATACCGCTATCGCTGCCGCCCTGACAGGACATCTTGTTCTCAGTACCCTTCATACCAATGATGCCCCTTCCGCTGTTACAAGATTAATAGATATGGGTATAAAACCCTTCCTTATTGCCTCGTCTCTGCAGGGTATAATGGCTCAGCGACTGGTCAGGACGATCTGTACAAATTGTAAGGAATCTGTCAAATATTCCCCTGAGCAATTGCTGGAAATGGGGTTTGAAATAGAGGTGCTGAAAGATTATTCCTTTTATAAAGGGAAAGGTTGTAAAAACTGTAACAACATCGGCTATTACGGAAGAATTGGTATTTATGAGTTGTTGGAGATGAACGAAACATTGCGTGACATGACATATCGCATGGCTGCAACAGAAGAAATCAGAAAAGTTGCAAAGGCATCGGGAATGACGTCGCTGAAAGAAGACGGCCTCAGGAAGGCCAAAGACGGCAAAACTACGTTAGATGAGGTATTCCGGGTTACAGGAATAGAAGCGTAAAGCTGTATTTACAGAGTAATACCATAGAAAATCCCCCTTAGAAAAGGGGGCTAGGGGGTTGTAAACTTGCCCTCATGAAACTTGTCCTCGTGAAAACGGGGAATGGGAAATAACCCTGGGAAAAACACAACCCCCTGACTCCCCCTTTATTAAGGGGGACTGTGTTGGATTAAGTTTACGTTGTTATAAGGCTCATCTATGCAATTACAAGATAAAACAAAAATAAATATAAGGACCGAAGCCAAGAGGCGGCTCTTCGGTCAAATACTAAAAGATAAGGGTTTTGTTAATGAAAATCAAATTAAGGAAGCCCTGGCTATCCAAAAACAAAAAGGAGGCCTGATTGGAGATATCCTGGTAAGTCTTCATTATGTTTCCAATGAGCAGATTATGCTTGCATTGAGTGAATATTTAGGATTGGAAATTATAAGCATCGAAGGCATAGATATACCGCCTGAAATAATAAATCTGATACCTCCTGCCATTGCTCAATTATATCGGATAATTCCCATACAAAAGAAGGACGATACCCTTGCCATTGTTCAGGCAGATGCCTTAAATTTTGAAACTTTAGATGATTTGCGATTAATACTGAAGCATCAAATAAAGCCGGTCCTTTGCCATAAAGATATTGTCCTTCGTGCACTGGAAAAATACTATCCTAAAAAGCACGAATCGGTGGAACAACTGTTATTAGAATTCAAAGACGATACGTCATACACCGAATCTGCCAGGTGGGAGTATATCGACATGGATGAATTAAGGAAGATGGCAGATGCAACCCCTGTAAAGAAATGGGTTAATCTTATGTTCCTTGATGCCATTTTGGATAAGGCCAGCGATATACACTTAGAACCCTTTGAAGACGGATTTAAGATTAGATATAGAATTGACGGCATACTTTACGACAAGATTTCGCCTCCAAAACAACTGGGAATACCTATTACCTCAAGAATAAAGGTGATGTCCGGCATGGATATTTCGGAAAGAAAACTGCCACAGGATGGACGTATTCAATTGAATGTAGGGGGCACACTCATTGACTTACGTGTATCGACGCTTCCTACAAAATATGGAGAAAGTGTTGTCATGCGTCTCCTTAATAAATCTGCCGTATCACTCAATTTGGATACGTTAGGATTACGCCCTGAAGAACTAAAATTAATACACCAATTATTAAACAAGCCCAACGGAATAATTCTTGTTACAGGCCCAACCGGCTCCGGGAAAACAACCACCTTATATGCAGCGCTGAATTTTTTAAATGATATAGGCACAAAAATTATTACTACCGAAGATCCTGTGGAATACGACATCGATGGTCTCATACAGGTGCAAATAAACCAGTCTATTGGTGTAGATTTTGCAAATTGTTTAAGGTCTATTTTAAGACAAGACCCTGATATCATCCTTGTGGGCGAAATACGAGATGAAGAAACGGCCAGGATTGCGATACAAGCTTCATTGACAGGGCATCTGGTTTTTAGTACACTGCACACCAACGATGCCCCTACCACAGTAACGCGCTTAATTGATATTGGTGTTAAGCCGTATTTAATTGCCGCCACTCTGGAGGCTGTCATTAGCCAAAGATTAGTGCGAAAGATATGTACCTCGTGTAAAGAAGAATACGAACCATCAGATGAATCTTTGATGGAATTAAACCTGACAAAGGAAAATGTCAAAGGGAAAAGGTTCTTCAGGGGTAAAGGGTGTAACAATTGCAATAATATTGGTTATAAGGGTCGTATGGGTATATATGAAATTATATTGATGAATAACGAAATACGAAGGTTAATTACAGAACAGGCAAACACTAATGTCATTAGAATGGCCGCAAAGAATTACGGAATGCACACTTTACGGGACAGTGGATTAATCGCAATATTCAATGGATTAACAACAGTTCAAGAAGTTGTAAGGGAAACCATGATAGCGTAACACAGCACAGCCGCAACCAAAGCAAGTGGCGTGTGGCAGGTGAAGGGTGACGTTTTACTCGTCACTCGTCATTCGCACACGTCACTATAAGGAATTAGCTGATGTCCATTTTTCAATATAGCGCAGTCGATAATAAGGGGCAGACAGTAAAAGACAGAATAGAGGCATCCGGCACTGACGATGCTATTGCAAAAATACGCTCATTAGGCCGTTTTCCAACGAACATCAAAGAAATCCACGTTCGCCAGAAAGCAAGCGAAACACCCACCGAAACAGCTCCCACTGTCAAAAAGCGCAGGGAAATAACGATCGCCATCGGCGGAGTGAAATCAAAAGAACTCACCACCTTCACCCGGCAACTGTCAACGCTTCAGGATGCAGGACTCCCCATCGTGCGCGGTTTAAAAATACTTGCATCTCAGATGAAAAAGGGATTACTGAAAAAGACGACATTAAAGGTTATAGAAGACGTCGAAGGAGGAAATACCCTTTCAGGAGCACTTGCAAAGCATCCGAGGGTTTTTGATAAGCTGTATGTAAATATAGTGAAAGCAGGGGAAATAGGCGGCGCTCTGGACATCATCTTGCAGCGATTGGCCGATTTCCGGGAAAAAACTGAGCGGCTGGTAAGAAAAATAATCAGCGCTATGATATATCCCACTGTTGTGATGGTCGTTGCTATTGGCATTTTAATTGGACTCATGATTTTTATCATTCCAAATTTTGCAAAAATATTTGAAGAACTGAATTTAGAGCTGCCAACCCCAACCAGGATGCTTATCACCTTCAGCACAATTTTAAAGACACAATGGATGTTCATACCTGCGATTCCATTTGGCGCTTTTATACTGTATAAGATTCTTGGGAAAATAAAAAAAACACGGTTGATCATAGACAAAACAAAATTTAAATTACCGATTTTTGGGGCAATTATAAACAAATCCACCGTTTCAAGGTTTTCTCGTACACTTGCAACCTTAACATCGAGTGGAGTGCCCATCCTGGACGCCCTTACCAATGTTAAGGATGCAACAGGAAATGCTGCCATGGCGCAAGCCATTCAAAATATCCATGACAGCATAAGAGGCGGTGAAAGTATCACGAAACCTCTCCGGGCTTCTAAAATATGCGATGAAATGGTAGTCAATATGGTGGAAGTGGGAGAAGAAACGGGAGAATTGGATAAGATGCTTACCAAGGTGGCAGACAATTACGACGATGAGGTAGACAGGGCTGTAGAGGCCATGGTAAGCCTGATAGAACCAATAATGATTGTATTTCTTGGCGGCTCGGTAGGCTTTATCGTAATAGCTATGTTCGTGCCTCTCATTAAATTAATGCAAGGAATTGGAGGCGGTGGCTAAGAATGAATAGCAAATATTGACGAATTACGAATTACGATTTGGGATTTAAATCGTACATCGTAAATCGGACTTCGTACCTCCTCCTTATGTTGGAATTTTTGCGGCTACGGGAACCATCCATGTGAAACACAATGGCTTTACCTTTATTGAGCTGATCGTTGTTATAGCCATCATAGGCCTCCTTGCAGGCATAATTCTCCCTGTTTTTTTACACGGAGGACTTGACGAAGGCGTCAGTACATTACAGAGCAGTGTATTCAACGCTAAATCCTTCGCTATAACAAAACGTAATCGCTGTACACTAACACTGAACGCAGATTATTATACAGGTTCAAATCCGTTACCATGCTTATTAACTATAGAGGATACGGGGGCCGCCGCCTTTAAGAAACAGTATCGGCTTCCCAAATATATAAGATTCTGGCAATATGAAGTAGTGGGCAGCAGCCCTGTAAGTTTTACCAGTGGAACAAAGACGGTTTACTTTGAGCCGAGTGGCATAGCGCATGATACACAGGGTATTAATTCACCGCAAGACATTATTATTACTTTAAAAGACTTAAAGACTAATATTACAACCAGTCGAACAATTATCGGCAACACATGTCAAATAAGAAAAGAATGAGTAATCAAACTGTAGTCCAAGTCAGTTCCATAAAGTCCCCCTTAATAAAGGGGAAACAATCCTTTAAATCCCCCTTAACAAATGGGGACACAGGGGGTTGTATTTTTTCTGAACTATCGAACAACCCCCTTCCCCCCTTTTCTAAGGGGGATTTTCTCTATTCTATAGCCGGATTTACCCTCATTGAAGTCCTTATCTCTATTTTTGTGCTTTCTATAGGCATCTTCGGGGTCATGGCGTTATTTCCCGTCGGAATACATCAAACAGGCAAAATTGCCAAAAACACCATCGGAGCCGTTTCAGCTGAGATACCTCTTGCATATACATCGTATAAATATCCTGCTGGGGACGTCAATGGCACTGACTATGACACCCAGAATATTGTAAACCTTCTATCAGGAACCACGACTCCTACTTGTTACTTCTTTCCAGATACCGGCACTATTACAATATCCGGCAATGTCTCATTTGGCTGGAATACGTCTCTTGTTCCTGTAGATATGGACAGTAACGGCACAGCAACAACTGTAGGTGAAACTTACCTGTTCAGACAGCAAACTGCAATCTATAAAAATTACACGACAAATAGCGGCACGGCTAACTTTACTTACAACAGTCCAACAATATCCAATATTTCAAACATCAACAATATTTCAATCAATGATTACATTTGTAACACACGAAATCATATCTGGTATCGTGTGACAGGCGTTAATGCTTCAGCCGGTAATGTGACAATACAACAATCGTATGAATATGAAACAACAACTGCTGCGCCGTATATTTCCACAGATACCATTGTGGGTCTTTACAACACCATGCTAGCGCCGAATTAATCTTTGAATGAAATAATGTTCTTGTCTGCAAATTACCGGATATGATGCATGAAAATGTTTAGACATAAACCAAAAATCAGAACCTTCCTATTGCGTTTTGTGCGGATTAGTACCGCTTGCTGGTTCACTCGTCCTCGATTGAACCAAAATGCTTTGGTTCAGACTACAAGCCTGAACCAGCGTGAAACTAACACCTGTAGCTCCTTTCAGGAGACACTGGTAAAAAGGCAAAGTGGCTTTACCTTGGTGGAGTTGGTAATCGTTATTGCCCTCATGGCTATTTTATGGGGTGTGGCGTACACCATGTTTTATCAATCTAAAAATGTATTTTCCCTGTCTGATAATAAATTAGAAATGTACCAGTATGCAAGGATAGCTATGGACGAAATTTCAAGAGATCTGAAAGGCGCTACCTTAAAGGATAACGTAGATTATTTTCGATCATTTACAATAGGACCAGCGGATGCTAAAAATAATAACAGCGTCCTTACGTTTTTGTCATTAACACCAAATGGCTCTTCCACGCCCGTTACCCTTATTACCTATTACTTAAAAAACACTGACGAACTCATGCGGGCTGAATACAATGATACCTCGTATATTTATGGAACCGTGCCTGCCAGTATCGATCCTTCTCAATTTACCTATTATAAACTCACAGCAAATACAAATTATTTCAACCTTGCCTATGTTACTGGAGGTACCTCAGTAAGTTCATGGGACAGCACAAGCGGCACAACAACCGGTCGCTTGCCGGATGCTGTGAATGTAACATTGCAAATATATGGCACAGGTACTGGTAATACCCTGGAAAGAGGCACTTTTACTACACAAATCACAGTACCTTATCGGATAACACACTAAATATGAACGACAAAAAAGACGCAGGTTATATCATTATTGTGGTTACCGTTATCCTTGTAGCGCTTTCCCTCATGGGAATGACGTTCCTGAACCTTACCAGTGTCGATTTCACCGCTACAGATAATTACGTCAACAGCCTTCAGGCTGATATGGCGGCCCGTGCCGGGCTTGATTATGCTATTTATGTATTAAAGATGGATAAATACGGCACAGACACAATAGTTTATAACAATAACAGTTATCGGTATCGCGGCACTTCAACCCTGGGTTATGATGAAAATTACGATGCATACACGGAAGAGTGGCTGGGCACAGGCACAGGAAAGATATTTTGCAATGCTACGGCCGCCAGCAATGATGTCGATAACAATGGTGACGGTGTTAAAGACTCCAAGTGGCTGGATGCCCCATTTTCTTTAGATAGAGGGTTGAAGGCGCAATACGCCATCCTTATCGAAGACGTGGGCGAATCTCGAATTAATGTAAATGCGACAGGAAATGTTGTGGGCGTAGCGGGGTCTTTTGTTTATGGCACGGGCGCAACAACCTATGATATACGGTTGCAAGACGTCCTTACCGATACTACCGCTAAAAATGTTATTGGAACAACTACAGGCCGCTGTGGTGCCAATAGCACGCCGGGCAGTACAGGTACAACAGCATCTCAATTCCAACCACGCAATCCCGGTGGTGATGACCGCCCTTTTAATGTCCTCGACGCTGCCGATATTTGCTTTGGGTCATATACCTCCTCGACAGTGTATAAATCAAGATTGCGCAATATTATTAATAATGAAACCATTTTCCAGAGCACAAGGGGAAGTCTTACAGCATATTCTTTCGATAGTATCATTACAAACACGGGCACTGTTAGTTCATTGCAAATGGGGAATAATTATTATAGGTTAAACGTCAATACCTCGTCTGCTGCTGATCTGGCAGCACAATTTAGACATTGCGTGTTCGGCACAGAAACACTTATGGCAGATCAGATCGCAGCCCATATCGTGGATTATAGGGACGCGGATGATAACATCACTGTTTATAATAGTAAGTACGGTTTAGAAGTGCATCCTTATATCAATGAACTTTTTTACGCTACGGCAACGGCGTATCACAGGATAGAACTTATAAATCCATTCAATCGTAGTATTGCTATAGGAAACTGGAAACTTATTGTAAACAGAGGAGGAACGGTTACCACATATACCTTAGGTACAGCAACGATAAGTGCTGCACCTTCAGCGGCAAATCCTGTTTACTTTGTTCTGGGAGACAACCCCGCCGTGGCCACCCTTACAACAAACCTTGTGGTAAATAATCTTAGCATATACGACTACGATGATAACGGCATCCCGATTGAAGTTACAGCTACTTTAAAAGAAAATTCTAATAACGTTGTCATAGACGAAGTATATCCAAGCGCATACATTAACACAGTCAGTATTGTTGGTCTTATTGATGCCTTAATACAAAGAGTTCAAACTGAATGTCCAACAATCCCACCCGGAGGTAGTCTTATGACAAAATTAAATCATGCACGGGACGAACTCGCAGAAGTCCCGCCTGATTGTGACAATGCCGAACCGAACCTGGAATCATTTATTAATGAAGTTGACGGTATCCGAGGAAGTACTAACCCAGACTGGAAGGCTTGTATCAGTAACAATGCCGATGAATTTATCAGTCGTGCACAATATATTCTCGATACCTGTGAAGACCCCCCTTCGGCGCGTGCATCCATAGGTCAGAGAAAAATCCCTATTATTGAACGTTCGGATAACTGGACAGGTTCGTCCACAAACCATACGATAGGTACAACCAATTTGAGTTTTAACAATATTCGACAACTAGTAATTGCAAACAAAGACATTATTTCACTGGGCGAATTGGGACATCTCCTGACCATAGGCTATAATACTAATTATTCATATACATTAGATGCATCCTATGCCACGTCGACCAATTATGTTGATAATGCAAAGATGAACCTTTTCGGGGGGACATTCACTACTATTTCAGATTATTTCACCGTCCTCGATCCGAAAAACGATACTATTGATGACGACGCAGACGGCGCCATTGGTACTGATACGGGTAATCAAACTGGCGATATAGACGGCCCTGAAATTCAGGTACCGGGGCGTATTAACATAAACACTGCATCAGCAGGCGTGCTGTCCGCCCTGCCCGGCACCAGCACAAACACTTCGTTAGGCACGTGGAGTGCATTGATACAATCTAAAACAGGATATTCTCTTATAAATAACATCATAAATGCGCGCCCTTTTAGCACCGTTGGAGCATTAACGAGTGTGACTGGAATGAGTAATTCCGGCATGAATTATTTTGGCACGGATAACGTTGACAATGACGGTGATGGATTTATTGATGAAAAAGACGAAAAAGACCTTATATTTACTTCCATTTCCAATCTTATCACCACGCATTCCAACGTATTTGCAGTGTATGTTACCGCTCGCGTTGTTAATAGTAGCGCATCTCAAGCCTTTGCTGAAAAGAAGCTGGTTGCGATTGTTGACCGCTCCGTTAATCCTGTCAAAATACGATATTTTAGATGGATGACTGAGTGGTGAAACATTTTGGTTCAATCGAAGATGATTGAACCAGCAATAAAGGTAGGGACTGAAAATCTTCAGCCCCTATATGTGACACATTTATAACACTCTTTTGACAACCCCCCGGCCCCCTTTTTTAAGGGGGACTTACTTGAAAGGAAATTATATGATTATTTACTCCGGCAAAAAAATAACTGTAAGAAAAGATGAAATTGTCCTGGATGACGGAAGAAAAACTATGAGGGAGGTTATCGAACATCCTGGCTCTGCGGCTATTATCCCCTTTATAACCAAAGATGAGATTATCCTTATCCAACAATACAGACATGCTGTAAAAGAACTTATTTATGAAATTCCTGCCGGCACTCTTGATGAAGGTGAAACATTTATCACATGCGCAGGACGTGAATTGGAAGAAGAGATAGGCTACAAAGCAGAAATACTCGACCCCCTGATAATTCTCTATCCATCACCAGGAATCCTGAGTGAGACGATGCACATCTTTAAGGCTACGAATCTCGCCAAGACGCAAACAAATTACCAGGCAGACGAATCAATCAAGGGTGTCGTACAGATGAAACTAAATGAGGCATTTGAGATGGTAAAGAAAGGGCTTATACGAGATGCAAAGACAGTTTGCAGTATTTTAATGTGTATTAAATAAAAAACACTTGCATATCCTACCCCGAACGAGTCGGATGAGTTCTTTGATGGGAATTTACGATTTTAGATTTACGAATTACGATTTTTTTAAATCTCAAATCGTAATTCGTAAATTCTAAATTTTGGCAAAAGTGTCAAAATAATTGTGGGATGATACTATGGTATGTCGAACGATTTCTCCTTGACACGGAAAAGCATGGATTTCTCACGACCTGTCTTTTGCGCAAGGATTAACTCAATTGGTAAAGATTCTGTAATTTTAAGAAGCGCTGTTAAACCATGTTCATCTATAACCAAATAAGATTTAGATTCGGCCTGACGTAATACCATGCTGGCAGATAAATCAATGGGGAGCTTGCAAATCCTCTTGTGTTGGCGCCCAACCCACGCCATTTCTTCCTCGCCCTTCGCACAATAAATTTTTGCATCCTGTTCAACCACACTAAGAACCTCTTTCGCAAAGAGCATGTCCGGATCTTCAGATGGATGTACTATTGGCTGTATGATTGCAAAGTAAATGGGAATTGCAACCACGGAAAGGGAGATAAGCACCCATGCTGCACGCCGTACCAATTTACTCGTTTTGCTGTGACGAACGATTGAAGCAGCTATCTCAAGCGCAAGGAATGGATACAGAGGCAACAGGTAGTGGCGTCGTTTTTGTGGAATACACGAAATAACGATAAAAATAGCTCCAGCAACTGCAAGCAATGCTGAATAACCGCGACGCCTCAAATCAACAATTGCAACAGGCAAGAACAATGAAAGTGGCAGCGCAGGTAATAGGAGCATCCATACGTAGTAGAAAGGCCCTCCATTTCCACCCTTGCTCACATCGAGGTCGGGTTGGAAAATAACCCTGCGGAGGTATTCGCCATGGTCGCGGAGATACGCAGGAATTGCCCATACAGAGATAACTGCTAATACTCCAAAAGTAAAGAATATCCAGTCTATTCGCAGTCGTTTAAGGTCTTGACGCCGGAATGGAACAAGGACTGCAAAAAATATTGGGAAAAGAATCCCAAATGGACCCTTTGTTACTACCCCAAGTCCAGCCAGCAGCCCTGCGATTATAAAGAACAGCGATCGTGAAAGGCCCTTGTGTTTTCGCATTCCCATACAGAGAAAAAGACATGATACGATGACTGAAAAACACAATATCATATCGGGCCTGGCCTGGCGTGCCATAAGACTATAACCCGGCATACCAAGCAGCGCAAACGCCCCTACTAAAGCCGTACTCCGGTCGAGCAGTAAAAGCCCGACTCCATAGGTCGCTAATACACCCAAAATGCCGGCAATAGCGGATGGCATTCGTACAAGTGTCATGCTCGGTTCACCCACAATACGGGTGAGAACAGCAGCAGCGGTGTGCATTACCGGAGGTTTATCATAATATGTTTTACCCAGCAGTTTTGGCACAAGATAATCACCGCTCTCGGCGATTTCGCGAGTGATCTCAGCATGACGGATTTCACGGCTAGCCCAATGTCTGTTCTGACCAAGAGCCGGAAATATTACAAAAGCAGAAACGACAGCCAGCATCAGCAAATCCAACAGGTGTGGTCGCCGTTTTCTGAAATTCTTTAACAAGCCAATATTCATTTTGTATTAAGGTGCGAAGAGTAAATGGTATTTATTACCATTCTGCCCGGTCTGTTTTTAGATGATTTACAATGAGGATTAAATCTATATCCTTATATCGTATATTTTGCAAAACGGTATGTGAGACATTTTGAAATGAATTCTTTTCATTGTATGCCTTCTTGCCAACAATACAGTAAACGGTATTATTGGTCAAAAATGCCTCAGATAAGTTATTTTCGTTCTTTATTTCCGGAATAAGACGATTCATATAGAAGTTCATTGGAGAAAGGCACTCATCAGGCACTTTGTAGTAATAGAGTTCATCCCTTTTTATGTGCTGAGATACAACGTTAGCAAGATCGAGACCCGGAGAATGACGATAATTATAGGTAGACAACTCCTTCATGTAAACCAGGGCAATGATCGTAAAAAATGCAATGATAATAGAGAAAGAAATATTAGAACCTCGAAACCTTTTAATAAATAATTTACCTGCAATACCGACTGTAAAGAGGATGCCAATGCCCACACCCACAGGAAAGAGTTTTGGATAATGTGCAAAAGCGTAAACAGGAAATCCGACAGAAAGCATCAGGACAATAGCCAGAGAAATAGCAAGGGTGTATTTGATCCATTTATCCAAGTAGACATTTTTCCCATCAGTTTTGAAAATACTTGTCCACATGCCCCCCATCATGAGCGCCAGCGCCGGATACAGGGGAAGGATATAGCGGGCGCTTTTACACCGCGAGATGGACATAATGATAAAGATGGTGATAACCCATATTGAGAGCCACCAACGATCTCCATTATTCTCTCTACCTTTTTTGAAAACAGATAAACGAATGTTACGGGGAAGAAAATGCTGTAAGGGAGAAATCCTTTGATAAGTTCGGGGAGAAAAAAATAAAAGGGCTGTTTGTGCCCGTATTCTTCGGTACTATAACGAACAACCGACTCGCTAAAGGCATTGTTAATCACCGTATTCAGCTCAATCTTTTGGCACATGAGGATAACCCAGGGCCCCACCATTAACCCTAATATACCAAAACCCATAAGCCCGTGTATATGCTTGAAGAATACGAGTTCTCTTTTACACAGGAGATATATAAAAATAATTACAAAGGGAAGAATAAACCCTAATGGCCCCTTTGTCAGGATAGCCAGCGCTATGGAAACGTAAAACAGGACAAAATAGATTCTCCTTCTTTGAGCATCCGTTGTATAGCCCATATAAAAGGTATATAAGGCCGTAAAGATGAACGTGGCTAACATCATATCCGTTTTGACGGTGCGGGAGTAAAGGAAGAACATATAGTTGGACAGAAGAATAAGTCCTGCCCAAAATCCTGCCATAGGATTTTTGTAAAGGTGTTTACCAAACAGAAAAACGGTTATGATGCTTAGAAGCGCGCAAAGCGCCGATGGTATTCGTGCAGTAAAGGGGGTAATAATACCGCCAAATTGCGAAGACAGGGCAATTGTCCACATGAGCAGTGGCGGTTTTGCAAGATAGATTTTGCCTGCATAATGGGGGACAGTGTAGTCCCCGGTAAACATCATTTCACGGGCTGTTTCGGCAAACCTTAGATAATCCTTATTCTGAAAACCCCTGCCTCCTAAATCAAAAAACAAGACAAAGCAGCTTATGGTTATAAGGATTGCAAGCAAAAGCCTGTGATTTCTCGAAATGTCCTTCAATTTCAGATTCTTTTATTGTTTTCGTAATTCAGCGCCGAGTGTTTTGTAAAGACTATCTAGGATCATCTGCTGAGCGACATCAACCTCTTCGCTCTTTAATGTCCGGTCGAATGCCTGAAAGCAGAGATTAAAAGCAATGCTTTTCTTTCCGGAAGGTATCTGCTTACCATAATAAATGTCAAAGAAGTTGATAGCCGTCATAAAAGATATATTTGCAGCTAAAATACATTTTTCAATAGATGCCCATGTTACCTCCTCGTCAACAATAATAGCAAGATCACGTAAAACAGGAGGATATTGAGACAGCATTTGAAAATATTTTGAAAAATTCGACATTTTTACCAATAAATCCAGGTCTAACTCCACCATACATGGCGATGTTTTAAATTCCAATTCTTTGACTTCTCCTATATAGCCTAAGATATTATTACCCAGTTGGATTTTTGCAGATTTATCTGCCTTAAATAGTATTGATCCATCGAAGGCCATCCATTCACATTTAGAGGTAATACCCAGACTCGCCAGGAGCGACTCGACAATTCCCTTTAAAGTCAAAAAATCAATATCTGCCAGGATGGATAAACAGGTCTTTTCTTCCGGTAGTTTTTCGCCCGCGAGGTAAACTTTAGCTATCTCAAAGATTCTTGCCTGTTCCACACCATGATGCATATTATATATCCTGGTGCGTATCAGGCTGGGCAGCAGACATGTGCGTAAGCGGCTTTCTTCCTGTCTTAGCGGATTTGCAATATCGACACCCGCCCTATCTGACCACAAATTTACGGACTGCAGGGGAGAAGTATCAACGATGCTGAAGGTCTTAGCTTCATAAAAACCAATGCCTGTTAAAAAATGGCGAACAGAATCCTCAACAATTTCATATTTACTCTTTACGCTGCCCCGTACACTAATAGAGGTCTTTGTGGGGATGTTATTATAACCATAAATCCTTGCAACCTCCTCGATCAGGTCAATCTCACGATAGACTTCTCCCCGATAGCTTGGCACTTCAACGTCAATAAAGGTATCTACTTCATTTAAAATATTAAATTGCAGTCTCTTTAGAATATCACTGGCAACGTCTCTTTTTATTTCTAGCCCCAATACTTTATTAAGTCTTTCAATTCTGAGTGTAATTCTTTTCTTTTCGTACCTTCCCGACCTTATATCATTAACACCGTGGGCAACTTCTCCTTCTGCATAATCGTTGATAAGTTTTACTGCCCTTTTCGATGCCAGTTCAACTCCTTCAGGATCAATACCTCTTTCAAAACGATATGACGAATCTGAGGCAATGCCCGTTGCCTTTGACGTACGACGCACCTGCCTGGGCTCAAATTGTGCGCATTCCAAAAGAATATGCCTTGTTGACTCAGATACTTCTGTATCCTTACCACCCATAATGCCGGCAATGGCAACAGGTCTTTTGCCGTCCGCAATGACCAGCATGTCATGGAAAAGCGCCCGCCTGGCTCCATTGATAGCCACTATTTCTTCTCCGCTCTTTGCTCTTCTAACAATTATCTTTTTATCTGACAGCTTATCCAAATCAAAGGCATGAAGAGGTTGCCCTGTCTCCATCATCACATAATTTGTGATGTCGACTATGTTGTTTACCGGTCGAAGTCCAATACACTTTAACCTCTTCTGCATCCATTCCGGAGACGGCTTTACGGTTATATGCCGTACTATCCGAGCCGTATAGTGTGGACACAGGATTGGTTCTTCAACAGCAATACTTATTAATTTTGAAACCTCTATATCGGTGCTTGTGTAATTTGTTTTCGGGTATTGAACACTCGCCCCTACCACTGCGGCTACTTCACGCGCAATGCCAATGACGCCAAGACAATCCGGGCGGTTGGATGTTACTTCCACATCGATGCAAAAATCGTCTTCGACAGATTGAATATCTGCAACCACAAGCCCTGTATTCGTCAACTTATCTGACAACTCCTGCGGCAACAAATAAAAATTTACGTATTCTTTTAACCAGTTGTAGCTAATCTTCATTTAAAATTGTGATAAAAATCGTATGTCATTTTCGTAAAAAAGGCGAATATCATTGATCCCATACTTTAACATGGTAATCCTTTCAACTCCCATCCCAAATGCAAAACCTGTGTATTTTTCAACGTCATAATGCACGGCCTTGAATACGTTAGGGTCAACCATTCCTGCCCCCAATATTTCTACCCAGCCACTATAAGAACACACGCTGCATCCTTTGCCTTTACAGAGAGAACACGAGATGTCAACCTCAGCGCTGGGCTCGGTAAATGGGAAAAAGGACGGCCTAAAACGCATTTGAACGTCCCGGCCAAAATAGGTTTTAATAAACTGATTCAGCACTCCCCTTAAATCAGCAAAACTTACTCCCTCATCAACGAGTAATCCTTCCACCTGATGAAACATGAATGAGTGTCTTGCATCCACAGTGTCAGGCCTATACACCCTGCCGGGGGCAATAATTCGAATAGGGGGTTTTTGCTTTTCCATGACACGAATCTGAACAGTAGACGTCTGACTTCTGAGGATCACATCGTTTTTGATATAAAAAGTATCAAAATCGGTTCTGGAGGGATGGTCGGCAGGGATGTTTAAGGCTTCAAAGTTATAATATTCAGACTCCACTTCCGGCCCATAGACCACATCAAAACCCAACCGGGCGAATACTTCTTTGATATCATCAATTGTTTGAGTAATCAAATGCTTTTTCCCTACAAGAGGACGTTTCCCCGGCAACGTTACATCGAATATTTCATGCGTGGCTTTTGAAGTTATTTCTCCAGAAAACTTCTTTAATAACTCATCTACGATATTTGTAACCTCGGTCTTGAGAGAATTAATCCGCTGTCCGATTGCGGCGCGTTGTTCTGCGGGCAAGGATGGTATCAGCTTCATGAAATCTTGAATAATACCCTTCCTTCCCAGGTATTTTACCTTAAGCTGTTCGGCATCTTTCAGTGCCGTAACCGACTTAATTTCGCTTTGTATGTTTTTTTTGACTTCTTCTAATTTCTCTAACATGCAGATGAGTATCTAAAAAAGCATATAAAAAATGTAGGCACGTTCCTTCATGGTTCAATACCAAGAAGACGTGCCTAAATCAAGTGACGGAATAATCTGACTTATAATAATAGCCACAGGCTTCACTCGCGTACTAGTTAGTCCCCCTTAGCAAAGGGGGATTTTAGCCTGCTACCGCCTGCAAACCCGCTTAAATAAAATAGAAATTCCTATACAATTAAATTGCCGCTTTTACCTGCTCGACTAATCTGTCAAAAGCAGGTTTATCATTCACCGCCATCTCAGCCAACATTTTCCGGTTTAAATCCACATTGGCCTTGACCAATCCACGAATAAAGTGGCTGTATGAAATGCCACGTTCTCTGACTGCCGCACTAATTCTTGAAATCCACAATTCCCTGAATTTCCTCTTCCGCGCCTTTCTGTCTCTGAATGAAAACACCATGGCACGGATGTAGGTTTCCATGGCCTTGCGGTACAAGTTCCCTCTTCCACCCCAGTAGCCTTCCGTTTTGTTTAGTAATCTTTTTCTAGACCTTTTTCTTGCACAACCTTTTGTCGCTCTTGGCATAAAACAACTCTCTTTTTAAAAAAATTAAAATAAGTATTATTAAGACAAATTCAAAGCCCTTTTCATAATTTTACTAAAAGCCGGAGAAACTCCTGCCTTCTTCCTCATGTGCGCCTTGCGTCTTCCTGACTTTCCAGACAACAGATGGCCTTTTCCAGCCCTTGGTCTTTTGATTTTACCTTTTGCCCCAACCTTTATCCTTTTTTTAAGCCCTTTGTGTGTTTTTAATTTTGGCATCTACAAATCTCCATATATATGAGTAATGCTATAAATAAATAGAATCATTATGTTTATTTGGGAGACAGGATCATTCCCATCCTGCGCTCATCCGATATCTTATCCTTCTCCACCTTGGCGATGTCCTCTAACGCAGCAGCAATTTTGTTTTAAAATTTCATCGCCCAGTTCAGCATGAGCCCGCTCGCGCCCCTTAAACATCATGTTAATAAGCACGCGGTCCTTATTTTCTAAAAATTTCCTGGCCTGACGTATTTTTGTTTGAATGTCATGCTCTCCGGTCTTCGGCCTTAATCTTAATTCTTTTAACTGAACCACGTGTTGCTTTTGATGCATCTTTTTCTTTTGTTTATACTTAAACTTACCGTAGTTCATAATCCTGCAAACAGGCGGACTTGCATCGGGTGCTACCTCGACGAGATCCAATTCAACGCTCTTTGCCTTTGTAATTGCTTCTTCTTTGCTAATCACTCCGACCTGCACACCGTTCTCATCTATCAGTCGGACCGTAGAGGAGCGGATACGTTCGTTAATTCTTAATTCTTGTGAAATGTATATTTTCCTCCTATAAAGTGAAAATTACTTTTTTTCCCGAATTTCAGATTCAGCATTGTTTATAAATTCCTCAATTGAAATCATCCCTTCGTCTCCCTTTTTCCTGCTTCTAACGGCAACAGAACCACTCTGCATCTCTTTATCGCCAACAATGAGCAGATAGGGAATTTTTTCCAGTGTGCCTTCACGTATCTTATAATTGATTTTGGAATTGCCCGTGTCACATTCTACCCTAAAATTCTTTAAAAGCAACTGGGCTTGTAATTTTTTTGCGTAATCAATGTGTGCATCAGTAATGGGTAATATCCTCATTTGAATTGGCGCTATCCACAAGGGGAAATCACCCGCATAGTGTTCTATTAAACAGCCAATAAACCGTTCCATAGCGCCGAGAACCGTACGATGTACCATCACAACACGATGATGATTCCCATCCGGACCGACATATTTAACATCAAATCTCTCCGGCAGATTAAAGTCTACCTGAATAGTAGGTCCCTGCCATCCACGTCCTATAGCGTCCTTGACCTTGATATCAATAGCTGGACCGTAAAATTTTGCCTCTCCCTCCATCCGTGTGTATTTGAGTCCTTTTTTGTCGAGGGCGATTCTTAAGGCATTTTCGGCATGATCCCAAACTTCGTCCCGACCTATGTATTTTTCCTTTTCTCCCTTACCCCGTACGCTCAATTCTATCTCGTATTCATTAAACCCGAAACTCGACAACATAAATTGAGCAAGTTCAATTACGCCTAAGATTTCATTTTCTAATTGATCGGGAGTACAAAAAATATGGGCATCATCTTGTGTAAATCCACGCACACGCAGTAATCCATGCAACACACCCGACCTCTCATATCGGTACACAGTTCCCAACTCCCCCCAACGTAAAGGTAAATCACGGTAACTGTGAAGCTTGGTTTTATACATAAGTACTGCAAAGGGGCAGTTCATGGGCTTTAAGATATATTCCTGACCGTCAACCTCAATCGGGGAGTACATGCTCTCACGATAAAAATTCCAATGACCACTGGTTTTCCATAAATTGATCTTCGCAATGTGCGGGCTATAAACAATATCGTAACCCCTTTTGAAATGCTCTTCCCGCCAGAAATTCTCTATAATGTTGCGCATTCTGGCGCCCTTCGGATGCCAGAAAGTCAGCCCAGCCCCTCCTTCTTCGTGAAAACTGAAAAGGTCAAGATCTTTTCCGATTTTTCGATGGTCACGTTTTTCAGCCTCTTCAAGAAACTTTAAATATTTATCAAGCTCTTTTTGTGTGAAAAATGCCGTGCCGTAAATACGTTGCAGCATGGGATTCGTTTCTTTTCCACGCCAATAAGCGCCGGCCACACTCAGGAGTTTGAATGCCTTGACTTTGCCGGTCTGATAAATGTGAGGGCCGCGACATAGGTCTACAAAATCTCCTTGTGTATAAAATGATACTGTGTCATCCTCGATATCCTTAATAAGTTCTACCTTGAAAGGCTGACCAATGGCTTCCATCTTCTTTATGGCCAGATCACGAGGCAATTCCATTCTTTTAAAGCTAATATTCTCCCGGATAATCTTAGCCATTTCTTCTTCGATCTTCTTTAAATCCTCTTCAGACAAACTATGCTGGAGACCGAAATCATAATAAAAACCATTTTCAATGGTAGGACCTATACCAAGCTTTACACCAGGAAAGAGGCGGCTGACCGCCTGTGCCATAATGTGTGCTGTGCTGTGGCGAAGGATTTCCAAACCTTCTTCTGTATCTTCCGTGATAACAGACAGAGAAATGTCTTCTTTGATAGGAAAACTGAGGTCTACGAGTACGCCGCTAGCCTTTCCCGCCAGCGCCCTCTCACGCAATCGGTTACCTATATTGCTTGCGACTTCCCCGATAGTTATGTTGTCTTTGTACTCCTTTTTCGTTCCGTCAGGTAACGTAATCTTAACCATAATTCAGAAAACTTTTTCGTTACTCCTTATAACAACTCAAGTAAAATTTCAGATTAATATATTTATTTTTAACATTATGTGCATCGAAAACTAATGGTGGGCGATATAGGACTCGAACCTATGACCTCTTGCTTGTCGAGCAAGCGCTCTAGCCAGCTGAGCTAATCGCCCTAAGTATTTATGCTGAGCACTACGTACACTTTACCCGAAATCATTAAAAATATCATACTTAGGTTAAAAGATGCTATCAAAAACAGTTTTTATTGTCAAGGGAAAATGACTCTGAAATGTCTATAATTATTGATTTCCACCTAGAATTTAAAAAAAGTATTTAAAAACATTATATGCTCTGTTATGATTTGATCATTAAGATTTTCAAATTTAATATTCATAACTTTCATAAGGTAAACATCTAAACTCGGTGTCTTCGATAATTGATAAAATAAGGGAATTAAAGACCAAAAGAAACGCTGTAATCCTTGCACACAACTACCAAAGGGGAGAGATACAGGACATTGCAGACTTTGCAGGCGACTCCTTGGGACTTTCTCAGCAAGCGGCAAAAACGAAGGCAGATGTAATCGTGTTCTGCGGTGTGCATTTTATGGCAGAAACTGCTTCAATCCTCTGCCCGGATAAGCTGGTATTATTACCCGATGAGCACGCAGGCTGCCCCATGGCAAATATGATAACCCTTAAAGAACTTAAGATAAAGAAAAAAGAATATCCAAATGCCAAAGTTGTTTGTTATGTAAATAGCACAGCCGCTATAAAGGCGGAGAGTGATATATGTTGTACTTCTTCCAATGCAATGAAAATCGTTTCTTCAATTCCCAAAGAGCAAGAAATACTCTTTGTCCCGGACAAAAGTCTGGGAGGTTATGTGTCTTCAAAACTGAACAGACCCTTGATACTTTGGGAGGGATATTGTCCTACCCATCATAGGATTCTGTCAGAACATATTATCAAGCTGAAGGCAACGCATCCAGAAGCCAGAGTCGTGGTTCACCCGGAATGCACACCGGATGTAATTGCACTGGCTGACCATGTTGCCAGTACAACTGGTATTGCCAAGTATTGTAAGGAAACGGATGCCAGAGAATTTATTATCGGCACCGAGACTGGCATACTGCATCGTTTAAGAAAAGAGAATCCACAAAAGGTTTTTTATGCGATCACGCAACTTGCCGATTGCTCAAATATGAAACTCATTAGTTTAGAAAAGGTTTTATGGTCTTTGGAGGATATGGTTTACCCGGTAAAGGTACCGGACGATATCGCAGCAAAGGCACGATTAGCAATTCAAAAAATGCTCGATTTGTCGTAATAATTCACCACAAAGGCCTGCCCTCATGGAAATGGGGGATGCAAAGAGCGCGAAGAAAGACTTATGGATACAGAGGAAAAACTAAGAAAATTAAGAGACAATATAAAAGCTTTAAAAAGCGTTGTGGTCGCCTTTTCTGGCGGCGTGGATAGTTCCCTTGTGGCAAAAGTCTGTTATGATGTTCTTGGAGATAAAGCCCTTGCTGTCACGGCACGATCAGAGACCTACCCTGCCTATGAATATGAAGAGGCAAAAAAGATAGCAAATGAAATCGGCATCCCTCATATAACCATCGATACCAGCGAACTCGGGATCAAGGGATTTGCCGAAAACCCCCCTAACCGGTGTTATTTCTGCAAATCAGAACTATTTGGGAAACTTACAGAAATTGCCCGGGAAAAGGGGTATAAAAACGTTGCAGATGGCGCAAACCTCGATGATGCAGGTGAATACAGACCCGGACTCGATGCCGCTAAGGAACTTGAGGTGCGCAGCCCCTTAAAAGAAAGTGGATTGAGAAAAGCAGACATACGTGAAATATCGAAACACCTCAAGCTTTCCAACTGGGACAAACCTTCATATGCTTGCATGTCCTCGAGATTTCCTTATGGGCAATCTATCACAGAGGAGAAATTGACCATTGTAGCTGCGGCTGAAAATTACTTAAGAAGTATTGGACTAAAACAATTCCGTGTCAGACACCATGACACTATTGCTCGAATTGAGGTACTGCCAGACGATATCTCTATGCTCTTGCAAAATGGTAAACGCACAGAGATTGTTAAAAAACTAAAGGACATTGGCTACAAGTATGTTACTATTGATCTGGAAGGTTACCGCAGCGGCAGCATGAACGAGGTATTGACGCTTCAAGAAAAGAAAAAAGGGTAATATCCGTTTAAAAATATTACCCTTTTGAAAATACTAAATTAATAGTTTTACTGCAAGATTGCTGTGTCAGTTCCCCCGCCAGTACCTGTCCAAATGTTATCATAAGCCGAACCATTGTAAAAGCCGCAAGTGCTAGTACCCTTCCATTCCACATGGCCGTCTAGGTAGAGCACATTTTGACCTTTTTGATTGTGATTATCCGAAAGTGTAGTACCAGTACCTTTAGCATCCGCGGCTATAGCTACTCCAGGATCATCAGATGATATGTGGTTATCGTCATATCCATAACTGCATGTAGATGCCAAAAAACTAGAAGGTGTTGTTGTTAATGTTAAAACACTTGTTTCTGAAACAGCGGTATCACTTGTGCATCGAAAAACCTTTCTATCCGTAATATAAGCATCAAAAAGTTTCCCAATTGACTCTAACTCTGCCGCTGCTGTTGTACTTGCACTTGCCGTAGTACCACCATTACCACCGGTAGGGAAAGCGCCATTATTATCGTTTGCATACATATTAATTGCCAGACCAATCTGTTTAAGGTTAGAGGCACATTGCGTTCTGCGGGCTGATTCACGCGCCCTGCCCAATGCAGGCAATAAAATACCTGCAAGTATGCCGATAATGGCGATTACAACCAGTAACTCAATTAATGTAAAACCTGCACTACTCCTTTTCTTCATCATAACTACGTCCTCCTAAAGATCGTTAAGGTTTCCTTGCTTATAATCTCACGAGTCACTGTTTTTCTAACCACCTCCTTTGGGACAACACAAAAGGAAAAGTCGCTTTCAGCCTTTCAATAAAAATCGCGCAACTACCACATTATTTTTTGTCCTGAAAAACAAAAAACCTTACTACAAAAATATTCATTTGAACATTTTTGTTAGCAAGGTTGTTTTTCTGTTTGTAAGTTATAAATCATTTTCGGTAGCAAGGCTGTCTTTCCCTCAATAAACTTTGAGAACTTAAAGACCCTTTACTTTGCGTCCCCTAATCGCTCAGGGTTTGCCTTTGTCGTATATTTTCGCCATTATATCATTAAATAAATCTCAGTCAACTAATATTTAGACGATTAACCCTTAGATTTAAGCAAGACAAAACACTTGCTAGATTTAATAAAAAACTGTAAGATTATTCTGAAACATTAATATTAAATAGTGCATCCTATCCGTTGAAAGATGCGCCAATGCAAATACTTAATTATATATCGGTTATTTATAGAAAAAATTTATGAAAGAAGCAATGTTTTTTGAAAAGCTGGGTGAGGATAGAGTAAAGTGTTATCTTTGCCGTCATCATTGTGTAATTGAGAATGGCAAAAAGGGCATTTGCCGGGTTCGCGAAAACCACGGTGGCATCCTATATTCCCTCGTTTACAGAAAACTCATTTCAGAAAATATTGACCCTATTGAAAAAAAACCCCTTTATCACTTTTATCCCGGCACGACCTCCTTTTCAGTCGCAACGGTGGGATGTAATTTCAGGTGTCTGAACTGCCAAAACTATGAGATATCACAACTTCCGAAGGATCATGACCAGATAGTGGGTAAAGACGTTGCCCCTGAAGAGATCGTTGAGGATGCCTTGAGTTATCAATGTAGGAGTATTGCCTATACTTATACGGAACCCACCATTTTTTTTGAGTACGCCTATGAAATAGCAAAAATTGCCACCCAAAAGTCCCTTAAGAATGTATTTGTAACGAATGGATATACAACACGTGAGGCACTCACTACGATAAAACCGTTTCTCCATGCCGCTAATGTGGATTTAAAAAGCTTTTCAAAAGAAACATACAAAAAGCTATGCGGTGCACGTCTGGAAAATGTACTTGACTGCATTCGGTCTTACAAAGAGATGGGCATCTGGATAGAAATTACCACTCTCGTCATTCCGGAAATTAACGATTCTGAGTCTGAGCTGAGGCAGATTGCAGAATTTATAAAGAGTGTAGGACCTGAAATCCCCTGGCATGTAAGCCGTTTTTACCCAAAATATCGGTTAATTGAAAAACCACCAACTCCTGTGGATACGCTTAGAATGGCGCGCGAAATAGGCCTTGAGGCAGGTTTGCGCTATGTTTATGAAGGTAACGTGCCGGGCGAGGGAGGAGAAAATACGTATTGTTATAAATGCAAAAAAGTCCTTATCAAAAGATATGGATATCAAATTATTGAAAACAACATTGTTAATTTGAAGTGCCCGGAATGTAATACGACCGTAGACGGCATCGGCATTTAACCGTAGAACATAATTAATTATAGTTTTGTTTGGATAAAACTCAAAATGAACAACTGGAGGTTGTATGATTACACTAAAGAAGATATTATGTCCTGTGGATCATTCTGAATGCTCGTATCTTGCCTTAAAATATGCCATTTCTCTGGCATTAAAGGACGAGGCAAAGCTCTATCTCATGCACGTAATCGACTCTCGTCTCTACGATGCGGAAATATACAAATTCAGCCCGTATAAACTCAACGAGATTGATGAATCTAAAATCCGCGCAGATTTGATGAAAAGCTTACCAGAAGGAACAACAGATGTTTTAGCGGTAGAAACAATTGTAGTAAAAGGCGTACCTTTTAATGAAATTATTAATGCAGCTACTGAAATTAACGTAGACCTTATTGTAATCGGCACACACGGTAGAACAGGACTTTCTCACGTCATGTTGGGTAGTGTAGCTGAAAAAGTCGTCCGCAAAGCCTCATGTCCCGTACTTACGGTTAGAATGCCTCCCCCGATTCCCGGTACAAACTAAATTTTTAACTAAAAAAGAAAGCCATTGCAGCATACTAAAATACTGCAATGGCTCATAACAAAGGGGTCCTTGGGAGAAATTTACCTTTGTTTATATTTACCTAACTGAATATCTTCCCATATGTCTATCATGTAATTCGCCGATTTTCGACTTATTCCAGTTGGATACCCTGCTGTAATAA
>Ga0194119_10003400_pt1 | contig 25670 bp, 17 predicted proteins | sample TA2MahC100mmetaG_FD_148620 | JGI IMG/M metagenome (GOLD analysis project Ga0194119, IMG submission 148620) | Freshwater microbial communities from Lake Tanganyika, Tanzania - TA2015018 Mahale Deep Cast 100m | ecosystem: Environmental > Aquatic > Freshwater > Lake | place: Tanzania: Lake...
CAACACGGCCGTCTTCTCATTCAATTTGTACTGCTTGCCATCGGGATTGGAGAACGTGATGGTACGGTCGACGGCATCGCGCAGATTGATCTGCCCGCCGATGACGTTGTCCCAGGTTGGGGAATTCGAGTCTTCCAGATCGGCCATGAACATCGGAGCGCCGCAGTTCAGAGCGTTGATCAGCATTTTGCGTTCGGTGGGGCCGGTGATCTCGGCGCGGCGGTCGGCCAGCGCGGGCGGGATGGGCGCGACACGCCAGTCGCCGTCACGAACGTGTTTGGTCTCCGGCAAGAAGTCCGGCAAAACGCCCGCCAGCAACTGCTGCCAGCGGACCTCGCGGGCGGCGAGCAACTCGCGGCGGCGCGATTCGAACTTATCGGAGATGGCGACGACGAAAGCGATCGCCTCGGGTGTGAGAATTTCAGCGAAGCCAGGCTTCATGGCGCCGAGAATTTGATGGGAAGACGGCATTGCCTATTCAGTGTATACGCACGATCGCCCCTGCTACAATCTCGGCGATGTCCTTTGACTTGAAGAGTTTCTTCAGCGCGCGTACCGTGGACGAAATCGCAAGCGATCTAAAGCGTGCGCATTCGAAGTTCGACAAAACGAAATTCACCGCCGAGTGTTTGCGGGGACTTGACGGGCTGGAGTTGATCGCCCGCGGCTGGCACATCGCGGAAGCGATGCGGAAGCATTTGCCGCGGCATTTCCCCGATGCCGCCCGCGTCCTGGTTCGGTCGCTTCCGGCCGACAGCACGCCACGGAGCGAAGACAAGATGGACACGTTCCGTTATCTGCCGCACACGCAGTTCGTTTCCAAGTACGGGATCGATCATTTTGAAGAAGCGATGCGCGCGCAGTACGAACTGACGCAGCGCTTTACGGCGGAGTTCAGCGTACGCGCGTTCTTCGAAAGATATCCGAGCGAAACGCACGCGCGGTTTGTGGAGTGGTCGCGCGATCCCAACGTTCACGTGCGGCGGCTTGTGTCGGAAGGCTCGCGGCCACGTCTGCCATGGGGAAGCCGCCTGCGCGCGTTCCAGGAAGATCCGTCGCCGGTGCTTGAGATATTGGAACTGCTCAAGGACGACCCCGAACTTTACGTGCGCCGCTCGGTGGCGAACAATCTGAACGACATCGCCAAGGATCATCCCGATGTCGCGATCGCGACCTGCCGGCGCTGGGCGAACGGCGATGCCAACCGGATGTGGATTGTCAATCACGCGCTGCGCAGTTTGGTGAAACAAGGGCACCCTGGCGCGTTGGGCGTGCTTGGATTCGCGAACCGAGCGAAGGTCCGTATCGACAACGTGCAGATTTCTCCTGCGCGAATCCGGCTGGGCGAGACGCTGCGTTTTTCAGTGGAAGTGATCAGCCAGTCGTCCAAGCAACAGGATCTGCTGATCGACTTCGCTGTGCACTATGTGAAAGCCAACGGCGGCACCGCGCCTAAGGTTTTCAAGCTCACGTCGATCTCGCTTCCCGCGCGGGGAACTACCGTTTTGCAAAACAGTGTTGCTTTCCGTCAGATGACCACTCGAAAGCACTACGCCGGCGAACACAAGATCGAACTGCTAATCAACGGTGCGCCGATTCCGCTGGGATCGGTTTCGTTGGAGGTGTGATGGCGGCCGAGGTGGCAAAGGCGATTTTCCAATGGTGCTTATGACGCTGGCGTAGGCCCGCGGCTACTTCTTCTTCAGCCCGACCTTTCGGATTTCGAGCTTCATCGGTGGGCCGACGTGGATTTGAAAACCGAGAAGGCCCTCCATCTTCCGGCCGGCGGTGTCGTCATCGATGAATGCCGAGACGAGTTGACCGTTGAAGATGTGCATCAACACGTTGTCGCGAGCGATGATGTGAACGGTGTTCCAGTCGTTAATTTTGATGGCACCCTTCAGGTCGTCGGCGGATTTGAGCTGCGCGAGGGTGCGCGGGCGGCCGTCGCCTTCCTTGGTGGCGACGATACCGCGCGGAGCGAGGAAGCCGCGGCCACGCTCCTCATAGAGAAGTCCTGTGTGCTGATTGATGAAGTCGAAATCCGCTTGATAACCTTTGAGCACCCACTTGCCGACCTCGGGGAGTTCCACGCTGCGATATTGAATGCCGCTATTGGTCGAGTTCATCTTCAATTCGAGTTTGAGTTCGAAGTTCGCCGGTTTGCCGCCGCGCCAGATGAGAAACGAATTCAACTTAATGGGATTGGCCGCGGTCGTCTCGCCGACGATGGTTTCGTTCTCGACGCGCCACAGTGCGGGATCACCGTCCCAACCGCTGAGCGTCTTGCCGTCGAAAATCGGCTCGAATCCAGTGCGGTCTTCGATGCTGATCGCTTCCGGCCCCGTTGGGCCGCGGCCTCCGGGAGGGCGGCCGCCTTTGGTACGGTCGGGCGGTTGCGCCAGCAACAACACGGCGGATAGGGCAAAGGCAAAGAAGGTCTTCATGGGGACTCCGTTCGACGGGTTACGGCGCCGCGGACGCGCCCCACAAACCACTCACGTCGATCGCGGTGGGATTGGGTCCGGCGGGCGTTTCGGCGACGATTTTATGCCGCTCAACGCTCAGCGCGACCACGGAATTCCGAGTGGTCAAGTATATCATTCGGCCATCGGTGGCGACTGGGCGCTGGCCCGGCGCGGCCTGGCTGCGTTGGCCGCCGATGGGGATGCGCAACTTCATGTCATGCAGCGCGCCGAGTCTATCGGCTTCCAGCACCATCAGATGCGAATTGGTCAGCACATAAGCGCGAGAACTATCAGGCAGAAAGACGGCTCCGAAACCATTGGCGATGCCAGGATACGGAACGCGGCCGGCGGCGATCAACGCGGCGCCGCGCCAGCGGTAGACATCAATAAAGCCGGAGCGATTGAGCGCGATCAGATGATCGCCGTTGGGAGAGACAGCGAGGCCGACGGGGTCACTCGCGTGTTGGCCAGACACCGGCGCGTTGAAGTGGCTATCGGTGAGTTTGCAGGTCTCGCCGATGCGAAAGACGCGGACACGTTTGGTAGCGGAGTCGCCGACCGCGATGAGGCGGGCGGAGTTGACGACCATCGATGTGGCCGCGAAGCCTGTCGTCATTCGAGTGACAACGGTGCGTTTGGCGTAAGAAACGCTCGTCAATCCGTTGGGCGTGGCGGCGATTAGACAATCGCCCGATGCGGTGAACGCGAGTTCGCGCGCTTCAGCCTGCACGGTATCGCCTGAGGGCTGCATGGTGCGCGAGTCGTAGAACTCGATGATCTTTTGGGAGGGACGGCTGACGGCGAGGAACGGGTGTTGCGGGTGGTGCTTGCTGTCGAAGGCATCGAGCGGCAGACTCGATCGTTTGTCGAGCGAAGGCCCGAAGAGATCGAGGCCTTGCGACGAAATCGTGACAACCGACAGCGATTGCGCGTTGATAGCTATGGCGGCCAACAGCAGGCGGAGCAGCATTTTACAACGCGGACCAGTCGAACGCGGGACCGACATCGAACTTATCCTTACGGAAATTTTGGTGTGAGGCGATGCCTGCGTATTTGCCAAAGAAGTCGAGATCGCATTCGGTGCGCTTGGCCGCGGGCGGGAGAGTTTTCGGAATCGCAAACGCCGCACAGAGATGATCGACTAGCGTTTTGGCGGCGGCGAACTGCGGCCTGGTGTAGGCAGCGTAGTAGTCGAAGGTGCGGTAGCTGGCCTTTACAAATTTACCGGTTTCCGTTTTGTCGCACCATTTGACGCCATAGTCTTTCGGCCACCAGTTGAGTTGATTGGGGTTGGTTGGCGACTGCTTGAGTGGGCCGACGTTGGCGATTTCGATGCCGATCGATCGCTTGTCATGCTTGTGATTGGCGCTGGCGGCGCCTTGAATGCCGAGGTGATAAGCCCAATGCGAGGGATCAAACGTTTCGTAGATCGTGCCGTCGGTGTCGATCATGTAGGCGGTGGCCACTTCGAGCGGCGAGTTGATCCACGAGTCGTAGGCGCTGCGCGCGGTGCTGCCGGCGGTGAAATGGAGAACGATCAGATCCTTGGGAAACGCCTGCGCGAAGTATTGCGATTGCGGAAGGCGAAATTTCTTGCGGTCGATGGCGGGACCGCCAGGGGTGGCGGGCGCGGGCGGCGGAAGCGGCGGCAGCGCGGCGAGGTCGGTAGTCGCTTCAGGAATCGTCAATACCTGGCCAACTTTGATCTTGTTGGGGTCGGCGATAGCGTTCGCCATCATCAGCGCATTCACGGTAAGCCCAAACTTTTTGGCGATTGTGGAGAGCGTGTTGCCGCTCTGAACCGTATATTGAGGCATTCGACTCACGCTACCACAGGGGCGGCATTGGTAGAATAGGCGTTTCTATGAGCACTCTTGTCGTCACCTTCGGTGAGATCATGTTGCGCCTGGCGCCCCCAGGCTTTGAACGTTTCCTGCAGTCGCCGCAATTTCTGGCGACGTTTGGAGGCGGCGAGGCGAATGTCGCCGTCGCCGTTTCGGGATTCGGATTACCGGCACGCTACGTTACCGTGCTGCCGGCGAATCCGATCACCGACGCCTTTGTAGGCGAGATGCGGCGCTTCGGCGTCGACGCCGATCAGATCGTTCGCGGCAAGGGACGCTTCGGCATCTACTTCGTCGAGCCGGGCGCGAATCAGCGGCCATCCAAGGTGATCTACGACCGCGAGGGATCGTCGATCGCGGCGGCCAAGCCGGGAGCGATCGACTGGTCCAAGGCGCTGGCGGGCGGGACGTGGTTTCATATCACGGGCATCACGCCGGCGATCAGCGAAGGCGCGGCGCAGTTGGCCATCGAGAGCGTCAAGGCGGCGCGCGCGCAGGGGTTGAAGGTGTCGTGCGATTTGAACTTCCGGAAGAATTTGTGGAAGTGGGGCAAGACGGCGGCGGAAGTGATGCCGGAGTTGTTCCAGTACGTCGATGTCGGCATTGCGAACGAAGAAGACTGCCAGATGACGTTGGGGCTGAAGCTGGATGTCGATGTACATTCGGGCGCGCTCGACCGTGAGCAGTATCGCAAGCTGACCGATATGGTGCTGGAGAAATATCCCAATCTGGAAGCGATCGCGGTGACACTGCGCGAATCGCACTCGGCGTCGCACAACGGATGGGCGGCGTGCTTGAACAACCGCAAGGAGTTTCTGGTTTCGAAGCACTACGACATCACGCATATTGTCGATCGCGTCGGCGGCGGTGATTGTTTCGCGGGCGGATTAGTGTACGGCCTGAACGCCTTGGGCTCGTATCAGGAGGCGTTGGAATTCGCCGTGGCGGCGTCGTGCTTGAAGCATTCGATACCGGGCGACTTCAACCGGTTCACGGCGGACGAGGTGCATGCGTTGATAAAGGGCGGCGGCTCGGGCCGCGTGCAGAGGTAATCGAAATGCGGCTTTTACTCGTTCTTTCCGCGGTGGCGATCGCGCAGGACTTCAGCGTGCCCGCCGATGAAGTGTCCAAGCTGCGCGAGGCGGTGAAGCCGCTAACGGCGAAAGCGGCGGCGGTGTCGAAGCATGCGCTGGCGCCGGATGTTGCCGTTTATGAAAAGGCCGTGCAAAATCTCGTCAAGTATCCTGATGAATTCTACACGGCCGACTACATCAAGCACGCCAACGCCGCGCTGGCCGAGGGATTGCAGCGCGCCGAGGCGTTGTCGAAGGGCGCTTCGCCGTGGACGAAACAGACGGGACGGGTAGCACGCGCGTATCGGTCACGCATCGACGACTCGGTGCAGCCGTATCGCCTTAATATTCCGAAGTCCTACGATGGCTCAAAGCCGGTTCGGCTCGATGTGGTGCTGCACGGGCGCAACGCGCGGTTGACCGAGGCAAGTTTTCTGGCGCTCGACAAGAAGCCGTACGAGCAGGATTGGATGGAACTGGAAGTGATGGGACGCGGCAACAACGCGTATCGATGGGCGGGCGAGACGGACGTATTCGAAGCGCTTGCGGCGGTGACGTCGCAGTACAACATCGACAAAGACCGCATCGTGCTGCGTGGGTTTTCGATGGGCGGTGCGGGAGCATGGCACATCGGGCTGCATCATCCGTCGCGATGGGCTGGCATCGAAGCGGGCGCTGGGTTTACGGAGACGATGCTTTACGCCAAACGGATGAGTCCACCGGCGTGGGAGCGCGCGGCGATGCGCATCTACGACGCGGTCGACTACGCACCGAATATCGTGAATACGCCGACGGTCGGGTATGGCGGCGAGATCGACCCGCAGTTGAAAGCGAGCGTAAATATTAAGGAGGCGCTGGAGTTCGAAAAGGTCCGGCCGAACGCAATTTTTCTTGTCGGGCCGCAAACGCCGCACCGGTGGCATCCGGATTCGAAGAAAGAGAGCGAGGCGTTTCTAACTAAGAACTTGCCGCGTCGCACGCCGGAGCGTTTTCATTTCGTGACGTTCACGCCGCGCTACGGGCAGGTGTGGAACTGGAAGATCGCCGCGTTACAGAACATGTACGGCCGCGCGGAGTTATCGGGCACGAGCGACATTGTCACAACGAAGAACATCGCGGAGTTGGAGTTGGACGCGCCTCGCGCGGTGACGATTGACGGGCAGTCGCTGAAAGGCGCGGCGTTCGTGAAGCAGATGAACCGCTGGGAGGTGCGCGGTGGTAAGCCGGCGGTGCGGAAGCGCGCGGGCTTGCAGGGGCCGATTGACGATGCGTTCATGGACCGGTTCCTGGTGGTCGCCGATGGCGAGGATGCCTCGTTGACCGCTTTTACCGCGAATTTCGAAAAGTATTTTCGTGGCGCGGTGCGCCGGACGACATCGAAGGCGCTGGCGAAGTCCGACATCGCCGAGAGCCATCTTGTCCTGTTTGGGACGCCTTCGACGAATAAGACGATGGAGCGCGTGATCAAGAACCTGCCGGTGCGGTGGACGGCGAGCGAGATCGAGATTAAAGGGCAGAAGTTCGACGCGTTGACGCACCGGCTGGCGCTGATTCAGCCCAATCCGCTGAACCCTTCCAAGTATGTGGTGCTGAACGCGGGACACTCGTTTGGCGTGGACGATTTGAAAGGGACGAACGCCCTGCTCTATCCGCGCTGGGGCGATTGGGCGGTCATCGAAACCGTGACGGGCAAGGTGAAGGCGGCCGGGTTCTTCGATGAGGGTTGGCGGTAAACGCGATCTTCGCGATTCGACTACGAACCGGTGCCTGCGGAGGCGCCGAGTGTCGAACTAACGCTCGAAAAAATCTGACAGATACTGGGCCCAAGCGTTTGAGGGAAAATCGCGGCGACGGCTACGGCGATTGTGGCCGCCATCAACGTGTACTCGATGAGATCCTGGCCGGCTTCGTCGCGCCAGAAGCGGGCCCTCGTTCGGACGAGGGAAGAATTTGTTGTTTTTGTCATCTGATTGGCTCTTTCCGCGTGAGGATCTGCTACAACCATCTTCCGTCAGCGGACAAATTGACTCAACGATCAATTGAACCTAGTACCCGGACTGAAATCGCTTAGGACTATAGTTCCAGGACCAGAAATTTGCCGTCAGACGCAATAACGGCGTAACCGGCTGATAATGCGTCGGTTCCGCCGCTTGCAGCAAAAGCGTCGTGCGAAGAAGACTGAGACAAAATGGCCCGTTTTCGCTACCACTTCAGGGTGGGAGGGAAGAATTCCGCGATCAGTTCGCGATAATAGGGCTCCAAAGCAGCCCGATCAGGCTTTGCGGCCGACTTCGAATAGAGATCGTATGGGTTGAACTTGCGCACCTCGTTCATCATTTCGAGGTCGTGATCAGACATCAAATATTGGTAGTCGAGTTCGCGGTGCGCCGAATACCAGGAGTGGTAGCGAATCATGTACAGAGCGGCTTCGGGCAGGTATGGCTTTGTGACGTGGTAGAGATATTCGTCGTGGCCCCAACTCATGTGGATGTTGTCGAGGCCGATCTGTTCGTCGTAGACGCCGTACGGGGACATTAGTTCCGGGTTGGCGGAGTCTGGGTTGTTTTCGAAGTACTCGGGGTAAACGATTTTGTCCGACCAGCGGCATCCGACCGGGAACGTATCGCCGACAACGGCCCACTGCGGTTCGCCATACAGCGTGAGCACTTTGCCGAGATCGTGGATAAACCCCGTAAGTATCATCCAGCGGGGATGGCCGTCGGCGCGCATCGCTTCCGCGGTTTGCAGGTTGTGTTCGATCTGGCTGAGGTCGGTATCGGGATCGGAGTCGTCGACCAGCTTGTCGAGCCTTTCCATCGCATCCCAGATGCTCATTTCGCCATGATTGAGGGGCGTGTACTCCGCCTTTTTGGCGAGCACGAATTCCAGGGTCTGATTCTCGTGGTTCAGTTTGTAGAAGTCACGAACAACTTGCGGAGTCTTGTCGTCGTAGACGCGGAACTCCTCCTTCTTGCGGTCGGGACGGTAGCGGGCGCGCACATCGTCATCCCATTGATCCAGCGATTCGAGAGGGCCAGCAGAGACAGTGCTCATACTAGCAGGGTACACCTTCCCCACTTACTTTGCGATTTTCGCAATGACGAAGGCGCCGATCACAGCCGCGACGATGCTGTCGAAGCCGGCGCCAAGCGCGTAGGCCCCGGGGAATCCATACCAATTCCAGTAAGCGGCCAGAAACCCGTACGTACCGACAGCGCCTGCAACAGCGCCAAACGCCAGTTTAGAAGTGAGCGTTTGCAGTCCAGGCGCCGCCATGGACATTAGCCATGCCAACAGTAGTCCGGCGACGATGTCGTTGAAGCACTGCATGCCGATCGACGCGCCCATGTTGAACGGCGTCTCATTCGAGGTGAACGTGATGATGCCTCGCGGGCGCTCAGCGATCAGCTTTTCCATGGCAGCTTCGTCCTTGGAGTACGGATAGAGGTACAGTCCGGGAGCCTTGATCTTGTCTTTCAGCACCGTGGTGACGGCAGCTTCATCGGGCAAAGACTGAATGCCGACTTCGCCTAGCGGCAGGACCATGTGGGAGAACATCCCCCAGACAAACATCGCGACGCCCGAAGCAAGACCGGCCAACAAAGATTGTTTGTTCATAGTGCCGGATATCATGACACACTTAGCGATGCCGAGTGGATCCTCCTTCGCGTGATCGATTGGTACCGCTTTCGGCGCACTGTGGGGTGTAGGTTGAATACATGACAACAACAATCCGCGGCGCTTGCGGCCATGACTGTCCCGATACCTGCTCTTGGCTGGTGACCGTTTCCGACGGTAAGGCGCAGACGTTGGTCGGCGATCCGGCGCATCCGTTTACGCGTGGTGGGCTGTGCGCGAAGGTTAACGATTACCTCGATCGCGTCTATCACAAAGACCGCGTGCTGTATCCCCTGCGGCGCAAGGGACCGAAAGGCGCGGGGGAGTTTGAGCGGGTGTCATGGGACGAAGCGCTGGCCGATGTCGCGGCGCGATGGAATCAGATCGTGGCAAGCGATGGGGCCGAAGCGATTCTGCCGTATAGCTTGGCGGGTACGCAGGGACTGATTCAGATGGCATCGCTAGGCGAGCGCCTATTCGGCTCGATGGGCACGACGCGGTTGATACGCGATATTTGCGGCGAAGTCGCGGTAGCGGGACTGTCGGCGGCAAACGGCACGGGAATGGGAATCGATCCGGAAGACATCGTGCACAGCCGGTTCATCGTTCTGTGGGGGACGAATACGATCGTCACAAACCTGCACTTGTGGCCGGTGATTTTGGAAGCGCGGCGGCGGGGCGCGAAGGTTATCGTGATCGATCCGGTGCGCACGCGGACGGCCGCGGCGGCCGATTGGCACATCGCGCCGAAGCCCGCGTCCGATGGCGCACTGGCGCTGGCGATGATGCACGTGATCTTGCGTGAGGGGCTCGTTGACCACGACTACGTCCAACAATATGCGAACGGCTTCGAGACACTAGTCGACCGCGCGCGTGAATACTCGCCGGAGCGGGCGGCCGGGATTACCGGAATCGACGCGGACGAGATCGAGAAGTTCGCGCGCGAATACGCAACGACCCAACCATCGCTGATCCGTCCGTTGATCGGACTGGAACACCACCGCAACGGCGCGACGCTGTTTCGCACGATCGCCTGCTTGCCGGTGTTGACGGGTGCGTGGAGGCATCGCGGCGGCGGCTTGCAGCGGTCAACCGGTGCGCTGCAGTATTCGACACTGGACGTTGGCCGCGTTCGAATGCCGGAGCTCAACAAACCCGGCGCACGAACGATGAACATGCGCGATCTGGGACGCTACTTGTGTTCGCCAACGCTGGCGCCCCCGATACGTTCGCTGATGGTCTACAACTGCAATCCGCTCGTCACCAATCCGAATCAAAACCTGGTGCGGCGAGGCCTTGCGCGCGAGGATCTATTCACGGTTGTACACGACCTGTTTGTTACGGAGACGGCCCGCTACGCCGACTATGTGCTGCCGGCGGCGAGCCAAGTCGAGTGCTTGGATATTGTGCCTGCGTGGGGGCATCACTACCTGTCGATGAATCAACCGGCGATTGCACCGCTCGGGGAATCGGTATCGAATACGGAACTGTTTCGAATGCTCGCTCGTGCGTTGGGGCGCACGGAGCCGTGGTTGTTTGAAAGCGATGAATCCATGCTGCGGGCGGCGCTGGCAAGCGGGCATCCGTGGCTCGATGGCATTACATACGAACGGCTGCAAGCAGAGGGCTACGTGCGGTTGCGGCAACCCGAAGACTGGCGGCCGTTTGCACTCGGTGGATTCCAAACGCCCGATGGGAAGGCGATTCTCGATCCCGCGGCCGGCGAAATCATCAAAGGAGACGGCTTGCAGTTGATCACGGGCAAGCAACTGCATTTTCTGAATGGATCGTACAACCAAATGGAGCGGCATCAGCGACGCGCCGGAGAATTGGAGATCGAGCTGAACAGCGAAGACGCCGCGGTGCGCGGATTGCGCGACGGCGAATTGGTGCGCGTGCATAACGAATTTGGTTCGCTGACCGCGCGCTGCCGAATTTCGACGGCGATCGCGCGCGGTGTGGCGTCGATGCCGTTCGGCGGCAATGCCGACGCGGCGGGAGCGTCGACTACGGTGAATGTGTTGACGCCGGAGATGGAAACCGACAACGGCGAGGGCAGTGGGTTCTACGATGCGTTTGTGGAGGTGAGCGGGGCCGGCGGGTGGATGCCGCAAGCGGCGTGCAAGTGATAAACTGACCGCTTCTGGATCCATTTCATGCAACTCCGATTCCTCCTTCCAATTCTCGTTCTTGCCGCTAGCGCGCAAACCAAGAAGTACAAGCTGCCTGCGCCGAATCCGGCGGGCCAGGTTTCCAACCCCGCCAAGGTGATCCCGCAGCCCGCGGGGAAGACGCTCAAAGGCCCCGATGGATTTGTGGTCGAAGAGTTCGCCGGTGGCTTTCAGAAACCGCGCGGGCTGGTGCAGCTGTCCAACGGGACCATCCTGGTCAGCGAAAGCGTCGCCAAGGGAAGTGTCGTGGCCATTGCCGCCGACAAGTCGAAGAAACCGTTGATCGAAGGGCTCGACCGCCCGTTCGGCATGGCGTTTTCAAAGGGCTATCTCTACGTCGGGGAGCCGGAGAGCATCAAGCGGTACAAGCTCGACGTAAAGACGATGAAGATCGGCCCGGGTGAAGAACTGGCCGCACTGAAGGGCTACGGCAAGGGCCATTGGACGCGGTCGATCGCGATCGACGAAAAGGCAAAGAAGATGTATGTGTCGGTCGGTTCGGCGCATAATATCGATCTTGGCGATCCCGAAGACCGCAACGCGATCATCGAGTACGATCTCGATGGCAAGAACAAGAGAGTCTTCGCGACAGGGCTGCGGAACGCCGTCTGTGTGCGGCTCAATCCCGAGAATCGGAAGATATGGACCACCGTCCAGGAACGCGACGGACTCGGCGACGAACTCGTCCCCGACTTTTTCACCTCCGTCACGCAAGGCGCTTTCTACGGCTGGCCCTATGCCTATGCCGGACCCAATGAAGAGCCGCGCCACAAAGGCGTGAAGCCCGAAGCAGTGGCCCGCACCGTGGAACCCGATGTACTACTCGCGCCGCATGCCTCCGCGATGGACTTCGTTTTTTACACCGGCAAGATGTTCCCGGCCAAGTACCGCAATGGCGCGTTTATCGCCTATCGCGGCTCATCGGGCCGGTCGAAGCGGCTGGGCTACGCAATCATGTTTGTGCCCTTCGCCGGCGGCAAGCCTACAGGTGAGCCGGAGCCGTTCGTCACCGGGTGGATGCTGGGCGAGAACATCAAGGAAGTGTGGGGACGGCCGGTCGGCGTCACCCAGCTCAACGACGGCAGCCTGCTGGTTTCCGAGGACGGCAACAACAAACTGTTCCGCGTTTCCTACAAGAACTAACGCCGTGCGCGCGCTGCTAATCCTTGCCTTGACACTGGCGCTCAACGGCGCCGAATGGCTAAGATTTCGAGGACCGAACGGTTCGGGAATCGCCGATGGAAAGCCGCTGCCGCGCGAATACGGGCCGGACAAGAACGTCGTATGGAAGACGGCGATCCCGCGTGGCAAGTCATCGCCGATCGTTACGCGCGATCGCATCTTTCTTACCGGCCACGAAAGCGGGAAGCTAAGCACGTTCGCGCTCGACCGCAAGACGGGCAAGCTGCTTTGGCGCATCGAGGCGCCGGAACATCGCAACGAAAAGCGGCACGCGAACAACGATCCGGCATCGCCTTCGCCTGTATCGGACGGCGAGAACGTCTACGTGTTTTTCTCTGGCTACGGCGTCGTGAGTTACACGGGAGCGGGCGTCGAACGGTGGCGCGTGCCGATGGGGCCGTTTACCAATTTCCACGGCATGGGCGCCTCGCCTATTCTCGCCAACGGCAAGGTGCTCATGACGTGCGATCAGGATCAGGACGCGCACCTAATCGCGCTCGACGCCAACACCGGAAAGCGCGTGTGGCGCGTCGAACGGCACGAGATGGTGCACAGCTTTTCGACGCCGATCGTGTACAAGAATCAAGTCATCGTACCGGGCTCGTATCAGATGTTGAGCTACGACATCGATTCGGGCAAGCTCGTGTGGAAGGTCTCCGGACTGACGTATCAAGTGAAGTCGGTGCCGGTGATTGAGAACGATGTACTGTACTTCAACGGATGGGCGCCGGGCGGCGAGCCGAACGAGCGAATCGAACTGCCGGTGTTCGCGGAAATGATCAAGACCTACGACACCAACAAGGACGGCAAGTTGGCGAAGTCCGAGGTCCCAAAGAACTGGCTGCCCGGCAATTGGGACATGCAGGATCTCGACAAAGACGGCGTGCTCGACGAGCGCGACTGGATCTACTACGCGCAACGCCGCACATCGACGAATGCGACGATGGCGATCCGGCTTGGCGGCACGGGCGATATCACGGCAACGCATGTGAAATGGCGTCACAACAAGTCGTTGCCGGACGTGCCTTCGGTTCTGCTCTATCGCGGTGTGATCTATCTGATTCGCAATGGCGGCATCTTGCAGACACTCGATCCGGAGAACGGAAACACGCTCAAACTCGGGCGGTTGCCGAAGGCGCTCGACGAATACTACGCGTCGCCTGTCGCCGGCGATGACAAGGTAATACTCATTAGCCGGAATGGAGAAGTCACGGTGTTGGAAGCGGCGGGCGACTGGGGTGCGCAGCCGGCAGGAGAATTGGGCGAAGAGGTGTTCGCGACGCCGGCGATCGCCGACGGCCACGTGTTCGTCCGAACAGCCACCCAGCTGTACTCCTTCGCGGCGAAGTAGGCATTGTTCTCGCTATACTGCGAGATTCCGCATGTCCCTCGTTCTCGACTCCAACGACGCTTCTCTCTTCGAATTGCACCCGGCGCAACCGGGACCCTCCGGCGCGCTGCCGCTGATCCCTGCCGATCTTCTGCATCGTCCATCCGGCGATATCTTCGGCATGACGCAAAACGCCGGCATGGGATGGGATCCTTCCCTGCTGCGCGGGAAAGAAATCCTGCTGCTCTCGACGCACGGCGGCGTGCGCCGGCCCGATGGTACGCCCGTCGCGCTGGGCTATCACACAGGACATTGGGAGGTTGGGTTACTAGTCGAAGCGGCTGCGGAAGAGCTGAAGAAACTGGGCGCGGTGCCGTTCGCTGGCGCATGCACTGATCCCTGCGACGGCCGCACACAGGGCACGCCGGGCATGTTCGATTCCCTGCCCTATCGCAACGATGCGTCGATGGTGATGCGGCGTCTGGTTCGATCGCTGCCGACCCGCCGCGGAGTAATCGGCGTGGCGACATGCGATAAGGGCCTTCCCGCAATGATGATGACGCTCGCCGCGCAGCACGATCTGCCTTGCGTACTGGTGCCGGGCGGCGTGACGCTGATGCCATCCGACGGCGAAGACGCAGGCAAAGTGCAGACGATCGGCGCGCGGTTTGCGCACGGGCAAATCACTTTGGAATACGCCGCTGAAATGGGCTGCCGCGCGTGCGGATCGCCCGGCGGCGGATGTCAATTTCTCGGCACGGCGGCGACGTCGCAAGTGATCGCCGAGGCGCTCGGCATGACGTTGCCACATGCGGCGCTGGCGCCGTCGGGGCATCCTCTGTGGCTCGACATGGCGCGGCGCAGCGGGCGCGCGGTGCTCGACATGGAGAAGCAGGGCTGGTCGATGAAGACGCTGCTCACGCCGGCCGCGCTGGAGAACGCAATGGTGTTGCACGCGGCCTTCGGCGGATCGACGAACTTGATTTTGCATCTTCCCGCTGTCGCGCATCAGGCCGGTTTGACGCGGCCGGTGGCGGCCGATTGGGCGCGAGTGAATAAGCAAGTGCCGAGGCTGGTCGACTCGCTGCCGAACGGCCCCGAAAACTTCCCGACCGTTGTTGTTTATATGGCCGGCGCTGTACCGGAAGTCATGCTTCATCTGCGCAAAGCGGGGCTGTTGAAGACGGACGTGAAGACGGCTTCCGGCATGACGCTGGGCGAGACGCTGGATTGGTGGGAGTCGAGCGAGCGGCGGCATTCGTTGCGCAAACAACTCGGCGAACGCGAAGGCATCGACCCGGCGCGCGTGATTCGCGGCATGGACAACGCGATGTCGTCGACCGTGTGTTTTCCGGCGGGGAATCTTTCGCCCGAAGGTTCGGTGATCAAAGCCACGGCGATCGACCCGAGTGTTGTCGATGCCGACGGGGTCTATCGCAAGCGTGGACCGGCGCGCGTGTTCACCAGTGAACCGGCGGCGATCGCGGCGATCAAGGAAGGTCACATCAAAGCCGGCGACATCATGGTGCTGTGTTCGCGCGGGCCTTTGGGCTCGGGCATGGAAGAGACGTATCAGGTCACTTCGGCGCTGAAGCATCTGCCGTTCGGCAAGCAGGTGGCGCTGTTGACCGACGCTCGTTTCAGCGGCGTCTCGACGGGCGCATGCATTGGCCACATCTCGCCGGAGGCATTGGCGGGCGGGCCGATCGGAAAGCTGCTCGACGGCGATCCGATTGAAATCGTCATCGACCGGAACACGCTGGAGGGAAGCTTTAACTTGCTCGGCGCCGATCGAAGTATCGAGAGCGGGTCGGCCGAGTTGGCGGCGCGCGCTCCGCGCGAAGATCTGCGGGCCGATCCGCAACTGCCGGCCGACACCCGGCTATGGGCCGCACTCGTCGACGCGAGCGGCGGCTCGTGGGGCGGCGCGGTGTACGATGTCGACGAGATTCTGAGAGTGATCGCCGCGGGAAAGAAGGCTCTCAGCGGTGATGCTGGATCGTAAACACAAGTGTCGTTAGTTCCGTTGCCAGCGTTGGGTTGAAGGGTTCGATGCGGCGAATGTGCGCGAGCGCGGAATCGCGCCGGCCCGCGATGGTCATGGCGAGACAGTACTGGCGCGCGGTTTCGCGATGAAGTGGATTCAGATCGACGGCCTTTTGCAGCGCGCCGATTTTGCCGGGCGCGTCGCCGGACCGGCCTCGTTCCAGAGCAAGTTGCAACCAGCCGGCCGATAGCTCGGCATCTTCGCGAACAGCGGCGGCGTAGTCGCCTTTGCGATACAAAGCCTCGGCACGCATGTTCCGTTTCTTTCGCCAGTTCGGCCAGGAAACAATTGCGCCGAGCGGTTGGCCACCAGGCAGTTCGTAGGCGAGCAACAGTTCGCCGCCGTCGAGATCGTCCTCGAGCACGAAGGAAATCGTGTGTGCGCCGGTTCGCGTTTCGAAGACCCATCGATCGGCCTTGATCGCGATATCGCGGGAGATTCGAACCTGGCCGGCGACAAGCGTGCGACCCGGACGGAGTTCGATGAGAACGGCGCCGTCGGCGCTGAGGCCTTTCAGGGTGTCGGCAAGTACGGGCAACGCGCAGGCGAGAAGGAGGAGACGGGTGATCATGGATGGGTATTTCGCGAGCCGCCGGTTCCTTTCACGAAATTTTGTGCGCTAAGATTGCAGTTCATGCGTCATCCGTTGCTGTTGCACTCTGTGAGCTACGCGGGGCTTTGGGGCCAGGCGTCGCTGTCGGTCGATGCCTTCGTGGAGAAGGCCGGGAAGCTGGGGTTCGATGGGGTAATGCTGATGGCAAAACGCCCGCATGTTTCGCCGCTCGATTACTCAGCGGACGACCGCGCGCGTTTGCGCGATCACCTGCGGGCCAACGGACTTGGGTGCAACGTGCTCGCCGGATATTGCGACCTGACGGCGGGGCTCGACAAACGCGAGATTCCGCACAGGGAGATTCAGCTTTCCTATCTCACCGAACTGGCGCGGCTCGCCCGGGACCTGGGCATCGAGGTGGTGCGTATCTTCACGGGGTACGAATACAGCTGCGCGTCCTACCCCGAGCAGTGGAATCTCGTTGTCACGACTCTGCGCGAGGCCGCTCGCCGCGCCGGAGACTTCGGCGTGACGCTGGGCGTGCAGAATCATCATGACATCGCCGTTGGGTTCGAAGCGATGCACGACTTGCTGCATGAGGTCGACTCGCCCCACTGCAAGGCGCTGTTCGACGCCTGGGCGCCTGCACTACAGGGCGCCGACCTAGCCTCCGCGGCATCAATGCTGGGCGGGCACACCGTGCACACCACCATCGCCGACTATCAACTTCGGCCGCGTTACCAATACCAGCCCGAACTGATCAACTACGAACAACGCACGCCCTATGTTGTCGCGGTTCCAATGGGAGAGGGCTTCATCGATTACGCAGCGTTTCTCCGCGCACTTTCCGTCGCCGGTTTCCGGGGCTCGATCGCCTATGAGATGTGCTCGCCGCTGCGCGGTGGCGGTTCGATGGAAAACCTCGACGCCTGCGCCGCGCGGTTCCTCGAATGGGCGCGCGAAAATGGACTGCGCGGCTAAACCATGTACATGCCACCGTTGATCTCGATCGTTTGACCGATGATATAGGCGGCGCCCGGCGAGAGCAGAAATTGAATACAGTCGGCGATTTCTTCGTTCGTGCCTAACTTACCCGCCGGCGTTTGCGTGATCACTCCATCGAGCATCTGGCGCGTCGAATACTTAGCGTGAAAATCGTTATCGACCGTCCCTGGACTCACCGCGTTGACGCGAATTCCCTGCGGCGCAAGCTCCTTCGCCATGCCTTTGGTGATGCAGGCCACCGCGGCTTTCGACGCCGCGTAGACCGTCGCACCAGGGCCGCCGCCATTGCGCGCGGCGATGGAACTGAGGTTGATGATACATCCGCCGCCCGCCGCCGCCATGCCCGGCGCCACGGCTTGCGAGATGAGATAAACACTCTTGGCGTTGAGATTCATCACCTCGTCCCATAAATCGGAAGTAAATTCCGGCAACTTAGCGCGCTTCACTAAGTGGCCGGCGTTGTTGATGAGTATCTGCGCGCACGGCGCCTTCTGCTTGATTGAGAGGACAAAACCGGCGATGCCTTCTTCGCTCGCCAAATTGGAGCCGATGAGATCCACCGCCGCTCCGAGCGCGTGGCACTCCTTGGCGAGCGCCTCGGCGCCCTGCGCGTTCGAATTGTAATGGAGGACGAGTTTCGATGCGCCCTCTCGCGCCAGCATGAGAGCCGTCGCCGCGCCGATGCCGCGCGACGCGCCGGTGATGATCGCCGTCTTGCCTTGGATTCCGTTGGACATGAACTTCTATTTTATGCGAGCGCGATGGGCCGCAGCGGAGCACCCGTGCCGCCGCGCAGTTTCAGCGGCGCGGCCACGAAGAGGAACTCATAGACGCGATCGGCCGCCAACTGTTCCAGGTTCAGGGCTTCGAGAATGTGGATGCCATTCTCAAACAGCAAATGGATGTGGACCGGCATGTCGGGATCGGGAACAAATTCGAAGGCAACTGTGTCAGAACCGGCCGCGAAGATTCCCTTCTCCGACAGCCATCGAGCGCCTTCCAAACCTGGCCCGGGACCGGCCGGCGAGCCCTTCACCGCGTTGATGTAGGCGGTGGCGTCTTCCCAGTAACGCGCCCACCCAGTGCGCAACAGCACGACATCGCCGGGTTGAATCGCGGTGTCTTGACGTCTCGCGCACGCTTCTAACTCCGCCGCCGAAACGCGATGGTCCGCCGAAAGTTCGCCCAGGTCGAGCAGCACGCCGCGCCGCACAATCGGCGCGATCGACTCCGCCGTATGGACCTTCAATCCTTCCGCGTACGATTGCATCTCGCGCGCGACATGCCCGCCATGCAACCTGCCGCCGCACGAGAAATGCCCGAAGCCGTCAATGTGCGTGCCGACGTGCGAACCCATCGCGATGGCGTCGGCCGCCGAGGAGTGCCCCGCCGGCGAGTGCATGTCGCCATGCTTCTTCGTCAACGAGAACAAGTAGGGCGGATGCGACGGATGATGCGGCATGCCGACAAAGTAGGGCTGCGCAAGGTCGTAGACTCGGGCGGATTGGGCCAGTGTTGTCAGTGTGCTCATAACGGAAGCGGCCGGTGGGGGTTCCACCGGCCGTAATCGACTAACCTCGATCGTTTCCTACTCCACCAGAGAATCGTCCGGCGTGCCTTCGACTTCCGAAAGCCCGCCCGCGTACAGGCTGCGCGCGGAGTCTTCGTAGTCCGACATATCGAATGCCGGCTCCTCGACCTGCTGAATCGGCTCTTCCACCGGCACGCCTTCGCCGGCGATCCGGACACCACGGTAGTAATCCATACCGGTGCCGGCCGGGATCAGACGGCCCATGATGACGTTCTCCTTCAACCCGCGGAGTCCGTCGCGCTTGGAGTTGATGGCGGCTTCGGTCAGCACGCGCGTCGTCTCCTGGAAGCTGGCGGCCGAGATGAAAGAATCGGTCGAAAGCGAGGCTTTGGTGATACCGAGCAGGATCGGCTTGGCGTGAGCGCGGCGGCCGCCTTTGTCGTTGGCTCGCTCGTTCTCTTCCTTCAGCTTGAACCGGTCAACCACCTCTTCCGGCAGGAAGTCGGTATCGCCGATATCTTCGATCTTGACCCAGCGCAGCATCTGGCGAACGATAACTTCGAGGTGCTTATCGTTGATGTTCACACCCTGCAGGCGATAGACTTCCTGCACTTCGTTCACCATGTACTTCTGCAGTTCTCTTTCACCGCGCACATGCAGAATGTCGTGGGGATTGATCGGCCCGTCGACGAGCTGATCGCCAGCCGTAACGCGTTCGCCCTCCTGCACGTTGATGTGAGAACCGCGCGGAATCGCGTACTCGCGTTCCAGACCGTTTTCGCCCACGATGCTAACCTTGCGGGCCGACTTGGTCACTTCGCCGAACTTGACGACACCGTTGATCTCCGCGATAGCGGCTGGATCACGCGGCTTGCGCGCTTCGAACAATTCGACGACGCGCGGCAGACCGCCGGTGATGTCCTTGGTTTTCGAGGTCGCGCGCGGAATCTTCGCCACGACATCGGCCGCGTGCACCTTATCGCCGTCGCGCACCATCAGGTGAGCGTGGGTCGGCATGAGGTAGCGCCGCTCGTCGTGCTTGGTTCCGCCTTCGGGCCGGATGATGATCGTCGGGATCTTCTTGCCGTCCGGAGAATCCACGACAACCAACTGTGACAGGCCGGACACGTCGTCGACCTGCTCCTGCACCGTCACGCCTTCATCGAGATCCTTGAAGTGCACGATACCCGAGATTTCGGTCAGGATCGAGAACGAATACGGATCCCATTCGAGCATGACGTCGCCGGCGCCGATGCGCTCGCCGTCCTTATACTTCACCTTCGCACCGTAGACGACGGAGTAGCGCTCCTTCTCCCGGTGCTTGTCATCAACCACGGCGATGATACCGTTGCGGTTCATGGCGATGTACTCGCCCGCCGCGTTCTGCACCGTGTTGATGCCGATGTGCTTCACGAAACCGGCGCCGCGCGATTCCTGCGTATTCTGTTCCGACGCGCGCGTCGCCGCGCCGCCGATGTGGAATGTACGCATGGTGAGCTGCGTGCCCGGTTCACCGATCGACTGCGCCGCGATGACGCCGACCGCTTCGCCGCGCTCCACCAACCGGCCCGTGGCCAGGTTGCGGCCGTAGCAGAGCTGACAGACGCCGCGCTTGGACTCGCAGGTCAGCACGGAGCGGATCTTGACGCGCTCGATACCGGCCGCTTGGATGGCGGTCGCCAGGTCTTCGGTGATGAGCTGGTTAACGCCGACGATCACTTTGCCTTCGAAATCGAGCTGATCTTCGAGCGCCACGCGGCCGACGATACGATCGCGCAACGGTTCAATGATTTCGCCCGCTTCGACGATCGGCTCGACGAAGATACCTTCGGCGGTGCCGCAGTCGTGTTCGCTAATGATGACGTCCTGCGCGACGTCGACCAGACGGCGCGTGAGGTAACCAGAGTCGGCGGTCTTCAACGCGGTGTCGGCCAATCCCTTACGGGCGCCGTGCGTCGAGATGAAGTACTGCAACACGTTCAGGCCTTCGCGGAAGTTGGCCGTGATCGGGGTTTCGATAATTTCGCCCGACGGCTTGGCCATCAATCCACGCATACCGGACAGCTGGCGAATCTGCTGTTTCGAACCGCGGGCGCCGGAGTCGGCCATGATGTAGATGGGGTTGAGGTAGCGGCCGGTGCGGTCGTCCTCTTCCATCTTCTTGAACATCTTGTCGGACACTTCTTCGGTAACACGCGTCCAGATTTCGATGATCTTGTTGTAGCGCTCGCCGTGCGTAATAGCGCCCGACTGATACTGGTTCTGGACTTCGATAACGTTCTTCTCGGCGTCCTTGACCATCTGCTGTTTCTGATCGGGCACAACCATGTCGTCGATGCCGATCGAGATGCCGGCGCGCGTGGCGTATTGGAAGCCGAGCGCCTTAATGTCGTCAAGCATCCTGACGGTCGTGTGCAAACCGTACTTCAGGTAGCAGAATTGAACCAGCTGCGTCAGGCCCTTCTTCTTGAGAATGCCGTTGACGAAAGGCATGTCCTCGGGCAGGACGTCGTTGAGAATGACGCGGCCCGCCGTGGTGTCCATGTCCTGCTTGTTGTACTCGACCGCTTCGGCGTGCATGAGGTTCTGGCCGTCTTTCGACGTCGTCAGATCCAGCACCTTGCCGGTGTAGCGCAGCTTGATCGGCGTGAGCGTTTCCACTTCGCCCATTTCGAGCGCGATGAGCACGTCTTCCATCGAGGCGAACTTCTTGCCCTCGCCCTTGGAGCCGACGCGCGATTTGGTCAGGTAATAGAGACCGAGCACCATATCCTGCGACGGAATCGCGATGGGCGAACCGTGCGCGGGGGACAGGATGTTGTTCGACGCCAGCATCAGCGTCGACGCTTCGATCTGCGACTCGGGCGACAGCGGAATGTGAACGGCCATCTGGTCGCCGTCGAAGTCGGCGTTAAAGGCGGTACAAACCAGCGGATGCAGTTTGATGGCCTTGCCTTCAACCAGCACCGGCTCAAACGCCTGGATACCCAGACGGTGCAGCGTTGGCGCGCGGTTGAGAAGGATCGGATGATCGCGGATGACTTCCTCGAGGATGTCCCAAACCACCGGGTCCTGCTGCTCGACAAGTTCCTTGGCCTGCTTAATGGTCGTGCAGTGGCCGCGCTGTTCCAGGCGGTGATAGATGAACGGCTTAAAGAGTTCGAGCGCCATCTTCTTGGGAAGACCGCACTGATGCAGCTTCAGCTCCGGACCGACGACGATGACCGAGCGGCCGGAGTAGTCGACACGCTTGCCGAGCAGGTTCTGACGGAAGCGGCCCTGCTTGCCCTTGAGGGCGTCGGAGAGCGACTTGAGCGGGCGGTTGTTGGCGCCGCGCAAAACGCGGCCGCGGCGGCCGTTGTCGAATAGAGCGTCGACAGCTTCCTGCAGCATGCGCTTTTCGTTGCGGACGATCACGTCGGGCGCGTGCAGTTCGATAAGCTTCTTCAACCGGTTGTTGCGGTTGATGACGCGGCGATAGAGGTCGTTCAGATCCGAGGTCGCGAAACGGCCGCCATCGAGCGGAACCAGGGGACGCAGTTCCGGCGGAATGACCGGGATCACGTCGAGGATCATCCACTCCGGATTGTTGGCCGACTTGCGGAAGCTCTCGACAACACGAAGACGCTTGGCGAACTTCAGCTTCTTCTGTTGCGAGGTCTCGGTCTTCATCTTCTCGCGGATCTCGACCGAAAGCGCTTCGCAGTTGACCTTCTTCAGCAGTTCCTTGATGCCCTCGGCGCCCATCTGTGCGATGAAACGTCCAGGAGCTTCCTGGTCGAGTTGGCGCTTGCGTTCGTCGCTGATGACGTCGCCCGCGCTGATGCCGTCCACATCGCAGGGATCGACCACCACGAAGGCTTCAAAGTAGAGCACGCGCTCCAGTTCGCGGAGCGTGATATCGAGCAGGTAACCGATGCGCGACGGCAGGCCCTTGAAGAACCAGACGTGCGAACAGGGGCTGGCGAGTTCGATGTGGCCGAGGCGCTCGCGGCGCACGCGGCTCAACGTCACTTCCACACCGCATTTGTCGCAGATGACGCCGCGGTGCTTCATGCGTTTATACTTGCCGCACAAACACTCCCAATCGGCGATGGGGCCGAAGATGCGGGCGCAGAACAGGCCGTCGCGCTCGGGTTTGAAGGTGCGGTAGTTGATGGTTTCCGGCTTTGTGACTTCACCGTGCGACCAGTTCCGGATCTTATTCGGAGAGGCCAGGCTGATACGGATCGAATCGAAATCCGCCAGCAGGTTCGCGCGTTCGTAGGGGGAAGAGCGGTACATGCGTGTGTCTCCTTGTCAGTGAACTAATCGGCCGCGGCCGCGGTTTCGGGTACGTCGGGCGTCTTCTTCATTAGCTCGACATCGAGGCAGAGCGCCTGCAACTCGCGAATCAAAACGTTGAACGATTCCGGCACGCCGGGTTCGGCGGCCGCTTCGCCCTTCACGATCGCTTCATAGATCTTCGCGCGGCCGTAAACGTCGTCCGATTTCGCCGTCAGCAACTCTTGCAGAGTGTAAGCCGCGCCGTAGGCTTCTAGCGCCCAGACTTCCATTTCGCCGAAGCGCTGTCCGCCGAACTGCGCCTTGCCGCCCAGCGGCTGCTGGGTGATCAGCGAGTACGGTCCGATGGAGCGCGCGTGAATCTTGTCGTCGACAAGGTGCGAGAGCTTGAGCATATAGATGCAACCGACGGTCACGGGCTGTTCGAACTTGTTGCCCGTCATGCCGTCGATCAACTGCACCTTACCCGAACTCGGCAGGGCGGCTTCCTTCAACTGCGCCTTAATGTCCTCTTCGTGCGCGCCGTCGAAAACGGGCGTTGCGAAGTGGCGGCCCAGCTTCATGCCGGCCCAGCCCAGGTGGGTTTCGAGAATCTGACCGACGTTCATACGGGAAGGCACGCCGAGCGGATTGAGAATAATCTCGACCGGCTGGCCATCGGGCAAGTACGGCAGGTCTTCTTCGGGAACGATGCGGCTGATGACACCCTTGTTGCCGTGACGGCCGGCCATCTTGTCGCCGACCGACAGCTTGCGCTTCATGGCGACGTAGCACTTCACCGTCTTGATGACGCCGGGCGGTAGTTCGTCGCCCTTCTTCAACTTCGCGATCTTCTCTTCGGTGATCTTTTCGAGCACCGCGATCTGGCGCGAGGTCATCTCTTCGATTTCGTCGATCTGCTCGTTCAGATGCGGATCCCGATCCTTCAAGCGCATACGCTTCAGGTCGCGGGAACGCATCTTTTCCAGCAGGTCGCGGGTGAGTTGGGTGTCCTTGGCGATGAGCTTCTTGTTCGTCTTCTCATCGTGCAGATCGGCCAGCACCATCTGACCTTCCAGCAACTTGGCCAGACGCTTGGCGCGCTCGTCGCCGAGGATGCGCTTTTCGTCGTCCAGGTTGCGGTGCAGGCGGGTGATGTTCTCTTCGAGAATCTGCTTGGAGCGCTCGTCGAGTTCGGTGCCTTTGCGCGAGAAGATCTTACAATCGACCACCACGCCTTCGATACCGGGCGGGCAGTAGAAGCTGGCGTCCTTCACGTCACCGGCCTTTTCGCCGAAGATCGCGCGGAGGAGCTTTTCTTCCGGCGTCAACTGCGTTTCGCCCTTCGGCGTGACCTTGCCGATGAGGATGTCGCCGGGCTTAACGGATGCGCCGATACGGATAACGCCCGATTCGTCGAGGTTGCGCAGAGCGCCTTCCGGAACGTTCGGGATATCGCGGGTGATTTCTTCCGGTCCGAGCTTGGTGTCGCGGGCTTCAACTTCGAACTCTTCGATGTGAACCGAAGTGTAGTAGTCTTCCTTGACCAGCTTCTCGGAGATGATGATGGCGTCTTCGAAGTTGTACCCGCGCCAGGGCATGAACGCCACCAGCACATTGCGGCCGAGAGCGAGTTCGCCCATGTCGGTGCAAGGACCGTCGGCAAGCACGTCGCCCTTCTTCACGCGCTGGTTGACCTTCACGATCGGCTTTTGCGTGATACAGGTGTTTTGATTCGAGCGCTTGAACTTGGTCAGCGTGTAGATATCGGCGCCGACTTCGCGCGACATCTGGCCTTCGTGCGCGCCCGAGCCGTCGACGCGAACGATGATGCGTTCCGAGTCGACCGAGTCGATCACGCCGGCGCGTTTGCAGATAACCACCGCACCGGAATCGCGCGCGGTAACCTGCTCCATGCCCGTGCCGACAAACGGCGCTTCGGCGCGCAGCAACGGCACGGCCTGGCGTTGCATGTTCGATCCCATCAACGCACGATTGGCGTCGTCGTTTTCAAGGAACGGAATCAGCGACGCGGCAACCGAGACGAGCTGTTTCGGACTGACGTCCATGTATTGGATCTGATCGCGGTGGGTCAGCGAGAAGTTGCCGGCCTGACGGGCGTTGACGAGGTCGTCGACGATACGGCCCGCGTTATCGAGCGTGATGTTGGCCTGCGCGATGACGTACTTGTCTTCTTCCCACGCCGACAGGTAATCGGAGTAAGCTTCCAACTCGGCGTGCTGCCTATTCCTGCTAAGTGAGTTGTTGGCCTTCTCGGCTTCGGCGCGCAGAACGACCTGGCCAACTTTGTAGTCGGTATCGCCGGGATTCAGCACCTTTACTTCATCGACAACCTTGGCATCGACCACGCGGCGGTACGGGCTCTCGATAAAGCCAAACTCGTTGATGCGGGCAAAACAGGACAGCGACGAGATGAGACCGATGTTCGGACCTTCCGGCGTTTCGATCGGGCAGATACGGCCGTAGTGCGTCGGGTGCACGTCGCGGACTTCGAAGCCGGCGCGCTCGCGCGAAAGACCGCCCGGTCCAAGGGCCGACAGGCGCCGCTTGTGGGTGATTTCCGA
>Ga0194119_10003403_pt1 | contig 25659 bp, 20 predicted proteins | sample TA2MahC100mmetaG_FD_148620 | JGI IMG/M metagenome (GOLD analysis project Ga0194119, IMG submission 148620) | Freshwater microbial communities from Lake Tanganyika, Tanzania - TA2015018 Mahale Deep Cast 100m | ecosystem: Environmental > Aquatic > Freshwater > Lake | place: Tanzania: Lake...
GAGTGGCGGACACGTCGCGAGCGCGCATTCCCGCGTGCCCTCGCAACCCTACTCGTCCCTCGCCACCTCGTACACCTCGGCGCGCGTCGTCGGCTCGTCGAAGTCCGCGAGCCACAACGAGCCGTCGCTCGCGACGCGGAACTCGATCGCATGACCCCGCCAGTCCGAACGATCCGTGTCAGATCCGTCGTTCATGAGTTCGCAGGGCACGCGGCCCGCTCGATGTCCTTCGGCGACTCGGAATCAGCGCCCTGTTGTCCGCGGCCGCGCGCTCAGTTCGACGTCGACTCGAGCGGCAGCGGCGGCGCGCTCGGCACGAGGAAGAAGCGGCCGATCGCGACCGCAAAGCGGGAGCCATCATCGCGCTCGAACTGGTAGCTGCCCTCCATCGTGCCCCACGTCGTCGGCAGCGGGCAGAAGCTGAGGTAGCTGTACGACTCGCCCGGCGCGAGCTGTGGGTACTCGCCGACCACGCCCTTGCCGCGCACGTCTTCGCGCTTGCCGTTGGCGTCGACGATGATCCAGTGGCGCGACAGGAGCCGCGCCGACCGCTCGCCGACGTTGGTCATCGTGATCTTGTAGCGGAACACGTGCTGGGCCCGCGCCTGCCGGCCGTCACCCGCGAGTTCGGGCGGCAGTTGTTCCTGCGGCAGCGGCTCGGCCGCCGCCTGGATGCGGAGGCCGTCGGTGGTGATGTCGGAGTACGGCGAAGTGGCCATGGTGAATCGCGGCGAGTCCAGTGGACTGGGCAAGTGCAGGATAGGCCGACGCCGGCGACAGAAAAGAGGCTGATGGCCGCCGGCGCGCCCGGACTCAGTGCGCCGAACCGCCTTGGGCGAAGGCCAGCTTGCCGTCCGCCGAAGACAGTTCGAGCGCCTTGCCGTTCAGCACACCGGTCCAGGTGTCGGCCTTGCCGTCGCCGAGCAGCTTGCACGTCACCGTCACGGCCTTGCTCGCCGGGTCGAAGGTATAGGTGCCCCTCAGGTGGTCGTGGCTGCCGTCCTCGCGGGGCGCGGTGTGGACCAGGACCGTCTCGCCGCCCGTCTTGAACCCCAGGCTCATGCCCTTCTTGCCGCCGTCGAGCTGCTGGGCCCAGTTGCCGGCGAGGGGGTGGTCGCTGCCGCACGCGGCGAACAGCAGGACGGGGACGAACAACAGCAGGTTGGAGCGCATCGGTTGGATCCAGAAACCGGGAATCATGGCGCGCGCAGGCAGGGATGCCATCCTGCCGGCCGTCGGGCCGACCGCAACCGCATCCTGCCGCGCCGGAAATGCGCCGCTGCCCGGCCTCCGGCACCTCGCGAGCAAGATCCCCGGCAAGGGCAACCCCATCGCGACCTGCCGTTGGCCCGCGAGCGCCTCGGCGGCGCCGCGGCCAGCGCTGCCTCGGTGCGCTCGCCCTCGGAGCGACGGCTGACGACCGCCACGGCCAAGGTCGCAAGGTCGTCGACGTAGAAGCCGGCATCGCGCGCAAACGGCGCCGACGCGCAGGCGGCCAACAGACAGAGCAGCGCTCCCGAGCTGCGGCGCAAAGCGCCGAGCATGCCAGCCGCGCGGCGGTCAGGCCACTGCGCCCGCGAGCGCGGCAACCGGCTCGCGGCCGACGACGTTGCCCTTGTCGTCGCGGCCGAGCCGGCACGCGGCGACCTGCGGGTCGTGCGTGAAGAACAGCCGGCCGTCGCGCGCCTGCAGGTCGGCGAGCAGCGCCGTCTTCTCGTCGATCAGCAGCTCGGGGAAGCGGTCGTAGCCCATCGTGATCGCGCGCCGCACCCACGGCAGGCCGGGGATCAGGTCGGCGCAGAACAGCAACGGACCACGGCTGCCCTGCACCTCGACGAGGCGCATGCCGGGCGTGTGGCCGTCGCTGGCGCGCAACCGGAACTGCGGGCCGAGCACGGCGCTGGCCTCGCCGTCGACGAGCTCGAGCCGACCGGTCGCGGCCAGCAGGCCCGGCAGCTCCGGCACGAAGCTGGCGCGGTCGCGCGCGTGCGGCCGCTGCGCCCGCTCGAAGGCCTGCCGGCCGACGACGTAGCGCGCGTTGGGGAACGCCAGCGCCAGCGGCTGGCCCGGCGCGTGCGCCGCCAGCACGCCGCCGGCGTGGTCGAAGTGCAGGTGCGAGAGCACGACGACGTCGACGTCGGCCGGCGCCACGCCGATCGCCGCCAGTTGTTCGAGCAGCACGTGCCGGTCCTCCTGCACGCCGTAGCGCACGCGCAGCTCCGGCGGAAAGAACGCGCCGATGCCGGCCTCGCACAGAATCACGCGGTCGCGGTCGCGCACGACGAGACAGCGGCAGGCGAGGTCGATGCGGTTGTGCGCGTCGCTCGGCGCCCACTGGCTCCACATCGCCTTCGGCGCGTTGCCGAACATCGCGCCGCCGTCGAGCTTCTGCGCGTTGCCGAGCACCGACCAGAGGCGCAGCGTCACTTGTCAGCCTCCCCCGCCGCCAGCGCAGCGATGCGCTCGGCGAGCGGGCCGAGCTTGCAGCCTTCGAGGTTGCACAGCACGGCGACGGCGACCTTGGCATCAGGGCGCAGCACGAGCATCGTGCTGACGCGGGCCTGGCTGCCACTGTGCGCGACCACCTGCGCGCCAGCCGTCGTTGCGAGCCTGAAGCCGAGCCCGTAGCCGGTGCCCTTGCCGGCGGTCGTCCGCTGTTCCGTCCACATCGTCGCCAATGCCTCCGCCGGCAGCAGCTTGCCGGCTAGCAGCGCCTGGCCGAAGCGCGCGAGGTCCTCGGCCGAGCTGCACAGGCCGCCGCCGGCGAGCTTGTAGCTGCTGTCCATCGGCGCGCTGTTCTGCAGCACGCCGCCGACGCGCGCGTAGCCCTGAGCGCGGCCGCGAATCAGCCGCCGGCTGTCGTCGGCCTGCAGCGTCATGGCGCCGCACGGCTCGGCGATGCGAGCGCGCACCAGCGCCGCGAACGGCTCGTCGGCGCGCGCTTCGAGCACGGCGCCGACGAGGTTGAAGCCGTACGTGCTGTACAGGTACTTGCTGCCCGGCGCGTGCACGAGCGGATCGGCCGCGAAGCGCGCGAGGCCATCGCGCTGCGTGGCAAACGGCTCGACGCTCTCGGCTTCGCCGCGATAGTGGCGCACGCCGCCGAGGTGGCCGAGCAGTTGGCGCGTCGTCACCGGCCACGCCTTCTCCGGCCATGCATCGGTCAGCGTCGCGACGTCGGCGTCGAGGTCGAGCTTGCCGTCGCGCGCCAGCTGCAGCGCCAGCACGGCGGTGATCGGCTTGCTGATCGAGGCGAGGCGGTAGACCGTCCGCGGCGTCGCCGGCACGTCGTTCTCGACGTCGGCGAGGCCGAAGCCGCGGCGCAGCGCCAGCGCGTCGCCGACGGCGACCGCGCACGACAGGCCGGGGATGCCGTCGCGCTGCAACTGCGCCTCGATCGCGGCGACCGCAGCGCCGGCCCATGCGGGCTCCTGGGCGGACGCGCCAGCGACCACGGCGAAGAGGGCGAGGCCGAAGCAGGTTGCTTCCACGGTCGGATAGTGAAGCGTCATGCGCAGAGCCTATCGCGGCGGCGCCACCGGCCGCCACGCGACGGTTGCGCCGACCGACGCGAGCGGCGACGCTGTCGCCATGGCATCGGCCCCCGCCACGGCGACCGAACGACTCGAGCGCCGCGTCGTCGGCTACTGGATCCTCGGCGACCTGCTGACCTCCGGCGTGCTCGGCGCGCTGGCGTGGTTCGTGGCGCGACCGTTCTTGGACGAGCACTGGGACAAGTGGTCGTCGGCCTGGGAGCACGTGTTGCTCGGCGGCCTCGCCGGCCTGCTCCTGCTGGCCTTCGTCGTGCCGCCGCTGTCGTTCGCGCGCTGGCGCTACGCCTACCTCGGCGACCTGCTGCTGCTGCGCTACGGCATCCTGTTCGTCGAAGAGCGCGCCGTCCCGGTCAAGCGCATGCAGCACGTCGACCTCGTGCGCGGCCCGATCGAACGGCTGTTCGGCCTCGCCACGCTCGTCGTGTTCACCGCCGGCAACGAAGGCTCGGCCTTCCGCGTGCCCGGCCTACGCACCGACGTCGCCCAGGCGATGCGCGACCGCATCCTGCAAGCCCGCGGCGATGGACGCATCTGACGCGCCGCCGGCGCCCGCCGCGCCGCCCATTGCCGCTGCGCCCGTGCTCATGCGCGGGCACCTGCATCCCGGCATCCTGCTGCTGCGGCTGCTCGACGCGCTGCGCCAGGCGGCGGTCCCCGTCGCCGCCGGTCTGCTGCTGCAATCTTGGTGGTTCGTCGGCTTCGGCATCGTCGCGTTCGTGCTGCGGCTCGGCTACGCGCTCGCGCGCTACATCACGCTCGAGTTCACGCTGACCAGCGACGAGTTGCGCGTGCGCGAAGGCCTGCTCGAACGGCAGGAACGCCGCATCCCCCTCGATCGCATCCAGGACCTCGGCTTCGAGTCGTCGCTGCTGCGCCGCGCGCTCGGGCTGTCCGTGGTGCTGGTCGAGACCGCGTCCGGCCAAGGCGTCGAAGCACGGCTCGATGCGCTGGCGCGGCGCGACGCCGAACACTTGCGCGAGACCCTGCTGGCGGCGCGTGCGGCGGCGTGCGGGCGCGCCGCGGCGCCGACTGCGGCCGCGGCCGACGGCACGGTCGACGCCGCCATGCCGGCAAGCCCGCCCGCGCCGCCGACGCCGCAACCGGAGTGGCTGGTGCATCGCAGCACGGCCGGCGAACTGACGCTGCGCGGCCTGTCCGACCTGCGGCTGTCGGCGATCGTGGTCACCGGCTACGCCGCGCTGCAGTTCGCCGACACCTTCGGCCTTGCGGTGCGCGTTGCCGGCGTCGCGCGCGACGCGCAGGAATGGCTGCGCCGCTTCCCGCCGCACGTCGTCGCCATGATCCTCGTCGGCGTGCTGTTCATCGTCATGGCGTTCGGCGTCGGCACGGCGGTGCTCGGCAACCTCGTCACCTTCCACGGCTTCGCGCTGACGCTGCGCGGCGACGTGCTGCAGCGCCGCTACGGCCTGCTGACCACGCGCCAGAAGACGCTGCCGCGAGCGCGCGTGCAGCGCGTGACCTACGAACAGACGTGGCTGCGTCGTCTGCTCGGCTGCGGCGTGGTCAAGGCCGACTCCGCCGGCGGCAGCCGCACCGAGGGCGAGGACACCGTCGGCGGCTGGGACGTCGTCGTGCCACTGGCGCGGGACGCCGCCGCGCACGCGCTGCTGCCGGCGCTGCTGGCGGGGCTCGAGCACGAACCCTTCACCTGGCAGCGCGGCAGCCAGCGGCTGGTGCTGCGCATGACCGCGCAGGGCGCCATCCTGGCGGCGGCGGCGAGCGCTTCGCTGTGGCCGGCCAATGGCGCTGCGGCGCTGGGCGCGCTCGCGCTGCTGCCGCTGTGGGCGCTGCTCGGCGCGCTGGTCTGGCGCAACCTCGGCTTCGCACTGGGCGCCGACTTCCTGGCCCTGCGCCACGGCGTGCTCGGCCGCACGACGGCGTGGCTGCCGCTCGGCAAGGTGCAGGCCGTGATCGTGCGCCAGGGCCCGGTCGAACAGGCGCTCGGCCTCGCCAGCCTGACGGTGTTCGTCGCCGGCGGCTCGCCGACGCGCATCCCCGACCTGCTGCTCGCCGACGCGCGGGCGCTCGCTCGCGGCATCGTCGAGCGCGCCGGCGTGGCGGCGGCGGCGACGTGGTGAACGCCGATCGCTGACGGCGCCGCGCCGGCGGCGCGGACGTGAGACAACGGTCGAACCGCGAATCCCGGAGATCGTGCGACCGCCTCGCCGCCACAAGCCCCATTGTGGACGTGCAGGTCCCCACCATCACGGTCGGCTGCGGGCTGGTGCAAGGCGTCGACGCCGTGCCCGTGCAGGTAGAAGCGACGGCGCGCCACGCCGGCGACGGCACGCCGCGGCTGCTCGGCCTCGTCGACGCCTGCGTGCGCGAGGCCTACCACCGCGTGCTGCAGGCGTTCTTCGCGCTCGACCTGCCGCCGCCGCGCGGCGTCACGACGGTCAACTTCGCGCCCGCCGAGCTGCGCAAGCACGGCTCGGGCTTCGACCTGCCGCTGGCGCTGGCGCTCGCCGGCGCCGCCGGCCTGTTCCCGCCCGAACGCAGCCGCGGCCTTTTCGCCTTCGGCGAAGTGAGCCTCCGCGGCGAGATCCTGCCGGCGCGCGGCGCCGTCAGCGTGGCGCTCGCCGCCGCGCAGAACGGCGCGCAGGCGATGTTGTGCTCGCCGGCCGACGCGTCGTTGTGCGCTGCCGTCGACGGCCTGCCGCTGTACGGCGCCGCGACACTCGCCGACGCGGTGTTCTGGCTGGCGGGCCGGCGCGAACTGCAACCACCACCACCGCGGCCGCCCGCGCCGCCCGACGCGGTCGCCGACCTCGCCGATCTGCGCGGTCACCAGACGCCCAAGCGCGCGCTCGCCGTCGCCGCCGCCGGCGGCCACAACCTGCTGTTCGTCGGGCCACCGGGGTCGGGCAAGAGCGCGCTGCTGCGCCGGCTGCCCGGTATCCTGCCACCGCTCGGCCCGCGCGAGCGCCTCGCCGTGCTACAGGCGCACGCCGCCGCCGGCCTGTCGCTGCCTGGCGAACGGCGGCCGCTGCGCGCGCCGCACCACACCAGCTCGGCGGCGAGCGTGCTGGGCGGCGGCGCCGACGTGCGCCCCGGCGAGGTCACGCTCGCCCACCACGGCGTGCTGTTCCTCGACGAGCTGCCGGAGTTCCGCCGCGACGTGCTCGAGGCGCTGCGGCAACCGCTCGAAGACGCGACGATCACCGTCGGCCGCGCCCGCCAGACGGTGACGATGCCGGCGCAGTTCCTGCTGGTCGCGGCGATGAACCCGTGCCCCTGCGGCTTCCGCGGCCACCGCCAGCGGCCGTGCGCGTGCACGCCCGGCGCGGTGGCGCGCTACCGGCAGCGGTTGTCGGGCCCGTTGCTCGACCGCCTCGACCTGCAGGTCGAGGTGCCAGCGCTGACCGCGGCCGAGCTGCGCGCGCCCGAGGATCCCGCCGCCGGCACGGCGGCGCTGCGCGAGCGCGTGCTCGCGGCGCACGCGCGGCAGCTGCGCCGCCAGACCTTCGACGGCGTCTTCACGCCCAATGGCCGGCTCGTCGACCGCATGCTGCTGCGCGCGTGCGCCTGCACCGAGGCGGCGCTCGCCGGCGTCGACGAGGTGATGCGGCGCTGCCAACAGTCGGCGCGCGGGCGCGTGCGGCTGCTGCGGCTCGCGCGCACGCTCGCCGACCTCGACGACCGCGACCAGGTCGACGACGTCGACGTGCTGGAAGCGGCGAACCTGCGCGGCTTCGCGCCGGCGGGCGCACTGGCGTGAGCCGCGCGCGGTTCGGCATCCAGATCAGCCGCCGGTCGGGATACGAACGGTCTTGGCGCGCGGCGCGCTCTCGCCGGCCGGCGTCGCCGGCAGCGGCAGCGGCCGCTCGGCCGCGGCCGGCGCGGCGTCCTTGGCGGGCGCGGCCTTGCCGGCGCCCTTCTTGGCCAGCGGCCCCTGCAGCCGCGGCTGCAGCGCCTGCGGCGCGAACTCGACGCCGGCGCGCAGGAAGTCGAAGTCGGCGGCGAGCTCCTCCCACGCGCGCTCTGGAGCCGCGCAGTTGAACACGACGTGCGCGTCGCCGAGCGCGGTGACGTCGAGCGTCGCGCGCATCGGCTCCTTGCCCTGCTTCCAGATCACCGCCAACTGAGCGCTGGCGCAGTCGCGCAGTCGCCCGTGCCGGCGCTCGACGATGCGCGCGCCCGGATGCACGAGGCGGAAGGCGTTGGCCACGGCGTCGACGGCGCTCTCCAGCGAAGCGTCCGGCTCGAGGTGATCGATCTGGGTCAGCGTGACCGACGCGCCATGCGCCTCGCACTGCAGCGCAAGGTTGCCGGCTGGCAGGTCGGCGACCGGCGTCCACGCCGGATTGGGCAGCCACAGGCCGAAGGCGTTGCCGGCGTCGCTGACGAGCGCGGGCGCAACGGCGCCGCAGACAGCGACCGCCGACGCGGCGTTGGCAGGCACGGCAACGAGCGCTGGGCCCGCGAGTTCGCGCCGCAGTGTGCGGGCGTTGGCGTCGACCCATTCGTGGTTGCGCGGGCCGCCGCCCGTCTCGGTGAGTTCGGTGATCTGCACGATCTTGCCGTCCTGCGCGATCGAGCGCTGGCGGCGGCCGTCGTAGCTGCGGCGGACCAGTTCCTCGGTGGCCGGATCGAACAACTCGGCCCGCGCGACGCTGCCGCGGCGAGCACGCGCCAGCGTGCGCGCCAGCAACGGGAAACTGTTCGCCGTCGACCACGGCAGCGTGCGTTCGCGGCGGCCATGGCGATCGAGGCGCGTCACGACCAAGGCGTCGCCGCGGCACTCGGCTTCGACGATACGTTCGTCGACGACGCGCACTTGTTGACCGGCGAAGTCGCCGCCGGCGAGTGGCACGGCGCCGAGCGTCGGCTCGGTGACGCGCTCACGGAAATAGGCGCTGACCGGCGCGCCGCCGCTGTCGGCGGTCGCCAGCGACGTGACCTGGAAGCGGCGTTCGCCGGCGTGAAACTCGTACTCTTCCTGCACGGCGAAGCCTCCGTCCGGCCGATGCACGACCGCGCTGGCGAGCCAGCCGACGGCGACGCCAGCGGCGTCGTGCACGACGAACCACTCGCGGCGGGGCGCGACGATGGTCTGCACCGACGGCGCCACGGCGGCGCCGCGGCGAATGGCAGCGACCTGCGCCGACGGGAAGCCGACGCGCGCGCCGGCCTCGATCTCGATCTCGACGAAACCGTCGATCGCGACCAGCACGCGACCGTGCAGGACGTCGCCGTTCTTGAGTTCGACCACGTCGAGCGGCGTCGGGACCGGCGCGCTCGGCGCAGGGTCCTGGCAGCAGGCAATCAACAGCAGGCCGAGCAGGGTCATCCCGTGCGATCCTCCGCTACGGCGTATCGAACCGCCGATGGGATCGGCTTTACCGGGGCGTCGGAGAATCCGACGCCGCCGGTCCCAGGCCGGAACGGAGCCGCGCCGCCGCCCATGCCAAGGCGACGACGATTGGCGCCAGCAGTAGCCAGGACGCCACGCCAGCGAGATCGGCCCAGAACCGCCACCATAGGTGCCGGAAGCCGCGGTCCTCCCACCGCATCGGCGGCAACTTCTGCGCGTCGTCCTGCGGATCCACTCCGAACACCGTCTGGACCGCATACGGTGCGAAGCTACGGGCCACCGGCGCGGCCCTGTCGATTTCGAACACGCCGGTCGCAGCAGCGACGGCGTAGCGCCAGTTGGCGAGCAGCGGCGTGTAGCGCGGCTGCCAGCCAGTGAGGTCGGCCGGGTCACCCGGCGCGCCGACCGCGGCGACGGCCTGAGCGCCGAGTTGCAGCACGCCGCGCACCGGCGCGACCACGCTGGTCAAGCTGACCAGCGCGCCGCACGCCACGGCCGTCCACCACGCCTTCGGCCAGCGCCGCCACGGCTCAGCCTGCGGCAGCACGATCGCCAGCAGCGCGACGAGACCGTGCGTCTGGTAGCGGGCCGCCCAGCACTGACCGCCCTGCCAGCCGCGCGCCTGGGCGAAGAACAGCAGCGGAAACAGGAACAGCGCCCATGCCAGCCACCGCAGTTTCGGCGTCGTCGCCGCGCGCAACGCCGCTGGCAGCGCCAACCACAGCAGCGGTGAGAACCACATCGCGCCGCGACCGGCGCCGAACAGGATCTTCAGCGCGCCGAGCCAGATCGGCTGGTCGAGCCAGTCCTCGGTCTTCGGGTAGCCGGTGTCGAACGGATCACCGAAGCGCGCGAGGTCGACGCCGAGCAGCAAGCCTGCGGCCGGCAACGCGCCGAGCGCGAACGCCAGCACGAGTGGCCACCGCCGCTGCCGCGCGCACGCGACCAGCAGCGCGAGGCCGATCGCGACCAGCAGCGCGGCGTTCTGGTAGCGCAACAGCACGGCAGCGCCGCCGCACAGGCCGCCCAGCAGCGCCGTGCGCGCCGTGCCGCGGCCCTGGCAGACGACGACGACGGTGAGCAGCGTCGCCAGCAACAGCGCGAGGCCTGGACCGTCCGACAACTGCTCGCGGCCGCAGGCGAACGCCTGCGTGCAGCAGAGGATCGCCAGCGCCGTGCCGATGGCCCCACGCGGCGCGCTGCCGAGCGCCCGCGCCAGCAGGAACAGCAGCACGGCCACGCAGGCGGCGCAGGCCGGCGGCACGACGAGGCTGATCAGGCCCTGCGTCAGGACCGGCGAGCCACGCACGTACGACGGCGACTGCGCCAGCGCGTCACCGAACAGGCCAGGCGCCGCCGCCGCGCGGAAGGCGGCGTCGGCGCGCGCCGACGGCCCGGCGAGCGCTTCGCCGACGGCGACGAAGGGAACGAGCAGGTAGACGTGCCCGATCGGGAACCACGTGTAGGCGACGCCGTTGCTGCCGAGCTTGCCGCAGGTGCGCTGCTGCTGGATGTACGCGGCGCCGAGCGCCTCGCCGAGCGAGTCGCCGCCCTGGTCGGCGCGCAGCAGGCCGCTGTCGCCGCGCCGCCACAGGCTGCGCGCCGCCTGCATGGTGAAGCCGGCGTCCTCGGTCTCGAAGTTGCCGTGCGCGACCGTCGCGAACAGCAGGAACACGACGAGCCACAGCCGCCGCAACAGACGCGCGTCGCCGCTCATCGGGGGCCTCCCGGACCCGCGAGCTGGGCCGGATCGACGCCGAGCAGCGGCAGGGCCCAGAACCACAGCACCGGCAGCAGCAGCAACGCCGCTAGCACGTCGACGACGATGCCGGCGCGGGCCATCTGGCCGAAGGTGATCATGCGCGAACTGAACACGATGGTGTTCGGCGGCGTCGCGATCGGCAGCATGAAACCGCACGACGCCGCGATCACCGCCGGCAGCATCAGCACCAGGGGATCGAGGCCGGCGGCCTTGGCGCCGTCGCGCAGGATCGGCATCAGCAGTGAGGCGACGGCGACGTTGCTGGCGATCTCGGACAGCAGCGTGATCGCCAGCACCAGCACGAGCAACAGCAAGGCCGGATGCACGCTGCCGACCAGCGGCCGCAGCGCCTCGCCGAACGCCGCCGACAGGCCGGTCGGCCCGAAGGCATTCGCCATCGCGACGCCCGCGCCGAGCAGCAGCAGCAGGTCGAACGGCATCCGGCGCGCCGTCTCCCAGTCGGTGAGCCGGCGGCCGTCCGGCGTGCCCGCCGGCACTAGGAAGGCAAGGATCGCCACCAGCACGGCGACGCTGCCGTCGGCGACGAAGCTGTCGCGCTCGCCCGCCGGCACGAGGCACGACGCCCAGCCGCGGATTGTCTCGCCGGCGCCGAGTTGCACGTCGCCGCGCGTGATCCACAGCAGCACCGCGAGCCCGAACAGCGCGGCGGTGCGCTTCTCGGCGGTCGACCACCGGCCGAGTTCGCGCGCTTCGCGCAGCAGGCCGTCCTGGCCGCGCAACGGCGCCGCCGGCAGCGGCAGCGCGAAGCGCGTCAGGCAGAAGCTCGCGGCAACCGCCAGCAGCAGCGCGAACGGCAGGAAGGCCAGCACCCAGCCGAGGAACGACACCTGCCGCGCGCCGGCGGCGACCAGCGGCTCGTAGGCGCCGTAGAAGATCGCGTTGGGCGCGGTGCCGATCGGCGAGCCGACGCCGCCTATCGACGCGCCATAGGCGATCGCGCACATGATGCCGGCGCCGAAGTTGGACAACGCCCGCGGCGGCAGCTCGCCGAGCGCCGCCATGCGCTGCACGAGCACCGTGCCGATCGGCAGCAGCAACAAGGCCACAGACGTGTTGTTGATCCACGTCGAAATGACGGTGGCAGCCAGGAAGAAGCCGAGCACCAGCCGCCGCGGCTGCGCGCCAAGCCGCAAGATCACGCCGAGCGCGAGCCGCCGGTGCAGGCCGCAGCGTTCGACCGCCTGCGCCAGCACGAAGCCGCCGCCGAACAGCCAGAGGATCGGGTCGCCATAGCCGCGCGTGGTGTCGGTGGTCGACGCAACGCCGAACAGCGGGTAGAGCGCCAGCGGGATCAACGCCGCCGCCGCGATCGGCATCGCCATCAGCAGCCAGCACGACGTCGTGAAGCCGGTGACGAACAGCGCGCGACAGGCGACGCCGACGTCGGCCTCTGGCCGGAACGGCAGTAAGCGCCCCGCCCACCAGCAGAGCAGGCCGATCACTAGCGCCGCGACAATGCGCGCCGGAAACACCTCGCGCGCAGGCGCGCCGCCGGCCGGGGCGGCGTCGCTCACGGCGCCTCCGCCGGGGCGACCGCGTCGCCGAGCCAACGCAGATACGCCGGCAGGCCGTCGGCGACGGCGAGTTCGAGTGCCTCGGGCACGTCGTACGGATGCAGGGCGACGAGCCGCGCGCGCAGCGCCGGCGCGGCGGCGGCGGTGGTCTTGGCGACCAGCAGCAACTCGTCGGCGGCGTCGACGCGGCCCTGCCAGCGGAAGTACGAACGCACGCCGGGCAGCACGTTGACGCACGCGCACAGCCGTTCGTCGACGACGGCGCGGGCGAGTTCGTGCGCGCCGAGCCGCCCGGCCCGGTCGGTGCTCGCCGGCGCGGTGCAGAGCACGACGACGGCGGCGGCCATCAGCGCCCCCTCGCCAGCCGTTCGGCGAGCAACGGGTCGAGGCCGCTCGCCAGGATCTTGGCCTGCGTGCGGCGGAAGTCGTAGGCGACGCGGTGGATCGTCACGGCGTCATCGGCGACGACGGCGAACGACGCGCGGGGGTCGAGGTCGCGCGGCTGGCCGACGCTGCCGACGTTGACGATGCACGGACCTGCCAGCGGGAAGCGCGGGTGCTCGTCGGTCGCCTGCACGAAGTGGTAGTCGGGGTAATGCATGCCCGGCCAGTGCGTGTGGCCGATGAAGCACGGACGATCGACGAGCGCGAACAGCTGGCGCATCTTCTCCGGCGCCTGGTAGCCGTCGCTCTTCATCACGTACTCCATCACGGGATCGCGCGGCGAGCCGTGGAAGAACATGCAGCCGGAGTCTTCCTGCCGCTCAGGCAAGCCGCGCAGCCATTCCCAGACCTTGCGCCGGCCGGGGTGGAACAGCGACGGCTTGAGCTTTGCCCGCGAGTAGCGCAGCGCCTCGCGCGCCTGCCGGCTGAAGTCGTCGAGTTCGTTGGCGTGGAACAGCCCCCAGTCGTGGTTGCCGCGCAGCGTCCACTTGCAGCGCGCCATCACGAGGCGCGCGACCGGCAGCGGATCGGGCCCGTAGCCGACGACGTCGCCGAGGCAGACCGTCTCGCGAACGCCCAGCTGGTCGATGCGGGCGAACACCGCCTCGACGGCTTCGAGGTTGGCGTGCAGGTCGGAGACGATCGCGAACGGGGTCACGTCAGCCGCGCCGCCTGCGCCAGAAGGGCCTGCTGGACGGCGCCTTCGATCGCCGCCTCGGCGGCGGCCAGCGGCATCTTCATCGTCGCGCCAGCGGCCTTCTTGTGCCCGCCGCCGCCGAACTGGGCGACGATCGCCTGCACGTCGACGTCGCCGCGGGCGCGCAGCGAGCACTTCACGGCGCCGTCGTAGCGCTCCTTGAGCAGCGCCACCACCTCGACGCCCTCGATGGAGCGCAGCGGGTCGAGCACCGCGTCGGTGTCGAAGTCGGCGCGCGTGGCGCGCTCCATCAGCGTCTTGTCGAGCGCGGCCATCGCCAGTCGGCCGCCGAGCTTGAGCTGATGGCGCGCGAGCGCGTCGGCCAGCACGCCGGCGGAGTCGGGGTGGTTGCGGCGGTAGAGCGCGTCGTAGATGCGGCTGCCGTCGACGCCGGACGCGATCAGTTCGCCGGCCATGGCGAAGACCTCGGCGTCGGCGTTGCTGTAGCGGAACCAGCCGGTGTCGGCGACGAGCGACAGGAACACGCCCTCGGCCGCGGCGGCGCCGAGCGGCACGCCGAGTTCGCGGTACAGCCGGCGCACCAGCGCGCCGGTCGCCGCCGCCTTGACGTCGACGTAGTGCACCATGCCGTCGCCGGCGTCGCCGCCGATGTGATGGTCGACGACCGCCACCGTCGGCCGCTTCTGCAGCAGCCGCTGGCCGAGCTGCCCGACCCGCGACATCTGGTTGCAGTCGAGCAGCACCACCGTATCGAACTCCGGCAACGGGTCCTCGGCGCGGGCGTGACCAAACGGCGTGTGCCGGGTGAGGAAGTCGAACGACCGACCGATCGGGTCGGGGTTGACGATCACGACCTGCTGGCCGAGTGCCGTCAGCAGGTGATACAGCGCCGTCTGGGCGCCGAGGCAGTCGCCGTCCGGATTCTCGTGTCCGGTGAGCAGGAAGCGCTGCTTCTGGCGGAGGAAGTCGGGAAACGTGGCCAAGCTGCGCCGACTCTATTGCCAGCGACGACGAGGCTCAACGACCGGGGGCGAAGCGGCGCGTCCGTCCGGCGCACACCACCGTCCGCAACGGCAGTTCCCCTTGCACGAAGCCGCGCAGCGTCGCCGCCGCGTCGACGGCCGCGTCGACGACGATGAAGTCGGCGCGGCCGCCGACGGCAAGGCGACCCGCGCCCGGCAGACCAATGCTTGCCGCCGCGTCGGTCGTCGCCATCGCCAACAACTCGGCGGGCGCGAGCGAAGGCCACAGCGCAGCGGCTTTCGCCAGCGCGGCGCGCATCGACAGTCCGTCGGCGTTGCCGGCGCGCGAGTCGGTGCCGAGCGCGACCGGAATGCCGCGCGCCCGCCAACCGACGACGTCGGGCGCTTCCCGTCGGAACCACGCGATGGCGCCCGGACAGACGGCGATCGAAGCGCCCGCCGCGGCGACGCGCGCCGCATCGCCGCGCTCGAGTTCCTGGCAGTGCACCAGCTGCGTGCCTGGCCGCAGCACGCCGAGTCGCTCGAGCCAACGCACCGCGCCGACGCCCGGCGCGCGGAAGCCGGCCGGCAAGCGGCCCAGGCGCTCGAGCAGCGCGCGGAACGGGCCAGTCCCCCGCCGCAGGAACTCCTGCTCCTCTGGCAGCTCGGCGCAGTGTATCGCGAGCCAGCGCGCCCGCGCCGCCGCGGCGCGGAACAACGCCGGCGAGACCGAGTACGGCGCGTGCGGCGACAGGCCGGGCGCCAGCGCGCCGCGCGCGCGCACCAGTCGTTCGCGCACGAGCGCGCGCGCCGCCGGGGCGTCGAGATGGAAGCCGGTCAGCTCGCGGTACGCGCGTGACCGCACCGCCGCGGCTGCCAGCGCGGCCGTCGCCGCGCCCGTGGCGTCGATGTCGCCCACCGCCGTAGCGCCGCCGGCGAGCAGTTGCGCGAGGCCGGCGCGCAGCGCCGCGCGTTCGCGCGCCGGCGAAATCGCCGCGCGCGCCGTCATGACCGCGCCGACCCACGGCACGAAGGCGCGCTCGGCGCGCGACAGCGGCTCGATCTGCAGGTGCGCGTGGGCGTCAACCAGCCCGGGCAGCACGGCGACGTCGGCCACGCGACCAGTGGCGCGGCGCAGCGCGACGATGCGCCCGCCGCGATCCCAGACGAGCTCGCGGCAGGCGAGCCAACGGTCCGGGGCGATCGCCACGTGACGGGCGGCAACGCAGCCGCCGCCCGTCGGCGCTTCGGTCACGAAATCGCGCGGACGCGCAGCGCCCTGACGACGACGTTCGGGAAGGCAGCGCCGTTGTAGAGCAACTGGAAGCGGAAGCCGGTGACCGAGTCCTGCTGGATGCCGGGGCCAGCGCCGGTGCCGACGCCGTCGCGCCACGCCTTCAGCGTGCCCTCGATCGGCGTCACGCCGTCCTGACCAAGGCGCGCGCCCTGGAACTGGATGGTGACCGGACCGGCGGGGTCGTTCGCCTTCGCCGTGCCGGCCGCGCCGGTGTCCGTGTAGGTCGTGATGGGCAACGGGCCGCTGCCATCCGGATCGACGTCGAGTTCGTAAAACTGCCACGTCGGCGGGAAGATCAAGCCGGTGCCGATCCACTTCGACACATCGCCCGAGCGGCTGTCGCGGTCGGTCAGCGGGCCGCTGTTGATCGCCGGGTTGTAGGTCGGGACCGTCGTGATCGGGCCGCTGAAGGTCGGCGGCGTCGGCGCCTCCAGCCGGTAGAAGCCGTCAGCGCCGGTCCCGGCTTGGGCGATGACGTTGAGCTGTGTTGGCGCCGATGAGAAGACGCTGACGTTGGAGACGCGGCTGCCCGCGCTGCCGCTGGCGTTGAGCAGACCCTGCACCGTCAGGTTCTTGCCCGACTGCAGCAGGATCGAGCCGCCGGAGCCGCCGCCGCCCGGCGATGAAACGCCAAAGTCGGTGTCCGCTGTCGTGGATGCCGGGTTGTCGCCGTTGATGACGACACCGCGGCCGCCGCGAACGAGGATCTGGCCAGTGCTGGCGATCAGAAGATCGCCGCCGCAGCGCAGCGCGATCGCGCCGCCGCCGCCCGTGCCGCCGTGGCCGGCCATGAAGTCATCGGTCAGCAACGACAGGATGCCGAACGAGTGGCTACCGCCGCCGCCCCCACCCGAGCCGCCGACCAGGTAGTGGTCGACCGACTGGTAGCTCGACGGCGGGCTCGACGGGAACGGCAGCAGCGGGAACGCGACACCGCCAGCCGCAACTGGACCATTGTTAGGCTGCGTCACCGCCGGCGGCGGAATCGTGGGCAGAGCCGGAACACCGCCCGCCAGCATGTAGCCGCCGCCACCGCCACCGCGCGAGAACTCGTCATGATAGGTCAACGCCGGCGACGAGCCGGCGATGTACGGAGGCACCGCGATGGTAGTAGCCAGCCCTGTCGCCGGATTGAGTTGCGAACCAGTGCCGCCGGTGCCGCCGGCCAGACCGGCGTAGGCGTGGTTGCCGAGCACGCGCACGGTCTGGCCGGGTTGGCCGTTGGTCAGGTTGACGCCGTTGACGATCTGCGGGCCGAGGCCATTGCACTCGTTGGCGCCGTTGCCACCGGCACCGCCGCCACAGCCGCCGAGGCCGCCGGCCTGGCCGAGGATGATGGCGTTGAGGCCGCGCGCGTTGAAGGTCGTCACCTGCTGGCCGGCGAGCGCGCCGGTCGTCGGCACGGTCGCCGGCATGTCGACGCCGCTCAGGTCGAGCGTGCCTCTGATCTCGACGCGGCCGCGGACGCGGATCTGCGGCGGGACCGAGCCGCGGAAGCGCAGCGTCTGGCCTTCGTTCAGCACGAAGTCGGTGAAGAAGAAGCGACCGTCAGTGACGCTGAATGCCGCGCCGCTCTGCGTGTTGCTGCCGGGGATGACGATGCCGCCGACCTGGTCGAGGTTCCACTCGAACTGGCCGGAGCCCAGCGGCGTGCCGAACACGGGGTTGAACGAGCCGTGGCGGCCGTCGTCGCCGATCGGGCCAGGACGCGCGCCGGTGTTGCCTTGTGTGCCGCCCCACACGCCGCCGGACACCAACGGATCCTGGCGATCCGGCGTCTCGAACGACTCGGTGATGTCGATCGGCGACGGCGGCACGAACGCGGTGATCAGGTTCCACTGCGCCGGCACCGCCGAGCGGCCAGCGAGGTCGCGGATGTCCGCCGTCACGTTGACACTGATGCAGGACGTGCCCGGCAGCAGAACCGACGGCCGGAACGACACGACGGTGACATCGACGCCGCCGACGGTGTCGGTCGACAGCTCCGGCAGGCCCTCCAGCGCGATGCCCTCGGCGTCGAGGTCGCACTCGCCGCTCGGTAGGGTGACGCGCAGGATGACGCGGATCGGCGACGAGTTCGACAGCGGCACCTGCAACGCCGCGGTGTCGATCAGTTCGGAGAAGCGAAGCAGGATCGTCGGCTGACGGCTGACGCCGGTCGTAGTCGTCGGCGCGATCAGTTCGGCCGTCGGCGGCGCTTGGTTCTCGTCGAGGATGCCGAGCGTGGCGCGGACCGTGCAGGTGAATTCCTGTTGCAGCGCGTCGCCTGCGAAGCTCTTGATGCCGAAAGCCGCCGAGTCGCCGCCGGCGATCGTGATGATGTAGCTCTCGTTGCGCAGAAAGCCGAACGTACTCACGCCGTTCAGCGTGCTAACGCTGGGCACGAAGACCACTTCGCTGCCGACGACGAGGAAGTCGCCGTCAGGCGCGACGCCGGTAGCCGTTCGGATCGAGAAGCTCGCGCCGTTGACCGTCGCCGGGTCGACGCGCTCTGAGAACCTGACGCGCAGACGCTCGTTCTCGGCGATCTCGGTCACCGCGCAACCCGTTTGCGAACAACTGAGGTTGCAGCTGATGATGCAGAATGGCGCGCCGTCAAGGCAGCGGATGCGCAACTCGTCGGACGAGGCGACGCCACCGCCTGAACAGGCTGGGAAGGCCGCCGCGAGGAGGAGGAACGCGCCCTTCAGTAAGAACGAGGAAGAGGACATGCGCATGGCAGGGTCACGGAGCGACGGTCAGATGCGATAAACGACGACGACCTCGTCGACGACGACATTCACGCCGATGCTGTAGTCGACGAAGAGCTTGAAGCGGAAACCATTGAAGGCGTCGGCGTCGATGCCGGTGACGGCGGCGGTGCTGCGCACTGCCTGACGCCACGGCCCGAACTGCTGCGGGTCGAGCGTCGACAGGTCGAGCTGCACGGCCTGGAACAGCACGCGCAGCGCCGCGTTGGCGCCTGCGAGCGCCGGGGTCGGCGAGATCGCCGGGTCATCGCTGTAGACGAACGGGTTGCCGTCGACGGTGCCGCGGATCTCGTAGCGCGCGAACTCTGGCCCGAAGACCTGGCCGGTGGAGTAGAACTTCGAGCCGCAGACCACCAAGGCGTCGCGCTCGTCGAGCACGCCGAGGTTGTCCGCGGTGGGCGACGGTTGCATGCCGGGCAACTGCGCCAACGTCGGCAGCGTCGGCGCCTCCAGCCGGACGTAGCCGTTGGCGCCAGCGCCGCCCTGCAATACCACCACAGCGCCTTGCGGCGGCGTGCCGCCGACACCGGCCGAGCGGTTGAAGGTGCCGCCAGCACCGCCGCGCACGTCGATCAATCCGCTGAGGCTGACTGAGTTGCCCGTCTGCAACACGATCGCGCCGCCCGAGCCGCCGCCGGCAACGCAAACCTGCGCGCCAGACGCCGTGCCGGTCGAGTTGGCTGCGCTACCGCCATTGGCCAGTATCTTCGCGGCCGGCGCCATGCTGAGCGAGCGACCGGCACGCAGCGCGATGGCGCCACCGCCACCGCCGCCGCCCGCGCCCGGCGCCCAGCGGTCCGTGCCGCCGATGCCGATCGACAAGCAGGTTTGGCTAGCGCCGCCGCCGCCGCCCGAGCCGCCGACGAGGAAGTGCTGCGAGGACGGCAAAGCGTTGCCGACCACGGGGAAGGGGAGCAGCGTCAGGGCCGCGCTCGCGGCCGTGCTCGGCCCCATGCAGAAGGCCAGCGGCGCCGGTCCGCCATTGACGCGGAACACCGACGTCGCGTCCGGCGTCGTGCCCCAAGCGACCGTGACCGTGAACGTGGCGTTGTTCGCGCCGCCGTTGCTGGCGATGGTGCGACTCTGGCCAGCGCCGGTGCCGGTCAGGATGTCGAGCGTGCGGCCGGCGTAGCGGTTGGGATACCACGGGAACACCGGGTTGCCGATGCCGGCCGCCAACGCGGTGATCGTGGTCGCCGACGGGGCGACGAATGACGACGTCGCGACGTTCAACAGGCCCGGCTCGGGGTGGTTGTTGCTGACGACGACGCCCGCCGCGCCCGGCAGCAGGTAGCCGCCGCCGCCGCCGCCCGCAGCCGCCATCGGCGAGTACGGCACGCCGGCCGTGGTGCCGTAGTAGATCGCCGAGTTCAGGCCGGACGCGGGGAAGACCGTCGAGCCGCGGCCACCGGTGCCGAACACCGTCGTCGCGTAGGCCTGGCCGAAGATGACGCGCGCGTCCTGGCCGTTGCTGCCTTGGTTCAGAGCCGTAGCGCCGGTGGTTACCGCCTGCGTGGCAGTGATCTTGTCGCCGCCCTTGCCGCCGGAACCCGCGCCCGGGCCGCCCGCGCCGCCGGACTGACCGACAACAACCGACGCCAGCGGCACGGTCGTGTTGCTCGCGCCGGCAACGTCGATGTGGCCGAGGATGTCGAGGCGGCCGGCGACGGTGACCTGCGGCGGGACCGAGCCGATGAACTGGATACGTGCATCGCTCGGCACCACCATCGTCGAGAAGAAGAAGCGGCCGTCGGTGATCGGGATCGGAGCGCCTGTCGTCGTGTTGCTGGCTGGGATCACGGTGTTGCCCGTGTTCAGCGTGTAGACGCGCTTGCCCTCGACCGTGGTGAGCGTGTCGGTGCACAGCGCGACGCTGAACGGTCCGTGCCGGCCATCGCCGCCGATGCGGAAGAACGTCGCTGAACCGCCGCCCCACGAAGCCGCCGACGAGTCGGCGTCGAGCTGGTCGTCGTTGGCGAAGGTCTCGGTGATGTTCGCGTCGACGAGCGGCACCACCACCGTGCGGAAGGTGAAGGTCTGCGGCTGCGCCGGGCGACCGGACAGGTCGGCGACGCCGTCGGTGACGTTGACCTCGACGCAGATGTTGCCCGGCAGCGTCTGCGTCGGGCGGAAGGACAGGATCGAGACGCCGCGCGCGGCGTCGAAGTCGAGGTTCTGCGTGCCGCTGAGCGTCTGCGGCGCCGAGTTGGGATTGCACTCGAAGACGCCGCTGCCGGGCGACACCTCGCGGTTGCGCCGGACGCTGAACGTCACCGGGCTCTGCGTGCCGCTCAGGAACGGCGTCGCGTCGATCAGTTCGTTGAACTCGATGACGATGTCGGTGTCCCGCGGCGCGCTGCCGTTCTGCGCCTCGGTCGGCACCGTGAGGATGCCGCTGGGCGCGACGCCGTTGAGGTCGATGATGCCGAGCGACGAGCGCAACGTGCAGGTCAACGTCGTGGCGAACGGCTTGCCCGACGCGCTGTGCACGACCGATGTCTGCGTGCTGCCGCCGGGGATCAACATCGTGTACGTCTCGCCCGTCGTGAAGCCGTAGAACGTCTGGCCGCTGGAGATCAACAGCGTCGGTTCGAAGCGGACTTGGCGGCCTTCGACGAAGAACTCGCCAATCGGTTCGTCGCCGGTGGCGGTACGGAAGCGGATCGACGACGACGACACCGTCGACGGATCCACGTCTTCGCTGAAGGTCAGGTAGATCGGCTGGTTCTGCGCGATGTCGGTCTGCGAGCAACCGGTCGAGCTGCAACCGAGGTTGCAGGACTCGAGGCAGATCACCTGCGGATCGGCGGTGGCGCAGTCGAAGCCACCGGAACCGCTCGCGTCGCCGCTCGCGCACCCTGCAAGCGCGCCCAGGCCAAGGAGTAGCGCGCGACGAGGAGCACGCCAACGCGCGCCGGAGTGGCCGGAGAGGCCGTGTTGCGAACTGCGACCGGACATATCTGCTTCTACTCGGCTTGGCGGGGGCAAGGCGACCGGCCGGACGCAGAGGGGAAAGCGGGCGTCGGCCGACGCGGATGCGGGGGACGGCAAGGAAACCATAAGGGCCTGGAAGCTGCAAGGATCGGTGGCGAACGATCGGTACAACAGTGCGGCGCGGCAACGGGACAACATCCATGCCACTTCTCCCCGGCAGAAGCCGGCGCGGCTGCCTGGCCACGGCGCCGGCGGGCGCCCGCCGGCGCCGTGCGCTTCGGCACGCTGGCTGTTCGGCTCCGAACACACCGTGACCACAGCGCGGCAGCCCACTACCTTCGCAGCATGCCCGGGACCCCCGCCTCGTCGCCACGCTCCCTCCTGGCCCCTCTCGTCGGGGGCCTCGTCCTTGCCGGGGCGGTCGTCGCCGGACTCTTCCTGCTGCGTGCCGAGGTGCAGGATCTGCGGCGCGCCGCCGAGGCCGACCGCGCGGACCTGAAGGAGATCCTGGGCGAAGTCACCCGCCTGCGCATCGAGCAGAGCGCCGGTAGCAAGGGACCCCAAGCGCTGCTGGAGAAACTGCGCACCTACGCGCCGCTGCTGACGAGCGCGCGCACGACCGAGCCCGACTACCGCAACGCCCAGAAGGAGATGGACGCGGTCCTACGCGCCTTCGCCACGCTCGGCGCCGACGGCTGGCAGCCGCTCCAGGACCGCTTGAACGGCCTCGATCCGAGCAAGGACTTCGACGAGATCAAGCAGCTGCTGCGCGCGTCGCTGGCCGTCGACCGGACCAAGGGCATCGCGCTGTACCGCGACGTGCTGCTCGGCCAGCGCCTGCCGTCGCCGCGCCTGCGCTGGTTCGTCGGCGCCGAGCTCACCGAGATCGACCGACCGTTGGCGCAGGACCTGCTGCGGCGCGTCCTGCTGACCGAGTCGGGCCGAGGCTTCAACACGGACCACGCCGCCGCCTTCCCGGGCGCAGTCATCCCCGACCGCGCCGCCCTGTCGGCGACGGGCTTCCACAACTACGTGCTCGCCTACGCCCGCACCCAGGATCCGCGGCTCGACGACACGCTGCTGATGGTGCTCGGCCGCGCCGAGCACGACCGCATGACCATCCAGGAGTGCGTCAAGCTGCTCGGCGATCGACGCTACGCCGCCGCGGGCCCCGCCGTCGAGAAGCTCTACAACCAGCCACCGCTCGGTCAGGAGGACCCGATCTTCCTCAACTACTGCCTCGAGGCGATCGTCGCGATCCGCGGCAAGGATGCGCAACCGTTTCTCGAAGCGGCGCTGCCGAAGGCGAGCTCGGAGCTGGTGCAGAAGCGCATCCAGGCGCTGCTCGGCAAGCTCGCTGGCAAGTAAGCGCCCGCCGCCGGCCACGCGCGCGGCGTGTCAGCCGGGTTCGCCTGGTCGGCCAGTCCATTGCGTCGGCCAGTCGCTCCGCGCCGGTCGACCACTCGGCCATCCGATCAGTTGGCGAGGAACTCGATCGCGCCGCCGGGCAGGAAGTACAGGATCAGCATCTGGCCGCCGCGCACGGTCGGCACGTGCACCGAGCCCTTGCCGTAGACCACCCAGCCCGCCGGCTTGCCGTCAAAGCGCGGATCGCCGCCAGTCGCCATGCACAGGTCGAGCTCGCCGTTGGGATGGCGATGGCGCGGGCCGGGCACGTCCATCAACACCGCGTCGACCGAGAACCCGAGCAGTTCCTTGGCGACACGGCCGAAACGAATGCCGTTCTGAGCCTTGGGCAGCAGCCACTCCGAGCCGATGTTGGCGATCGCGGCGACGCGCAGCGCGACGACCGTGGCGCTGGCGAATGGCGCGGCCTTCTCGGCCAGCGCGCCCGCGTCGGCGGCGTCGACGTCGACCGCACGCAGGGCTTCGGCGACCGGCCGCAACAGCTCCGTGAACTGCTCCTTCGTCATCGTCTGCGTCATGGCGCTTCGCTCCGTGTCACTTGCCCTTGGGGCGGAAGACCTGCACGACGGCCGGATTGCCGTCGAGGCGCGGGCCGCCGATCAGGTCGATGCAGTAAGGGATCGCTGGGAACACCGCGTCGAGGCAGACGCGGATCGACGACGGCTTGCCCGGCAGCGTCACGACCAGTGCGCTGCCGAGGATCGCCGCGGTCTGGCGCGACAGAATCGCCGTCGGCACGCCGGCGCGCAGCGACGCCGCGCGCATCTGCTCGCCGAAGCCCGGCAGTTCCTTGCTGCAAACCTCGCGGATCACCTCGGGCGTGACGTCGCGCGGCGCTGGGCCGGTGCCGCCGGTAGTGCAGATCAGGCAGCAGCCGGCGTTGGCGAGTTCGCGCAGCGCGGCGGCGATGCGCGGCGGCTCGTCGGGCACGACGCGTGTCTCGAAGTCGCACGGCGTCGCGAGGTAGTCGCGCAGCGCCGCCGCGATCGCCGGTCCCGACTCGTCGGCGTACACGCCGACGCTGGCGCGGTCGCTGATCGTGACGATGCCGATGCGCGGTCGCTCCATCGGCTCAGCCCGTGCCGCCCGCCGGCAGCGGGCCAGCCTCGGTCGGCTTGTCCTCGCCCGACGCGACGAGGCGCTTGATCTGCAGGCGGAACTCGCCGCGCTCCTCCGGCTCGGCGCTGCGCCAGCGGCCAGTGTGGCAACGGCGCTCGATGGCGTGGCCCTGCATGGTCACTGACGTCACGTGCTTGCCCTGCGGCGTGAACACGTGCACGCGGCCTTGCCGCCGGAGCACGACGATGGTGCTCTGGTCGAGGTCCCAAAAAATCGCGCCGTCGCTCGCCTCGGTGGCGTCGGGGTAGGCGCGCGAGGTCGGACGCTGGCCTTCCTCGCTGCGCTCGAGCCCGTGCTGCGTGCGACGACCGACGCTGCGCGTACGGCTCTGCAACTGGCGCGCGAGGTCCTGCAGCAACGGCTGCACAAAGGCTTCCTCGTCGACCTCGCCGGCCTGCTGCTGGCCCTGCAGGCGCATGGCCTCGACGTCGAGCTGGCGCTGGCAGCGGCTGAGGATCTGCATCAGGGCCGGGTCGGCGAGGTCCATCGGATCGACGGCCCCCACCGCGTGCAGGCGCAGGCGCACGCGCCCTTCCAACGTCGTGCCGCGCAACAGCTGGAAGCTGAAGGCGCAGCGGCCGGCGGCGTCGAGCGTGCGGAACAGACCGGCGTCGACCTGGCCAAGGATCTTGAACACCGGTGAGTTGCCGCCGAACTCGGCGAGCTGCTGCGTGCGCAACACGCGGCCCATCGTGACGCGCGTCAGCACGATGTCCTCGCCGGCGATCAGGCGGTCGATGTTTGGATCCTTGCGCTCGATCGCCATCGTCACGAAGTCGGCGAACTGCGGCTTGCCGGTCGACGAATAGCCCTCGAACACGTGCCGCGGCTCGGTCGGACGGCAGCCTTCGGCGTGCGAGCTGCCGGCGAAGTAGCAGTAGACCGCGCCTGGGCGCAGCGCATTCTCGTGCTCGCGGACCTCGCGCACGCGCTTGCTGATCTGTTCGACCGCCGTGCCGGCGGCGTGGCGCACGTCGTTGCCGCCGTCGAGCGGGATGCGCAGGTTGAGCTCGAGGTAGCGCGGCATTGCCAGCGGGTCGACGCCTTCGATGTGCAGCAGCGTGTGCGCCATCTCGGCGAGCGCCTGCACGGCCTGCAGCGCCGCGTGCTGCGAGTCGCCGCGAGTGCGGCCGTGGCCGCGCAGGTCGTGGCGGCCGTGCCATTCGTGGCGACCGTGCTTGCCGTGACCCTTGCCGCCACGCTGCGGCCGGTCATGCTGCGGCCGGTCAGGGCGAGGTGGCCGCGGCGAGCCGGCCGCAACCGCGCCACCGTCAGCGGCCGTCGCCGCCTCGCCAGCCGGCGCGTCGCCTACCGCGCCCGGGGCACCCGCGCCCGCCGGCGCGCTGCCGTCGGGGCCCTGGCGGTCGCCGCGACGGCGGCGGCGGCGGCGGCGGCGGCGGCGATCGCCGTCGCTGGCGGGCGCGCCCTCGCCGCCAACCGGCGCGCTGCCTTCGCCCGGCGGCGGTTGGCCGCCGGCGGCGTCGCCAGCGACGGGCGCAGGGTCGATCGGAGGAAGGCCGGCAGTGTCGGACTCGTTCACGGGGCGAGCACGATGCGCCCTGCGGACAACGCCGACAAGGCCGCAGCGCGCATTTCCCTTCGCCGCAGCGGGCTGCTTCAATCGCCGGCCGGTCATGCCCCGCATCCACGATTCGATCCTTTCCGCCGTCGGCAACACGCCGATCGTCCGGCTGGCGCGCATCGGCCGCCACCTGCCGCAGGAACTGCTGGCCAAGTGCGAGTTCCTGAATCCCGGCGGCTCGGTCAAGGACCGCATCGGCGTGCGCATGCTGCTCGACGCCGAGAAGCAGGGCCGTATCAAGCCGGGCGACACGCTGATCGAGCCGACCTCGGGCAACACCGGCATCGGCCTCGCGCTCG
>Ga0194119_10003412_pt1 | contig 25605 bp, 40 predicted proteins | sample TA2MahC100mmetaG_FD_148620 | JGI IMG/M metagenome (GOLD analysis project Ga0194119, IMG submission 148620) | Freshwater microbial communities from Lake Tanganyika, Tanzania - TA2015018 Mahale Deep Cast 100m | ecosystem: Environmental > Aquatic > Freshwater > Lake | place: Tanzania: Lake...
CGTTTCAGGCGCAACAAAGAACGGTGTTCCTGAACGAGTTGCTGACGAGCTATATGAAAAGGTGCTGTTTTTCTCAGGCTATGGCTTCAACGCAAGTCATGCCATGTCATACGCAATTGATTCTTACTATTGTGCTTGGCTCCTTACCTATTTTGAGGAGGAGTGGCTCTGTGCATACCTCGAGTCGATGTCCGGTAACGATGAGAAGCGTGCCAAGGCCTTCTCTGAGGTAAAGGCGCTTGGGTATAAGATCGTCAACATCGACATTAACTATGCGACGAAGAGCTGGGCGATTCTAGAAGGCAAGCGGTTCATGCCTAGCTTCCTTTCATGCAAGGGAGTTGGTGAGGCCGCAGTAGAAGAAATCATGGAAAATCGTCCATATAAATCCGTAGAAGATATGTTGTGGAATGAAGATGGGTCATGGAAGCACTCCAAATTCAACAAACGAGCCTTGGAGGCACTCATCGCGATTAAGGCTTTTGATTCTTTGGATTGCATCGGTCATGACAGGACTTTTATGAGCCACAAACAGATGAGTGAAATCTTGGTGAATAGGAACAGCGATATCAAGAAACATACTAAGAAAAATCCAACGGTTGGGATGGAAGCTTTCCGCGCGGCGATTGTCGAGACGGAAGATATGGATGAATGGACTCGATCGGAGATGGTTGATAACAACATCAAATATCTCGGATCATTCAACGCTGCGATGCTTATGCCAGACGAAATCTTGCAGAAACTTGAAAGTAAAGGCGTTAAATCTGTAGACGACTTATCGGATAGCGACATTTATTGGTTTATCGTATCTGATGCAAAACCAAAAAAGACAAAGACAGGAAAGCCATATCTTCTTTTAACGATTACTGGGTTAGGCGGGCAGAATCATAGATTGTTCTGTTGGGGATGGGATGGTGCGACTGAGATTCCTAAGTATAGCGTCTGTATTTCAGAAATCTCTGTCGATGGATACGGTAATAAAACCTTTATGAAGAAGGTTAAAGTATTAGATTCATGAGGTGATGATGGGAACAGTAGTATTATTTGATGGATCTGATAAGGTTGGCAAGACCGAAATGGCTAAAGAATTATCCATGAGGTTGTGCATTCCGTATTTTAAGAATGAATCAGAATGGAACGCATTTTCAAATGACAAGAGTTATTTCGTCAATGCTTTAAAGTATGGAGACCCATACTTCTATAATTTCTTAAAGGTGACTGGAGTTTCGACTATTCTTGATCGATCCTATCCTTCTGAATGGGTTTATTCTAACGTGTATGGTCGTCCTACGGATTATGAAGCTCTGCAACATATAGATTCATTAGCGGCATCGATTGGAGTAAAGATCATCATACCGTATAGGACTTCATATGAAGGATTACATGATGATGTGCATGACATTGATTCTCAATCCATGCAGAAGATATCCAACATGTATGCTGAGTTCATAAAATGGACACGCTGCGAAACCCTTCATCTATGTGTTGATTCAGAAGACCTTGACTGGGAAATGAAGACCATTCTAGATTTTATTGCAAAAAAGGAATAGTATGAAAATAGGAATCAGTTATTGGGGATTTTGTGAGTCATTTGAAGCCTCAAAAGATGCAAAGACTCCTGATGGTCACAGATATGGTCGACCAATCATGGTTGATAGCCTCGTTTCAAGAGGACATCAGGTATTTTCTTTGCAGCAAAGGAGAGAACCTACTCAATACCCTGGAATCAATTATGACTTAGGATTTCCTGATATCGATGTTCTGTTCGTCGAATGGCGCTGGCCGACGTATAAAAACTCTGGTGCAAAAAAGTTTGAACCAGACCTTGACCGTCAGAAAGAGTTGTTGGCTCATTATCACGGAAAGATTCCTGTTGTTATTTGGGATTGCGATTACAAGGTGACTGACGCAGACGAAATTGCATGGCCTAAGGCCATCATTGCAGATCCTGCATTTGATCCTCGTAATTTGACCCGCCCTCGCGAACGTCTCATGTTCTGGACTGATTGGAAAAAACTGCTGCCTGCTAATGAGACATCGTTTGAATATGGGTATGTAGGCAACAACTACGAGCGTCCGCATGCTTTTGAAAGATATTATTCAAATCCGTCATATGGGCTTAGAAGCCTAGGCATTCAAACGACTGTTCATGGAAACTGGCTTGAAGTATCTCCTGAAAGAGAATCTCCAAAAAGCCTGATATCTTCGCACACAAGCGTTGCCTTTGCTCCGCGGCTGAACTTCTATGAATCAATGAAGAGATTAAATTCTTTCATCTGCACAACTCACATAACAAAACCAGAGTATGCGCAGCGAGGATTTGCATCTCCGAGATATGTCGAAAACATAGTTTCTAATGTACCTGGATTGGTACCTGAAGAATTTTTGATTCCAGGGTTGTTAGGAAAAGATTGGATTGTTGATGGTCCTGGGTCCGTCGTAGACAAAGTTAGATTAATTTCTTCAATGAATTTAAATGAAAGAACTTCATTAATTTTAGAACAAGAAAACAATTTAAAATCGAGAGGTGTATTTTCTATTGATGGAGTTGTAGATTTCTTAGAGTCACTTAAATGAGGAAAAAATGAAAGTATTAATCACAGGTGTTGCTGGCCTTCTTGGCGCAAATTTTTCTCGCCATTTATTGTCAAAAGGATACAAGGTAGTTGGAATTGATGATTTAAGTGGAGGATACGAAGAGTCAGTTCCTAGAGATGTAACTTTTTACAAACAGGATCTAGTAAATAGAAAAGCAATTGACGGTATTTTCAACAAAGAAAAGCCTGATTATGTTTTTCATTTTGCAGCCTACGCGGCTGAAGGACTAAGCCCATTCATTAGAAATTACAATTACACGAATAACGTCCTTGCATCTGCAAACGTGATTAATGCATGTATCAATAATGATGTGAAGAAAGTTATCTTTACGTCATCAATGGCCGTGTATGGAATTGGTGATCCTCCGTTTACAGAAGAACAGCTACCAACGCCAGAAGATCCATACGGAATTGCAAAATACGCCGTTGAGATGGATCTCAAGCTTGCTCATGAAATGTTCGGATTGAAGTACAGTATCGTTCGGCCTCATAACGTTGTTGGGTTGTACCAAAACATTTGGGATCGATATCGTAACGTTATCGGTATCTGGATTCGTAAGGCGTTGAATAACGAACCTCTTTCTATTTTCGGAGACGGTACACAAGTTCGTGCATTTTCTGATATCAAGTATTATATGGAACCATTTGAGAAATTGATGACATCACATGATAGTGAGATTTTCAATATCGGTGCAAATAAGTATTACACGATCAATGAAGCAGCCGATGCAGTAATCACGGTTGCGAAAGAACTAGGAATTAACGCGACCAAGGTTCACCTTGAAAAGCGAAATGAAGTTCATACAGCATATTGCGATCATACTAAAGCTCATAAGTTACTTGGGTTTAACGATGATACAAATCTTCATGACATGATTATGAAAATGTTTAAGTGGGCACAAGAGCAACCTGAGCGACCAATGAAGACGATGGAATATGAGATTGAAAAGAATATGTACTCTTTTTGGAAGAAATGATTATGAGCACACCCGTTTTTCCTGAAAAATTAGTTGATAGAGAAAAGTTTATATTTGAACAAGTTCTTGCTGGAAATTTTTCAGCAGAACTAGTACCTTTAGAGTATGAAGTTTCAGGTAAAAAAGTAAAGCTTCAAGTTATGTCCGATGCGCTTAAGATCGGAGGCATACGAGTTAACGTTTCTGCAGAATTGCAACAACGGTTGGCTGATGTCTTTGATGCGTCACTTCTTACGGCGCAAGTTGCAGACATAATGTTTATTAATGCAAAATATCGAGTTGAGCCATCTCCTGAACCTATCTCATCGACTGTCAAGTCTATGATTAATCATTCTCAAAGAGTTGATAAGATGGTTGGAGCTTATACTGGTGGAATCGTGGCTCCACCTGGGAAGCACTGGATTTTAGATAAAAAAATTGAATTAGCAAAACCAGGTAGTTCATGCAATTACGGCTGGCATTTTCTTGGAACGTCATTTAAAGGTATCAAAGGATATTCTTGTGCATCCGGACCAAGAATGTTAAACAACAAATCAGTTTTTGTGATTCAACCGAATGCCACAGCTCACGATTTTCGTCATAGTGATTATTCGCAAGTTTGTCAGCTTGTTTCACAACAATGTTGGGTCGACGGAGCTGAATATCGCTTTTCAAGTTTGCTTCAAGATTCTTCACTTTGTAATCTTGTAAATCATAATGGGGTATTAAAGAATACAAGACAACCAGGCGTTCAAAAAATTACCGGACAAGTCGTTTTATTTCCAACTGTAATTACCGATGGAGAACCAGATGCCAACGTATGAATATACATGTAAATGTTGCAATCACCATATGGAAACAGTTCAATCAATTAAGGATGAACCCTTAAAGTTATGTCCAATATGTAAAACAGAAACCCTTGAACGTTTAATTTCAGGAGGCGCTGGATTCTCTTTGAAGGGTGGCGGATGGTATAAAGATTTATATTCTAGTCAGAAGCCTCAGTCTTCTTAAGACTAGAAAATTTTTTTAAACTATTTCTACTCGTTCTTTCGGCAGGATGAAATGGTTTTAGTTTGTTGTGCTCTTCTTCATCATCTCTTGAGTCGAAAGTAGGCTTTATTTCCCCTGTTTCACTATTAAAAATAATGTTATATCCACCATGCGCTAGCGCCAGAGGTCGTTTGATTATTGACAGATAATCAAATCTATCAGCATTAATCATCTCTTTATCGAACCAAGCTTCTAAAACGAAGTTTGAAACGCTTACATTACTCCCACTAACATGTATGTCGTAACAATTATGTTCAACTGGATCACAAATTTCTAATGCAACGAATGTTTCATCTCCTCTATTAGCCCAAAGATTGATGTACGGATTATAAAAGGTTTCTAATATTTCATGAGATAAAACTACAGACAAAGATTTAGGACCTGACATTTTTGTCCCACCGGAATCTAATATTGGAGAGCAAAAAACTCTTCCCCAAACTTTTCCGCATGGGTCTTGCGAATGATACCCAAAAACCCCAGCTTGATCCGAATTATCAAAAAACACCATGGGGAAACCATCATCACCGCCAAATTTTATTTCCCATGGAAATCGTCCCAATAATGGAGAAGCATGCTCTTTTAGTTGTATTTTACAAGCTTCAATCATCAATTTTATTTCATCATCGTTGACTCTCGTAGATCGATTGATGACGTTAAATATTCTCATAAACTTTATCTATAAGTAATTGAACTTTGCTAAAATAAGCATTATATTTAAGTTGAAATATGAAAGTTAAAAAAGCATTATTAACAGGCGGGTCAGGATTCATAGGAAGCAACTTAGCAGAAGAACTTTCTAGTCGTGGAGTTGACGTTGATATTGTTGATGACATGTCAAATGGTCATGTAGAGTTTTTACCAGCAAATTTAAGATCGAAACTTTTGGTAGATGATTTTTCATCAAAAAAAGTTTTAGAATCTATTAAACAGAGAAAATATGATACCGTTTTTCACATAGCTGCAGTTCCTAGAGTAGGATATTCTGTAGAACACCCGTTAGAATCAAATGATGCAAACGTCACAAAAACTCTCGCATTGATGAATTCTTGTAGAGGAAACATCAATCGTTTTGTTTTTGCTTCATCATCATCAGTATACGGTGACACTAATTTATTACCGACTCCTTCAACATGCGTTAAGAAGCCTAAATCTCCGTATGCGCTTCAAAAATCTATCATTGAAGATTATCTAAAATTGTACCATAATCTTTATGGGCTTGATTCTGTGTGCCTTAGATTTTTTAACGTCTTTGGCCCAAAACAATTAGGAGATTCTCCATATGCAACCGTGATTGGATCATGGCTTACTGCGATTAAAGGCGAAAAATCTATGCGTTCTGATGGAGACGGTACTCAATCAAGAGACATGTGTTATGTTGATAATGTTGTAGACGCTTGTATTCGAGGAGCAGAAGCAGAAGGCGTAATTGGAGCAGAAGGATTGAACGTTGCATGCGGAGAAAAGACTACAAATAAAGAAATTCGTCAATATCTTTTGTCTAAATATCCCAATGCCAAATATCATGATGCACCATGGCGACCAGGAGATGTTATGCATACATTAGCAGATGTGTCTAGAACTACGGAAGTTTTAGGATATAAACCATTAGTTCAATTTTGGGATGGATTAGATAAAACTATCAAATGGTATGAAGAAAATTGGCATATGATTAAAGGCCTAACGTTGAAAGCATGATATGAAAGTTTATGAAAATTTTACTGAAGCATACGTCGATATCATTAAAGACTTATATATCAAACCTGAATTTTCTTCATCACCAAGAGGTTTAAACATCAAAGAAATATTGAGTTACCAATTTAGGATAACCAATCCAAGGAATAGAATCCCTTATGTGCAAGGGCGAGATTTGTCCGTCCATTATATGATTGCAGAACTTCTTTGGTATCTTAGCGGAAATGATTCAACTGACTGGATTTCAAACTATTCTTCTTTTTGGTCAAAAATTTCAGATGATGGAAAAACGGCAAATAGCGCTTACGGAGCTAGAATTTTTAAACCTCACAAAAGAATTTCATCGACAATTAATGAAACGTGGACGCAATGGGATTATATCATTAATGAACTAAAACAAGATCCTGACTCCCGAAGAGCAGTCGTGCATATCAGGTCTCCGCAGGATTCCATCCTTGCTAGCCTTGATATGCCGTGTACCTTGTCTCTTCAATTCTTTTTGAGGAATGACAAGGTTCATATGGTAACGTCAATGAGATCATCAGATGTTATCCTCGGCCTAGCATATGACGTTCCAGCATTTACTATCTTTCAAGAGCTTTTGGCCCTTCAACTCACTCAAGAGTTATGTCGGCCTATCGGCCTTGGAACATATACTCATTTAAGTGCATCTCTTCATTTATATGAGAGGCATTTTAAAATGGCTGAAAAAATACTTGAGGAAGATAAGAAACAAGATTATAGAAATGTTTTAGAGATGCATCAAATGCCTTCTAATCCACCCATTAACGAGTTAATGGGTATTGAGGCGGATATAAAAAGAACTAACTCTTTGTCTTCTATCACGATGGTGTTAGGTAGAGCAGAGACAAAATTAGACAATCAAGATTATTGGATGGATTGGTGTAAGATCTTATCGTCTCATAGAGCGATCAAACTTGGAGATAAGAGAACAGGAAATGATATTCTTTTAAGCACGAAGTTCGAAGGATACAAATATTTTGCAAAAGAGGATGAATGATGAACAATCCAGAATTTGTTATGTTTTGTGGTCCAATGTTTTCTACAAAAACAAGCATGTTGCTATTGAGTCTTGAAAGGTACAAGCATCAAAAGAAAAAGTTCATTGTTTATAAACCAGTAGTAGATGACAGGTATTCGAAATCGTCTGTCGTTTCTCATGGAGGAGCTACTATTCCTGCTATCATAGTGAATGAAGGAGCAGATATTTTAGCACATTTATCTGAATTGGATGTGCAACCTGATGTAGTTGCAGTTGATGAAGCATTCATGATACCAGGAGTTTCAGAGGTTTTAACGTATCTTTATAAACTTGGAATTACGATTTTAGTTTCCACCCTTGATCTTTCTGCTACAGGTAAAGTATTTGAAGAAACTCAAAAGATGATGCCTTGGGCCACTAAAGTTAATAAGTTATCTTCTGTGTGTACTGTTTGTGGCGCCAATGCACATTATACGCACAAGAAAACAGATAGCGAAAGCGAAATCGAAGTAGGCAGTGATGAAATTTATGAGCCTAGATGTTTTTCTCATCATGCAATTATAAACAATAGGATAGTCTTACCTCATGGGTGATACAAAAGATAGGCATTCTCAAAAATTATCTGTTTTTATGAAGATGTGTAGAGAATTATCTACACTCTCTTATGATTCAAAGTATAAAGTAGCTTCTATTATCATTACAGAAGATTATAGAGAAGTTTGCGCAATCGGGTACAACGGAAGCTATAAAGGCGGTCCAAATCAGAGGATGTCTTTAGAAACTGGATTTTCTGGCTTTCTTCATGCAGAAGAAAATGCTTTATTTCATTTGTGCAAACCTTACGAGTTACGTGGCGATCTTTTAATGCTTTGTACACATAAACCGTGTTCGATGTGTGCGAAAAGAATTGTAAATAGTGGAATTAAAAAAGTTATTTATGATATTGATTATGTTGACAAAGAAGCAGAGACGGACACAATATTTCAGGTTTCTGATTTAATTTGTGTTAAGTTTGATGAACTTTTAAAAAATCCAGGTGCTCTTATGAAAATTCGAGAGACTTGAACGATAATTATTTATACGGAGATGTCATGCAACAAAAGCTCACAGAACGATATATCATTGATCTAATGAAAAAAGAATGGGACAAAAAGGTTAATTCTTTGCTTGAGAAGAAATCTAATGCAAAAACGTCTGGTGGATTAAAGGTCGATTTTGACGTTGATGGCGACGGATATAAAGAAAACGTGATATCGCCTGGATTAAAGGTCGTAGATATAACTGACGGTCCTATGAAAAAACAATTATATGATGTTGTTTCAGTCGATAAAGATACCGTAACATTGAGTAGAGCAGCCGCTTCAGGAAAAGAAAAATTGCAGTTTACAATAACTCGACAAGAGTTTGAAGCAAATTATGATCATAAAAGAAAGCGATGAGCATCATGGACAATAAATCAGTTGACAATAAAATAATTGACAAGAATTTGGATTTTTTGCTTAAAAAAGCAGTTAAAGAAACCATTAGCGAACAAACGTCAGGATTGTCGATAGTTGAAAGGCTAGACGAAGCTTATGTTGCAGAGCCTAAAGTCTTCAAACAAGTTTCTGAATTTTCTACTCAAAAGACAAAAGATGCTCATGAATCTTTATATAAGGGATATGTTGAAACCCTTAATAGGATTTCTGCTGAAATGGACACGGCAGATCGTAATGCAGCTGACTCTAAGCATTCTCAATATCGTTCATTAAAGCTTGATGAAGTTTATAACTTAAATGCTACATGGCTTCATGAATTGTACTTTGCTAATGCTTTTGATCCTCATTCTGAAATCACTATGGATTCATTATCTTATATGAGACTTGAACGAGATTGGGGAACATTTGAAGATTGGCAACGCGATTTTATGGCCTGCGCATTGTCTGCAGGTTCAGGTTGGGCTGTTTGCGGGTATCACATGTTTCTTCAAAGATACGTTAATACAGTTGTTAGTCATCACAGCGGCGATGTAATGTTAGGATTATATCCAGTTATCGTTGTCGATATGTGGGAACATGCTTATTTTAGAGATTATCTTACTGATAAAAAGAGTCATCTTATTGCTAGAATGAGAGAATTTAATTGGTCAGTAATCGAAGATAGATTTAAAAAAGCTGAATCTATGGCTCAAGTTTTAAAGGTGAAATGATGAAGCGTATTAATTCAGAAGGGTTAAAAAAGCTTATTAGAGAACACATTCAAACTGTTCTTGTCGAGCAAAATGAAATTAAGAAAGAGTTGAAAGACTCTTTAGATCAACAGGTTGATGATCTTTTTATGAGTTATGAAACGGATTCAAAACCAACAAAAAATGAAAACGTCGATTTTAGAAGCATGACAAAAAGTTTCTTACAAAATCTTATAGAAGCAAAAGAAGATAAAAAAGATGAGAAAGATTCTGAAGTTAAATTAACTTCTAACGATATAGACATAGAAAAATTTGCTTCAAACGTCGTTCGATTGATTGACAATTATGATTCTCTTCTTGAGGTTAGAAATACTTTAGCTCGTAGAGCAATTAATTTTTTAAATGACAAATATGAGCCAAGCGTTTCAAAAGAATTTCAAATCGTGTTGCAAGATCAACATGATATCACGATTGGCAAATCAAAATACGAAGAACAAGATGAAGAATATCCTGCTCCGCCTGCTGAAAGATCTGTAGGAGGCGGGGGTGGTGCTTGATTCGAACAGATATTTTACATGATAGAAAGTGCATTCACGTCAAGTTGAAGAAAGACGTGCATTTAAAGCTTAGAGAAAAGCTTTTTCATCATCAATTGTCAATGCAATCTATTTTTGATGAATTTTCTAGACTCATTGTTAATGAAGATAAAAGGGCGTTAAAGATAATAGAAGATTTAGCTTTAAGAAAAGCCAAAGAACAGCTTGAAAAACCTATTCGAGAATATACTTCATATAATAGAGGAAACATTAATGAACTAGATCATAATACGTTGTATAATATGATTAACGCAGATGACGGAAAAAAATCCAAAGAAGATGAAAATATTTGACTATATTTTTGAGTCATCTATTAAATCTTCAAAAACGATAATTAATATAATGACAGAATTGATGATCTTGGCTGAATCGATAGATTTAATAAACCAATCATTATTAAATTTAACAAAAACCATTCAAGCCCACCAAAATGTCTTGGATAAGATTTGTGAAGCGCTTGAACAAGCTTCGGAAGCTCAAAAAAAGTTTGATTATTTTTCATCTCAAGACATCAAGAAAAAAGATAAACCTAATTAGAGTTTAATATGGGATTATTACTTTGGGCAAAAATAAAAGATTTCTTTAAAAAATATTGGCAATATATTGCAATTTTTGGAGCAGGTATTGCTTCTGTTTTATTTTTTAAAAAGAAATCAGCGGCGCATGAAGACACAAAAACTATTAGAGATTCATATGATAAACAAATTGATCAAATTAATAATGTTCGACAAATAGAACGAGACAAACAACACGGATTATCTGAAAAATTACAAACTGATCTTTCTATGGTCGAGAAACAATACGAGCAGCAAAAGAAAAATCTAGATGAAAAGAAGAAAGAGGAGATTAAAACTATTCTTCAACAACACCAAGATGATCCTAAAGGTTTAGTTAAAAAGTTATCTGAAGTTACCGGATTTAAAGTGATTATGCCTAAGGAATGACCATGAAAAACAAATTGTTGATTTCTATTCTATTATCTTCATTAATTTCATCATCCGTATCATTGGCCCAGCAACCCGTAGAACAAAGATCATCTATTATAATACCGCCTCCTCCTACTGCTCAACCGAACGAGCCCGATATCGGAGCGGCAATTTCTCCTATAAAGAGAAACCAACAAGCTCCTTTTACGGGAGTGCTGCTGTCTCCCGCAGCGGTTGCCAGCATCATTGCTGATATCAACAGTAAAAACGAAGCAATTCGTATCGAAGTTGATAGAGCTATTAAGTCTCAATCTGCAAGACACGAATATGATGTTTCATTGTTAAAGTTAAGAAGTGAATCTGATAATAAGATTTCTCAAATTAGAATAGATGAGCAACGAAAAGAATTAAATAGAGTTGATGAGCAATTAAAGAAAGAAAGAGAAGATAGGCCAAATCCCATGGTTTGGGCTAGTTTAGGATTAGGGGTTGGAATTATATTGTCAACATTAACGGCTTCTGCAATCGTATATGCCACTAGACAATAATTAATATAGAGGTTATTATGAGTGGAGAAAAAAACAAAAAGATTGTTCCTTGGTGGTGGATAAGAAACGATAAAGGGGTACAATCTGTTTCGGTAACCTTTGTTGCGGTTTCATTTATCATTACAACTTTGGTGTATTTAGGTTCAGCATTTGAAAAAATTGGACCAGTCGTTTTTAGGGCTTTTGATGTTTCAGCGGCGGCTACTTATTTCATCCCAGTGTTATCGTTATATTTTGGGCGCAGGTTTACTGACGCAAAATATCAAGTACCTGAGAAAAACCCATCTGACGAATAATACTTATCGACAGCACGATTATGCGTAAAGTAATTATTACAGAGTCATCCCTTCGTGAGCTATTACGAGAAATGATGGATTCTCCTATCAACGTCAATCCTGTTGTTGATCCACAAGCTGCCGAAGTTGATCCAACGAATTTAGATTTTGTTCCAACAAACAAAGTCGAATTAATGTCTGCTTTACGAACGTTAATTTCTACTGTCGAAGACGATAATGCTTCTCAGGCATATGTCACTTTTAAAAATGAATTAAAAAAAGAGAAAAATGAAATGAGAAAAGATGTTACAGCAGAAACGATTATTCGAAACGCAATTAGAAAGATTTTAAAAGAAGCATTACCTGTTTCTCCCCTACCAAAAATGCCAACACCAGCTAAATTATCAGTGTCTTCGGCTTTGGATGATGAAATAAAAGTGATGGTAAATTCTGGAAAGTCTGTAAATGATGTTGCAAACTTTTTAAAAACAAAAGGATTTAAAGGAGAAGAAGCTTTTTCAGAGGCTGAACGCAGAGTTAACAAAATAAGCGCAGAAAAAGATGTAAAAGCTAAAGAAGAGTTTTTACAAACAAAACAAGTAACTAAACTTCCATCCATGTTTAAACCATGGCCTGTTGAAGCGTATAAAGGTCCTCAAAAACAATTAGCTTTAAAAGCTTCTGATTTTGCAGATAGTTACTTGTTTAAAATTGATTTTAGCAAAATGCTAATTGACAAAGTCAATTTTGATCTTGCCGGAAAGGCATACAGATATTCTTATTCAGAGACAATGCAAAAAATGTCTGGTGCACAACCTTACGAGATTGTTGATTCTAAACAATTCAAGAATAACTTTCAAAAATATCTTGTTGAAGCAGGAATATCAAAACCGCCTACGCTTGATAATGTTTTGAATCAAATAGGAATTCAATCTTCAAAAATTTTAGGAGAAACTTTAATAAACAGAATTTCTCAAGCTAAAGATAGAATTGAAGATAAAGAAACTGAGATCCTTACGCTCGATCCAACCGATCCTGAAGATGAAAAGACAAGACAAAACATTTCTAAGGCAGTTTACACATTAAAGGAAGTTTCAAATGCTTTAAAACTATCTGTTTCGATGATTAAAAAAACAGAAGTAAAAGCATTAGGAAAATATGTTTTAGGAATTAAATCTGAATTATTCGAATTTATACCTGATGAAATACCTGATGTAACCCCGCAACCCGCGTTATGAATAAGTCTATTGTTGCAGCAGTTCAATTTGAACCCAAGATTCTTGATGTTCAACAGAATCTTGGCACTTCTGTGCAATTAGCGCACGAAGCGGCAGCAAAGGGAGCGGGCGTTGTAGTTCTTCCAGAATTATGTATGAGTGGGTATTTACTTAATGATCCCTCAGAGGCCATGCAATGCGCTCAAACAAGAGACGGATATCAAACAGCTGCTTTTAAAACAATTACAAAAAACCATAATTGTCATATAGTTTTTGGGTATGTAGAGTTAAGAGATGGATTGCTTTATAATTCAGCTGCAATTGTAGGGCCGAGGGGCCTTGAAGGTAATGTCCAAAAACATAATCTTTGGGGTAGCGATTATCTTTGGGCATGTCCATCAGAATGCGTAGATCCTGTCACAATAACTCGTGCAGGTAGGTTGGGATCTTTAATATGTCGAGACGTGATTAACAATTATAGAAACACTTACAAATTCTTTAATCAAAAGAATCGCTTCTATAGACAAGGTTCCGTTGATACTTTAGCGTTATTAACAAACTGGAGTGGTGAGCACAGTTATCCTGATAATCTTTGGGTAGAATTATCTGAACAGACTGGCGCAAATGTCATAGTCTCTAATCGCCTCGGCAGAGAGCGAGGGTTGTCCTATAACGGAGGTTCTTGCGTTATAGACAGGAACCGCAAAGTTTGGACGAATGGATCAAGCTTTAATGATGAATGTATAGTTGGCGGGCTAGCCATAATTTGAGGTAAAACGAATGAAGCTAGTCGATCTACATAGAGATTTTATTGAACGTTCGGTTAGGCCGTCAATATATTGTGATCTTCCAATAAGAGTTGCTAATCAAGATAAAATTATTATTGCTGTTGAGAAATGGCGAATACAAAACAAAAAATTAACAAAAAAGTATTTTTTTGAAAACTTTGATGACAGGAATCGATTTTTAAAATCTTTGTTTGAATATGAGACTCAAGTTGGCCACCACGCCAGCTTTGTAATCGAAGAATTAAACGTTACTATATCCTTAATCACGAAGGACGTCGATAAGGTTACAGAGCTCGATAAAGAATACGCAAAATACATCGATATAATTCGAAAAGATTTGGTTTATAATCACGTTAATGTCTGATTCAACAATAATGATAAGTGCAGAATTGTCTGGACTGATACCAGAATTTGAGGATGAAATACTTCTTGATAGAAGCGATACGTTAGAAATCGTTTATAAATTAAGCTCAAATGGTATTGAACATCGCGCTCCCTTATCAACAATAACTAGCAATTTTCAGATCGAATGTTTGTTTGATTTAAAAAAGGCAATAGAAATATTTAAAAATAGAGATGATATAATCCTTGAATATATTCAAGTAATTTATCGTGATTTAAACATGCCGATTGAAGGGCAATTTAAGCTGGGCGATGTTGCCATAAAGAATGTTAATCATGAAAAACAAATTTGTTTATTGTGTTTCAGACTACTAGATAAAGCAGACAAACAAGTTATTTTTTAGCAAAACATCATATTTATCATAAGGAGTGTGTCATGTCGCACGAAGATGAAGATCAAGAACAAGCTTTTACATTCGATAAATTTATGGACGATATTCTCATCAAGGAATCAGTTCGTTCACCTATCTTAACTGAAGAAACACCTTCTCGCAAATACGCAAGGCGCTATACTGAGAAGGCATCAAATAGAATCAAATATACAAAGGTGAAGTGATGTCAAAGAATGATGTTATTAAAGATACCGTTTCTTTAAAAGAATTTTTGTCCAAAGTTATCAACGAATCTTTGGTTTCTGCAAAAAAGCGTCTTCTTGAACAAAAAGATGAAACAAAAGTTCTTAAGAGCGGAGAAGTTGATGTCGAAAGCGTTATTGAGAAATTAAACACGATTCGAGCAGGAAAGTCTTTTAAGGATGCAGAGATCAAACAAGCCATGGAATCATATTTGAATGATCTTAACGATGCAGAAAAGACGGCTTTATTTGCATTCTTAAAAGGAATTGCACAAATTGTAGGTGGAGAAGTAGAAGGAACAAAAGCCACCGAACCAAGCGACAAACCAGCGAACGTGAAGATGGAAAAAACTCCTTCAGTTCAAAAGGTAAAGGTCAAACCAGTTGTCATCAAAAAACCATCTATTGAAGAAAAACCAAAAGAAAAATCAGCAAAACCTGCTGAAGATACTACTCCTCCTGTTCCAATTGCCCCTAAGACAAAAAAGTAAGTTACTTTTTCTTCAAAATTTGGTATAATTTTTCCATGCAAAATCAAGAAATCAAATTTATCAAATTACCTAACGGCAATACGTTAGAAGTGACGATATACCCTAGATTTCTTGAGAAGGTTGCCTCCTATTTTGATTTGAAGGAATCTTCTTTAGTTGATGATGAACATATAAAAATGTATATCTGGGGTGCATTTAAAGAGGCTATTGATAAATCTCAAGGATAAGAAAAATGTACCCACTAGCGCTTAGAGAACTAATCAAATTAATCGTTCTGCAAGAAGGACGAATTAGAGAAGCAGATATTACAGGTGATCAAAAAGTGCCGTGGGGATCAAAAGAGCACATTTCTGATTTAGAAAAGCGTTGTTTAGATGCTGAATATTGGAGAAATAAGTATCCGCGTGGAACTGTAAAACGTTATCAATGGGGAAATGTCTTACGACAGCTAAAAGAAGAATTAAAATCTGCTAAAAAGACAGCTCAACAATTACACGAAAAAGAAGAGGGGTGAGTCATGGGTGGCGCCGTTGGTCATCTTTCACATTTGTATGACAATCGTGATCTTACTTTCAGCGAGATAGAAAGCATCTTGACGTCAGCCGCTTCTGGTAAGCTAAAAAAAGTTTCAGAAAAGCTTGATGGTCTTAACCTGGTGTTTTCTTGGGATGTATCTAGCGATTCTCTGAAGGTAGCCCGGGCCGGTGGGGACATCAAGCGTGGCGGCATGGATGCAGAAGAATTAGCTGCTAAATTTGCTGGTCGAGGAAACTTGACAGAAGCATTTACTTCTGCGTTCCAGGTATTGAACGGTGCTGTCGAGGCATTACCTGAAAGAGCAAAATTGAAGATTTTCGGTCCTCGTGCAAATCGTTGGTATTCGATCGAGGTCATATATACCAAGAACCCCAACGTCATCAATTACGATTCTAACAACGTTGTCTTTCACGGGTGGCCTGTGTTCAATGTCACTAAGTCTGGTGGCGTGGAAATGACGGAAGACGATTTCGGCGGGGTCGATATCCTAACCAGCTACATCGAAAAGATGCAAAAGGCAATTGGCCTTCGAGACTGGCGTGTCAGTGGTCCAGCTATCGTTCAAATGAAAAAGCTGTCTGATGGGTCTGTGCTTCAAAGAACTTTGTCTCAAATTTTTTCTACGGTTTCTGAAGCTGGTCTAGATGGTTCATCAACGATGGGCGAATACATACAGGCAAAAACCCGCGCCGCAGCCGAAAGTCTCGGTCTACCGCGAGACATCGTCGACATGATGGTCGATCGCTGCATGTTAAAACCTGGAGCGCCGACCCTGGTAGGCATCAAAAAAAAAGCTAATAAATCGGACCATGAAACAATAACTCAATTTATTAAAGATTGTCCTGCGATGCTTAAGGACCATGTACGCCCGATTGAACTAGCGATTAACGATTTTGCTGTTGAGTTGTTGAAAGGCTTGACGTCAACGCTGATCGATGATACGGAAGAGGAAGTGCTGCGGCTTCGTGCAGTAGTTGCGGGTGCGATATCCGCGATAGAGTCTAGCGGTGACGAAAAAGCTATGTCTGTCCTAAAAAATCAAATGGAAAAGCTTAAAACGTTAGAAAACATCACGTCTCCTGTAGAAGGAGTGGTGTTTATCTACAAAGGTAACGCGTACAAATTTACCGGCAGCTTCGCCGCAGCAAATCAAATTCTTGGCCTTTTTAAGTATGGAAGAAAAGGTTCAGCTTTCAAAGCTGAACCAACTTAAAGTATCATCCCCAAGTTTCTTTTCCTGATTGCCCTTTGACGGGCACTTTAAACTTAGGTTTACTTTGTGATACCCTGCTGAATTTTATTTGGTCCCCATACGGGTGTCTAATCATCATAAAACCTTCAGGAGTGACTAAGATGACGCCAGTTAAGTCAAACACACCTTCTGCTGTGATAGTTTCTTCCCATTGAGACTTTAGAATATCTGGGTTTGAAAAAACAGGACTGCTCAGTATAGATAAAGCAATTGCAGCACTTGAAGCATCGCCTAATTCATTTGAAGCTTCATCTTCAGTGATGCCTAGCAATCTAGATATTTTTAGCATGTTTGTTGGCGTCACTTTATACGACTTGTTATTTACTTTGACATTCATCATCTTGTCTTCCGTGCTTTTGATTATCTTCGAAGCGGCCTCAATGATTTTCATGATGTCGTTGAAACGTGCTGCCGTTATCTCTCCGCTCTGCAACAGATCATAGTTGCTTTTACCTGATTTTGTGACAGAGTCGTTCATAAAAGATACGATTTGTTGGTATTCTGATAACGTTCCGCTACCTTTCATAAGGTTTTCAATTCCAGGTGCGGTTATAAATTCCTGTAATTCATCAAATGCTATCCTTAGCGTTTTATTTACATGACCAAAAGCCGTGCTTCCTTCGGTGCCGGGTCTAATTTCGCTGTCTTTGTCAGGTGCTTTCACTTCCCAATTTCCTTCAAATGGTCCGTCTGGGATGCTTAGGTCGTATGATTTTGATTGACCCTGTACTTTTCCACCCAAAATATCGCCCAGACGATTTTCTCCTGGTCCGACACCGGTATCACCGCTTAGTGGAATGTCGCTAGGGAAATCATCCCACTTATTTAAAGAATCGAACTCAGGAATTTTTTAGACGACTGTTTAACCGATTGTTTTTTAGAAGTTGGCTTATTTTCGAAAGTCAACCTGGTTAACTCTTCGTTTATTATGCTTCGTAATTCTTTAATACGCATTTTCATCATCTTAATTATACTTCTTTTGAGCCTATGACACGCGTATTTTCTACGAAGCAGGAATATTTTTGCTCACTGCTCTATTTCAGGATTGCTACAACATCTAAATCCTTGCTGGTAAAAAGCGTGCAGTTCTCCATGAGACCTAATCGAGCTTCTGCATTGAGCCTTTGTACCGGCCCAATATCCACCTTTTAGTATCGACTTGTATTTATTTGGTCTAGAAGTAGTCGTTATTTCTTCAACGTTTCCTAACATATCATTGACTCCAAATGGGCTGATGCATTCTTTTCTAGACCCTGAAAGATATCCTTGCCACAGGTTGTTTAATTCTTTTCCACTTTTTTGAGTTCCTCTAGGAAACATTGCAGAATTATCATATGCTTTCCAACGTTTATCGATGTTACATTTTTCTGATTCTCTGATGTATCCATTTGGGTATGGGAATGTTTCTTCTCCCTCACACGCAAATGTCCATTCATCTTCAGAACACAATCTTTTTCCTTTTGATTCACATAAGGACTTAGATTCTTCCCAAGTAACCATAATCCATGGTGCGGCTCCGTCGCGGTTGGGCCATTCATATGGATCGATACAAAAGTGCATCTTTTTTTTTTGAAGATCGTTTCTTATTTTTTCCCATTTTGTTTGGTCAAACTCTACGCAGTATTCTTTTTTTTCAGACCATTTCTTACAAGTTAATTTTTGAAGAGTTTCGATATTGTCATAAGGAAAAATCTTTGAGTCGTTTCCAACTCGCATATTTCCTTTTATTTCTATCATATCATTTCCTGGACAATTTTTTGAACCATTAGGAGAAGAACCATGATCTTTTGCAAAGATCCAATACTTTTTATCGATAAACGTCCAGTCAACAATGTTTGTTTCTATTCTTGGACAATTTTCTGCACACTCTGCGAACAATAGTTGAGATAGAAGAATTATGGTATTCATAGTTTTAATTTTTTTATATTATTGACCATACTATATGGTATCCATCCAATATCTGAATTTCCTGTTAGGATTTTTATCCAAATATGAGCTCCATGTCCCATTTGAGACTCGATAATTATTCCTGTTTGACCAGGTTCTAAATTTTTTATTCTAGAAAAAGTGTATCCTAGGTCTAATCTTAAGACGACAGGAAATTTTCTTTGTGGTAAGATTACAACTAAATCGACTGCATCAAAATTTTTATTAAAAGGTTCAACATTCACGTAATGATTTCATCGATGCAACCCCACTTTAGGGCGTCTTTTGCGCTTAAATACCAGTCTTTCTTCTTTTTATACACTTTTTCTAGTTTTTCTTTTGTAATTTTCGTATTTTCTAATGTCATTTCTTCAATTTTTTTTTGAAGTCGTTTTGTTTCAATGACATCTTCTTCAATCTCTTTGAGCTTGCCCCATACACCCGAACTTACTTGATGATACATCATCGTTCCATGTTTATGAATCGTTCTATGTGATCCATGAATAGCAATCATAAATCCGCACGACATTGCGCATCCCGTTACGATTGTGTTAACAGGAGTTCCTTTATCTTTCATAACAGACAGAAGTCCAAAGCATTGATACACTGCTCCGCCATATGAATCAACATGAATCATTATCGGTTTTGGTTCATATGATAATCCGTATAAAGGATAAAACTTTTTTAAAAATTCATCATGTTGTCTGATGTCTAAAATGTTTTTTGACAATTGATTCATCGAATCTTGATCAACCTGTTGCGCAAGAAAAAGATTACGCTGAGCTGGCTTTTCTAAATCTACCATAGTAAAAACAACGTACTACATGAGTTGATTGATGTATATCAATCAATTATAGCACGAAGGTGTTTTATGCTAACCCATCCAATGACATTTTTTTCTGTGCATATTTTTGCACCGGGTGAGCCCTTTGCGGAGCTATAAATTTCTACAAGAACCGCTAGATCATTTTTATAAAATCGGCCAATTATTTTTGGCCACGAATTATCTAATAATTCTTCAGGCCCCTCCCAGGTCTCCCAAACTGCTAATGATTCAGACTTTCCAATGTTGTAAAGAACAACAAGGTTACCTGGTTCTGGCAAATGGCTTTTTATTAGATTAATCTTCTTTATATTCTTCTATTTCCTTGTCTTGCTCTAAGTTATCAAGCTCTATAATCAATCTAATCAATTCTTCCATTTCTGCGGAACGATTTTTTCCCATCCTTCGTAAATCTCGAATGGCATCGTTTAATCGTTTGATCTCTTCAAGGAGATCCTCGCGTTTGCTCGTCATAACGTCACCTACGCGATCTTTAAATATCAAGCAAAAACGGTAAAAAACAAAAATAAAAAAAGAGCAAAAAGTAGCTAGCTATAAGATACATTATCTTATATGCAACAATTTGCCCTAGAGATGTTAAAAAAAGTTTTAGATTTTTTCTTGAGAATTCTATTTCTTTCAGGATTTCTTCTTAAAGTTGTCGACTTCCTTTACCTTTGATTAGTCGTTTCCGGAACATAATCACAAATATTTCCGCAACTTTTTTCTTTAGGGTTAAGAAATTCTTCAAGAGTAATCGTTTCTTGTTCATGTTTAATGAAGCGACAAGAACCTTCTTCAAACTTATCAATATATTCTTTTGAAACTTTTAAGTCTATTTAGGGGTTCATCATAAGAAACATTTTTTACCTTTGCATCATTTAGCAAGATACAAATTGCAAAAGCAGAAAAGTATAAAGTTTTTAAAATAGACGCGTCAATCCTTATTAATGAATTGCTGAGTTTCAGTAGATTTTTCTAATGCTAGAGTTGAAGAAGTTCCTCCTGAGATTACCTTTGATACCTCATCAAAGTATCCTGTTCCAACTTCACGCTGGTGCTTTGTAGCAGTGTATCCAAACTGTTCAGAATCAAATTCGGCTTGTTGAAGTTCTGAATAAGCAGCCATTCCATGATCTTTGTACTTTCTAGCTAGTTCAAACATTCCATGGTTAAGCGAATGGAATCCTGCTAATGTCACGAACTGGAATTTGTAACCCATTGCTCCAAGCTCTCTTTGAAACTTTGTGATGGTTGCATCGTCAAGCTTCTTTTTCCAGTTGAACGACGGTGAACAATTGTATGCTAGAGGCTTTCCTGGGAACTTTGTATGAATGCCTTCCGCGAAGACCTTTGCTTCTTTGAGGTCAGGAGTTGAAGTTTCCATCCAGATCATGTCAGCATAAGGAGCATATGCTAGACCTCTTGCAACACATCTTTCCATTCCTGTCCTGCAGAGGTAGTGGAACCCTTCAGGTGTACGTTTGCCTGCTTCGATATAGTCATGATCATATGGATCAACATCGCTTGTGATTAAATTTGCAGATTCTGCATCTGTTCGTGCAATGATGACGGTGGGAACATCCATGACATCAGCTGCTAAACGAGCTGCAGTAAGAGTCCGAATAAATTGTGATGTTGGAACGAGAACTTTTCCTCCGAGGTGACCGCACTTCTTTTCAGATGCAAGTTGATCTTCCCAATGCACTGCAGCTGCGCCAGCTTCAATCATAGCTTTCATTAATTCATACGCATTAAGAGGCCCACCAAAACCTGCTTCTGCGTCAGCCACTATGGGTGCCATCCAGTTCTTCTTGCTATTTGGATTCTCGGCGTGATCGATCTGCTCAGCTCGCAAGAGTGCGCTGTTGATTCTCTTCACGACTGCAGGCACACTGTTCGCTGGGTAGAGACTTTGATCTGGGTAAGTATTGCCCGACAAATTAGCATCAGCCGCGACTTGCCATCCTGAAAGATAGATGGCTTCAAGCCCAGCTTTGACTTGTTGCACTGCCATCGCCCCGGTTGAAGCTCCCAGCGCATGCACGTAAGCCTTATCGTTAATTAGCCTCCAAAGCCTCTCAGCACCAAGTCTTGCCAGCGTATGTTCTACACGTGTCTTGCCGCGGAGACGTGCAACATCTTCATCACTATATACTCTTTTAATTCCTTCAAATCTATCTCTCATGTTGTTGAATACTATCGCATTAGTTTCAAAATTATAACATCAATAGAAAATAATTTTGATCAACAATAATTCAAGTAACTCAACTTGTGCGGCTGATTTCGCAGCAACAGGAATAACAACTACCGGCGCGACACTCGTAAAATCCTTCACTGTGGCGGCAAACAATGCTCTGACGCTAACACTCAATGCAAGCGAATTCTACGTTGGTTCAGGGAAACTCTGACAATCACGGCCCAAACGACAGGTAACACGGTCAAGGTTTCAGAGAACCTCTCCTGGTACGAAGACCAGTGAGTTTAACTTAGTTCTTGCGGGATCACCTGCACAGACAGACCTGCTCCATTGTGCCAAGTATTTTGTGTCTCTTCTTTCCAGCTCTGTCGCGTTCTCGTTGGCTCGCTCAAGCATCGCTCTGCAGCTTTTTGCTCGTTTATGAATACACCTAAAAATTTTATAAGTCTTTCTTGCTGAAACAGCAAAGAGACATAGACAATATTCTTACCTTGCATCATATACTCTTACCAACCAGCGGTGTGGTAACCAACCGATCTCTCCCGTCTTCAGTAATAATTTACAAAATCCTGATGAATAAAAAGATTCTGGCGTTGAGATTATGTCAATGACCACACCCACGTCATTTCTGCAAAATTGAGGTCCGTCTCCCTGAAAAGATCCCTGTTGCGTCTCTGCAGCTCTTGTAAATGTATAGACGAAATCATTGTCAAAATCTCCCTTGACTAAGTCGCCGAGACAAAAATTAATGTCGTAATCTTGTTTTCTTCTCTTCACTCGTCGTCAAATTTTAAGATGTCGCAGAGATTATTCATCACACTTCTATGAATTTCATTCATGATCTGATCTTTTGTGGGGCTGTCAGTGTGCTTAAAAGCTCTTGAGTAACCGTAACGAATAGCACTCTCAACAGCATCATCAATGATGCGGTAGACATTGATCTTCACTGTAGCGCCCACAGACAATGATTTAGTTTGATCTGATGTCATTGTATCATCTTGAATCATAGTACACTTTCCGTCTACAAGCTTGCATTGTCTACCAAGACGAGCGCACCTATCGCAAAAACTTCACCGCACATGAGTGCGCATAGATTCACCAGGTCAGACTGTCTCTAGCTGAACTTCGTCAGAAGTATCGTCAGTGACCTTGGGTGCGAACAGCTCCATCTTAGAGAGTTCCTCTCTTGCAAGATTCATCATGTCTTCAAGTGAGGATTTCTCCTCTTCAACGAATCTCTTGAATGCCGTGAGAAGAGAAAGCTCAACGTCGACAACTCTGCAAAGCAATTCTTGACGTTGTGTGGAGGGTTGTGTGTCTGTTTGTGCTTCGATTTGTTCTGTGTTCATTGGAATACCAGTTTTAATAAACTTACAATAATTCTTCATTATGTTTATCAATAAGTTTTTAATATTTTATTTGAATTCCATAGTTAAGAGGCATGGAGCTCGCCGAAGAAACCATTAGAAAATTGATAGCAAACATTCTTTCAGAAGTTCTTGAAGAAAAAGAAGCTGAAAAGAAAAAAGTCGATCCGTCTTACTTGAAGGGCGCACCCCAAAAGAAAAAGCGTGAAAAAGAGATAAAGTCACGAGCTAAAAAAGACACTGATGATCCATCGGCTTACAAGCCTTTCTCTACTGACAAGGATCCGAAGACAGGTGAGACGATTAAGACAAAGCCTTCAAAGTGGAACAAGAAGTTCGAAAAAATGTTCGGTGAAAGCATTGAAGAACTTGTGTTGGAAGACATTAATGCTGAAGACTTAAGAGAATTCATAGCTGAGGCAGTGATAGAAGAGAAGAGAAAGAAGAAAGAAGACAAGGCAACAAAGTCTCTTAAGAACAAGTCAAAGAAGTCCGGTGCTCCGATGGGCGCCCTTCGAGCGATCTACAACAAGGGCCTTGCAGCATGGCGAACAGGACATCGTCCCGGAGCTTCCCAACACGCTTGGGCTATGGCAAGAGTCAATTCAGTCCTAGCAGGTGGACCGGCTCGTAAGGTAGATGCTGCTCAGTGGGAAAAGATCAAGAAGCACCGTGGCAAGAAGCGCAAGAAGAAGTGATCACAGTCCTTCGATGCACGTGTAACTGACCTCCCACTTTTCTAGGGTGGGGGTTACCTTTTTATCGCCATCGACCTTAAACGATGCTTCGATCTCCAAGAACTTCTTCTGGGCATCAATCTTACCGAGAAGATCGTATAGATCAACAGGACACGGTGCTGGTCCGGATGCAGAACAATCCGGTTTCATGTCCGTCGATTTGGTTCCCACGGTCACCCAGGATGCACCGGATAAATCTGCCTTAGATTTGGCCGTACGAATTCTAAAGGATATTTCTGTGCCAACAGGAGTGGTCGCATCCCACGACAGGAAGCTCCACTGTGGCGCCTCGCCTGAATCACACGTAGATTCATAAAGCTCGACCTTGGTCGTGTCGACATAACCACCCGGGCACTTTGGCGGATATCCACAGACGGCATCGTAGTAGAATCCCCAGTTGTCACCCTTGAAACATTCGGCGGAGTTGTAGCTGGCGTTTGGTTTCGGGTTGATCATCACTTCATCTCCATTCACCACATTGCAGCTCTTTACGTTTCGACACTCGCCCGGCGGGATGGTGACATCTGTGTAACAGTACTTCGCACCCGGCAGCGTGGACGGCTCTGTTCCAAAGTAACCTGATCCCTTTGGCATCACAGCGATCGGAATTCCCTTCGGGGCTTCTTTGGACCCGGTGTTGCAGATCGGGATGACCGGAGTGCTGCCCGACTTGCAGGTCAGACCCACGCCAAGCTCGAAGTCGGCGCACTTGTCGTCGTAGTTGGGCGCCGCCCACTCGGCACACTTGCCAGCACCCTTCTTCACGCCGTCGCAGTAGTCGTGGCAGGTGTCGTGAACCGCCTTGATGCAGGTCGCGTCCCAGTCACCCGTCCAGCTCAATGGGCACTTGCCGGGCGCGTAGACCTTGAACTGATCGATGCACTTCTGGGTCCACTCGCCGTCGTAGCTCTTCTCGCAGTCGTAGTAGATCCAGCCGTAGACCGGCTCGAGCCAGCACTTCTGAATGAGCTCCCACCAGCACTCGTAGCGCTCTTCCCACCAGCACTCGTAGACGTAGCGCGTCTCCCACCAGCATTCATAGACATACCTCAATTCCCACCAACACTCGTACACATAACGAAGCTCCCACCAGCACTCGTAGACATACCTCAATTCCCACCAACATTCATAGACGTAGATCGTCTCCCACCAGCACTCGTAGACGTAGACCGTCTCCCACCAGCACTCGTACCGGTAGTCCCACCAGCATACGTAACACCAGTTGCACCAGAAGAAGGAGCAGCAGTAGGACCAGCCGCAGACGTAGGTCCAGCGCCAACCGCACACGTAGATCGTACGCCACCGCCAGCCGCATTTATAGATTTCTCTCCACCTCCAGCCACAAACATAAAACTCTCTCCACCGCCAGCCGCAGATGTAGAACTCGCGCCACCGCCATCCGCAGATGTAGAACTCACGCCAGCGCCAGCCGCAGATGTAGAACTCGCGCCAGCGCCAGCCGCAAATGTAGTGGTTGC
>Ga0194119_10003416_pt1 | contig 25588 bp, 26 predicted proteins | sample TA2MahC100mmetaG_FD_148620 | JGI IMG/M metagenome (GOLD analysis project Ga0194119, IMG submission 148620) | Freshwater microbial communities from Lake Tanganyika, Tanzania - TA2015018 Mahale Deep Cast 100m | ecosystem: Environmental > Aquatic > Freshwater > Lake | place: Tanzania: Lake...
TGCTGTTTGAGCCAGCTGCTGCGCAGCAGGGGGCCCTCCGGGCGGTGTTGGCCTTCCCCAGCACCTACACCGTGGGGATCACGAGCCTCGGCTATCAGGTGGTTTGGGCGACCTTGGCTCAGCGGCCAGATGTGGACGTGCGGCGCCTATTCACGGACCAGGGGGATCCCCAGCACCGCCACTGCGATCTGTTCGGCCTGTCCCTGAGTTGGGAACTCGATGGGCCGGTGCTGCTGGATCTGCTCGAGCAGCAGCGCATCCCCATCTGGGCGAGCGAGCGCGGCGATGACGACCCGATCGTGTTCGGAGGGGGGCCGGTGCTCACCGCGAACCCCGAACCTCTGGCACCGTTTTTCGATGCGGTGCTGCTCGGGGATGGAGAGCTGCTGCTCCCCGCTTTTATCGATGCCCTGCAGGAGTGCCGCACGGCACCACGGGCGGAACGCTTGCGGAGGCTCGCCGCAGTGCCCGGGGTGTACGTGCCTTCGCTCTATGCGCCCCGCTACAGCTCCGATGGACAGCTGTTGGGCGTTGAACCGATCGAGGCCGGCATCCCGGGCACGATTGAGAAGCAGACCTGGCGCGGCAACACCCTCAGCCACTCCACCGTGATCACCCCGGAGGCGGCCTGGCCCTCCATTCACATGGTGGAGGTGGTGCGCAGCTGCCCCGAACTCTGCCGCTTCTGCCTCGCCAGCTACCTCACCCTGCCCTTCCGCACCCCCAGCCTCGATGACGGGCTGATCCCTGCCGTGGAGAAAGGTCTGGGCGCCACCCAACGGCTGGGGCTGCTGGGGGCCTCGGTGACCCAGCACCCCCAATTTGGCGATCTGCTGCAGTGGCTCGATCAAGATCGCTTTGAAAGCACGCGGGTGAGCGTGAGCTCGGTGAGGGCCGCCACGGTGACCCCAGAGCTGGGGCGGATCCTGGCCAAACGCGGCAGTAAGTCGCTCACGATCGCGATCGAAAGCGGCAGCGAACGCATGCGGGAAGTGGTGAACAAGAAGCTCGCCACCGAGGAGATCTACGCCGCCGCCCGCTACGCCAAAGAAGGCGGCCTCAACGGCCTGAAGCTCTACGGCATGGCCGGCCTGCCCTCTGAAACCGAGGCCGACATCGAGGCCACCGCCGAACTGCTGCTGCAGCTCAAAAAAGCCACCCCCGGTCTACGGCTGTCGCTGGGGGTGAGCACCTTTGTGCCCAAGGCCCACACCCCCTTCCAATGGCAGGGGGTGCGGCCCGAAGCGGAGAAGCGCCTGAAGCTGCTGGGCAAACGACTGAAGCCCAAAGGCATCGAACTGCGGCCCGAGAGCTACGGCTGGAGCGTGATCCAAGCCCTGCTCTCGCGCAGCGACCGGCGCCTGGCTCCTGTGATCGCCGCAGTGCGAGGCCGCCACGAGAAGCTCGGGGGCTGGAAGCAGGCCTACAGGGAAGCCGAGACGCCCCTACCCCCCTGGGAGGAGGTGATTCACCAGAACTGGGAGGCCGAGCGTGTGCTGCCCTGGGAGCACCTCAACGGTCCGCTGCCCAAGGCCACCCTGCGCAAACACCACGACGAAGCCCTGACCTAGATCCGGCAGCGCAACCCCGCCAACAGGATCCAACCGGCGATGTTGATGCGGCTGTCATACATCGGGATATCGCTGGAATGGAGCGCCATCAGCACCAATGCCGCCGCCCACCAGGCCCGCTCAAACAGGGCCCCACTGACCATCCCTTTGGCCGCTGCACGGATCAGCAACCAGAGCACAACCCCCACCACCCCGATCGCCACGGGGACGCCATGGCTGATGGCCAGATCCAGGGCGATGTTGTGGGGATGGCCATGCCAGTGACCCGTGCGCAGCGGGTAGATCACGCTGAAGGCAGCGGCGCCCCAGCCGAACCAAGGGCGCTCGCCGATCAGCCCCAGCGCCGTGCCCCATTGACTCAGACGGGTGAGCGCTAGGGGCCGTTCACCGTGGGAGTTGAAGTCGTTCAGGCGGCCCCAGATCGATTGGGGCACCAGCTCCCGCAAGGGCGCCTGAATCACAGCGGGCACCCCAGGCAGGGTGGCGAGGGCCACCGGCAGCAGGGCCAGAAGCAGCAGGGGCAGCAGCCAGAGCCAGCGGGCGGGCCCAAGCACAATCGGCACCGCCAGCACCAGAGCTCCCCAACCGTTACGCGAGTCGGTGAGCAGCATCTCCGCGACCTGGGTGACCACAAGGGCAAAACCAAGGCCCCACAAGCCGAAGGCCAGCCGGCCTGAGCGCCAGCTTCGGCAATGCTGCAGAAATGCAGCCAGCACCAGGGGCCAGCTCAAGGCCAGCCAAGCCGCGGTGATGTTCGCGTAGTCGAACAAGCCGGAGAGGCGTCCGGGCGGGTTGCCACCGCCGCGAATCCACCAGACGATCAGGCCTCCGAACAGTTCATAGGGCCCGCTCCAGCCCAGCAGCATCTGGCCCACGCCAGTGACCAACACCGGCACCGTGCCGGCGACCAGCCACAGGGCCACGCGCCGGCGTGCCTCAGGGGTCGCCACGTAGGGCTGAAACCCCCAGAAGCCCCAGAAGAAGGGAAGCCAGTTGCCAAGACCGACCCAGGCCAACCAGCCACTGGAGGCACCGAAGCAACCGATCACCATCCAAAGGCCGATCGCCGCCAACAGCCAATTGAGACGGTCGTGATGCCATGGCAGCGGCTGACGGCTACCCAGCACCAGGGCCACAAACAGCAGCACCGCACCGATCAGTGCACTGGCAGGCAAAAACAACAGGCCCAGCTGGAAACAGCGCCAACCCCAGCGGGAGGCGGGGTCCGGCTTGTGCCCATCGAGCAGCTCCAGGGCTCGAATCATTCGAACACCGCCGTACGGCCGCGGTAGACCATCACCTGTCGCTTCAGATGCAAGCGCACGGCTCGGGCCAGGGCCAGGCGCTCCGTATCGCGGCCCTTGCGAATCAGGTCTTCCACCTCGTCGCGGTGACTCACGTTCACGGTGGACTGGGCAATGATCGGGCCGGCATCCAGCTCCTCGCTCACGTAGTGACCGGTGGCGCCGATCAGCTTCACGCCCCGCTCCCAGGCGCGGTGGTACGGCTGGGCCCCCTGAAAGGCCGGGAGGAAGGAGTGATGGATGTTGATCACCCGGTGAAAGGCATCCGGGGGATCAAAGGCCGTGAGAAACCTTGGGGTGAGCACCTGCATGTATTTGGCGAGGATCACCAACTCAATGTTGTGCTCCGCCAGCAGCTCCAGGTGGCGAGCCTCCGCCTCCTCCCGGTTCTCGTTGCTGATCGGCACGTGCTCAAAGCGGGCACCGAACTCCTCGGCGATCGGCCCCAAGTCGGGGTGGTTGGCGATCACCAGCGGCACCTGCATCGGCAGCTCACCGGTCCGCGTGCGCCAGAGCAGATCCAGCAGGCAATGGTCCTGCTTGCTTACAAAGATCGCAACGGGCGCCCGGTAGTCGGAGAAGTTCACCTTGTATTCGCCCCCCAGTCGCTCCGCCAACGCCTGGGCGGTCGGGCAGATCGCCTCACGGGGCAAACCGAAGCCCTCCAGCTGCCACTCGATGCGGCTCAGGAACAGACCAGCACCCTGATCACTGTGGTGGTCGGCATGAACGATGTTGCCGCCGTTGGCGGCCACCCAGCCCGACAGTTCCCGCACCAGGCCTGGCTGATCGGGGCAGATCATCTGCAGGATCGCGGTGGCAGACGACATCGCTTAGGGGTGGGAGCAGCCCTGAAACTCCGCATTGTGCCGAGCCAAGGCCCCAGGGCTGCCTACAAGCTGAGAAGCGGAACGCCTCGATGCCAAAAGCCCTGGGTAAAGTCCCGCAATCAGCTCCCCGATGATGGCTGCTCAGCTCCTCTCCGCCCTGCGTCGCCTCAGCCTGCTGGCCCTGGCGGTGATCCTCAGCTTTGGCCTCACCGCCTGCGGTGGAGCCAAAGCCAAGGCACCCACCCTCAGCACCGATGACATCACCGTGATCGAGCGCCAGGCGGAAGGTTTCCTCGCAGCCCGCGACCGCCTGCCCGAGCTCGCCACCCTGGTGAATCAGCGCGACTGGACCTTCACCCGCAACCTGATCCACGGACCGATGCAGGAGGTGGGCCGCGAGATGCTCTACATCAACCAGCGGCTGCTGCCCGCCGATCGCCCGGAAGCCACCAAGCGCGCCGACGCCCTGAAGGCCGCTCTGGCGGATCTGGATGAGGCCGCCCGTCTGCAGGATGCCAACAACCTGAGCAAGGCCTACATCAAGGTGGCCAGCGGCTTCGGCCTCTACGCGCAGATGCTGCCCGAGCAGGTTCAGACCGATCTCAAGCAGATCTGATCCCTAAACCAGCGCTGTCTTCCCTCGAACCCACCACCCGATCCGCCTCGATCCTTGTGATCGGCGCCGGGGTGGTGGGTTTTTCCATGGCCTGGCACCTGCAGGGGCTCGGGCATCAGGTCACCCTGATCGCTCCAGAGCTCGAGCAGGAGCAGGGCGAACTGAGCGGCAGCCAGGCAGCCCTGGGGCTGCTGATGGCTCAGGTTTACCGGCGCAGCAGTGGTCGCGGCTGGCGGCTGCGCCAGCAGTCCCTGGCCCTCTGGCAACGCTGGCGGCAGGAGCTGGAGCAGCGCGGTCACGCAATCCCCGCTCGAGCGGGCCTGCTGCAACTGGCCACCACCGCCGAGGAGGTTGAGGCCCAGGAGCGTCTCTGCATACAGCGTCAGGAGCAGGGTTTCCCCCTGCGCCTGCTGAGCGCAGCGGAGCTGGCGGAGCTTCGGCCCACGCTGCCGCAGCCAAGCCTGGGCGGCCTGGTGTCTCCTCTGGATGGACAAATCGATCCAGGTCCGGCCCTGGAGGCCTTTCGCCGTGATGGCCTTCAGCGCGGCCTGAACCTGATCAGCAGCAGGGTGATGGGCCTTCAGCGGGGCTCCGGTCAAGGCGACCAGCGCTGGCAGCTGGACCTCGAAGGCGGCGCCACTGCATCGGCAGCCTGGGTTGTGGTCTGCGCTGGCCTGAGCAGTCCAGCCCTGCTGGCCACCGTGGGGCATCAACGCCCCCAGAGCCCGGTGCTGGGACAGGCCGCCGAGCTGCAGCTGCACCCCGATGACCACCGGGCACTCAACTGGCCGGGCAGTCTGAGCTGGGATGGCATCAACCTGGTGCCCAGGCCGAACGGTCGGCTCTGGCTGGGCGCCACCCTCGAGCCTGATCGCTCCTCCCCGCAGCGGGGAGGTCTCGACGACGCGGCGCTGCAGGAGCTGCTGACCCTCAACGGCCATGCTCCCGCCTGGCTGAAGCGCTGCGAACTGGTGCGCCACTGGCATGGTCTTCGGGCCAGGCCCAGCGGACGGCCCGCGCCACTGCTGGAGCTGCTGGAGCCAGGCCTGCTGTTGGCGAGCGGTCACTACCGCAATGGCGTTCTGCTCGCTCCCGCCTCGGCCCACTGGGCAGGCGAACAGATCGCCGCAGCCGAGCCCGGAGCACAGCTTTAACCTTCGGGAAACACTCCCTGCCGGCCTGTGATGCTGCGCGCACACACCCTCGTCCCCCTGAGCCTGGTTGGTCTGCTGGCGCTGAGCGCCTGCGGCGGCTCCAAGCCAACCACCGGCGCCCTCCCCAGCCTGCAAGGGGCTGGCGCCACCTTCCCCGCCCCGCTCTACCTGCGCTGGTTCCAGGACCTGGCCAGTTCAGAAGGGGTGCGCGTGAACTACCAGTCGGTGGGATCGGGAGCGGGTATTCGCCAATTCACAGCCGGCACCGTTGACTTCGCCGCCAGCGACAAGCCCCTCGACGCGGAGGAGGCCGCTTCGATCAGCCGGGGCGTCGTGCAGATCCCCATGACGGCAGGGGCCATTGCCGTGGCCTACAACCTGCCGGGCTGCAGCCTGAAGCTGAGCCAGCAACAGCTGGTGAGCATCTTTGAGGGCAAGACCAAGAACTACAAGGAGCTCGGCTGCGCCGACCAGGCCATCAAGGTGGTCTTCCGATCCGATGGATCCGGGACCACCTACAACTTCACCAAGTCGCTGGAGGCCTTCAGCCCGGCCTGGGCGGCGGGTCCTGGCTCAGGCAAATCCGTGAAGTGGCCCACCGGCATCGGAGCCAAGGGCAACGAAGGCATGGCCGCCAGCCTGCAGCAGGTCAAGGGGGCCATTGGTTATGTGGAAACCTCCTACGTCCAGGGGGTTCTCCAGGCCGCAGCCCTGCAGAACGCCGGGGGCACCTTCGCCAAGCCCAGCACCGAAGAGGCTGCGACAGCCCTGGCCAGCGTGGATCTGGGCCCCAACCTGACCGGCAGCAATCCCAACCCCCAAGCGGGCTACCCGATCGTGACCTTCACCTGGGTGCTGCTCTACAAGAGTGGCAACGGCGAAAAACTGTCGGCCCTGCAGAAAGCGTTCACCTACGCCCTGAGCGACGCAGCCCAGGCCAGCGCCCCCAGCCTGGGTTATGTGAGCCTTCCCCCCTCCGTGCTGGAGAAAGCGCGGACCGCCCTGGCCAGCATCGGCAAATAAACAGCCCAACAAAAAACCCCGGCCGAAGCCGGGGTCTGAAGGGCTCTCCTCAGGAGGGCCTATTTGCTTTCGGTGAACTCAGCGTCGATCACGTCATCACCGGCGGCGCTGGAGCCTGATCCATCAGCGCCGGGGGCACCAGCGGAAGCGCCTTCCGCACCGGCAGCTTGCTGATAAACAGCGGCACCGGCGGCGTAGAGAGCCTGCTGCAGGGTTTCGAGCTCGGACTTCATCGTGTCGAAGTCCTCTTTCTCGATCGCCTCCTTGAGCTTGGCGGAGGACGCCTCCACCTTGCTCTTGTCCTCAGCGCCCACCTTGTCGCCCAGCTCACCCAGCTGCTTCTCGGCCTGATACACCAGGGTTTCAGCCTGGTTCTTCAGGTCGATGCGCTCGCGCTTCTCCTTGTCGACGCTGGCATTGGCCTCGGCATCCTTCACCATCTTCTCCACCTCGTTGTCACTGAGGGTGGAAGCTCCGGTGATCGAGATGCTCTGCTCCTTGCCGCTGCCCTTGTCCTTCGCGGTCACGCTCAGGATGCCGTTGGCATCGATGTCGAAGGTCACCTCGATCTGAGGCACGCCACGGGGTGCGGGAGGGATGCCATCGAGGCGGAAGGTTCCGAGCGACTTGTTGTCGCTGGCCATCTCGCGCTCGCCCTGGAGCACGTGGATCTCCACATTGGTCTGCCCGTCGACCGCCGTGGAATACACCTCCGATTTCTTGGTGGGGATGGTGGTGTTGCGGGGGATCATCTTGGTCATCACGCCACCCAGGGTCTCCACACCAAGAGACAGCGGGCTGACATCCAGCAGCAGGATGTCCTTGACCTCACCGGCGAGCACACCGCCTTGGATGGCGGCACCCACGGCCACCACCTCATCGGGGTTCACGGTCTGGTTGGGATCCTTGCCGGTGACGCGCTTCACCAGCTCCAGCACGGCGGGGATGCGGGTGGAACCACCCACCATCACCACCTCATCCAGCTCGGAGGAGGAAAGCTTGGCGTCTTTCAGGGCCTGCTCCACCGGCACGCGGCAGCGGTCGATCAGCTTGGAAGCCAGCTCCTCGAACTTGGCGCGGGTGAGGGTGAGATCGAGGTGCTTGGGGCCCTCGGGGGTTGCCGTGATGAACGGCAGGTTGATCTCGCTCTGGGTGGCGCTGGAGAGCTCGATCTTGGCCTTCTCCGCGGCCTCGGTGAGGCGCTGCAGGGCCTGCTTATCGGAGCGCAGATCGATGCCTTCGTTGGCCTTGAAGGTGTCGGCCAGGTGATCCACGATCACCTTGTCGAAGTCGTCGCCACCCAGGTGGGTGTCACCGGAGGTGGAGAGCACCTCGAACACCCCATCGCCCACCTCAAGCACGGACACGTCGAAGGTGCCGCCGCCCAGGTCGAACACCAGGATGCGCTCGTTGCTCTTCTTGTCGAGGCCGTAGGCCAGAGCAGCCGCAGTGGGCTCGTTGATGATGCGCAGCACCTCGAGGCCGGCGATCTTGCCGGCATCCTTGGTGGCCTGGCGCTGGGAGTCGTTGAAGTAGGCGGGAACGGTGATCACCGCCTGGGTCACGGTCTCGCCGAGATACTTGCCGGCGTCTTCGGCCAGCTTGCGCAGCACCTGAGCGCTGATTTCTTCAGGGGCGAACTGCTTGTTGAGAACAGGGCACTTCACCTTCACGTTGGAGCCGGCCTTCTCCACGCCGTAGCTCACTTCCTTCGATTCCTCGTTCACCTCGTCGACCCGGCGGCCGATGAAGCGCTTCACCGAATAGAAGGTGTTCTCGGGGTTCATCACCGCCTGACGCTTGGCGATCTGACCGACGAGTTGGTCCTGATTCTTGGTGTATGCCACCACAGAGGGCGTGGTGCGGAAGCCCTCGGCATTGGCAATCACGGTGGGCTTGCCGCCCTCCATGACCGACACGCAGCTGTTGGTGGTGCCAAGGTCGATACCGACAACCTTGCCCATGGATGACCTCTGAACTGCAGGCATCCTCAACAGCGGGGCCGGGGTGGGGCTAGGTGTGGTTGCCGAACAGGACCCGAACCAGCGTGACCGGCCCCTTGAGAATCCGCGGCACCACGGCCCTCGTCGGCCTGCTGGGCGACCCCGTGCGGCACTCGCTCTCGCCGGTGATGCAGAACGCGGCCCTCGAAGCGATGGGCCTGGATTGGGCCTTCCTCGCCCTGCCCACCCCAGCGGATGAGCTGGAGACGGTGGTGCGTGCTCTGGAAGCGATGCAGTGCCGGGGCCTCAACGTGACCATCCCCCACAAGCAGGCGGTGGCTGGGCTCTGCCGGGAGCTGAGTCCACTGGCCCAACGCTTAGGGGCCGTGAACGCCCTGGTGCCCTTGGCGGGCGGGGGCTGGCACGGCACCAATACCGATGTGGAAGGCTTCTGCGCTCCGCTGCAGCAGGGCGAAACGAACTGGAAGGGCCGGAGCGCCCTGGTGCTCGGTTGCGGCGGCAGCGCCCGCGCCGTCGTGGCCGGCCTGGTGGAGCTGGGCTTCAGCAGCATCCAGCTGGCGGGGCGACGCCCGGAAGCCCTGGAGGCCATCCGCCGCAGCTGCCAGAGCTGGGCACCGCAACTGAAGACCCTGATCTGGGATGTCGAGAGGCCCCTGGATGCCGCCCTCGGGGCCGTCGATCTGCTGGTCAACACCACCCCGGTGGGGATGGCCTCCGCCGCAGACCCGAACGCCGCCCTGCGCTGCCCGCTGCAGGCTCAGGAGCTGGCGGCTCTGCAGCCGCAGGCCTGGGTCTACGACATCATCTACACCCCGCGCCCGACCCAACTGCTGCAACGGGCTGAGGCCCGCGGCTGCCGCACGCTCGATGGCCTGGAGATGCTGGTGGAGCAGGGGGCCGCGGCCCTGAGGCTCTGGAGTGGCCGCAGCGACGTCCCCGTCGCGGTGATGCGCGAAGCCCTGATCCAAGCCCTGGCATCCCCCTGAAGCCGGAAACCTGCCCCCTAGCCTCCAACCAGCTCCCACCTGCAGCATGGCCATCCCGATCTGGCAGCGACTGCTCGCTCTGCTGGCCTATCTCCTGCCCTGGAGTGACGGCCTGCCCTTCGGGCGCTCGCTCACCAACCTGTTCCCGATCCTGCAGTGGCTGAGCCTGCCAGCCCTGCCTCTGGTGCTTCTGGAGCAGGCCGTGCCCTTCGGCGGCTTCATCCTGTTTCTGGTGCTGTTCCTGGCAGTGGTGCGCAATCCCCAGGTGCCCTATTTCGTGCGCTTCAACGTGCTCCAGGCAATCCTGCTGGACATCGTGTTGATCGTGGTCTCGCTGGCCTTCAACCTGGTGCTGGCCCCGCTGGGGGGAACCTTTGCCGTGCGCACCCTGGCCAACAGCGTGTTCCTGGGGATGCTGGTGCTGGTGGCCTTCGCGCTGGTGCAGTGCCTGCGGGGGAAGGAAGCCGATCTACCGACCCTGTCCGAGGCGGTGCGCATGCAGCTGTAGGGTGGACGATCCGCCGCTGGTCACGAGGGCACAGTCCCTGAGATCCAGCCACCGTCCCTTTCGGCGTCCACGTCGGATCGCGTAAGCCATGTCGCAGCCCTACTACGAAACGATGTACATCCTTCGTCCGGACATCCCGGAGGAAGAGGTGGAGACCCACATCACCAAGTACCGCGATCTCGTGAGCGAGGCCGGCGCGGAGGTGCTCGATTGCCAGATGCGCGGCAAGCGCCGCCTGGCCTACACCATCGCTAAGCACAAGGAAGGCATCTACGTGCAGCTGGTGCACAACGGTGATGGCCAGCAGGTGGCCGCACTGGAGCGCGCCATGCGCCTCAGCGAAGACGTGATTCGCTACCTGACCGTCAAGCAGGACGGCCCCCTGCCCGCACCACGCAGCGGTCCGATCCCCCAGGCCAGCAGCGACGAAGCCGCCCTGCAAACCGTCGAAGCCTGATCCCAGAAGGGTTTCAGCCCGTTGTTGCCCCCCGGAACCTTCGTTAGGGTCCGGGGGGTTTTGATTTGGGCAGCGGCGGGGTGAACCTCAGGGACCAGGACCTCCACCGTGAGTGGCAGAACAGCCAAGCAGAACTGGCACGGGCCCAAGCGCAGATCGCCGATCTCGAAGCGCTGCTCTCTGAATTACCGGAGATCTTCGAGCGCAAGTTCCAGCAACGGCTGCAACCGCTGCTGGAACGTCAGGAGCATCTGCTCGACGACAACTCCAGACTGCGTCAGGAGCTCCACCGCCTCTCTCCCGCCCAACCGGGGGCGGGCTGGCTGCTGCCAGCGCAACGGGAAGCCCCCAACGTGCGGCCGCTCTGGCCCCGTGAGAGCGACGCCTCAAGCGCCGCCTGATCAGCGCTGGCTGGCGGCCCAGAGGCGGGTGGGCAGACCCCACACGTAGATGAAGCCCTCAGCGGCGCGGTGGTCGAACTGATCACCGGCGTCGTAGGTGGCCATGTCAGGCACGTAGAGGCTGTTGGCGCTGCTGCGGCCCACCACGGTGGCGTTGCCCTTGTGCAGCTTCACCTTCACCCTGCCGTTCACGGTGCGCTGGGTGCGGTCGATGAAGCCATCGAGGGCATCCTTCAGCGGGCCATACCAAAGGCCCTGATACACCTGATCGGCCCACTGTTGCTCCAGCTGGCGCTTGCTGCGCAGCACATCGGCAGCGAGGGTGAGGCTCTCCAGCTCTTGGTGGGCCTTGATCAGCAGCAGCAGACCCGGGGTTTCGTAGATCTCGCGGCTCTTGATGCCCACCACTCGGTTCTCGATCATGTCGAGCCGACCGAAGCCGTGGCTGCCGGCCAGGGCGTTGGCGCGGCGGATCAGGCTCACAGGATCGAGGCGCACGCCATCGATGCTCACAGGATTGCCTTGCTCAAAGCCGATCTCCACCACCTGGGGCTGATCGGGAGCGGCATCCACACTCACGGTGAGGGCGTAGATCTCCTCGGGGGGCTCCACGTTGGGATCTTCCAGCGGGCCGGCCTCAATCGAGCGACCCAGCAGGTTGAGGTCAATCGAATAGGGCGACTTCTTGCTCACGGGTGAGGGAATGCCGCAGCGCTCGCCATAGGCGATGGTTTCCTCACGGCTCATGCCCCATTCCCGAGCGGGGGTAAGCACCTTCAGATCAGGAGCCAAAGCACCGATGGCCACATCAAAGCGCACCTGATCGTTGCCTTTGCCGGTGCAGCCGTGGGCCACCGCATCGGCACCCACCTCGCGGGCGATTTCCACCAGACGGCGGGCAATCAACGGACGGGCCAGGGCGGTGGAGAGGGGATAACGCCCCTCATACAGAGCGTTGGCGCGGATCGCCGGGAAGGCGAACTCGCGAATGAAGGGCTCGATCAGGTCGCCCACGATCGATTGGCTGGCGCCGGAATCGAGCGCTTTCTGGCGGATCGGCTCGAGCTCATCGCCCTGACCCAGGTCGGCGGCGAAGGTAATCACCTCCTCCACGCCCCACTCCTGCTTCAGGTAAGGGATGCAGACGCTGGTGTCCACACCACCGGAATAGGCCAGTACAGCTTTCTTGGCCCTGCCCATCAACGCTCTCCGTGCGCGCAATCGCTCGATTCTCCACTGTCGCGGTGGCGCAGCATCCGCAGCACCAACACCGCAGCCATCAGAGCGGGCGGGCCCAGCACAAGGGCCAGGGCCAGAGTCACGGCGGATCCTGGATTGGCCTGGGCCCAGGCCTGTTCGAGAAGCGGAGTCGGCCAGTGGGATCCAGCCCACACCAGGATTCCACTGATCAGCAACGCCAGGATCCAGGCTGGCAGCAGTTCCCGGACAGGGATCGACGACAAGGGTGGAGACGCAGCCTCCGTTAGGATGGCGGATTGGCGCCAGCCGGGTAACACCGAACCCGGCACTACCTGGCAAACGACGTACGACCGGCCTGACGCGATGAGCAGCAACCTCAGCACCAGCCTTAGTCAGCTGGATGGCATCAATCCATCGCTGACCCGCTACGGCCGCAGTGAGCCCGCTCCCGTGCTGCCCCTGCGCGAAGAACCTGACCTGCTGAGCTGGTTGGAAACCAGTGGTCGTCTGGTGGTGGACGAAGAGACCGCCGCCACCGATGTGAGCACGGTGGAAGAGGAGGAGCTGTCAGCGCTGATGGGCGAGAAAGAGGATTACAAAGCCGACGACGAGCAAACCGAGGAAGATTGGGAGGACTGAAGCTCTCTTCTCAGTGGTCTCCACCACCAGGCTGATCGCCTCCGTGCCCAGCAACAGCCGCTCACTGGCGCTGTTGCTGGGCTTGTTGCTGCTGGGGCTGGCTGCCGCTAGCGACTGGTTCAGCCAAGCACCGCAACTGAGCATCCCGCTGGTGGTGGCAGCCTTGATCAGTGCCGGCTTAAGCCGCTGGGGCATCCCCAGGCTCCGGCAGCTGAAACTCGGGCAGGTGATCCGCCAGGAAGGCCCCCAGGCCCACCTGAGCAAAGCGGGCACCCCCACCATGGGGGGGCTGCTGGTGGTGCCCGTCGGGGTGATCGTCGGGGGGCTGGTGGCTCCAGCTGACTCGCGTTTACTGGCGGTGGCCGCCATCACCCTGGCCTACATGGCGATTGGTGCCGTTGATGATTGGCAGAGCCTGACCAAGCGGCACAACACCGGCCTGACACCGCGGGCCAAGCTGCTGCTGCAGGCCTGCAGCGCCGTGGCCTTCCTGGCCTGGGCAGCGTGGGATCAGCAGATGGCCAGCGCGATCGCTCTACCGATGGGCTGGCTGCTCCCGCTCGGCCTACTGATCTGGCCGCTGGGGCTGTTCGTGTTCCTGGCCGAAAGCAATGCAACCAACCTCACCGATGGCCTCGATGGCCTGGCCGCGGGCTGTGGGGCGATTGTCTTCAGTGGGCTCGGCGTGCAGCTCATGCTGCGGGGCCACGAAGGAGATCCAGCACTGGCGGGGTTCTGTGCCGCCATGGCCGGCTGCTGGCTGGGCTTTCTGCTCTTCAACCGACATCCCGCCCAGGTGTTCATGGGCGACACCGGCTCGCTGGCCATGGGCGGGGCCCTGGCGGCGGTGGCCCTACTAAGCAACAGCCTTTGGCCTCTGCTGTTGATGGGTGGTGTGTTCCTGGCGGAATCGCTGTCGGTAATCGCTCAGGTGTGGGTGTTCAAAGCCACCAAGGGACCCGATGGGGTGGGTCGGCGCATCCTGCGCATGGCCCCACTGCATCACCACTACGAGCTGGGCGGCGCCAGCGAGCAACAGGTGGTGGTTGGCTTCTGGCTGGTGAGCCTGCTGCTGGTGAGCCTGGGCTTGCTGCTTCTGCCCTGAGCTCAGGCCGCCAGATCCCTCGCCTCGTCAGGACGGGGGGTGAAGGCCACAACATTGGCGTAGGCAGCCAGGGTGCGCTCCAGAGCGGCCTGGTGATCCGCCTCCTGCAGCCGCAGGCGCCGGGCATCGCGCTTGGCGGACGCGGAATAGAAGGAATAGCCCATGAAAGCCGCCGAGCCGGCAACCATCACAGCGGGCAAATGCACGAGAGCTTCCATCGTGTCAGGCCTTGATGGTTGAACATCCAGCACGCACAAATCGCTGCTTCATGCCAACCAAGACAACTGCCTGATGGTTACGCAACGGTCTGCAGTTGTCCAGAGCAAGATGCGCAACGATGGTGCTACTTAGCCTGCAGGGCAGGCATCGCCTCATTCATTTCCTGTGTGTCTGGAGGCGGTGGCCCCGCACTGAGCCAGACCAAGATCAGCAACACAGCGGCTAACGCAAGCACCAGAGCGATCAAGCGCATCGTGGGACCCAGGGGCGTCATAGATCAGGTCGGATCTCGCCGTCTTGATCCAGATACTGCTCAATCAGGGGCGATGGCCGCTGCTGACGCAACGCCTCGAGTTCCCGCTCGATGTTCTCCTGCATGAAGCGGTTGCCGGAGCGCTGCGCAATGGCCAGGGCGCGCTCCAGCCGCTCACGCTCCTGCTCCTGTTCCGCCGACCCACTTGCACCCTGCATCACGGTTGCAGCGTCTCCAACAGCTGTCATCCTCGGTCCTCCAGCCCGCTGGTCAGCACATCCCCACACAAGGTTCAACTGGTTACAAAGACCACAGCTGCTGCCCAGCAGCCAGCGCATCATTCATTTACGACCTTCGGGTCGGGCAAGGGAGATCTCACGAGGGGGTGTGGCAACCCCCTTTTTTCTTGCCAAGACCAGGCAGGTCCTACGGTCAACGCGACCCGATGGACAGCCCGGCCGGGGCGGCACACGATGGCTTACTTCACCTGGAAGGAGACCGGACTCACCGCCGACTGCGCCAGCCTGGAAGCGATGGCCGCCCGCTTTGAGGAGGCTGCCGCTCTGATGCGTCGCATGGCCCAAGAGGGATTCGTGCTGGAACGCCACAGCGATGGGCAGCACATCACCCATGGGGATGCCAGCGTTTTTGCTGCCTACGGCTTCATCGACGAACAGTCGCCGGTGCGCCAGCTGAGCCTGATGGAGCCGGACTAACCGGGCCGGCGCAGATAACCCACCAGCCACACCAGAACAAACGCCAGAGACGAAATCCCCAGATAGATCAGGGTCCAGCGCTGCAGACTCTCAATGCTGAGCCCATTGAGCAGCCCCTCAGCAGCATCACCAGCAGTGGCGTAAGCCAACGGGACAAACAACAGCACGGGTCGGCGGCGATGCAAGATCGCGCAAGTCTCTCGTCTTTGGGGCGGCCATGACCAACTCCACCTTCCCCCGCACCCTGATGCTCCTCGGCAGTGGAGAACTGGGCAAGGAGGTGGCCATCGCCGCCCAGCGACTCGGCTGCCGGGTGATCGCGGTAGACCGCTACGCCGGAGCACCGGCCATGCAGGTGGCGGACCAAGCGGAGGTGGTGGTGATGAGCGACCCCGAAGCCCTCAAGGCCGTGGTGCGCCACTACCAACCCGATGTGGTGATCCCCGAGATCGAGGCCTTGGCCGTGGATGCGCTCGCCGAGCTGGAGGCCGGCGGCATCACCGTGATCCCCACAGCCCGGGCCACCGCGGTGACGATGAACCGTGACCGCATCCGTGATCTGGCCGCCAGCGAGCTAGGTCTGCGCACCGCCCGCTTCGCCTACGCCGAGAGCCCCGAGGAGCTGGCCGCTGCCGCCGCACCCCTGGGCTGGCCGGTGGTGGTGAAGCCAGTGATGAGCTCCTCCGGAAAGGGCCAGAGCGTGGTGGACGGCCCCGAAGGCATCAACGCCGCTTGGGAAGCGGCCATGGCCGGCGCCCGCGGCAGCGGCGCGCGGGTGATCGTCGAGGAATTCCTGACGTTTGAGCAGGAGATCACCCTTCTCACCGTGAAGCAGTGGGAAGGGCCCACCCTGTTCTGCCCCCCCATCGGCCACATCCAGGAGCGGGGTGATTACCAGTGCAGCTGGCAGCCCGCCCATCTCGGATGGGACGAACTGGCAGCGGCGCAGTCCATGGCGCGTCGGGTGACCGACAACCTTGGTGGTGCCGGCATCTTCGGGGTGGAGTTCTTCGTCTGCCGCACCGCGGATGGGAGCAGCGAGGTGGTCTTCTCCGAACTGTCGCCCCGACCCCATGACACCGGGCTGGTGACCTTGGCAGGGCAAAACCTGAGCGAATTCGAACTGCACCTGCGGGCCGTGCTGGGATTGCCGATCCCGGAAATCCGCTCCACCGGAGCGGCGGCAAGCCGGGTGATCCTGGCCAGCCAACACAGCGACAGCGTGGGTTTCAGCGGCCTGGAATCAGCCCTGGCTGAGGTGGATGTGCAGGTGCTTCTGTTCGGCAAACCCGATGCACGCCCCCACCGCCGCATGGGGGTAGCCCTGGCCAGCGGCTCCAGCCTGGAGGAAGCCCGCAGCAAGGCCGACCAGGCAGCCGCCGCGATCCAGGTGATCTAGCGGCCCAAACCCCTCTGGCAGCAAGGGAAGACACGAGGTACGTTTCCGGCATCAGGACCCACCATGTCGCCGGCCCAACCCTCTCCACGACGCCCCCAACGGGCTTCCCAGCGCAGCAAGGCGGATCTCAGGCCGGCAGATCGCGTCAGCCGTCGCGACAACGTCTCCACGCTGGAGACCCGCCGCAAGCCGCGAACGGCCGTGGCGACCCCCACCAAGCCGAAACAGGTGGGAGCACCAGCGCCGCGCCGACGGGGCCTGCCGCGCCTGCCCCTGTTTATGGCCGGCCTGGGTCTGGGGTATGGCCTGCATGGTGTTCCCCAGCTCACCGCTGCGCTGCTGGCAGGTCTTCACCATCCACAACAGGTGATCAGCTCTCTGGTGGCCCCGGTCGCCACCGGTGACCGGCGCATCGTTGTGATGGGCACTGACGACGTGAGCACCAACACCGATGTGATGCTCACGCTGCAACTGAACAACGGTCGCACCGAGCTCACCCAGGTTCCACGCGACACCTTCATCGACTCTGAGCGCTACGGGGTCATGAAGGCCAATGCCCTCTACAGCAGCGGAGGGCCTGAGATGGTGAAGTCGGAGCTCAGCAAGCTCCTATCGGCACGGGTGGATCGCTACATGGTGGTCAACCTCAATGCAGTGCAGCGGCTCGCCGATGCCATCGGTGGCGTGGAGGTCGACGTGCCCAAGCGCATGCACTACGTCGACAACAGCCAGGGGCTGTACATCGATCTCTACCCGGGCCGGCAGTTGCTGAAAGGAGAGACTCTGGAGGGATTCCTGCGCTTCCGGCACGACGAACTGGGCGACATCGGCCGCATGGAACGCCAGAAGCTGGTGTTCTCGGAAGTGTTCCGCAAATTGGCCAATCCGCTGATGGCCACCCGACTGCCGGAACTGATGGAGATCGCCGGCAAGGACATGCGCACCGATCTGTCACCCCTTGACCTGGGCAAGCTGATCACAGCCATGGCCACCACAAAGTTGGCGTCCTCCCGAGTGGCCGGAGTGCCCTTCTGGCATGACGACATCAGCTACTGGCTGCCCGACAGCAATCCCCAGCGGGAGACCTACCTGAGTCAGGAACCCCAGGGCAGCAACTGATCAGCGCCGCAGAAGGCGGTGATGCTCCAGACCCTCCACCACGCCCCAGGCCTGGGGACGGGAGGCGAAGAACACCTGGGGGCTGCGGCGCAGATGGTCGAGCGAGCGGTCGTGCTCCGCCGCCACCACCAGCACCTGCTCGAGGGGCAACCCCCAGCTGATGGCGAGATGGCGGATGGCATCGGTCTTGGACGCCCGCTGCGGCAACACATCCAGGAACAAGTGATTGAACAGATGGGCGCGAGCCTTCAGGCGATGCAGGCGTAACCGCTGCTTGACCATCTTCAGCACCCCCGCGGTGGGGGTCTGCAGCAGGTAGCTCACCTTGAAGTCGCCTTGATTGACCTCGGGCTGAAGGCGCAAACGCGGGCCCAGCCCCTCCAACGTCTCGACCACCGCCTCGCGCTGCCAGCCGGCGGCAATGTGAGCGTTCCAACTTTGGTCCTGCCGGCCGTCGTGCCCGTAGCGCAGATCAGCGCCAGCCTCCAGGATCCACACTGCCGGATCCGGCAGATGCAACTCGCGGTAGCGCAGACGCGCCGAAGCGAAGTTGCGGCCACTGAGCATGCCCAGCCCGCAGCCGGGGTCGGCATGCAACCGCTCGCGCAGCACCTCCAAACCCTGGGGTTGTGGCGCCTGGAGGAACACATCGAGATCCAGCAGCAACAACCGCTGCACCGGGGCAGTGGACTGCTCGCTGAACATCACCGGGGGCACCAGGGCGAGACCATCCCATTTCTGCGCGACCCAGGCAGTTGCGGCGCGATCGCCCTCGCCGAGGTAGCTGCACACGTGGGCATCCCAACTGAAGTTGCGGGTCACCGCCTCAATCCCGTTGTCACTCCAGTGCTGCCAGCGCCGTGGGTCAGCGCCGGCGTTTTCCAGCGCCTGCTGCAGCGCATCGAGATCGGTCACATCCGCCAGCTGCCCATTGGAGCAGCGGTGCACGATGTCGCGCGGACCACCGTCGTCGGTCGACACCAGAGGCAGACCACAAGCCGCCGCCTCCAACAGCGTGAGGCCGAACGGTTCGGTCAGGGCAGGGTTCACAAAGATGCCGCCACGGCGTGCTGCCCAGCGGTAGATCGCCGGGATCTGATCACCCCGGTGATGCTTGGGATAGGCCACCCGCCCATAGAGATCAAAGCGGTCCACCAGCTCGAAGATCTGCTGGAACTGATCACGCTGCTGTTTCTCCAGCGAGCGGGGATCATCTCGGCAACCCAGCACCAACACCAGGTTGTGACGCTCCTGCAGCAGAGCTGAGCGTCCGTAGGCCTCCACCAAGGCGGGCACGTTCTTGCACCGCACCGCCCGGCAGATGCAGAGCAGAGGAGGTTTGGATGGATCCCGCAGAAAGGGCGCGATCAATCCCTCCACCTCGGAGCATTCACCCGGCAGCAGCTCGGGATGAAAGCGCTGGGCATCCACGCCGGGAGGCACCACCACGGCACGGTCGGGATCAAAGCTGCCGTAACAGGCGTACTGCTGCTGGGCCTCCTGCTGGGTGCTGGTGATCACCAGGGCAGCCTGGGCAAGGCAGCGCTCCTCCGCCTCGATCCGGCGACCGATCGCATAGGTCTGCTCGATCTGCTCGTGGCCCATGCCCCCTTCCAGCAGGCGACGTTGCTTCTCACGGCCGAGGGAATGGCCCGTGAACACAAGGGGAATGTTCAGGCGCTGGGAGACCAGGGCGCCCACATAACCGGCATCGGCGTAGTGGGCATGGATCCAGTCGGGTCGCCTCTGCTGCGCCGTGAGCTGGGCCACCACCGCATCGGCCATCTCATCGAGATAGGGCCAAAGCAGCTCCTTGCGCAGGTAGCTCCGCGGACCGCAGGGCAAACGCAGGATCTGGGCCCCATCACCCAAGTCTTCCCGAGGCTCGGCGTAATCCGGGGAGACGCGCTTGTCCTGAATCAGGCGGGTGATCACATCAACGCGGTCCACCTCCGGCCGGGCGGCCAGGCCCTTGGCCAGTTCGAGCACATAGGTGGTCTGCCCCCCCGTATCGGCGTCGCGCCCCAGCTCCAGGTCATGGCCGCGAAACAGGCCATGCAGGTGAAGGTGAAGCAGGTAGTAGCCCATTCGCCTCCTCGGCGCTTAGCCCACCGATAGCCACCTTTTCAAGCTGCAGGGCCAGATTGTTACTGGGCGACAACCTGCGGAGCGCGCGTGCTCAGGCCTTGCCGACCAACTTCTGACGCAGGCTTTTGATCCGATCACGCAGGTTGGCCGCCTCCTCGAAATCAAGGTTTTTGGCCGCCGTTTTCATCTTGTCTTCCAGCTGCTGGATCAGCTCCGGCAGGGTGTCGAGCGGCACATCGTTGTTCACGGCCTGCTCGGTGGCCTGCTCCAACTGGTCATCGTTGAGCCGGCGCGACACCTCAAGGAACGCCAGGATCGAATTGCTCGCCCGCTTGCCGGCCGGCGTCGGCGTGATGCCGTGCTGTTCGTTGTAGGCCTGCTGAATGGCACGGCGCCGCTCGGTTTCCGAGATCGCCTTGGCCATCGAATCGGTGAGGTTGTCGGCATAGAGCAGGGCCACCCCCTCCACATGCCGGGCCGCCCGACCGATGGTCTGGATCAACGAGCGCTCGGCCCGCAGGAAGCCCTCCTTGTCGGCGTCAAGGATCGCCACAAGCGACACCTCCGGCAGATCGAGGCCCTCCCGCAGCAAATTCACGCCCACGAGCACGTCGTATTCCCCATTGCGCAGGTCCTGGATGATCTCGATCCGCTCGATGGAGTGGATTTCGGAGTGGAGGTAGCGAACCCTCACACCGTTCTCGGCGAGGTAATCGCTGAGGTCTTCCGCCATGCGCTTGGTGAGGGTGGTGACCAGCACTCGCTCCTGCTTCTCAGCCCGGGAGCGGATCTCACCCAGCAGGTCATCCACCTGTCCCTCGGTGGGGCGCACCTCCACCACCGGATCCAGCACGCCGGTGGGGCGGATCACCTGCTGCACCACCTCCCCATCGCTTTGGCGAAGCTCCCAATCACCGGGTGTGGCACTGACAAAGATGCTCTGCCGTGCCTTCTCCCAGAACTCCTCCCCCTTGAGGGGCCTGTTATCGGCCGCTGAAGGGAGGCGGAAGCCGTGCTCGATCAGCACCTGCTTGCGCGACTGGTCACCGTTGTACATCGCCTGCAGCTGGGAGCAGGTCACGTGGGATTCATCCACCACCAGCAACCAGTCGTCGGGGAAGTAATCGATCAGGCACTCGGGCGGCGTCCCTTCCGGGCGACCAGCGAGGTGGCGGGCATAGTTCTCCACGCCATTGCAGTAGCCCACCTGCTCGAGCATCTCCAGGTCGTAGGTGGTGCGCTGCTCGAGCCGCTGGGCTTCCAGTAATTTGCCCTGCTCATTGAGCACATCGAGACGCCCCCGCAGTTCAGAGCGGATCGCCTTGATGGCCTCGTCCAGGCGCTCCTTCGGAGTCACGAAGTGCTTAGCGGGGTAGATGTTGATCGCCTCAAGGCTCTGAAGAATTTCCCCAGTGGTGGGATCCACATAGCGGATCGCCTCCACCTCATCGCCGAAGAGCTCGATGCGCACCAAGCGATCTTCGTAGGCGGGGCCGATCTCCAGCACATCCCCCCGCACCCGGAAGCGACCACGGGAGATCTCCAGGTCGTTGCGGGAATACTGGTTGTTCACCAGCTCCCTCAATGAAGCCCGTAGGTTGAGGGTCTCACCAACCTCGAACTTCACAGCCGCCTTGAGGTATTCACTCGGAATACCGAGGCCGTAGATGCAGCTGATCGAGGCCACCACGATCACATCGCGGCGTTCAAACAGAGAACGGGTCGCCGAGTGACGCAGCATGTCGATCTCTTCGTTAATCGAGGCCGTCTTGGCGATGTAGGTATCGGAGACGGGCACATACGCCTCCGGTTGGTAGTAGTCGTAGTAAGAGATGAAGTATTCGACGGCGTTGTTGGGGAAGAACTCCCGCAACTCGTTGCAGAGCTGTGCCGCCAGGGTCTTGTTATGGGCGAGCACCAGGGCCGGCCGGCCAGTGCGCGCGATCACATTGGCAATGGTGAAGGTCTTGCCGGTTCCCGTCGCCCCCAGCAAGGTCTGATAGCGCTGGCCTGAGTCCACACCAGCGACCAGAGCTTTGATCGCCTCGGGCTGATCGCCCTTGGGCTCATAGGGCGCGTGGATCTCAAAGGGGCTGGCCATTCGGCCATTCTCGGGCAGCCTCCTCGGTGGCGTGGCTACGCAGCCAACAAAAAGCCCATGCCCCCGGAGGGGCATGGGCGAATGGGCTGAACCGATCGGAGCAGACCGGATGGATGGGCAAGAGCCTCAGACCGCCGTTTTGGCCGCGCTGCCCAGGGCTTCCCGCAGGCCACGCACCACAGCCACCATCGCCAGCTGATCGTTGAGCTTGTTGATCGCGGAACCCACACCCACGCCAGCCGCACCGGCAGCAATGGCCATGGGCACGGTCACTGCGGAGAGGCCGGATGCACAAAGCACAGGAGCAGTCACAGCGCGGCTGATGCTGTGGGCCGCGGCCAGGGTGGGGGCGGCCTTCTCAATCAGGCCGAGGTTGCCGGGGCTGAAGGGCTTGGCACTGGTGCCACCTTCGGTCTGGATGATGTCGGCGCCGGCGACCACCAGATCAGCGGCCAGCTGCTCCTGCTGATCAAGAGGCAGCACGTGCGGAACCGTCACGCTCAGCACCACCTCAGGCAGCAGTTCGCGGGTGCGGCGGGTGATCGCCAGCACTTCCTCGGCGTCGAAAATGCGGCCCAGGGGATAGAAGGCGTCGTAGTTGCCGATCTCCACCATGGCGGCACCGGCAGCCACGGCAGCGGGGAAGAGCTCGGGATCCACGGCGCTCACGCAGATCGGCAGGCCGCTCACCTCAGCAGCCAGCTGCACCAGAGCCGGGTCGCAGGCCACATCGATCAGATCGGCGCCGCCCATGCCTGCCGCGCGGCTGATGCGCTCCACACTGGCGGCATCGAAGTTGGTGAGGCCAGCGATCACCTTGAGAGCGCGCTTGTCGGCCAGAGCCGTGCGAAGCGAGGCGGGCAGCTGGTCGAGGCGAGACATGCCAGTACGGATGCAGTTTTGCGATTCTCCCACGCTGGCCAGGGAGCAATCAGGCTGGAGCGATGGCTGAACCCTGGAGCCCTCTGCACCTGCGCCTGCACCGGCAGCTGTTGCAGGCGCCGGATCTGCTGCCAGCAGGTGCCCCCCTGCTTCTAGCGCTCTCCGGAGGGCAAGACTCCATGGCCCTCCTGGCTCTGCTGCGGGATCTGCGCAGGCTTCACCACTGGCCCCTGCAGCTCTGGCATGGCAACCACGGCTGGAGAGCCGGCAGCGCCGACCAGGCCAGAGCCCTGGGGGAGTGGGTGCGCAGCCAGGGCCTGAACCTGCACGTGGAGCGCTGGGACAAGCCAGTGGCCAGCGAGGCCGCGGCACGGCAGTGGCGCTATGAGCGCCTGGCGGAAGCATCCCGGCAACTGGGCTGCCAGCACGTCGTCACCGCCCATACGGGCAGCGACCGGGCCGAGACCCTGCTGCTGCAGCTGGCCCGGGGCAGCCACAGCCGGGGGCTCGCGAGCCTGCGCCGCCAGAGGCCCCTGATGGAAGGGGAGCAGACCGTGCTGCTGGTGCGGCCCCTGCTGGGTTTTTCCCGTGAGGAGACCGGGAGCATCTGCGAGCAATGGCAGCTGCCGATTTGGGTCGATCCCAGCAACGACGATCAGCGCTACAGCCGCAACCGGCTTCGAGCCGCTGTGATGCCCGTGCTGGAGGAACTGCACCCCGGGGCAGCACTGCGCATCAGCGCCCTAGGGGAGCGCCTGGCCCAGCAACAGGATTGCAGCGATCAACTGGTCGACCTGAGCCTGCAAGCTCTGAGCGGCACCCGCCCCTCAGGGCTCCCCGCGCTGAAGCGAAGGGAGCTGATGAGCCTCGCGCCCGGCAACCAGCGATTGCTGTTGCAGCGATGGCTCGAACAGCAGCAGGCCGCACCGAATCACGCCGGCACCCTCAACGCTCTGCTGCAGCGCCTGGATCCAAAACGGGGCCCCGGCCAGGCTGCTCTCTCCGGGCCAACCGAGCTGCACTGGGATCGAGAACAGATCTGGCTGGAGCGCGATCACGGCGCGAATCTTCCAGCAGACCTAAACCAGGCATAAGCACTCCTGCAGCTCGACCGCCCTGTGACCACCAGCTCCATCGACGAGGCCTACAGCGCCATCGAGCGGGCCTACGGCCAGGGACAGTTCGAGGCAGCCCTTGAGATGGCCCTCGCTCTGCAGAGCCGACTGGACGACGCCGGGATGGGCAAGGCCGGTATGGACAACCCCCTCCCCCTAAGGCTCGAACTGCTGCTGGGGCACATCCACTTCTATGGATTGGGCAACGCCACAGCAGCGCAGAAGCACTACGACACGGTGGTCCGCATTGACCCGGAGTCGAGCCTGGCTCAGCTAGCCCGCAGCAGCCTTCTGCAATCTCAGAACGATCCCCCTGCGGCCAGTAGCCCCGAGGCGATCTCCGATCCAGGCGACATCCCTGCAGTGCCCTGGCTGAATCACCTGCAGGACTCGCAGCAAGCCCTCGAGGCCCTTCAGCAGGCCTGGGCCACGGTGGTGCTGGAAGAACCCGCCGTGCTCGAGACGCCCCGGGATCAGGCACCCGAACCCGCGGCCACCCCTTGGGCGTCAATGGCCAGCAGCGAGGCAGAAGCACCGCCGCTGGCGCCAGAACCAACCCCCCAACGGGAGCCTCAGCCAGAGCACAAGCCAGGGCCCGCCCTCGCGCCTGCCGCCAGGCCTGACTTCGCCCAGGGATCCCTGCTGGTGAGCCTCAAGCCAACCAGCAGCGTGCCAACCGCGCAGCAAAAAGCCTGCCCCCAGCAGGGGCAGGCAAGTTGGCCTCAACGCTTGGGGAAGGCCCTCAGCTGGCGGCGGAACGGCGGCGGCGGGTCCGGCCGCTGATCTCAGGCTCTTCCACACGGGCCGGAGTTGCGGCCACGGGAGCAGGAGCCGGCGCAGCGGAAGCAGGAGCTGGGGCACCCGCACCCACAGAAGCGAGCTCACGGCGAGGGGCGCTGGGGCGCTCGGAGCGATCCCGGTCGCGATCGCGGTTGCCGTCACGGTGGCCATCGCGGCGGCCGCGAGGGGCGGGACGGGTGTCAGGCTCCGCATCAGCACGGCCCTTGTAGGCGGGGGTACCGCCGGGGGCCGGCTGCACCAGGCAGATGATCAGCGGCTCCACCTGGAGCTCGCGGCGCAGGCGGCGCTGCAGGCCCACTTCGATCTCGCGCTGGACACCCATCCAGTCGACCTCGGGGGCCTTGCCGCCGGTGTTGCGGGAGAGCTGCTGCCAGCGGTTCTCCAGCACCCAGGTGATCTCGCGTTCAGTCCAGAGGCTGAGCTTGCGAGGATCGGCCGCAGTGACCACACCGCGCAGGTTCACCCGAGGCGGAGCGGCCATCACGCCGTCAGTGCTGATCACGGCGAGCATCGTGATCACACCGTCATCGGCAAGCTGCTGGCGCTCCTTCAAGACACGGGCATCGACGATGCCATTGCGGGAGGCATCGAGCAGCTCGATGCCGGCCTTCACTGGCTCACCTTTGTTGATGGAGTCAGGCGTCAGCTCAACAACATCTCCGTTGTCGATGATCAGGATGTTGTCGGCAGGCACACCCATCGATTGGGCGGTCTTGCTGTGGCACACCAGCATGCGGTGTTCACCGTGCACCGGCACGAAGAACTTCGGCTTGGTGAGCGCCAGCATCAGCTTCTGGTCTTCCTGGAAGCCGTGACCGGACACGTGAATGCCCTCACCCTTGCCGTAGACCACCTTCGCCCCCAGCATCATCAGGCGATCAATGGTGTTCACCACTGAGATGGTGTTCCCGGGGATGGGGCTGGCCGAGAAGATGATCGTGTCCGAGTTTTTCACCTGCACCTGTGGGTGCTCACCGCGGGAGATGCGGCTGAGGGCCGCCAACGGCTCGCCCTGGCTGCCGGTCATCAGCAGCAGGGTTTCGCGATCGGGCAGATCACGGATCTGCTTGATCGGCACGAACAGATCATCGGGGGCGCGCATGTAGCCCAGCTCACGCGCCTTGGCGATCACGTTGA
>Ga0194119_10003417_pt1 | contig 25586 bp, 38 predicted proteins | sample TA2MahC100mmetaG_FD_148620 | JGI IMG/M metagenome (GOLD analysis project Ga0194119, IMG submission 148620) | Freshwater microbial communities from Lake Tanganyika, Tanzania - TA2015018 Mahale Deep Cast 100m | ecosystem: Environmental > Aquatic > Freshwater > Lake | place: Tanzania: Lake...
TATTTTTAATAGCTGGTCAACAGCTTTTTTAATATCATCATAACTGTTTTGAAGCATATTACTTTATTTTATCCATTAATACTTTTATTTTAGAACATTCTTCATATTTTTCTTCCTCAATAAGTCTATCAATATATGTTTGTAAAGCTTGTTTCCATTGACTTTTATCTAACTCTAAATAATAATCACTTTTAGCTATTTGAAATAATGTAGCAGTTTTACTTTTAGTACTAATAGCATCTTTAATCCCAGCTATTGTTTCTATGAATACTGCTTTGATAAACATTTCATTTTCACATAGTGCTTCTATATCTGTTTCACCTTCTCCTTTAATAGTAACAACCATTGAAGGTACTTGTCTGTTTGATTTTTTAGCCATAGTCATTATTTATTATAAATATGGATGAGTTTATCCTCATATGTATCCATATAGGCTATAGAGATATCAAATATATCTAATTCAAATTCACCTACTTCACCTGACTGAGTTATTATATCTGAAAACTGGGCTATGGTTTTAAATGATTCTTGGTTTAATTGTTTAGCATCAAATTCAATTATAATATCATTATTAGGTGCATCATGTCCTATTAATTTAATTTTATCTTTTAAATTAATTAAAGTATGTTTTTGTTCTAAATCTCTATAACTTGATCCTATAATATCCATTTCATCTTCAATGTAAATATTATTACACCATGGTTCTAAAATAGCTAATGTTTCTAAATTACAATTACTAACTACAAATCCAATATCATACTTATGAGGTATAATTGGTTTCATATAAACATCATGTTTAACAAAATGACCCCATTTACGAATAAAATTTCTAGCATTTTTATTTGTAGTATGAAGCCATTCATCACTATTTTTACCTGCTGCCCCACCAGCATATTTATTAAATCTACTACCACGGCTAGTAAAATGATAAACTAAACCATCCCATGATTGAATTACTTTATAACCTTTTAAAACAAAACGATTAAATAAATCACTATCTTCTTTAGATTGAGGAGCAAATAATTCATCATGTCCTCCTATTGCTAAATAATCTGATTTATACATACACCAAGGAGCAAATATACCTTCAGTGAATTTATCTTTATTTAACTGTTCTAATTCTATAAATCTAGGTTTAGTAATATCATAGTTAAACTCTTCTATTTCATTACCCCAATTCATAGTTATTTTTTCTGGTCCTTGAGGATGTAATGGTGGCTCAACTCTAGTAGCACTTACTACTATACCTGGTTTAAGATGTTTTAAAATGTTTTTATCTAAATTAGGAGCAGCTACCATATCAGCATGAAATGCAAATATAATTTCTGTTCTAGCCATCTCAATACCCTTATCAAACATACCTACAATACCAATACGCTCTGGTCCTGGATTGTAATATGTGATTAGATCTTCATCATTGAGTGATTTAACCCATTCTTTAGTTCCATCTATGCTGGCGTCATCTAAAATTAATATCTCATGTTTAGTTTCTAAATCACAAATTGATTTATATGCTAGTTGTAGAAACTCTAAATTATTTCTACTTGGTAATACAAATGTTATTTTATCCATTTAAATACTCTTTAATATAATCTTCAATATTATGTTTTGGTTCCCAATCTAATAATTCTTTAGCTAATGTATCAGTACATAATGTTATCTCAGCTTCACCTGGTTTATTTTCTTTATATTCTACTTCTTGTCCAAACATATCAGCTATATCTTTAACTGAGTGATTTTTACCTCTTCCAAGTTCAAATACTTGCCCCCATGATTGCTTTTCATTTATTAATAATAAAGCATTTACTATATCATTAATATGAGTGAAGTCTCTACGTTTAGTTCCATCACCATATATAATTAAGGATTGATGTTCTTCAATTTGTTTTTCCCAAGCACCAATTAAAGTAGTATAACCACCTTCTTTTAAATGATAAGGACCATACACATTGTAAAAACGAGCTATAGATGCTTTTAATTTATAATGTGATTGAAACAATAAAATAATTTCTTCACCTATATCTTTACTAAATGTATAAGGATTCTTAAACTTACCTGAATGATGAGAACTACTACCAGCATAAATTAAAGGTATATTATTATTAGAACAATATTTAGCTATTTTAAATGTGGCATTAGCATTAGTAGTAAAATAATCATATGGTTCTTTAAATGATGGTTGTATTCTAGCTATAGCTGCCATATGATAAACAATATCAAAGTCACCCCATGGTGAATAATCATCTATGTTTCTAATATCAAATTCAATATATTGAGCACCGGGTTGGTGATTTGATTTTAAACCAGTGTTATAATTATCAACTGATGTTACTTTATGTCCTTGTTCAAGAAATGTTTTAATTAAGTTAGTACCTACAAAACCAGCTCCACCTGTGACTAATATATTCATAAATTATTGTTTTTGAGTTCCTCTAGCACACTCATATAAGTATTTACTATCTTGATATGTGTTAGATAAATAAGTTATTTTATCTTTACCATATACTCTATATATTTTATAACCTAACATAGTTTGCTGTAAATTACCTATACCACCAATATGAAATTTACCATTAGCATCAGGTTGAGGTTCTTCCCAAATTACTTCAAAATCAAATATGTTTTTAAGATAACCTCTTATTGTACATATAAAACTTTCTCTAATAGTTAATACAGTTCCAGCTGTATCAAATAAATGTTTAGCCTCATCTTTAACCCAATCAATACATTTTTTTCCTCTAACTATTTCTTGTGGATTAAAATTAGCTGGATAATTCATTCCATTACCTATAAATGCTATACCATTTTGTAAATGTTGTAAGCATATATTAATGAACTCCCAATCTTTAACCACAATATCATCATGCATTAAAAATAATATAATGTCATCATCTAAATTCAAATAATCTAATGCTTGTTGATACGCTCCATCTTCCAATCCTAAATTAGGAAATACTTTATAATCAAAATTTTGTTTAACTGTCTCACTAGGTTCTTTATGACATGACCAAAATATTCCTACTTCAGGATTATCTGTTTTAAGTTGTTTTAACTCATTTATTAACTCAGGAAAATTATTAAAATGCCATCCTACTATTATAAATTGTATTTTCATATTTCATTTTCTTTAAATACCTCTACACATAATACATTTTTATCATTTATCATAATCCATGTTCCATCTTTTTGTCTAAACTTAGTGAATTGTCCTTGTCTTATAGATGTTGAATCTATATTATGAAATGTTCGTTTTTCACCTCCAACAAAATGAATTATTTGAGTAACATATTCACCTATATCATTAACTGAGGATTTGAGATTAGTATTCATTACCATCCTTGTTTTATGCAATCAACAATGTATTGTCTCTCTTCTTCTGTTACCCACCATCCAACTGGAAGTGAAGATAATTTTCTAACAGTCTTATCTAGGTTAGGTAATATTGACTTATATTCTTTAACACAACTATGAATATCATTACGTTCATGTACTTGGGATGTAGCAATTCCTTTATCAGCCATATAGCGTTGGAAATCATCTTTACGATCTACTAATATACTATAAATCCAAAATGATGACTCTCTATCCTTATGACGTTTAAGTAAAGTTAAACCAGGAACATCTTTTAATGCTTCATCATAATACGCAGCATTTTCTTTATGTTTTGAAATTATATCATCAATACATTTAAAATTCTCTAATCCAATAGCAGCATTAATATCATTCATATGAAACTTAAATCCCCATTCTAGAATATCAGCTTCACATCTAAAATCTTTACGATTACCTTCTCTATCAATACCATACCACCTTAATAACTTACCTCTTTTATATAACTCATCATGTGGTACAAATAAAATACCCCCATCACCTGATGTCACATGCTTAATTGCTTGTAAACTAAAAGTACAAATATTACCATGTGTACCAATTAATTTACCTTTATACTTACTACCCATTGCATGAGCACAATCCTCAATAATAGCTGGTTTGAAACCATATAACCTATTAGCTTGGTTTTGAATTTCAGCTAAACGATCTAAATCAACTGGGTAACCACCCCAATGTACTACAAATATAGCTTTAGTTTTAGGAGTAATTTTTCTAGCTAAATCATCTAGATCCATATTTAATGTCTCTGGATCAATATCAACCCATTTGATTTTAAAATTATTAGCTAATATAGGCCAGTTAGTAGCTGTACAAGTTAAAGCTGTAGTTAATACTTCATCTCCATCTTCCATTCCAGGCCATTTAGACTCATACATAGCATATCCATCAACTCCAACATTATGGATTGATGGTTTTTTAAGCATATGTAATGCTAAATGTTCAGCTGATGTAGCGGCATTAACTGTTAAGATTTTATCATGTCTAAAGTACTTTTTCAAATGTTCCTCAAACTCATCAACCACTGGGCCCTGACCAATAAAACCACTTTTAAGTACCTGAGTTACCTTTTCAGGAGCTGAATCAGCCATATGTACTTTAAATAAGGGTATATTTTTCATAAATTATTTATTTAAATAATGATTCTAATATATTATTCATTTTATTAAGAAACACTTCTTCTGAGTAGTATTGATGGTATAATTCTTTTGTTTCTGTAGAACATTTATTGTAAAATTCCTCATCTGTTTTTAATTTATTAGCTAATAATCTAGCACTATATATATCTCCGTCTGGTACAGATAAATTAGGATGTAAATATTTTTGAGTGTTAACATTATCATAACCTATACATGGAATACCTAAATATGAGCAATTTAAATTAAAAGTACCAGCAGCCGCTGTTCCTAATTGCACACCATATTTCTTTTTTGACAATTCAAAAATCCAATCCTTCCAAACTATCCATGGTAAATGATTTATATCTAAACTTACTTCTTCAGGTTTCATTCTTCCTGTTGTTGGAGCTGCTATATCATCTGATAATATTTTACCTACAACATATGAATCAATTCCTCTATAAGCTGTTACCCAATTTCCTCCAATCATAACTCCACTACGATTTTCCAAATTAGTATTGATAAAATCAGTTATCATTAAACTAGGCATTAATTCACACCTAGTGTCAGTCATTCCTTTATAATAAAGCAAATCATGATCATTATGGCAAAATATAATATCCATTTGCTGTAAAAAATTATAATACCATATTTGAGATTGAATAGAATCACCTTGCCAATACCAATATGTACTTTCTTGCATAAATGCTGTTTTTTTACATACTTGTTTAAAATGATCAGCTATAGATAATTCAACTAATTTTTGTTTATTTTTTGGGACAATAATAATTCCAACATCATATAAATTATTAGGTAATTTCATTAAATCATAAACTGGATGATGAGTAGCTTCTAATGAGCACATCCAAGCTTGATCAGTACGCATATTAGGATTATTTCTAGGTATTAAACCTGTATATCCTCCTTCTGTGAAAAATCCTATTCTCATAAAAATATTTGTTTGAATTTAAATTGTTCTATCCTACCTATTTTTCTTTTTGAGCATCTAAAATTAGAATGAAATTCATTTAATGTGTTAAGTTTAAAATAAGTTTTATGAATTTGTGATTTAAATTCTCCTAACATTTTTATCTTTTTATCATAAACTTCATTTATATCTACAAATACATTTGGTATCCATGTTTCTAATGTACTTGGAGAATAATACTCTATTAATGATATAGGATATAATCTTGTCAAAGCATATCCTAAATTACATACTATTTTATGTTCAAAATGACTATCAAATTGAGAAGGTGTAATTATACAACTATATTGATTTTTATGTATAAAATTATTTTCTATATAATTAATCCATTCATCTTCTCCTAATTCTTTTAAAAATTTATTTTGAGTAAAATATAAAGAAAAATTAGTAGAATCAGATACACTCCATACATTTTTTACTTCTTGTAAACGACTTTTACTTGTTGTTGAATCACAATCACCACCTTGAGTTAAACAAAGTATATCAAAATGAGTATCTTTATATTTTAGAATAGTTCCAGCCATACTATATTCAACATCATCTGGATGAGGACTAATACAAAATATGCTATCAAAATTTAAAAATTTCATTAAAATACATCATTATCACCTAAAGTCACATGCCATTTACTAGTATCAGCTTTTAAAAAATCTATATCTGAATGTAAAATGAAACGGCTTGATAATTCACTTTTATTAAATTTAAGTGTTGTTAATATTTCTTGTTCTTGTTTATTATAACACCATATATTAATAATATCAACTCCTAACTCATAACCTTTATTAATAGACAGTTTAATTATATCAATAAAATCTTCTATTTGGTTATATCCAAAATCCACAATATGTAACTTATTCTCATCTTTATACTTAAAATGTTTTAATACAATAAAATTATTAAAAGGAGAAGATTTAAATATTAAATAATTAATGTTAGGTCTATCAATAAATCTCCAATTTAGATAATTAGAGTCTTTATCAATATAAAAATCATATTTAGATAAAAATTGTTTTATTTTAATATCATCTTCATTTGAAAATTTATCTACAAATGTATATTCATTTTTAAGTTCATATTTCACTTTAACATCTGTAATTTCAAAAAAAGGAATATTATTTAATTCTTGCCAACCTACTTTTCTATGACCTGGTATAGCATTATCATTTGGTATTCCCATTAGAATAACATCTTTGGTTCTTATATTTTCCATAATATGTTTTCCTAATTTAGTGAAAAAACCATTATTACCATATTCAGGATGAGTCATCCCATTATTTGCTAAATATGATTTATTATTTTTATTTTTATAAACTATATTTAAAGGAAATAGACCATATGATGCTACAACTTTATCTAAATCTTTAATAACATATAATTCATTTTTCTTATAAGAGGAATTATTATACCAATAAGCCCAATCTATGGTATATTCAGGACGTAAATTAAAACAAGATTTAAACAAATCCATCCATTTATTAATACTATTTTCTGATATATCAATTTTTTCTAGAGTATACTTATCCATTATTTTATATTTTTAAAGTAGCATTTCCTATGATTGTATACACATCTTGATCTTTTATATTAGTTTGTAAATAAATAATATTTTTTTTATGATCAACATTAATTACTTTAACTTCAGCTATATATTCAGTATCTGGGTACATAGGTTTTAAAAATTTAAAATTTTGTTCCATATAAGCACATCCATTTCCTGGAAATGTTGTTCCAAATATTTTAGAAAAAATAGTTACTGATAAAAATCCATGCATGATTGGTTTTAAAAATACTGTTGATGCAGCATATTCTTCATCATGATGAATTGGATTTGTATCACCTGATAGTTTTATAAAATCTAAAACTTGTTCTTTAGTGAATGAAAATGTTTCTGTGTATATGTATCCTATATTCATAATATGAAATATAATGATTTATTTTGTGATTACCAAAAATAGTTTATAAAATATCTATCCAAGTTTTAAATTTATAATTTGGATTAAATAAATTATTTAAATTATCACTACTAGCTTGATATGCTTTTTGATACCACCCATGTTGTTTTCTTAATAATCCTGTATTAGTTGGATCAATACCTTCTTCTCCTTTCACTTTATAACGTTTGCTATGATGTTTTCTATTATGTACTAACAATATATTCCTAATAATAAATTGAGGTATATTACCTAATAATTTATTAGTCATAAACATAAATGCTGTATCTTCATGAACAAAAAACATTCCCTTAGGTATATTAGCTCCTGCTTTAATTACTTCAGATGATATTATTAAACCACATCCATTAAATTTATGTTGGGGTAATATTATAACTTCTGGTGACTCTGTTCTATTATTAATTTCATCCATTTCTTTTTCACTCATAGTATATCTTAAACTCCACCAATTGGTAGTATCACCCTCAATAAATGGTTTATCAGTGAAATCAGGATGTTCAAGTAATTTCCAACTATTATCCCACATTTTACATCCACCAAAGAAAGATAAATATTTGGGTGTTTGACTTTTTACTTGTTGATGTAATTGATCTAATATAATAAACATTTGTTTTGGGGCTAACATATCTGATTCACCCCAAACTAATATATCTACTTGTTCACAATATTTGTCATTAAATTCTCTTCTATAATCAGCTATTGAATATATCTTATCTGAATAACATTCCCAATTTACTCTATATCCATCATCAAATAGATCAATTATTGGTTTCATTAATTCATTTATTACTAATTCAAATTCTTCTTTAGTACCATCAAATTTTTCTAGTTGTTGTCCTTGTACTATAGCAAAATCAATTATAATTTTATCTTTATTATAATTATCTATAGCTGATTTAATAGTTGAAATATATTCTTTAATAATTTTAACTTCATACCATTGTACTAAGCAGCCTATAGCAAATTTATTTTCCATAACTTAAAATTATACCTTCATGATCAACTAATATTGATGTTGGATTATAAGTATATCCAGCTCCTTGTCCTATATATTTTTCTATTTTTAAACCTTCTTCAATAGATTTTAGAATAGCATTTCTAACTCCATTAGCAGGTTCAACACTATGCCCATAATCATCAAAAATAAAATACATTCCTTTATTATTATCTAATAAAGATAAAGATGTATTTATATCATATATAACAGCCTCATAAGTATGAATGCAATCTATAAACACAACATCCATTTTAGGCATAGCTAAAAAAGTATTTGGATTATAAGCATCAGCTGTGTAATATATAATATTATTTTTATCAGGATTGTTTTTTTTGGCTAAATTAGTGTTATTTAAACTATGATCTACAGTATGTATATTTTTAAATAAATCACTTAATATTCTAGTTGTCCAACCATGATTAGTACCTATTTCTAAACATGTATTTAAATTTTTATCTTTAAAAAAATCAACTAAATCTTCTTTAAATTTTAAAGATGTTGTATTTTTATCTTCTGTTTTATCTGGTATATTAACCATGTTAGTTAAAAAATTTATTATATATAATTTTGTTTTATTAAGTCCCAAGTTTGTTTCATTAATACACTTCTTTGTTCTCTAGGTATACCATTAAAATGCCATATATAACCATGTTTTATAAAAATAGGTTCTCCAGTTATTATAGATTGAGCTAAAGCTTGAGTCATTATTAATTGAGACATATTAAATTTTTTAGATAGATATTTAAACCTATTTTTGTAAAAACTTTTAGCTAAAAAATTAATTGGTGTTTGATCAGTACCTTTTCTTAAAGTATTATGTTGTAAATCATATAATTTATTTTGATATTTACTATAAAAATTTTTAACAACATCACAAAATTCTTTACCATCAGAAGGTAACACTACAACTCCATTATTAACATAATTAGTCCAATCTAAATCAATATCTTTAAATTCATCAAAACTATTTCTATAACCATCTATACTATTATTAATCCATTCTAAACTAATATCATCATTAACAGCTGCGTAATTGTCTCCAGCCATGTCAAATATGTTAGGTGTGTCCCATCTAACCATAGTATCAATATCAATCATAGCTATACGACCAACATCTGTAATTCCACTAGCTTCTAATAAATTATAAACATACCATCTTTGCCAAGTTGGTCTCATTACATTCACATCAACTAATGGATCTTCTAAAACAAATATTTCTAAATTATGTTTTTGAGCATAATAATTCCAAGTTAATAATGACCATTCTTTATAGGTATCTAAATTAGGATCATTAGCTTTAAGTGATGTAAAGAATAAAATATTTTTCATTGTATAAAATTTGGATGATACTGAATAGCTTTAGGTTGTTGAATATTAATATATGAAGCATATTTCATTGGGTCACTATCTTGTTTATTAGGCCTCATAATAACATCTTTATCTATTTTATTAATAGTGTTATGTTTTATTTCTTGTAAACCCTTTTCAAAGTTACCCCAATACTCTTCTGAACGAACTATTTGATCATAGCGTAATTGTTTGTTTTTATCAAACCTAAACCAGTTATAATGATATGTATATAAATCAGATTTGAATAACATATTGTAATTTTGTTTTTCAAACTGATTAGTTATTTGTTTATAAAAATCTAAACCACCATAGCATATAGCTATTTTTCTACCTTTAACTCTACCAATAAATGGATTATTATTTTTCTCAATATAATTTTGAGTCTCTAAAAAGTCTAACCATATACTAGTAAAACCTTGATTTGGTTTTAATTGTTTTAATAAATAAGTAATATTGTCTTTATCTGATTCTAAATGAAAAATATCTGGTTCGTAAGGAAAAATATAATCACCTGTTTCAACTTTAACTCCTAACTCATCCCAATTTGACACAGCATAAGTATATGCTTCAGGAGCATTCATGTTATCATTAAACTTCATCTCATTATGTATCCATTGTGTATTAGGATATTTAATAGATGCTTCTTTAATTAATGTTTGTGTTTCTAATGTATCCCAAGCTAAGTTAGTGTCTTGATAGCAATATTTTTCTCTAAATGCTTTATCAATATCAGTTTTACTCTCAGGACCTTTAGGAAATAAACCTTCATTATATATAACTACATCTGGATTAATTGTATCTACTAGGTTAGATATTTGACATTTAATAAAATGTGATTCACCAAAGTTAGGTGTTATAACTATTCGTCTTGACATTATTAATCTTTTTTAATTACACCTATACCAGCCCAGTCACTATTAACATTGAACTCAATTTTATCTCCTTCTAATTCATTCCATAATTTACCTACATATACATTTCTATCTCTATGTCGTTGAGTATCATTTATATCATGAAATGCTATATAACCACCTTTTTTAACTAAAGATGAGTACATTATATAATCTTGTTTTACACCTTCATAAGTATGATCTCCATCTATAAAAAGAAAATCAATTTCTTTACTGTTTAAAATTTGATTTAATAATTCAAATGTTTTAGATGAATGTGAGTCACCTTCTATAAAAATACACTCATGTCCATACTTTTCTGTAAACATCTTATTACGTTTAGTAGTTTCTTCTCTAGTGATACCACCATGAATACCTTCTACAAGATCAATACTTATTTTAATTCCTGATGTTAGTTCACACCATAGCATAAGTGTACCTCCAAATTTAGTTCCTATTTCAACTATAATCTTAGGTTGTAACTTATAAACAAATTCAGCTAATGCTTCAATTTCTTCTCGTTCTTGAGGCATATATAACTCATATGCTTTATTTAATATGTTATTTATAACATTATTCATAATTAAAAGTACATATAGGCAAATTTATCATTATTAATAGGATTAACAACAACATTAATATTAGGAATATTATTTTGTATAGTATCTACTTCTCCATCAGCTATATCTTCAATAATATAAAGACCACCTGTGTTCATTAATTTACTAAATCGTTCAAATGTTTTTATTTGATGTGATGGATTATGACTCCCGTCATCAATAATGATATCAAATTTATCAGGGTATAAAGAAGTAAATTGATTAAAAATATCATCATTATCTTCAACTGTATTCATCTTAAATAATGATACATTATAATTTGATAAATTATTTTTAACTTCATCAATAGAAGTTCTTGTAAACATATCTATTCCAATAATATTTTTAGCATTAATAAAATAATCAGACCATAATTTCATACTCTCACCATTCCATACTCCTATCTCTAAAAAATTTAAATTAAGTTGTTGATATTTTAAAAAATTATCTTCATAAAAATCCTGTACATAAGTATGCTTACTATGTTTATCAGTTTTATATTTTTTTGTTTTTAGAATTTCCATTAATTTCATATAATATGCTTTATTTCTTCCAGTATGTATAAATTCCTTTATCTAATTCATATGATGGCCATACAAATCTATCTCTCATAGGTTGTTGTTTAGCCCAATCCCACATTTGAGTTAATCCTTCTTTTAAATCAGTTTTATGTTTAAAATCTAATAATTCAATTGATTTTTGCCATGTTGGAACTGAGTGTTTAACTTCATGTCTGTATTCATGGTATTTAACTTCACCACCACCCATAATTTCTCTTAGTGTATCATTAGCTTCACTTATTGAATATTCTTTAATACCACCTAAGTTAATAATTTGTTTTAATGCTTGTGGTCTAACAGCTGCATTCCATAACGGTTCTAATGAATCATCTATATAACTAAATGCTCTTGTTTGACTACCATCTCCAAATATAGACATTGGTTCATTATTTAAATGTTGGAACATCCAAATACCTAATACATTTCTATACTTATCCCAAATATTTTGTTTAACACCATAAACATTATGTGGTCTAATAATACACCAATCTAAACCATGTTGTTCACCTGCAATTTGGATATCCATCTCACAGCTGTATTTGGCAACACCATATGGATCAATTGGTTTTGGAGTATGTGATTCATCAAACATACTTCCTTCTCCATAGCCATAAACAGCTAATGTTGAAGTAAACACTAAACGTTTAATATCATATTTAATACATTGATTAATAATTCTGGCTGTTGCTACTAAATTATTTTTATAGTTATATTCTCTAATAAATGGAGATAAACCCTCAGCAGCATAAGCAGCAAAATGAAATACATAATCAAATTTATGGTTTTGAAAACAATTTTCAATTGGATGATCAACTAGATTCATTTGCCAAAAATTGATTTTTGGGTTTATGTTTTCTCTATAACCACCACTTAAATCATCAATACCAACTACTTCTACTTCAGGATGATTATTAATAATCCAATCTGCTAATTTAGATCCTAATAACCCAGCTACCCCAGTGATTAATACTTTACTCATTCAATTATTTTTTTTAAAAGACTATCAATATTATTTTTATTTCTAGATCTACCCTCATTTGCTTTACGAAGACGTTTTTCATTAACTGTCATTCGTTCTATATTAGGTGTTTCTTTTTTAGCTTCTTCTAATCTAGCTCTATCAGCTTCACCAATGTTGATATCATTCTGAATTAATTCTTCTAATTCTTCAATAATAGCACTTTCATTAAATGTTCTAAATTCACTTACATACTCATAAGACTTGTTAGTTACTGATTCAGTTAACAATTCAGATATTTTTAATTTTATCTCATTAATAACTCTATTTTGATGTTCTACTTTATCTGTTAAACCATCTTTATTAAAAAAATATAACTTAATATTTTCAGTTATAAGTCTATCAAAGTAAGCACTTAATGTATCTATATTTGTCACTTTCATTTTTTAAAATTATTATTTAATATAGTTAAAAACTCTGAAGATATCAAACTATATAATCCTTTATCTTGTAATTTTTTATATATATCCTCTTGATCTGGTTTAAATGATAATACAATTATAGGCTTAATAGCTGAGTCATATCTTAGTTGAGCATGAGTCATTCCAACATTCCATCTTTGATTAATAGAAGTCATTTTATGTTTTATTGGAGAGTTTTTTCTTAAAAATCCTATAATCACTTCATCACTACTAACTTTAACTTCTTTATTTTCTTCTAATGTGTCAACAATATATTGGAGTGTTGGTTTGCAATTTTTATTAAAATAAATACTACCACAATTCCATTCTCTAGTTCCTACATACTCAGCTCCAGCTACATCACCATCAAATTGAGGAAATACCATAGGTGATATCTGCCAACTGTCATGATCATGTAACCAAAATTCTTCATTAATAATACCTTTATCAATTAATTCTAAAGCACCATACCAAAAGTTATGAAAACCACTCCATTCACATATATTAGTTAATAAATAGGATTCAATTCTATTATAATTAAATTTAAAATTAGTACCAAGAATAATATCTTCTCTCTTCCATCCTAACCTTAAACTATTATCTATTTGAGCTTTAAAATATCTAAACAAGTCCCCATCATTCCATCTATTAGCTCCATGGTTATTAGTTTTAATTTGATTATATACTATAACATTCTTCATTAATAGGGAATTGGTGTTGGAGTAATTGCTCTACCAACTAAATTTTTCCAATCTTGTTCTGGTCTAACTTCTAAATTTGTTTTCCAAGCAGCTTCAAGTGTATTCATATTAACACCTAATTCTTTACCCATTGTGATTAATGCATTAATGTCTTTAGGAAAGCATGTCCCACCAAATCCTAATTTACCATCATGGCCAGGAACATTAGTATGTGAATTACCAATACGAGGATCAGATACAAATCCTTCTAATGCTTTATTCCAATCAGCACCTAATATTTCAGACATTCTATAAAATTCATTTACAACAGATACTTTAACAGCTAAAAATGTATTGGCCATATATTTAATAAACTCTGCTGTTGTTGTATCAGTTAATATATAATGTTTTTGTCCAAATCGAACTTTAAATAATTCTAATACTTTTTCTGTGTGTTGAGTATCACCTCCAATCACTATTCTAGATTGAGTCAACATATCCAGTTTGGCGGTTTTTTCAGTTAAAAACTCAGGACAAAACACTATATTAAATTTATGTTTATTAATTAATGATTTTGTGGTACCTGGTAATACAGTTGATTTTAAAATAAAAATAGCATTTGTGTTATATAAACCTATATTACTAAAGAAATTTTCAATATATGAAATATCTTGTTCACCACTTTCTTTCATTGGGGTTGGTAAACATACAAATATAAAATCTTGAGTTAATACTTCTAATAATGTATGGGTTGATTTTATAGGATTAATATCAAATATTTTAACATCAGCCATAGGTAAAAAAGCATATGCTTGAGACTCACCTACAAAACCATTTCCAATAATTCCTACTTTAAATTTGCTCATAAAACTTATTTTGTTTTTCTTGTCTATCAATTGTTTTAGGATGTATTAAATCATATCCTTGAGGTAAGTTAGCTATTGTTTTCCATCCTTGTAAACGCTCATGTACCTTATTTTTCCATTGAATATCCTTTTTATTAATACATATACGAGTTTGGTAATCTGGATAATTGATCCAATCATTATCATCTATAAACCATCTCCATTTATCAATATGATTACGAGTCAATCCTTCAACTGTATTAATACGAGGTAAAGATATAACATCAACTAAACCTTTATTCATATCTAACACACTGTGGATATTATTAGCTAATCCATCACTTAAGTATTCATCAGCATCAATAAAAAATACCCAATCACGTGTGCAATGATTTTTTAAATTATTTTTAAATGAAGCAAAATCTTTATTTAATCCAAAATATATTCTATGATAATCAAATTTACCTCCAATATTATATTTATTAGCTACTTTTTTAACCTCATCTGTAGATGTATTATCTAATTGAACCATTATTTCATCCTGTGGTTTAATAATAGTTACTAGTTGGTCTAGTAGATATTCTAATTCAACATGTTCATTACAAGCTGTAATAGCAAAACTAATTGTTGACATAACTTAATTTTAAATTAAACCAATATAATGACAAGCCTCATCAAACTGGTCTTTAGTAAATGTTTTTAATGTCTTAGAATCTGATTTATGTGTTGCACCTTTAAGTTTTTCTTTTTCTTCATCTGTTGTTTCTATAGCTTTAATACCTGCCCATCCCCAATTATCTTTAGTAGTACCATTAATAAACACAGTACCTTTATCTTGTATATTAATAACTGTTGGATACCAAACTTGTTTTTTATCATCTATAAATTTAATATCTTTATATAACTCAGGCATTACTTCTTCTGTTTGAGTCATTAACTCACTACCTTCAATCATTAATTCATTTGATGTGAATCCACAATTCATACAACTCCATATTAATATACCTTGCTGTTTATGCTCATAACAAGCATCTGATTCACAATGTGGACATGTTACTAATCTATCATTCATTATTCTATTTTTTTAAGTTTAGGTAAATTAAGTTTAGGTATATCAATATTATTTACTTTTTTTAATGTTGGTAATTTAAGCTCTACTTGTTTAGGTACTTTTGATTCTAAAATATTATCTAATACTTCAGCCATTTTATCAAATGAGAAATTAGTTTTAGCAAAATGAGCTTGGCGTTTAGATTTTTCTAAATGTTTATTATAATCATTATAAACTGATTTAAAAGCATCAGCTACTTCTCCATCATTAGGAGTAAACCATTGTGATTCAGCTAATATCATATTTTTAGCTTGGGCTGATGAATGAACATTAGTTAATGTTCCTCCTACTAATGTGTTGTATTCTGGATGTAAGAAATCTAAATGACCACTCCATTTACTAGCTATAATAGGTTTTTTAGATAAACTAAATTCAAGTAATGGTCTTCCAAATCCTTCTCCTTTAGTTAATGATACCATAGTCTTTATTTTACCATGATTATATAAATCATTTATATCTTTATCATCTAAATCACCATGTAATAAGTAAACATTTGGTAAATCACCTTTAACTGTTTGTTTAACAGCTTCTATTTTTTTAAGTACTTCATCTCTATCCATTATTGAATTAGTAACCTGAGATGTTTTTAGAATTAATGCTGGTTTATTTCCTTTTTTATTTTTAAACATTTCTAAAAATACTTTAACCATATAACCTACATTCTTTCTATCTTCACCAATATCACCTTGTAACCAATGGCCAACAAATAAAAAACAAAAATCTTCCTCAATTTCATCTAATGCTACTACTAACTCAGTTTCTTCTAAATCATTATCATCAATATAAAAATATTTATTTAAATCAACTCCTTCAAATAAAACCTCAACTGGTTTTTCTAATTTAACCACTCCTTCAAGTTGATTATTTTGTTTATTTCTTTTTTCAAATGATGATTGAATGAACACTTGTTTAGCATGATTAGAAGACACTAGTGTTAAATTCATTTTATTAATACCTTCAATCCAACTTGGATCACACACAGTGGTTTCAATACCAGCTGTGATACCAATATTAAATTTACCTACTGGTTGGAATTCATTTGGCACAGTGATTTGAATCCAAACATCAGGCTGTTTAGGCAATTGAGGTTGTCTCCAAATTAAATCATATAATTTTTTATCTTCTAGATTATTTAAATCTAAAGCATTCCAAGCTGTATTTCCCCAACGTTGAGAAATAATTTTAATATCATATTTATCATACTTTAAAAGTGCTTTAACTATATCTCTAGATCTAGCACCATACCCAGACATTGTCTCAATAGGACAACTTATAACAATTAATGGTTTCATAACAATTAATAAACTAATTTATGACGAATATGTTTTCTTTTAAGTGGTTTTGTTTTAATTAACTCAAATTTATATCTTGGTTTCCAATTAGCTAAAACTTCATTAATATGCTTTATAACATTTTCACTCATATTTTTAGCTGACATCATTGATTCATCTGATGTAACCCACTCATGAGCTAATTTTCCTCTACGCTCTCTTTCTTCAGTTCCCATCTCATATACTTTCATAATAGCTTCAGCAGCTTCTCTAAAATCAACTCTATCATCATATATATAAGGTGTTTGAGGAGAACCTTGAATACTTATATTACTTGGAAATACTGGTATAGCCCATTCTCCACATTGTTTATATTTACCAAAATGGTTAGAACAAAAATCAGCATCAAAGTCAATCCACTTACCATTTTCATCTACAAAACGCATTTGGTCTTGCATACCACCTGTCACATTAGCAATAATTGGTTTACCACACATCATTGCCTCAGTTAAAGCTAATCCCCATCCTTCATTTGATGTTAATAATATACAGACATCAGATATATTATATATTATATTAAGATCATTAGCTGGTATTTTTAAATCTGAAAAATATATTTGATTATATTGATCATCATTAAATAATATATCACGCACAGCATATAAATCAGTACCATGCTCATCAATAGGTTGAGTATGTAATACTAAAGCACATTTATCAGCTTTTTCTTTAGACAATTTATCTAAAAATACTTTAAATGCAGCCATAGTATCAGGTACTTGTTTACGTCTAATATTTCTAGAATTAAACATTAAAACAAAATCATATTCTTTACTACCAAATAATTTTTTCTTAACCTCATTTAGTTTAGTCTTATCATCAATTGGAAAAAACATTTTTTCATTAATACCATGAGGTACATAACTTAATACTTTGTTTTTAACTTTATCACCTAATACTAATTTATTTATATTAAGTGTTTGTTTTGATATAGCCATTAATCCATCACATGATTCATAATATGGCTCATTATATAATGGAGCTGGATAATCATCCCAAATGTTTAAATAGATAATAGGTATTTTTCTCCTAATTTCATTTTCAATTTGAAATAACCAAACCCAATATCTTGGATCAGTAAATATCATTAATGCATCTGGTTTTTCAATATCAATCATTTGTCTAATATACTGAGGGTCACCATATCCATTAATTGGATATAAAGTTACACTAGCATCTTCTATACCAGCATGCTTGTTAGTATCAGCATTAATATCAAAACGTTTGCCCTGATCTGGGTGACTAATAGCACCTCCTACATTTACCCAATTAAAATGATGAGCTGTACCAATAACAATTTCTCTAGCCATTGTGGATATACCAGATGTCATTCTAATATCATCACATAACAATAAGACTTTTTTTCTTTGTGCTTGTGGCAAATAACCTTCTTTCATAACACGTTTAAACTAAATTTTTAAGATTGTTTACTACCTGATAAAGATAAATTTGAATGGTTGTGAAGTTTTTTTCTATAGTCTTCATCTGTTAAATATAAATGAATACTTCTATCAACTAATTTTTGAAGTGAAAACTTTGTTCTAACACATAACACTTTAAACTCGTCAAATAATGTTTCATTAACTTTAACACTTGTTAATTTATTGTCTCCCATAATCTATATTTTATATATATAAATATATATATAGATTAAGAAACAACATTTTTATTACAAAGTTCTTTATTATTATTAAATGGACAATAGGTGCAAGAATCTTTACCTACTATTTTAGAATATTCTTTAATTATATGTTTACCATCATTATCAAAACATTCATCTAAGAACATATTAAATTTATCAGCTGCTTGTTTACGTTTAATTTTACCACTAGCTGGTCTAAATGAGGTAATGTAAGGTATAGCAAATGCTTCATTATCCCATATTTTTCTTTTTAATATAAAAAACTCAACTTCAATTTTATCAATATCAATATTATATTGTTTAGCAAAATATTCTTTATAAAGCAATATTTGAGCTAGTTTAATATCATCTTTTTTATCCTTATCTCTCCATCCTGACCTGGATGTTTTAATGTCATAGATATAAACTTTATCTAAATCTTTATCATATAAAACAAAGTCAATATATCCTTTTAAAAATACATTTTTAGATAAACCAACCATTAAAGGCATTTCAATACCTAATAATACTGTATTACGAGTAGTAAAGAATTGAGTTTTATGTTTTTTAAACCATTCAAGTATATTAATTCCATCCTCATAAAATTCTCTCATTTCATCTGGATTGGAAAAATGTTGTTTAGCAGCTTCAAATTGTTCTTTATAAACTGCTCTAAAACGCTCATTAAACATTCCAACTATATCTTCTCTATCAGCTGCTGCTCCACTTTGTTCATACATCACTTTAAGATAGTGTTGCATTGTCTCATGAATAGCAGTTCCAAATATAGTATGAATTGAGGCTGAATATGGAGCTAAATTCTTAACATAAGCTAAATACCATTGATGAGGACATTTACGCCACATTGAGTATTGAGAATATGATACTGTTGATTGATATCTATAATCAACTTCTTTAAGTTGATGTGTTTTTATTTTAAGTTCAATCTCTGTTAACTTACTTTTTGCCATATATGTCTCTTATAACCTCACCCAACCTAGTATTGTCAGAATGTATTTCAATTAAATTTTGTATATCAGGAATAATTGATTGTTCTTTTTTAACATACTGGGCAGCATCTAATAATTCTTCATATAGATGATTCATGTAATTATCCTTATTATTCTCACCTAATGTTGTGTTATATTTTTTATAACCACGTTCAGCTCTAGATTTTAAATCTTCAATTACTTGATTTGTGATATTATCTTTAGTATGTTGCATACGACTTTTTTCTCTTAATATTTCTTGTTCACGTTCCATCATGATCATGTATTCACGATATGATTTTGAATCTGATATATGGCTCATATAATAAATTTAAATGACTTAATTGGGACAGCCAAGTGATTAATTAATTATTGTAATTGATTGTATTACTAGCTTTATCTACTTTTGAAACATAACTGCGTTCAATATGGTTATTGAACTTATCAAATCGTGAATCAGTGTAACTATAGTTATCATCAATTCTACGATTGACAATGTCTATGGCTTCATCTAATTTACGTTCAATTGAATTGTAACGTTCTTCAATCTCTCTCCATTGAACTTGATTTTCTTGTTCTAATGACTTAACTCTCTCTAGTGATCCAATAACACTAACTGAAAGCCAACCCAGTACCCCAACCACAACTGCAGCCAAAGCACCTAAAATAAATGTAATCATGATTTTTTTCTCCTTTTTTTGTTTGTACCTGACTGTCCCAAGTTAAGCACATTTTTAATATTATTTACATCTACTATATTAATATATTCTTTTGCCTCACGAGTACTACATTGGTAGTACTCTGATATAGCCTTAATTGTTTCTGGATCACCCTTAGCACTTGCTTTAATATACCTAAAGAATGCTTTTTGTTTAGGTAATAACTCACAATAGAATTGATATACCTTTCTTTTAGGGCAATCTGGATAACGTTGAATTAAATTAACAACATCAATATAAGATGAATTCATACTAATGAAACGATGAATCATATAAGTATTAAACTCAGCTTTATCTTCATCCATAAATATACTCCATGGACGTTTATGATATGTTATCTCATTTAACCAATCAAATAAATTCATTCTTAACTATTAAATGAAAATCCTACCTCTTTAAATTCATCTCTAATTTCAGGAGGTAACATGTCTAAAGCTATTTTATGAGTTTTAATATCATAAAATACAGGAATAGGTACTAAAGCATCTTGTGTAGTACCAACTAAAAACTTATTAGCTTTTCTTAAAATAACAGCTTCACCTAAAACAATAGGTTCACCAGCTTCATTAGTAATTGTTACTGTTTTCTCTAATGGAATGTTTAATTTTGGTTGTTCTTGATTCATAAATTTAAAAGTTTAGCTACACAACCCATAAAACATATTTCTTTATCAGGTATGGTAGTTGAATGAAACATATATTCTTCTATAACTATTGTTGACTCTGGAGATGAATAGTGATCATATAATGACTTATATAAACCAGTGAAGTCATTTATATTATTATTAGCTATGATTTGTCTAATATTATTAAATGCTGTTTTCTTTTTAGACTTAAGTTCATTAATAACTTGTTCAATATAATTACTATCTATTACTTCATTAAGTGTTAACTTGCCTTTAACTGAATTACTTTGTAATATATTAATTGCTCGTCTTAAATCAGGATAGGTTTTTTTAACAATAGTAACTATATCTTGCTTATCATATTTAATACTCTCAGCATCCAGTATACCAACTAAATGTTTAGCCACTATCTTAATATCAGCAACTATTAAATGAAAACTAGTTAATCGTGATTGTAAAGCATCAATAATACGTTCTACATAATTACAAGTAAAGATGAATCTAGTATTTAAACTAAATGTCTCAATAATATTTCTAAGTGCTGCTTGAGCATTTATAGTTAAGAAATCAGCTTCATCTAATATAACTACTTTAAGTGGTTTAAATGTAGCACCTGAAGCAAACTGTTTTACTTTATCTCTAATCACATCAATACCATTCTCATCAGAACAGTTTAAATATAAAAAGTCACAATTAATATTTTTAACTACTAATTTAGCGGCAGTTGTTTTACCTGTACCTGGTGAACCGTAAAGTAATAGATTAGGAAAATTATTTTTATCAATCCATTCACTTAACGCTTCAGTGAATGATTCATTTCCTAAATAACCATTTAATGTATCAGGTCTATATTTTTCAACCCACAATGTATGTTTACTCATATATAATCCATTATTAATTCTTCACCCCAACACAAGTACTGTAATGTTTTAAATTTAGCTTCATCATCTAATGGTTTAGCCTCATTATAATCACTACACCATACTAATTGACCACCATACATTAGTCCACTGAAATACTCTAATTTAGAGTTCATAACAATAAACCATTTACGTTTTGGTTCTTTTTTACCTGTCATTTTAAGTATTTAGGTTTAATTACTTGTTCGTAATAATCAATTTTAGTTTCAATGCCGTTTTTACTTGACACCCATTTCTGTGGCATTATTTTTCTGCATTCAGCTATTCGTTCACGTCTTGATTTAGTTTTGTCTGTAGCATACTCATAGCACAACCATATTTCCCAGTATGAGTTAGGCCAATCAGTTGGTGGTTTAGGCGTCACTGCTATTTGGTATCCAAAAAACACAAACGTAAGCATTGGTCCATGTTCAAATCTGAAATCAGTGTCAGTCCATTTTGTTTTCCACCCTAATGAACATGAATCAAACCCAACTTTGATTGGTTTAAATTCTAAATAACCTGGTTTAGTTTTACTTTTAACTGTTTTTCTAGGGTAAAAGTATGGAGTACCTAATGCTAGTTTGCCTACATACCATTTAAGAGTAAATGGTTTAAGTGGACTAAATAGTACTTTCCACCATCTAAGTCTTTCAAGTCTATATTTTAATGTCATAACTTATCTTGTTGTTCCAATAATAAGTTCTTTATCTTGGATCACCAAATATTCACCTGTTGATTCTTGACAATCAATTAAATAATATCTACCACCAGCTGATTTTTGAGAACCAATTAAATCAAGTTTTTTAACTTGGGTATGACCTACTATTTGAATATATCTCTTTTTTAATCCTTTATTATGTTTTTTATTTACAGCCATTAATGAACGAGGTCTAATCCAAATTGGTGTTTGGTAAGTATTATCACCATGAGGGTCAGTACCATTAAATTCAAATGATTTAGGTTTATATTTAAATAAATCATTTAATAATTCTACTATATTATCCTCAACCCATCCTTCTTCACCAAATTCACCATCCATAAATGTTGGACTAACACCAGCATGTGTAAATAAAAATTCATCAAATGAATAAGCCATTTGTAGGTGTTGTCTGTTTTCATCTATAACTTGATTAATAGATGGTGCAATACCTCTTTGATAACCACTAGTACCAGTATAACCTACTTCTGGATAATAATGATGGTCATGATTACCAACTAACATAATAACTTCTTTACCTGATGTTTTTTTATACTCAATTATTTCCTTAAAGTTTTGAATCTGCTCAACACCTGATATATCAAATGAATCAAAGTAATCACCTATGAAGATAATTCTATCAGCATCTTGTTCTTGGTTAGTTATTAATTTCCATAATGAACATCCATGAACGTCTCCAATAACTATTGTTTTCACTTTCTTACAAATTGTATAAAATACAGTTTAACTGCAAATTGTTTTTGTTCTTTAATTGAACTAAATGTATTGTCTCCTCTAAGGTCATACAATTCTTTTTTTATTTTGTTCACAATTGCCTCATCAATATATCTCATCTCACTATGACCATCTATTTTATCAAAACCATTAACTGTAAAATTATATTTAATTTTAGGATATCTTTGTAAAAATTCATTTTCAATTTCATAAGCCTCCTCTTTAGAAAACCATCCACTGAATATAACTTTCAAATCATATTGTTCTAGTAATGGATGATCTTTGAATCTATCTTCAACCTTAAACTTATTTGTGATACCAAATTTACTTATAACTGGAGGATTTTTTATTGTCATAACTTTATTTTATTTACTAATTTTATCTCTTGATTTCGTTTTACAAATTGTTCATGTTCTTTTTCCATTGTTAAAGTAAATGGATCAAGTGTTTCATTAAATACTTTTTCAAAAAAGTTTTCCATATTATGATCTCTTCTATCAGCTAACTCTCTTATTTTATTTATTTTATCTTTATTACCCTCAACATTAGCATTATGCTCATGAATACGAGCTATCATTTTATAAATGGCTCTAATTTTGAGATAGTACTCCTTAGCGTTTTTCATAAACTCACTCATGCGCTCCCAATACTTAAATGTTGTAGAACCTCTCTGATCTAAAGCGTATCTCATTCTATAACTGTAAGTTATACTTGGATGTACTAAACGAATTGGAAAATCATCATAATATATTTCAATGATATCTTTTTTTCTAAGCATTTCATCATTGAATACATCTATCTTAATTTCAGCTAACCTATTATAATTTTCATTTACATTCACATCCCAATGTTTACCAAACTGCCATAGGTGAGCATTTGGATCAAATTCTCTTTTATCTGGTTCATAACCATATCTTTCTCCATATGATGTAAAGAAACCAAAGAAATTTTTAGCTGTATTGAAATCTTCTTCTGTAAATGCTGATGTTAAACCAATATCAAAATCACCTACTTTATCTAATGGTTCAAAACCAAGTAACTTAAGTGATAAACTACCAGTCAAAACAAACTTATCATTCATTGCTAATAAAGGCAATAAATACTTATCAAATGCCTCTCTATTATCCTTATCTAATGACTTAAATAAACCATCCTTAAATTTAAGTTTCATCATTCCTGTCTCAGGATTGATATCATAAATTATATTCATAACCTTATTTTATTTTAAATATACTAAAGTCTTCCAGCACCCTTATAATTTCTATTATAAGGATAACTGTTCAAATCACTTATGATCACTCCTTCTCTCCTATTTGAGGCATGAACAAATTTATTTCTACCAATATAAATTCCACAATGCCATCCTGATGGTGATAAATTACTATTAAAAAATACTATATCACCTATTTCTAAACTAGCTTTAGATATTCGTTTTGTTTGTCTCCATTGTTTCCAAGTTACATTTTCTAATTGCTCACTATAAACTTCTTTATACAATCGTTTAGTAAATTGTGAACAATCAATTCCTGTTTTGGCATTACCTCCTAAACGGTAAGGAACACCTAACCACTCATTAACAAATGAATCTAATGATTTAATTTGTCCATAACTAACTGTAGACAAACTTAAAAATAATATTAATAATAATTTTTTCATTGATTATATTTTAATAGTTTAAAAATTTCTACAATATAGTAGAATGTCATAACTATTGATATGATACCAACTATTAACTTTATTTTATTCCACTTCAAGATCAATCTGTTCAGCTGTTTTAGGATGAATTTCTTTAATTTTCTCCCACATAACTTCATAAGAACCAATTTGAATATCTTTAGTAAATATTTCACTACCAAGTGAATCAATAATGAATTGTTTAGATTTAGTTTCTACTCTTAAAGTAGCTAATTCTTTTTGTTGAAAATAACAAAGAGTTAAAACGGCTACAGCGCCTGTTCCAACGATTGCTTTTTGATATTTTGCTATAAATTCTTTCATAGTTTTATTTTTTAGGTATAATAATCCATGCTAAACAATAAATAAAAATCATAGGGAATGGTGCACATAT
>Ga0194119_10003419_pt1 | contig 25574 bp, 17 predicted proteins | sample TA2MahC100mmetaG_FD_148620 | JGI IMG/M metagenome (GOLD analysis project Ga0194119, IMG submission 148620) | Freshwater microbial communities from Lake Tanganyika, Tanzania - TA2015018 Mahale Deep Cast 100m | ecosystem: Environmental > Aquatic > Freshwater > Lake | place: Tanzania: Lake...
GTGGGAGCCGCCGTCGCCTGGCTGTTTACCGCGCTTTCGAATTCCATCGGCTGGCAACTGGCGCTGCTGCTGCTTCCGGTCTTCTACCTGATGACGCGTTCCTACCAACTGCACATGGCGCGAGTCGACGACAGCCTCCGTCACGCCGAGCAGATGGCGAACCTCCACCTGCGCACCATCGAGGCGCTGGCCTTGGCCATTGAGGCGAAGGACAGTACAACCGCGGAGCATCTGGAGCGCGTGCAAACCTACGCGCTTGAAATCGGTAAGGAGCTTGGATTAAGCCGCGACGAACTGGAAGCGCTGCGTGCCGCGTCGTTGCTGCACGATATCGGAAAGCTCGCCGTACCCGAACACATTCTTTCAAAGCCCGGCAAGCTTACGCCCGACGAATTCGAGAAAATGAAGATTCATCCGATCGTAGGCGCCGAGATCGTCGAGCGGGCCAATTTTCCGTATCCAGTTGCCCCGATTGTCCGGTCCCATCATGAGCGATGGAACGGCGACGGTTATCCGGATGGGCTGCGCGGCGAGCAGATTCCCATCGGCGCCCGTATCCTCTCCGCGGTCGATTGCTTCGACGCTCTGTCCACGGACCGGCAGTACCGGCGCGGTCTGCCGCTTGCCGAGGCCTTGGCCTTCGTGGATGGGGAAGCCGGTCAGGCCTTTGATCCAAAAGTGGTCGCTATCCTGAAACGGCGCGTGCATGAGCTCGAAAAGAAAGTGAAGGCGAATGCCGGTTCCATCAAGGAGCTTTCCACCAACGTCATCGTTTCGCGCGGGAAGCCAGCCGCCGGTTTTGCCGAGGCGGCGGGCGATCTGCCGATGAAGGCAGCGCCCATCGATGTGGGAACACCGAATTTCCTGGACTCCATCGCGGCGGCTCGCTTGGAAGTTCTGACGCTGTTTGAACTCAGCAACGATTTGGGAAGTTCGCTCAGCCTGCAGGAGACACTCTCGGTCCTTGCGACCCGGCTGAAGCGGTTGGTGCCGTACGATTCTCTCGCGATCTACTTCGTGCGGGGCCGCTCGCTGGTTCCCGAGTACGTAACCGGAGAAAATCACCGCCTGTTTAATAAACTGGAGATTCCCATCGGCCAAGGGCTGAGCGGCTGGGTTGCGGAGCGGCGTCAGCCGATTCTGAACGGAAATCCGTCCGTGGAACCCGGTTACCTGAACGATCCCACGAAGTTCTCGACCCTGCGCGCGGCGCTCGCCGTCCCCTTGGAAGCGACCGATCGCGTGGTTGGCGTGATGGCGCTTTATCACTCCGATAAAGACTTTTATTCTCGCGATCACCTTCGCATTTTGAACGCCATCAGCGCTAAGCTGTCGAACTCCATTGAGAGCCTGTTGAAGGTTCAGGCGGCCGAAACCACAGCGACCACGGACTTTCTCACCGGCCTGCCGAACGCGCGAAGCCTGTTCGGCCGTTTGGAGGAAGAGCTGGCGCATTGCCGGAGGAGTGGAATGCCTTTGGACCTGCTGGTTTGTGACCTCAATGGATTCAAGATGGTCAACGACCGGTTCGGCCATCTCGAGGGGAATCGCGTCCTGCGTGAAGTCGCGATGCGGCTCCGCGAACTTTGCCGGGACTATGACTACGTGGCCCGCATGGGCGGCGACGAGTTCGTGCTTCTACTGCCCGGATTGCCGCAGGGGAGTGTGAATGCACGGATGGCCGAACTGACCCAACTTGTCACCGACGCGGGCCGCATGATCACGGGCGAAAATGCGCTGTCCTGCGCCGTCGGGCACGCACGATTTCCGGACGAGGGAGCGGACTCCGAAACACTTTTTGTTCTCGCCGATCAGCGCATGTACAGAGCGAAGCGCCAGATGAAGGGGGAATCCCACTCCACTCCGCCCGGCGATGTCAATGCGGCGGCGTTCTCCACGGCCCCTCTCTCCACATCGAAGCGCTAGCGGCCGAAGATGAAGCGTAGGCGGCGCGGATCCGCCCCGCCCTCTAAGACTCCATCCTTGAATAGGATCACTGTCGGCGCCGAACCATTGCTCCAATCGCCGCTCGGTTGCACGATGTGGCCCTTGGCGGTCAACGCGTCCATAGCTGTCTGCGGAATTCGCCTTTCGATTCGCGTGCGTCCCGGGACAAACTCATGCGAGGCGAACGAGCTATAGAAGTGTTCGGTCTGGAACCGGGGGGCCTCGACCGCCTCTTGCGCGGTCATGCCGAAGTCGATGATATTCAGCAGCACCTGGATCATGGCCTGGTCCTGGTTATCGCCGCCGGGCGTCGACATCGCCAGGAACGGCTTGCCGTCCTTTAGCACCATCGTCGGACTTAGCGTCACACGAGGCCGCTTGCCGGGAGCCAGCTCGTTGGCGTGGCCCGGCGTCATAACGAAACTCTGGAGGCGCGTGGAGAGCGGGATGCCAGTGTCACCGGCAATCACGCTGGGCAGCCAGGCGCCGCTCGGCGTGGCCGAAAACACGTTGCCGAATCTGTCCGCCACGTTGACACAGGTCGTATCCTGCACCGAATTGTGTTCGGCGGCCCGATTGCCCGATAGCTGTGTCTTGCCGAGGGAACCGGGGCGCGATTCCATGGATGCCTTGTTCGGGTCGATTAACTTCCGGCGCTCGACGGTGTAATTTCTCGAAAGGAGCGTTTCGGCGGGAACTTTAGAGAATTTCGGATCTCCGTAGTGGGCGTCGCGGTCGGCGAAGGCGAGCTTTACGGCTTCGAGCACCGTGTGGAGATATTCCGGAGAATTGTGCCCCATTTTCTTCAGGTCGTAGCCCTCCAGAATGTTCATGGCCTGCAACATTACGGGACCCTGCGTCCAAAAACCGGGCTTGACGATGGTGTAGCCGCGGTACTCGGTGGTCTGCGGCGTGTCGATCTCTGCCTTGAAGTTCTTCAAGTCGTCGTAGCGGATCAGGCCGCCGTTGGCCTCGGAGAACTCCGCGATCTTACGGGCGATGGGACCCCGGTAGAAGTAGTCTCGAACCGCCTGAATCTTCTTGGTGCGCGGGCCGCGTTGCTTCTTTTCGGCGGCGGCCAATTCGCGCAATGTCCCTGCCAAGGCGGGCATTTTAAATATCGTCCCCCTGTGCGGTGGCTGGCCACCCGGAAGAAAGAACTCTTTTGATGTGGGCCATTGGCTCAGCAGGCGCTCGCCGTTCTTGATGAACGACGCGAACTCTTCGCCGATTGGGAACTGATCCGCGTACTCGATGGCCGGCGCGACGACCTCAGCGAACGACTTCGTGCCGTGCTCTTGAAGCGCTAACATCAGCCCGTCGAACACGCCAGGCAAAATGGCCGCGTGAATCCCCTCGCCGGGAATCGGATAGAACTGGGAGGGATTCTCCCACGCGCCGGGCTTCCGGCTTTTGTACCAGGCCGTGGTTGCCATGGCCGGCGCCGTGCCGACGCCGCTAATCACGATCGCCGGCTTATCCTTCATCTTGATAATGAGCGGCATTTCGCCGCCGAGTCCAAATCGGGCCTGTTCGGTGACCGCGGCGGCCAGCACCGATGCGACGCCGGCGTCCACCGCGTTGCCGCCGGCAGCCAGCAGCCGGAAGCCGGCCTCGACCTCAAAGTTGTTTGCGGCGCCTACCATTTCGCGGGTACCGCGAACGGGCGAGAACATGATCTGCTGGCCCAAAAGGGCGGCGGCCGGGACGAGAAGGAGAAGTTGGCGCATCATCGTTTCTCTATCTTCGCAACAATTTCCGATATTTGCGGAGGAGTTCGTAGAGAACGACGCCGCCGGCTGTCGCGACATTCAGAGAGTGTTTTTTGCCCAGCATGGGAATTCGGACGTGGACGTCGCACCTCTCCGCCACCGCGCGCTGGATGCCGTCCACTTCGTGGCCGAAAATGACACAGACGGGGAAACGCGGCTTCCAGTCGAAGAGGTCGACGCTGCGTGGGCCGGTCTCGATGGCGGCAAGTTCGAACCCTCGCTCGTGCAGATCGTCGAGAATTCCATCGACCTCCCAATGATGTTCCCAGGGCAGGCGCTCGTCGGCGCCGAGCGCCGTTTTCGTTATCTGCTTCTTGGGCGGATGGCCGGTGATGCCGCACAGATACAGCCGCTCGAGGCCCATGCCGTCGCCGGTCCGGAAAAAGGAGCCAACATTGTAGAGACTGCGCACGTTGTCCAGAAGGACGCGCACTGGCAACCGGCCGATGCCGTCATAGGCGGCTGAGAGCTCTGTGGCGGAAAACGGAATTCGTTCCTCGGATTGCAAAGTAAACCCATTGTCGCCGGCTACCGATACATTAGAGGGATGCTTGTTCGCTTTCTCCTCGGCGCAGCGATTTCGCTGCATGCCCAACAGCCATCGAAACTCGATCAGTTTCTGGCATCTAAACTCGGCGCCACGCCGGCCCATTTGGCCGCACTGAAGCAGGGCGAACCCTTTGCGATTCCCTTGGCCGGCGCCGTGGACCGCGAGGTCGTGGTGGCCGGGGCCATTCGAATTTTGGGACCCGCCGAGCGCACGGTCGCGCTGATTCGCGACATCGGCCGCCTGGAGTCCGGCAAAGGATTTCTGCACACCCGAAAGCTCAGTTCGCCGCCAACCCTCAAGGACTTTTCGGCGTTTGAGCTGGACAAGGACGATGTGGCCGCATTGCGAAAATGCAGGCCTGGAAAGTGCGGCGTGAAGCTCGGGAAAGGTGCATTCGACAGCCTGGCACGCGTCGACTGGAGTTCGCCGGATGCCCATTCACGCGTCAACGAATTAGCGCGGCGGTCGGCTCTAGAGTACATCGAAGCGTACCGGCGGGGTGGAAATAAGGAGTTGGCCATCTATGTCGATTCCGAGCGCCCCCGTTTTGTCGCAGAGGAGTTTGCGGACCTGATACAGCGCACCAGCCTCCTTCCTGCTGCGGCGCCAAGTCTTGCGGATTTCCTTTTGCGTTTTCCCGAAAGCCGCCCCGAACCTGGCGTCGAGGACTATTACTATTGGTCGGTTGCCGATTTCGGGCTGAAGCCGGTTTTCCGTTTAAATCATGTTGTCGTCCAGCCGGTCCGGAACGGAACCTCGACGCGATTCCTGGTGGCGACCAAGCAGCTTTACGCCACCCACTATTTCCAGACGGCTCTGGAACTTCGCGCGCTTGTGGACGATGAGGCGAACCCCGGAAAGGCGCATTACCTCCTCGTTCTGAACGCGGCCCGCTCGGACGGCTTGACGGGAACGTTCGGCGGTCTGATTAAGGCGAAAGCCCGATCCGGTTCTAGAAATGGCCTGGAGGCGGCGTTGCGGGCGACGAAAAGGTTGGTGGAATAGGCTAATCCCGGCGGGATTCGGCGTCGATAGATAAATGAAGATGCCCGTCCTTGCTGTTCCGCCCGCCCCGCTCGAAACGACAAACTGTGAGATAGCGGCTCCAGCCGGACCGTTCACCTCTCTCGATGAACTACAAGCCGCGCATGGCCGGTTGTTGGCCGCGCTGAATCACGAGATTCGCACTCCCCTGACAGGTGTGCTGGGCATGGCGGATCTGCTCCTGGAGACGAGTCTTTCGACCGAGCAAAGGGACTACGTTCTTTCCACGCGGCTTTGCGCGGAAACTCTACTTGAGTCGCTGAGCAACGCCCTGGAGTACGCCGCAGTGACCGGTGGAAAGCTCCAGCTTTCGGAGTCGGCCTTCCAATTGCACGAAGTCATCCGCGCGGCCGTGGCCGCGATGCTGGCGCGGGCCGAGGCCAAGGGAGTTCTGCTCCATACCATTTTCGAATCAACGGATCTTCCGGCTCCGGATGTGGTGGTCGGAGACGCGATCCGCTTGCGCCAGGTTGTCAGTATCCTTGTCTCTCATGCCGTGAAAACCTGCCTGCGGGATGAAGTTGCCGTGGCGGTCTCGACATTTCTGGTTGAGGCCGAGCACAAGCTGATGGTGACCATCAGCGTCGGTGACAATGGACCCGATTTACCGCCCAGCCTTCTGAACGCGCTGTTCGATCCGCCGGAGATGGGCCGCTATAGTCAGGCCAATCTCGAACTGGGCCTGCCTCTGGCTAGCCAACTCGTCCGCGCGATGGGTGGCGAGTTGAATGCGGAATCGATTCGGGGCTGCGGGACCATTTTTACGGTCACGCTGGCCATGCGGGTGCCTTCCGAATCCACCAGCGATCCGGGCGTCTCAAACTCAAACGGACGGGCAAGCGCCGGTTTCAACATCCTGTTGGTCGAGGATAACGACATTGCGCAACGGTTCATGCGAACGGTTTTGGAGCGAAAAGGATACCGGGTCCGGATTGCGGGTTCCGGTCATGCGGCACTCAAAGCGGTCAATGACGAACGGTTCGACCTGGTGATAATGGACGTGCAAATGCCGGAAATGGACGGTTTGGAGGCGACGCGCCGGTTACGTAGTCTGCCGGCCGGCCAGCACGTGCCCATCATCGCGTGCACGGCGAATACGTCGGCCGAAGTACGGACCTCGTGCGCCGAGTTGGGGATGGACGATTTCCTGGCAAAACCGGTCCATACCGCGGAGCTTGTGGAAGTCGTCGCGAAACATGCCCTGCGAAGAGGCCGGTCTCAAAGCGGCGCATGCGATAATTGATGGATTAATGGACGTTTCGCAGCAACGCAGGCAAGCATTGTATGAAGCGCTTTCCGAGCGCATCCTCTTGTTGGACGGCGGCATGGGCACCATGCTGCAAAAGTGCGACCTGCACGCCCACGACTACGGCGGTGCGAAATACGAGGGTTGCCCAGAAATCCTGATCGAGACGCGCCCGGACGTCATCTCGTCGATTCACCGGCAGTACCTGGAGGCCGGCAGTGACATAATCGAAACCGATACGTTCGGCTCGACGCCGGTGGTGCTCGCCGAGTATGAGCTTGGGCACAAGGCGTACGAACTCAGTTTCGGCGCGGCCAAGGTTGCGCGTGCCGTTTGCGATGAGTTCTCAACCGCCGCCAAACCGCGATTCGTGGCCGGATCGGTGGGGCCGACGACCAAGATGATCGCCCTGACCGGCGGAATCACGTTTCCGGAATTGATCGAGAATTACTACGAGCAGTTCCGGGGCATGCTCGACGGTGGCGCCGACATCATTCTGATCGAGACATGCCCAGACACGCTGAACGTCAAGGCGGCCCTGCGCGCCGTGGAACGTCTCAGCAGCGAGCGTGGATTCAAAATCCCGGCGATGGTCTCCGGCACGATCGAGAACATGGGGACCATGCTGGCCGGGCAGACGGCGGATACGTTGTATGCCTCGGTGGCGCATGCGCAGTTGCTTTCGATTGGCTTGAACTGCGCCACCGGCCCCGAGTTCATGACCGACCATATCCGGTCACTGCACCAGATCGCCGAAACGAGAATCTCCTGCTATCCGAATGCGGGCCTGCCGAATGAGGAAGGGAAGTACCTCGAAACGCCCCAGACGCTGGCGGCGCAGCTTTCGCGCTTCGTCGATAACGGCTGGCTAAACATCGTCGGCGGCTGCTGCGGCACCACACCGGATCATATCCGCGCCATCGGTCAGATGATCGACGGCCGCAAACCGCGCCAGACGCCGGGAAAGAGCCATCGCGCCTTCTACAGCGGTATTGACCTGGTGGAAGCCGAGGACTCGAACCGGCCGCTCATCGTCGGCGAAAGAACGAACGTGATCGGGTCGCGGCTGTTCAAGAACATGGTGGCCGAGGAGAAATGGGAGGAGGCGACCGACATCGCGCGGCGGCAGGTTCGCAACGGCGCGCACGTAGTGGATGTCTGCCTGCAATCGTCCGATCGCGACGAGATGCTTGATATTCCGCCCTTCTACGCCAAGTTGATCCGCAAGGTCACGGCGCCGGTCATGATCGATACGACCGATCCAAAAGCCGTGGAGTTGGCGCTGACCTATTGCCAAGGAAAGTCGATCATCAATTCGGTCAACTTGGAAGACGGCGAGGAGAAATTTGAGAGGCTTTGCCCCATCGCGCGATCCTACGGCGCGGCCCTGGTTGTCGGCACGATCGACGAAGATCCCATCCAGGCGCAGGCATTTACCCGCGAGCGCAAACTTGCCGTGGCGCAGCGATCCGTGGAGTTGCTGACCAGCGAAAAATACGGGATTCCGCCGGAAGATATCATCATCGATCCGCTTGTATTTCCATGCGCGACCGGCGACGAGAATTACATCGGCGGAGCGGTGGAAACGATTGAGTCTCTGCGGCTGATCAAGGCGGCGATCCCGCACGTCAAGACCGTTCTGGGTGTTTCCAATATCTCATTTGGTTTGCCCGCTTCGGCTCGCGAAATCGTGAACTCCGTGTTTCTGTATTACTGCACGAAGGCCGGTCTGGATCTCGCAATCGTCAACGCGGAAAAGCTGGAGCGTTTCGCCTCGATCCCAGAGGACGAACGGCGTCTGGCTGAGCACCTGTTATTCAACACGCCGCCCGCGTCGATGCATGGAGTCCCCGAGGATTGGCGCGAACAGTCCCGCGACCAGAAAATCGCCGTGAACCAGTTCCACATTGCGGCGATCACGGAGCACTTCCGGAAAGCGGGCCCCAAGCAGAAGGCGTCGCAAGCGGACCTGCCGCTCGACGAACGCTTGGCCAACTATATCATCCAAGGCTCGAAAGACGGTTTGGTCGACGATCTGAACAAGAAACTCGCCGAAGGCCTGGCGCCGCTGGAGATCATCAACGGTCCACTGATGGCCGGGATGAATGAAGTCGGACGGCTCTTTAACAACAATGAGTTGATCGTCGCCGAGGTGCTGCAGTCCGCCGAGGCGATGAAAACCGGCGTGGCGCATCTGGAACAGTTCATGGAGAAGTCCGACACCGCGGCGCGCGCGAAGATCGTGCTGGCCACGGTGAAAGGCGACGTCCACGACATCGGAAAGAACCTGGTCGAGATTATTCTGGCGAACAACGGCTACACAGTTGTCAATCTCGGCATCAAGGTGCCGTCCGATGAACTGATCAAAGCCTACAACGAACACAAACCGGATGCGATCGGACTCTCCGGCCTGTTAGTGAAGTCGACGCAGCAGATGATGCTGACGGCCGGCGATTTCCGGGCGATGGGGATTCAAGTTCCGCTGCTGGTTGGCGGCGCCGCGCTCAGCGAGAAGTTCGCCAAGACCCGGATCGCACCGGAGTATCAGGCGCCGACGTTCTATTGCAAGGACGCGATGACGGGCCTTCGCGTGATGAACGAAATCTCCACGGCCGAATCGCGCGAGGCGGCTCTCGCCGCCGCTACCTGGTCCGCTGCAGAGGTTCCCGCCGCGCCTGTTGTCGAACCTGCGGTCAATACTTCGGACCGGCGGTCGGCCAAAGTCCGGATCGATATTCCTGTTCCGGCCGTTCCCTATGGAGATCGCAAGAAGCGTGACGTGCCCCAGTTGGCTGAGGTTTGGAACTACATCAACCCGTTCATGCTCTACGGCCGGCATCTCGGATTCAAGGGCAATTTCGAAAAGTTGCTGACGGAGCGCGACGCGAAGGCGATGGAACTCTTCAACCAGGTGGAGGACGTGAAGCAGTGGGCCACCGGGTTCATGAAGGTCCGCGCCGTGTGGCGGTTCTTCGATGTGGAGCGCGCGGGCAACACGATACACCTGTTCCATCACAACGAACCGAACGCCGCCCACAGTTTCTCGTTTGGCCGGCAGCCGAAAGACGACGGACTGTGCCTGAGCGACTATGTTCTTCCGGCGGCGGAGGATGGACGCCGCGATAGCATTTGCCTGTTCGTCACGTCTGCGGGCGAAGGAATCCGGGAGCGCAGCGAGCAGGCGAAAGCGAATGGCGAATTCCTGAAGGCGCACGCGCTGCAGGCGCTGGCCATAGAAACGGCCGAGGGCGCCGCCGAGTGGCTGCATCGCCGCATCCGCGAGGATTGGGGTTTCCCCGATGCCCCGGGCATGACGATGCAGGAGCGGTTTACCAGCCGGTACCGGGGCAAGCGCTATAGCTTCGGCTACCCGGCTTGTCCGAACCTTGACGACCAACAGGGCCTTTGGAAGCTGATCCAGCCCGAGGATATCGGCGTTCACTTGACCGAGGGCATGATGATGGATCCGGAGGCCAGCGTGAGTGCGCTGGTGTTCCACCATCCGGATTGTGCCTACTTCACTGCGAGCGCATTGGAACTGGCCGAGGCGTAGCGCCTACTTTTTCGGCAGCACCAGCACCCCCCACGGCCCATCGCCCGCGGGTATCTTCTTCGTCACGGATTTCGACGCCAGGTCCACAACCACGAGGCTCTTCGCCGGTCCGTCGGCGGCGAACAGCGTCTTGCCGTCCGGCGATAGAGCCATGCCCCACGGGCGGGTACCGATCTCGATCGAAGCTTCCAACTCATTCGTTTTCGTGTCGATGATCGCCACGGACTTTCCGCGCCCGGTGGAGACATAGAGCCTTCCGCCGTCAGGCGACAACACAGCGTGCATCGGTTTCGACTTGCCCGCCTCACCCGTGCGGATTTCCTTCAGAACCGCGTGTTTGGTCGAATCGATCAGCGACACGACGCCGTCGTTTTCGTTCGTCACGTAGGCCCGTGTGCCGTCGGGCAGGAACGCGATCGAGCGCGGACGCCGGCCTACTTTGATTGTCTTCAGGGCCTTCTTCGCCGCCATGTCGATCACCGTTACGGTGCCTTCGTCTTCGGAGGTCACATAGACAAGCTTGCCGTCCGGACTCACCGTTACGCCCTCGGGTTCGTCGCCAGTCTTGACGGAGGTGGTTACTTTGCCTTCGCCGAGATCGACGAAGCTTGCGACCCCGTCGTCTTCGTTGGAAACGATGAGTGTTTTGCCGTCTTTCGACAGGTCGAACTGCTCGGGGTCCGAGCCGGCCTTGATAGTGCGAACGACCTTCCCCTGCGCGACGTCGATCACGCCGATTCCGTCCGCGCTCTTGTCCGGCGGCGGCAGCGTGCTCTCGTCCACGCCTGGGGGCGCGGGTGGCGAACCGCTCAGAGCAACGTAGATGAGCGTTCCGTCCGGGCTTGCGTGAATGCCGCGCGGCCGTTTGCCGGCCTCGATCGTCGTTTCCACGGCCATCGTGCTGGAATCGATCACGGTCACGTTTCCGGAATTTTCGTTCGTCACGTAGACGCGGTAGCCGCCGGTCTTCGCCGCAGCGGGCGGGGCCGCCGGAGGCGAAGTCGTGCAGCCGCCCAGGCAGACCGCAATAACCAACAGCCCGTGATTTCTCATTCCGGTTTCGCTCCCTCAAATGTGAATGCCACGGACTGTGACGCCGCTGGCGCCACTTCCACGGCCAACTCTTGAATGCCTAGCTTCTCATGCCGGGCCTCCAAAATGTACTTGCCCGGCGGCAGGCCGGTGATCCGGAATTCGCCGTTCGGACCGGTGACCGCGAAGTACGGGTGCTCCAGCACCGACCAGTAGCCGCGCATCCAGGAATGCACGTTGCACTTTACACGCAGCATGATTTCCGGGCGCACGAACTTCCGTTCCAGGGCTGGCGCGCCCTCGGGCTGGCTCTGGTTCCACTCCCGGCTTTCCTTTGGCTGCGGGTGAATGTTGTGGGTGAGCGGATCGGAGTTTAGAACGCGAATCGTCTGTCCCACCCGGACTCCCAGGACGCGCGGCGCAAAGCGGCAGTTCCGTTGGTCGATGGTCGCCGGCCCTGCCGGAGGCGCGAACCGCTTGCCCTCCAGGCCTGTCTTCACGTACACGAATACATTCGCCAATTCGCCCTTGCGGCTTACGACGACGGATTCGTCCAGCAATCCCTTTGGGTTCAGATTCGAGCACACCGGATCTTCGTCGATCCGCAACGGCGCCATTTTGGGCGGCTTTCCGCGAAACGAGACTTTTCCCGTGACCGTTGCCGCCGTGGCGGGATCGGCCTCAAAGTATTGTGGGGCGGGATCCGCCAGCGGTTTGGTGGTGCAGCCCGTGAGGATCAGCAACACAGCGATGGCGGGTTTCATAGAGAAGGCGCGCCACCGGTCAACGCTTCCAGGAATGCAATCAAGTCGGCCCGCTCGGCTCCACTTAGCTTGAGTTCGCGAATCTCTTTGTCCAGATACGGATTTGAGCTGCCGCCGCCAACGTAGAAATCCACGACATCCTTCAAAGTCTTTTGGCTGCCGTCGTGCATGTAGGGCGCGGTCTGCGCGAGGTTTCTGAGTGTCGAGGTTCGAAACGCTCCGCGATCCGCATCCAATTTGGTCACCTGGAAGCGGCCCAGGTCGGCCAACTCACCTTGTGCATTCAGGCCCACGCCGAGATTGTGGAATTTGCCGTCGCTAAACGTGGCGGCCCGCTCGCCGATCGTATGGCAAACCACGCAGTTGCCTCGCTTTGCGTCCTTGAATATCGCGAGGCCGCGAATTGCGGACGCGCTCATCGCGTTCTTATCCCCGCCATACTGATAGCGGTCAAACGGAGAGTCTCCGCTCAGCAGCGTTCGCTCGAAACTGGCGATCGCCATGGCTGTCTTCTCGATTGTGACCGCGCCCTGGCCAAAGGCTGCCGTGAACAGCCGAGCGTACTCCGGGTCGGCCGCTAATCTCTTGACGGCTTCGGAATGCGGCAGGTTCATTTCCACGGGATTTGCGATCGGCCCCAGGGCCTGCTCCTCCAGCGTGGCCGCGCGGCCATCCCAAAACTGCGAGGAGTGAAAGACGGCATTCAGCGCCGGCGGCGCGTTGCGATTTCCGGTCTTTCCGCCAACTCCCACTGAGAACTGGCGCGGATCGGCGAAGCCAAACTTTGGGTCATGGCAACTCGCGCAGGAGATGGAGCCATCGGCCGACAGCTTCGTCTCAAAGAATAGCCTCTTGCCGAGCGCGACACCTTCGGCCGTAACGCTCGGAACCGCGGGCAGGCCTAGGGGGGGCGGCACGGCGACGGGCGTTCCAACGAATCGAGCGGGTCCCTCCGGCTTCGTTGCGCAGCCGGCCAGCAGCGCCGCCAGTAGAATTCCAAAACGCATCACCTTTCCAATTTAGCCTGAACAATTCCATCATCCAAGGAATGTAGATATATGGTCTTTTCGTTCGGCCTGTTGGCGATGGCCGTCCTTCAGCTTTCTGTCACCGACGAATCCGTTTCGCCGGTGGAAGCTTCCGGTACACTGCAGTCCGTAGCCGTTCGCCGCGCGTTTCGCACCGCTCGCGATGGGAAAGCGGAGTTACGGGATCTTCCCGCGGGCCGCTACCGGCTCAGCGTTTCCCGGGATGGTTTCGCGGCGCATTCCGAAATCGTCGAATTGGGCGAGGGCGCTCCCGTCAGCCGCGCGATTGTGCTGCGAGTGGGCGCTACGTCCCAGAGCGTGAACGTCGTGAGTGTCACGCCGCTGGCCGGCTTGAACCGGGATCTGAACGAGATTCCCGCTCCTGCTCAGACCGCGACCGCGAAGGACATGGCCGGCACTCTCGATCTCTCCAACTATCTCAGCCAGTCGCTGCAGAGCGTGTACATCAATGAGGTGCAGGGCAATCCCATGCAGGCGGATCTGAACTATCGCGGCTACACCGCTTCGCCGCTGCTTGGAACCCCGCAGGGCCTTTCCATATATATGGACGGCGTTCGCCTGAATCAACCGTTCGGCGACGTTGTCAGTTGGGATCTTTTGCCAAAATTGGTCATCGCTGAGGTCGCGGTTGTGCCTGGCTCTAACCCGCTATTCGGACTCAACACGCTGGGCGGCGCGATCTCGATGCGCACGAAGGATGGCGCCGATCACGCCGGCACATCACTCACCTTGACCGGCGGCGCCTTCGGCCGCAAGATGGCGGACTTCGAACACGGCGGCGCAGCCGCGAACGGTTGGAATTGGTATACCGGCAACAGTCTGTTCTTTGAAGACGGTTGGCGCGAGTCCTCGCCCTCGAACGTCCGGCAGTTCTTCGGCAAAGCTGGTAAGGGCAGCGTGAACCTATCGCTCGCGTATGCGAACAACGCACTGATCGGGAACGGGTTGCAGGAGCAGAAGTTCCTGGAGCGCGACTACTCCAGCGTCTACACCAAGCCGGACGTCACCGCGAACCGCTCGCTGTTCTCGAATCTAAGCATCAATCGCACACTGACGCCGAAGCTGCTCTTCAACGCGAACGCGTACTTCCGGTACATCCGTACGCGCACATTGAATGGAGATCTGAACGACGATTCTCTGGATCAATCCGTCTATCAACCGAATGCCGCGGAACAGCGAGCGCTCACCCAAGCCGGCTATCGCGGATTTCCAACGGCCGGCGCCACGGCGGCCAATACGCCGTTTCCATTCTGGCGGTGTCTAGCGAATGTTCTGCTCGTCGACGAACCCGCTGAAAAGTGCAACGGACTGCTGAACCGCACAGCGTCGCAGCAGCGGAATTTTGGATTCGGCGCGCAACTTAGCCGCTACTCGGCTCGGCACCAGTTCACGGCTGGCGGCGCCTACGATGGCAACTCCGTGAATTTCGTTCAGTCGAGCGAGCTTGGCTTTTTGAATCCCGACAAGACGATCTCCGGCACCGGCGCGTTTGGCGACGGCGTGACCGGCGGTGAGGAAGACGGCGAACCATACGATACCCGCGTGAACTTAAGCGGACGCATCCACAGCGGCGGCGCCTACGCCACGGATACGATCCGCTGGGGGGCGGCGAACATCACGCTCTCCGGCCGCTTTAACCACACGACCGTCGACAACCGCGACCGCATTCGGCCCGCGGCCGGTACGGGGTCCTTAACCGGCCGGCACAGCTTCAATCGCTTCAACCCGGCGATTGGTGCGACCCGCAGACTTGGAGGCGGCGTGACTCTCTATGGTGGCTACACCGAAGGGAATCGCGCGCCTACGTCCATTGAACTCGGCTGCGCCGACCCGGAAACCCCCTGTCGCCTCCCGAACGCACTGGCGGGCGACCCGCCCCTGCGGCAGGTGGTCACGAAGACTTACGAATTCGGCGTACGCGGCTCCGCCGAGCGAGGAACCCAGTGGAGCGCGGGGTATTTCCACGCCGCGAACTACGACGACATTCTCTTCGTCGCTTCCGAACAGACCGGCTTCGGATACTTTTCGAATTTTGGCAAAACGCTTCGGCGGGGTGTCGAGATCAATGCCCGGACCCGCGCAGGCCGCGCAACCTTCGGTGGCGGCTATACGTTTCTCGATGCCACCTATCAGTCCGAACAGGAGGTGAACGGAGCTTCGAACAGTACGAACGGCGACGAGATCATCGAGATCGAGGCCGGAGATCGAATTCCGCTTATCCCGCGCAATCTGCTCAAGGCGTTCGTCGAGGTGCAGGCAACGCGCCGGCTCCGGCTAAGCGCCCACACGTTCGCGGCGTCGTCCTCTTTGGCGCGGGGGAACGAAAACGGTCTGCATCAGCCAAACGGCCGGACCTTCATCGGGCCAGGATCGTCGCCCGGCTACGGCGTCGTGAACGCAACGGCGGAATACCAGCTTGGGCGTGTGCAGCTATTCGTCCAGGCGAACAATCTGCTGGATCGCCGCTACTATACCGGCGCGCAGCTGGGTGCCACAGGATTCGCTCCGAATGGCAACTTTCTGGCGCGTCCGCTGCCCGCGGTGAACGGCGAATTTCCGCTGATTCATGCAACGTTTTTCGCGCCGGGCGCGCCGCGCGCGGCTTGGGCGGGAATCCGGCTGAAATTCTAGGAGCATCCCAGCGGGCCAGTGGCTATCGTTACCGCGCCGAAGTGTAGTCTGCGCCCGTGAGCGAACGCAGCACCGAACGCTGCCACTCCCGCAACGACTTCTCCATGGCCTCCACCTGCGCGCCGTTCGACCCGCTGAGGTCGGAAGCCTCGCGCCGGTCAGTAGCGAGCGCAAACAGTTCCCGTGTCGATCCCTGCTGGTTTCGCCGGACCGCTCCGTCAACTACCAGTTTGTGGCGTGGCCCAACCATCGCCGCCGGCCCGGCCAAATCGGCGTCCGAAACCGCTTCGAATCGATAGTTCAGGAAATCTCGAGTCAGTTTTCCGTCTCGCTGCGTGGCCGTTGGCGTGGTTCCCACCTGCAGCGGCGGATCGATGTACGGCTTCAGGGAGCGGACCGCCGGGCGGTTGAATGAGAACTCCCAGAAAAAGATCGGCTTCGGCCTCGCATTCATGCGTCCTTCAATCAGCGGACGCAGGCTGATGCCGTCCAGCGGCCGCTTGGGCGGAGCCACGCCCGTCAGATCGCAAAGCGTTGGCAGAATGTCGGAAGTCACCGCGTCGACCGGTGTCGCCCGGCCTTTCCGGATGCGCGACGGCCACTCGATAAGGCCTGGAATTCGCACGCCGCCCTCGTAGACCTGTCCTTTCGCGCCTCGGAACGGGATGTCGACGATGCCGTCTTGCGGAACGCCGTTGTCACCGCAGTACCACAGCAGAGTATTGTCGCGAATGCCGAGCTTCGTCAGCCCCGCGCGCAACTGCCCCATCGCGGTGTCGAGCGCCGTAATCTCGGCCATCCGCGAGCGAATGGGTTCCTGCAAGTCCCAGTACATCGAAAGCTCCGGCTCCCGCGCCACGTAGGGGGCGTGCGGCGAGCCGAACCAAATGACCGTGAAAGTAGGTCTCTTCGCCGCGCCTATGAAGCGGAGCGCCTCTCGGACCACGATCTCCGAACTCTCGCCCTTGATCTGTTCCGGCGCCGCACCGTTGCGGGCCAGCCACGGGTCGATCTCGTAGAAGTTGTCGTGCGAGAGCCACTCGTCGAAACCCATCGCGCCCGGACAGACCGGCGACTCCTTCTTCACCGGGCCTAGATGCCACTTGCCGAAGTGTCCGGTCGCATAACCGGCGCCTCGCAGCAGTTGAGCGATCGTTATCTCCTCGGGCCGGATCGACCATCCGGGCGCGAACGTACCATAACGATTCGGGTGCCGTCCCGTCATGATGCTGCCGCGCGTGGGAGAGCAGTTTGGATGCGCGGAGTAGAATCGATCCAGACGCAAACCGCGCGCCGCCATCTCGTCCAACACCGGAGTCTTTGCGTATTTGTGGCCGTTGTAGCCGGTCTCGTTCCAGCCGTGGTCGTCCCCCATGCAGAGAATGATATGCGGGCGGTCCGCCACTGCGGCCGCAACCGCGGAGGAGGCGAGAAAGGTGCGTCTGGTCATCGGGAATCATCGTATCGTAAGCTGAATACTTCAGCTATGCCCACGCCTTCCACCTACGACGACGCCAACCTCATCCTGAGGCTCTACGAGATTCGCCGCGAGGACCGCATGCGCGAAGCGCGCAAATGGTTCGCTGCGAAGTTCCAGGCGGAAACCCTGGCCGGGCAGCGCGCGCTGTGTCCCATCGGCACCGACGAGAACGCCTTCTTCCGCCAGGTGTCTACCTACTATGAGATGCTCGCCAGCTTCATCACGTCCGGAGTGCTGAACGAAGAGCTTTATTTTCAAAGCGGCGGCGAGCTGTTTCTCGTTTATGTTCGCATCGAGCCATTCCTGAAGGAGATGCGCGAAGCGTTCAGTAATCCGGGTCTTTATCGAAACCTCGAAACCGTGGCTCGCCGCTACGCCGAGTACATCAACCGCAACGACCCAGGCGCCGCCGACGCGTTCAAGAAGCGAGCGGCCGGCATGATCGTCAAGTAATCCATGCGCCAGGAAGATACCTTCTTCGACGGCCGGGAGATGGACCTGATCTACATCGCCAGAAAACTGGCCGACGCGCTGGAGTTGGAAGAGCTTCTGACTGGCGCCGGCTGGGACTATTATGTCGAGGCCGACGAGTATCGCGGCGGTTTTCTGTTTCCGTCGAAACGCACAGGCGCGTTCTTTTACGTGCTGATCGAAAAAGCCGAGGAGGCGCGCGCTTTCCTGCGTGGCAACGGCTTCAAGCCGCAGCCCGCCGTCACGCCGTAGCAAAGCTACTTAAGCGGCTGTACGCGGATGGCTCGGAACTCAATGTTCTGATCCGCCTGGCACTGAAACCCAATCCGCCCCGACTTGTGTTTGGGCTCTTTCACGTCCAGAACCTTCGCACCGTTCAGCAGCACCACGAAGTGGTCGCCCTTTGCCGTGATATCGAACGAGTTCCATTCGTTCGCCTTGATCTTCGTTGGCGACGCCTTGACCGATCCCACCAGGCTGCCCGTCAGGAATCCCGCCGGCTGCATATCCCAGATCTGCAACTCATAGCCCGTGACGTGCGGCTGGCCTTCCCGCTGCGACCGCAGAAAGACTCCGCTATTCACGGTGGCCGCTCCGCGAAACTCCAGTTGCAGGCGGAAGTCGCTATAGCTCCGCGTACTCGCCAGCCAGCCGGGCGTTCTGCCTCCGCAGACAATCGCGCCGTTGGCTACTTTCCAATCTCCCGTGGCCGGCGCGGCGAATGTCGCCAAGGGTTCCCAGCCGTTCAGCGTTTTGCCGTCGAACATCGAAGTCCAGCCCTGCGCCCAGGCGGCGGCCGAAATACCGAGCGAAAGTAGAGTTTTCATTTCAGGCTTACCAGTCTATCTTCAGCGCGAAGGCGAATGGCGGACGGTTGACGCCAATCGGAAATCCAAACCGGAGCGGCTCTGCGGATGCTATCCGCGAACGTCTCGGCTAAGCCGGACTTAGACCCTCACCCCATCCAGGAAGACCTGCCGCACGCGCACCGCTTTGTCGAGTATCAGCAAGTCCGCCCGTTTCCCCACGGCGATACTCCCGCGCGAGCGGGCGATGCCGGTCCGTTCGGCGGGCGTCAAGGTCGCCATCCGGACTACGTCTTCCAAAGGCGCATTCGTCGCATGGCGCATCTGGCGCACCGCCGCGTCGAGCCCAATAACGCTCGATGCCAGTCCGCTCCCGGGCACGAACCCCACCTTGCCGTTGCTCTCAAACCATGAACCCGTCTCGACCGGCCCGAACCGGTACCGTCCCGGCGCCATATCCACGGCGCGATTCGCATCCGTGACCAGCAGCAGGCGGGATGGGCCGAGTTGATCGTAGGCAAATCGCAGAAGCTCCGGGGCTAGATGTTGCCCGTCGGCAATCACCTCGGTCGACATCGCCTTCTGCGCCAGAACGAACTGCTCCATGCTTCCGCGCATCGGCGTGCCCAGCCGGGCCCTCACGCTGGCCACACTGCTCATCGCGCACCAGAAGTGATCCACGTGTCGCATGCCGTTGGCGAACGCGGCGGCCATCTCCGGCCAACTGGCGTCGGAGTGGCCGCACGTGATCAGGCAGCGCGCGCTGCGGGCCGCACGATAGAAGGCGGCCGCTCCGGGCAACTCTGCCGCGCAGGTGGCGATTCGGACCAGCCGGGACGCGAAGTAACGTGTGTATTCGTCCGGGCTCGGGTCGCGCCGGCCCTTCCGGGAGTGGCAGCCTACTTTGTTCCCGGCGAAGTAAGGCCCGTACAGATGCACGCCCGCTATGCGTGCGCCGTCCCCGGGTGTCCACGACTTCGCCGCGGCATCGCATGCCGTCAGCATCCGCTCAATCTCTTCGGGTGAGCCCGTCGTCGTGGTTGGGAACACAGTCGTCGTGCCGTGCCGCAGATGGGTTCGATTGACGGTGCGCACCGCGTCGATGCTGCCGTCCATGTAGTCTGCGCCGCCGCCGCCGTGCAAGTGTATGTCGATGTAGCCGGGCGCGATATAGCCCGCGCCAGCGTCAATAACCGCTTGGCAATCTCGCGGGGGGCGTTTGGCGATCCCTTCGATGCGGCCGTTGCGGCAGATCACCGTGGCGGCAACGATTCGATCCGGGAAAATGACATTGCCTGTGAAGGCGGTAGAGCTTGGCATGGCGTAAAATATATTCGCATGGGGCAGAGGGTACATTGCTTCGGGCCGTTCTCTTTTGAGAGAAGCGAGACCGTGCGTGTGCTCCGGAAGCACGGCATCCGGTTGAAGTTACAGGGCCAACCCCTTGATGTGCTGGAGGCGCTGATTGAACGTCCCGGCGAAATCGTCTCCCGCCAGGATTTGCAGAAGCGCCTATGGGGCGACGATACCTACGTCGATTTCGAACGCGGCCTCAATACCGCGGTAAAGCGGCTGCGCGCCGCGCTGGGCGACGCGCCGGATTCGCCCCGTTACATTGAAACCGTCGCCCGCACCGGCTACGTGTTCATGGCGCCCGTCACCGAAGTACTTGTGAGCGTGGCGCCCGCGCCTCCGCTCTCGGAGCCGCCGCCATCGCGCCGCCGCTGGTTTTGGGCCGCCGGTGGTGCAATCGCCGCATCGGCCGCCGCCACCGCTTTCATCAATCGAAACCGCAAGGGTGAGGTGCGGCTTCGAAAGCTGAGCTTTGGCCAGGGCACGATCTCGAATGCATTCTTCACGCACGATGGCCGCTCGCTAGTCTATTCGGCCCGTTGGGCGGGAGATAAGTGGAAGACCTTCCACCAGCGGCTGAACCAGACGCAACCCGTTTCCATCGGCTTGGAAGGCTACGGCGTGGCGGCGGTTTCCGACTACAATGAACTCGTCCTGTTCGCCTACGATCCTTCGGTCTCGGCCGTCGGCACAATCGTGCGCGCCGGCATCGAAGGCGGCCCGCCCCAGCATATCGACGACAACGTGCTCAGCGCCGATTGGGCGTTGGACCGCAAGAACGTCGCGATCGTCCGCAGCGATGGCGTCGAAGATCGGGTCGAGTACCCCAAGGGCCGGACTATGCATTCCACGCGCGGTTCGCTCAGTACCGTGCGGGTGTCTCCCACCGACGGCGCGGTGGCGGTTCTTGAACACCCTGTGAAAGGCGATTCGGCGGGCCACATTCTGATGCTTGAGCGCGGCAAACCGGTTCGCAGGTTGACCGAAGACTGGCCGCACATGGTCGCCGCCGGCTGGCACCCCACCGGCCAGGAGGTGTGGTTCACCGGTTCCCGCGACGGGTCCACGACGGCGCTCTGGGCCGCTGACCGCGCAGGCAACATCCGCATGGTCGGCCTTGCCGGCATGGCGGACGGCACATTCGACGTCCACCGTACCGGGCAGGTGGCGTTTGTCAAGAACGCGGCGCGCGTCGAGTCTACTCTAGCGTTCGCGGGGGAACCGGCCCCGCGCGACCTGCAGCACATGGGCTGGACACGTGTGATGGCGATGGCCGCCCGGGGCTCGGTCACGCTGTTTGACGAAAGTGCCGAGGCGGTGAAGAACGTGTACCGGTCGTTCGCCTATTTTCGCGATTCGCGTCAGATTCGAGATCTGGGAACGGGCGTCGCCCAGAGCCTGTCGCCAGATGGATCGCTCGCCTTGCTGATCGACCCTGAAGATCGCGGCCGCCTGATTCTTGTGCAAGTCTCCACCAACGAACGGACGACGTTGCAATCGCGCGGTCTCGTCTACGACAGCGCTCGCCTGCTCCCCGCTGGCCAACGTCTCCTGGTGTGCGCGCGTTGGCGGAGTCAGCCGAACGGCATACCGTTTTTGGCCGTCCATCCTGTGCAAGGCGGAGACGTGGCCGTCCTTCCGGGCAGTGAAGGCTACGCCGGCGCGCACGTTTCGCCGAACGGAAAATTCGTCGCCGCCGGACGGGGCAGAATCTCCCGGTGGGACGACTGGAATCTGCCGCCGTCGCCAGTCGAATTGAATGAGACCGCGAATCTCGTTGGTTTCGATTCGCAAGGGCGCTACGTCGTGCGCGTGGCGGTTCGGGACTCCATGGGCACGGCGGCTCTTTTCCCCGTCGAAAACGGCCGGGTGCTCTCCACACCCTTGTGGAATCTCAAGCCGGCCGATCCGCGCGGCGCCGGCAGGTTCCAGTCCTTGCTGCTGGCGACCGATGGCTCAGCGGCGGCTTTCTCGATTCGCCGCACCTCCTCCGAACTCTTCCTCGCCGAGGGCCTGGCGTAGCAGCGCTTGCAGGTATTCGTCGAAAGGCGTGTAACGCAGGCCGAGCACCTTTTTGCCCAGGCTGTTGTCGAGCGACGACATCCACGGCTCGCTGAACGGTGAGCAATCGGGCAGCAGGCCCTTTGCCCACAGTTCGGCCGCCGGTTCCCGTCGCACGGTCGCGCCGATCTTGCCGAGAAATTCGTCGATCGTCACCGTTTCATCCTGCCCGGCGTTGAACGCCCCGTCGATGTTTGCCTCCAGCGCCCGCAGAACCGCGCGGACGGCATCCTTGCCGTAAATGTGACGCAGGGGCAGGTGCGGCCCGTCGGGAATCAGGACGGGCAGACCGGCGCGAACACGGCCCAAATACCGGCGCAGCCGGTGATGATGATCGCGTTCGCTATTCACCATGGGCAGGCGCAGGACAGTCAACGGGAAGTCCGCGCCACGCAAGGCGTCTTCCGCTTCCCGCTTGTGAATTCCATACGACCAGTTTTCGAAGTCGAAGGCGTTCTCCGCGGGCGGCGCTTGCATCAGCGGACCGTCGTAATCCTCCTCGCGAAACGGACGCGCAGGCCCAACCCGGACCAGATACACTTGTCCGGTGCTGAGCATTACGTATCTTCCAACCCGTCCTCCGAGCGTGCGTGCGGTTTTCTCGCCGTCGGCGCCGGTATAGAGCGTGGTGTCGACGACGGCGTCGAAATCCCCGCGGACCCGGGCCAGGGCCGCCTCGTCGGAGCGGTCACCGTACACCCGCTCCACGGCCGCGGGCAGGATTTCCGGATTCGTCACGCCCCGGTGGAAGGCCGTGACGGAGTAGCCGGCTTCCAGCAAGGCCGTGGCGATATCGGGGCCGAGGTTCCTGGTTCCGCCGATCAGAAGTGCGCGCCGTGCCGCCATCGCTTCAGGATGCCACACCTCCCCTTCGCCCCATTTTTATTGCCGTTCGCCCGCGCAGATGGCATACTCGGGCCATGTTGCGTTGGATCTGGATTGGGTGCGTCTCCGTCGCGTGGGCGCAAGCGCCGTGTGCGTCCGACGAGTACAAAAAGTACGATCGCCTGCTCGGCGAACGGTTCCGAAAAGCCGTACACGGCTGCGTTTTGGTGGAAGATACGCCGGGCGTGAAGGGTCTTCATTTCTACGATCCAGCCGTGAAGGCGTGGCGCAGCGTCGTCGTCAGCGGGGAAGGCGTGACGGAGGAGTTCTCCCTCGAAAAGCCGCCGAAACCTCCCGCGGCCTGTCCGGCGGCCGATAACCGCCAGTTCGACTTCTGGCTCGGCAAATGGGAGGTCTTCAATCCGCGCGGAATTCTCGTGGGAACCAATCACATACACGCGGCGGCCGGTGGCTGTGCGTTGGTCGAGAATTGGACGGCCGCAAACCTGACAACCGGCATCAGCCTCAACTTTCGGGACAAAAACAAGTGGCGGCAGGTTTGGGTGTCGCCCCAGGGTTCGCTGGACCTGGCCGGGGAATGGGACGGGGCTGCGCTGCGTTACCGTAACGACTCTACGTTTTTGACCTTCACTCCCAATAAGGACGGCTCGGTTCGCCAGTACTGGGAGCAGAAGAGTGGTTCCACGTGGAGCATCTCGTTTGACGGCACCTACCGGCGCGCGCGGGAGCGGACGCGCAGCGAACTAATAACCGAACTGGAATCCGCCGGTCGCGCGACCGGTACCCTGTTTGACGGCGTGAGCGCCACACAGGCGCAATTTCGTCAGGCGGAGGGGCGTTGGACCCTCCACGAAATTCTCGATCATCTGGTGGAGAGCGAGAAGCTCTTCCAGAACATTGCGAAAACGCTCGCGGCCGGCCCGGCGCCCTTCGATCCCGGTTTCGTGGAGCCGTTGATCCTGCCCGTGATTCCCAATCGGCGTCAGCGTCTCACCGCTCCCGAGGCCCTCCGCCCGAAGTCGTCCGGCAAGCCCCTGGCTGAGCTTCTGCGGGAGTTCAACGCGCTGCGCGCCGAAACGGTTAGAACGGTGGAGACCATCGAACTGCGAGGCGGCCGCCGGCAGCATCCCCTGGGTCCGAATCTGGACGTCTACCAATGGCTGGCATCGGCCTCGGGCCACAACCGGCGTCATTTGGAGCAGGCCATTGAGGTCCAACTCGATCCCCGTTTCGATCCTGCGAAAGGCATTCGCGCCTGGGCGGGACGTTGGTCCGGAGAAGGGAAGTTCCAGGGAGCGCCCACGAAGATTGTTTTGACATGGACGCCGATCCTCGGCGGCAAGTTCGACGAGCTTCGTATCGACCTCGCAAACGGGTTCAGCGGACGCGCCGTCTACGGCGCCGGCCTGACGGCACATTGGAACGACTCCATGGGCAACGCCTACGCCGTGAAGGGGAGTTTCGCGAACAACGCACTTTCCGCCGAATGGGGCCCCGGCCGCAGCACCTACACGATGAACGCGGCCGGAGACTTGGAGGTCCGGGACGAGATCCAGGGCAGGGTATTCGCCTCCTACCTGTTAAAGCGGGACCCGCAAACGCCCAGCGAGGTTTGGGACATCCGCCGGTCCGACGGAGGGGTGACTCCGAACGTCGCGATCTATACAAGCGGCGACCTTCCGGACGCCGACGCCGTGTATTATGTCGAGGCCGGCCGCGCCACTCTGGAAGCCGGAGTGCAGCGGATTCCGGTTCAGCCGGGAACCATTGTGCGGGTTCGACGAGGTACGAAGCGGGCGTTCGTCGAGGTGTCCCAGCCTTTGCGAGTCCTGGTGTATTTGGGGGCGGGTGGCTGAAATCCACCAGGGGGCGTGTATCGTAAGTGGTTGAAACAATTAGCATAATTGTTCGGCCCGTGGTTTGCACATTATATCGGCGGGAGCAAACCAAATGACTCGCACAACCCTCGCAGTTCTCACCTTCACGCTGGTTACCGCCGGCTCGTTGGCCGCGCAGGAATCCGAGGAAGGCGGCCGTGGCGTCGCCAGGCTCAGCCTGATCGGCGGCGATGTTTCGGTCCGCCGGGGCGACACCGGGGAATGGGTGTCGGCGGCTGTCAATGCGCCGCTGCTGGCCGATGATCGCGTTTTGACCGGCCCGAACTCCCGGGCCGAAGTGCAGTTTGACTATTCCAACTTCGCCCGCCTAGCCAGCGACACGGAGTTCCGTCTGGCCGACCTCGAAAACCGCCGTTACCTGCTGCGCGTGGCGCGCGGCACGGTGATCTACCGCGTGCTTCGCAACCAGGAGGCGGACGCCGAGATCTCCACACCCTCCATTGCCCTGCGGCCATTGAAGAAGGGCCTGTATCGCATCACCGTTCTGGGCGACGGCACCACGGAGGTCACGGTTCGCTCCGGCGAAGCGGAGGTCTATTCGAAGCGAGGGTCCCAGAAGCTGCGCAGCAGCCGGACGCTCATGGCGCGCGGCTCGTTTGAGGATCCGGAGTTTCAGGTAGTGGACGCGAGCGGCAACGACGATTTCGACCGTTGGAGCGACGGTCGCGACCGCCAGTTGGATCGCAGCCGCAGCTACTCCTACGTCAGCCGCGACATCTACGGCGCCGAAGATCTGGACGATCACGGCCGCTGGGTCAGCACGCCGGAATACGGCAACGTGTGGGTGCCTCACGTCAGCTCCGGCTGGGCGCCGTATCGCGCCGGACGCTGGGCCTGGTATGACTACTATGGCTGGTCCTGGGTTAGCTACGATCCTTGGGGCTGGGCGCCCTATCACTACGGCCGTTGGTTCTTCCGCGCCAACGTCGGTTGGGCGTGGTGGCCCGGCTACGCCACTCGCAGGCACTATTGGAGCCCTGCGCTCGTGGGATTCTTCGGCTTCGGCGGCCGTTGGGGTGCGTCCGTCAGCTTCGGCTTCGGCAACTGTGGCTGGGTTCCGCTAGCGCCGTT